>OLSE01000077.1_pt1 | contig 134510 bp, 121 predicted proteins | sample 1673191 | NCBI WGS metagenome assembly OLSE01 (sample SAMEA3136764, study PRJEB25190) | human gut metagenome | biome: human gut; feature: human-associated habitat; material: faeces | place: Austria | collected 2013
AATTATCTTTCACCGGCAGCACCCGACAGTAGCCGAGTATGGCGAGAAGTGGCTGCTGATGCAGTCGGCAAAGGTGTCTGCGTCTACACTCAGAGGTTATACGAGGGATATGACAAACTATATCATCAAACCTCTGGGAGAGATGTATATGGAAGAAGTGACTGCTGACGATATTCGGCTGGCTCTTGTTCCATTGTCAAAGAAATCGGAAGGCTTATACAATAAGGTCAATATGCTGCTCAAGTGCATTTTTTATGCGGCAGAGAGAAACCAAATCCTTGAACACAACCCCTGTGCAGGAATATCCGGTAAAGGCGGAAAACCGACAAAAAAGAAGGAGGCATTGACAGATCAGCAGGTAGCCGTGCTTCTGGATACAGTCAAGGGGCTTCCTCCATATTTGTTTATTATGCTCGGTTTGTATTCCGGTCTGCGTCGGGAAGAAATTCTTGCACTGCAATGGGATTGTGTATTTCTGGACGAGGATACACCTTATCTATCGATAAGGCGGGCTTGGCGTACAGAGCATAACAGGCCCGTGATTTCTACGGTGCTAAAAACTCCGGCAGCAAAAAGGGATATTCCGATACCGAAGTGTTTGGTGGATTGTCTGAGAGAAGCGAAAGAAAATTCCATATCAGATTATGTGATCGCTGACAGCAAAGGAGAGCCGCTAGCTGCTTCGCAGTTTCAAAGAGTGTGGCAGTATGTAGTTGTCCGCTCCACCAAGCCCCGAAACTATTATAAGTATGTAAATGGGGAGAGTATCAAATATACGGTTACTCCAACGCTGGGTATGACCCAGAAGAATCAACCCAAAATCAAATATACGCTGGACTTTGATGTGACACCCCATCAGCTACGGCACACTTACATCACCAATCTTCTCTATGCGGGTGTCGATCCAAAGACAGTACAATACCTTGCCGGACATGAAAACAGCAAAACAACTATGGACATTTATGCAAAAGTGAAGTACAATAAACCAGAGGAGTTGTTTGGGGTAGTAAATGGTGCGTTTCATCAGGCTATCGCTGAATGAAAAAAGGCCGTTTTTTATGGTCCGCACACCGGATAACTGAGAAGCAGAAAGCCGGAAAAGCCCGGAATATCAAGGAAAAACAGCTCAAAAACTCGCGCAATACGGCTTAAAGGCAGCTCGTCGCGCGCCTCAGTTCAGCAAGAGATAATTTCTCTGTTGCAGAACAGACAATTTCAGACAGTATATGCTCCATTACGAGAATAGAGACAAGAGATATCGTTTCCATTTTTTGCACAAATCAGTTCTCCGTCAGGATAGGAAGACAGGCGGCGTTTCATGTCCTGGATGGTTCTTGACAAATCGTCCTTGTGTTTTAGTAATTGATGATATAACAATAGAAGCCCTCCTTGAGATGGGCAGCAAAATTTGAATATTCCATATATGCATATGGAGAAGAAAGTCAGAAAATAATTGGATATGCAAACAGCCAATGTTCCAAAACAAAAGAAGATTTGGAAATGGAAAAAATCATTGTAGACGCCGAGACTCCCGAAGAGTTATTAAAACTGATGCGTAAAGGGTTATCAAGAGCAAATAGAAGTGCATTACGAAAAAAATAGTGGAGCATGAACAAGAACTCATGCCGATGGCAAAAGAAAAATGCATACGCAATAAACAGGATATTTTTATTGAGAATGCAGTGCACTTCTTTATGAAGAGTCAATGCAATTGCTGTGATTGGATTACAGAAACATATTCCCAGTTTTACAGTGAATATTTGAAATCACTGTTTTGTCTGATACTGGGATTTCGCGGCGAGAAAAGCCTGATTCCATTTTTAATGGAGGAAGCCAAGCGGATGGAAAGAGAATATCCGGATGAAACATACGACCAGGGACCGGTACTGGCAGTTCAGGAATTAGCAGAAAGAGATAACTAAACTCCCCCTCTTTTTGCATCTTTTTAAAAAATAGAGAGACATTCCGCCGTTTTTACGATATAATGAAAAGTAAACATAAAAGAAAGGGGAGGAAAAAGCTATTATGGATAGCGAAAAGAAACAAAAGATAGGAAAAAGCGAGCGGGCAAGCTTTTCAGGAAGATTAGGCTATGTGCTGGCTGTGGCAGGTTCGGCAGTCGGTTTAGGCAATATATGGAGGTTTCCTTATTTAGCAGCCAAGTTCGGCGGCGGAATGTTTTTGCTGGTATACCTGGTTCTCATGCTGACCTTCGGATATACGCTGATTGTTACGGAAACAGCGCTGGGCCGTATGACCAAGAAAAGTCCGGTAGGCGCATTCGCGCACTTTGGAAAGGGAAAGGCCTTTAAAATAGGAGGCTGGCTGAACGCAGTTATTCCGATGCTGATTGTGCCTTATTACAGTGCAATCGGCGGCTGGGTTTTAAAATACCTGTTTGAGTATTTGAGAGGAAATGTACAGGTTCTGGCTCAGGATCAGTATTTTACCAACTTTACCCAGAATGGAGCCAGCATGGAGATTTGGTTCCTTCTGTTTGCAGTCTGCGTAATTGTCGTAATTATGGCAGGCGTAGAGCATGGAGTCGAAAAGGGCTCAAAAATTATGATGCCGATTCTGGTTATTCTGGCAATTTTTGTGGCAATTTATTCGGTTACCCGTCCAGGAGCAATGGAGGGCGTTAAATATTTCCTGCTTCCGGATTTTAAAAACTTCTCCTGGATGACCGTTGTAGCGGCAATGGGGCAGATGTTCTACTCTCTTTCCATTGCAATGGGTATTCTGTATACATACGGTTCCTACATTGGAAAAGATGTGGACATCGAGCAGTCTACCAGACAGGTAGAAGTCTTTGATACGGGAATTGCAATGTTGGCAGGCCTGATGATCATTCCGGCAGTATTCGCATTCTCCGGCGGTGCTCCTGAAACTCTGCAGGCAGGGCCGTCCCTGATGTTCATTACCATACCAAAGGTATTTGCAAGTATGGGAATGGGAACGGTCGCAGGCGTGATGTTCTTCCTGATGGTATTTTTTGCAGCGCTGACCAGTGCGATTTCTCTGATGGAAACCAGCGTGTCTACCATTACCGATCAGTTTGGAATCAATCGTAAGGCAAGCATTCTGCTGATGGGAGTTGTTCTGATTGTACTAGGATCTGGATCAGCGCTGGGCTTCAATGTATTAGACTTTATCAAGCCGTTTGGAATGTCGATTTTGGACTTCTTTGACTTTTTGACCAACTCAGTGATGATGCCGCTTGCGGCTCTTGCGACCTGTATTCTGGTTCTTAGAGTTGTAGGAGTAAAGAAAATCGCAGAAGAAGTGGAGATATCCTCTTCATTTAAGAGAAAAAAGATGTACAATTTCTTCTTAAAATATCTGGCTCCGGTATTCCTGGTAATCATCCTGTTAAGTTCGATTGCAAATGTAATGGGATGGATTAGTCTATAATTATAAGATAAAATGAATAATTTATCAAAAAAACATACGCCTGGCCGTTAATCGGTCAGGCGTATGCTGCCATAAGGGAATGAACAGATAGCTCCAGTTCGGGTGCGGCAGGTAAGACTGCCGTCATCTTTAATAGACAGGGGCGTGACAGCCTGGGAAATCCCGTCAGGGCCGGTTATGATGGCGGATCGTCCAAGAATCATACTGCGGCTTCGGTAGACTTCTGGGACAGACGGCGAATCGGCCAGCTGCAGAAATGCGGTGCAGATAGCGGCAGCCAGGCGGTTCCGGTTAATGGGAAAGCCGTCAGGGGTACAGCCGTCTGTGGTAATTGCGCCAATATCGGAACCGGAAGAAGGCGGAAAGCCGCCGTCCGGCTCGGATAAATTGAGTCCGATTCCGGTAATAATGCAGTCAAGTTCTCCAGTTTCAAAGCTGGAGGAACCTTCCGTCAGGATGCCGCATACCTTTTTTCCTTGAAAATACAGGTCGTTAACCCACTTGATATCCAGATCATATCCACACACAGAATGGACGGCCTCCCAGACGGCTGCGGCTGCTGCGGCCGTAACCAGCCGGCTCTGGGCAAACAGGGCCTTAGGGTGATATAAAATGCTCAGATACAGACCGGATTTTTCCGGAGAAAAGAACCCCCGCCCTAAGTGTCCGCGTCCGGCGCTCTGACTTTCAGCCAGAACCATGGATCCATCTGGAAGAGAAGGGACGGATTCCAACGCTTTCCGGCGCAGAAGCAGATTGGTGGAAGACACTTCTTTATAGACCATTACTGGAATATCGGGAGAACTTAAGTAAGAAGAAATCACTTCAGCAGACAGCAGTCCGCTGTCTTTTTCCAGCAAATACCCTTTGTTAGTAACCGCTTTGATGGCATACCCTTCCTGCCGCAGAGACTGGATGGCTTTCCAGACTGCGGTGCGGGAACAAGACAAACGGGCAGCCAGCTCTTCGCCGGAAACGTAGCTGCTTTTCTGGGACTCCAGATAAGCTAATACGGATGATTTTACAGACATTTCCAAATCTCCTTCTCAATGAGGACAAGCCTCAGTACATTCTTTCTTCATCCTACACAAAAAACAGAAGAATTGTCAAGAGATGGGCAAATATAAAGACACCTTTACTTGACTTTTACTCTAATAATAGATACAATAAAACTTAATTATGCGCAGTGAGTAATTATACACATTCCACCGCGGAGAAGAAAGGGAGGAATGACAATGGTCAAATACATCTTTAAGAGAATCGGAGCAGGAATTGTATCCCTGTTTGTACTGATAACAATTACCTTCTTTTTATTGCACATCATTCCAGGCGGCCCGTTCAGCCCAGCTGAAAACCGGAACGTTCCGCCGCAGATTCTGGAAAAGATTACCGAACAGTATGGACTGAATGATCCGATTCCGGAGCAGTATGTCCGCTATCTGAAAAATCTGGCTCAGGGAAACCTGGGGACTTCTTTCAAGAAACAGGACACGACAGTAAATGAGCTAATTGCCCAGGGCTTTCCGGTATCTGCAAAAGTAGGATTCTGGGGCGTTCTGATTTCCCTGGCAATCGGAGTTCCACTGGGAGTGGTGGCTGCGGTTAAGCGGGGCAAATGGCCGGACGGAGCGGCCATGGTATTTGCCACCATAGGCGTGTCGGTTCCCTCTTTCGTTATCTGCGTTCTGATGATGTATTTCTTCTGTGAAAAGTGGAAGATTTTCCCGTCTTATGGATTGACTTCCTGGAAACATTATATCTTACCGGTATTCTGTATGGCATTTTCCCAGATTGCTTACATTACGAGACTGATGCGTTCTTCCATGCTGGAAACCATGCGTCAGGACTATATCCGGACGGAGCGGGCAAAAGGCGTGCCGGAATTTACAGTAATCGGCAAGTATGCCATGAAAAATTCCCTGCTGCCCATTATTACCTATGTAGGTCCTATGGTAGCGGCCCTTTTAACCGGTACGTTTATTATTGAAAAGATGTTTTCCGTACCTGGCCTGGGAAGATATTTCGTAACGGCCATCAGCGACAGAGATTATTCGGTAACCCTGGGTCTGACCTTGTTTGTAGGAGCGTTGATTATCGTTGTCAACATCATTGTAGACATTATGTATGCCCTTATTGACCCAAGAGTAAAGATTGATAAATAGGAGTGTTTAACATGAAGAAAAAAGGTATGGCCCAGGTTCAGGAGACAGCGGGAACCGCATATTCCATGACAGATGAGATTCCAAAAGAGTTGCTGGCAGACCTGACAGATTCAGACAGAGAGGCCGAAAGCATTGAAAGGGAAAGCATTTCCTATTTGCAGATGTGCTGGAGACGGCTGAAAAAAGATAAGCTGGCAATGTTTGGCATTGTGGTTATTGCAATTATGACCCTGTTTGCCATCTTCGGCCCAATCTTTTCCCCTTATACATATGATCAGACGGATTTTGCCCATATCTTAGAGTGGCCCAGCAAAGCCCACTGGTTTGGAACCGATAAGCTGGGCAGAGATATTTTTGTCAGAACCATGTACGGCGCGAGAATCTCCCTTACCATTGGATTTACCGCTGCCTTCATCAACATGATCATCGGCGTGCTGTACGGCGGAATTGCCGGATACCTTGGCGGAAAAATCGATATGATCATGATGCGTATTGTGGATGTGCTCTGCGGCATTCCCAGTCTGATTTACCTGATTCTGATTATGATGTTCCTTGGAAATACGGTAAAGAGCATTTTAATCGCCATGTGTCTGACCTACTGGATTACTACTGCAAGAATGGTAAGAGGACAGATTTTAACGTTAAGAGAACAGGATTTTGCACTTGCAGGAAAGGTCTGCGGACTGAGCAAATGGCAGATTCTGATTCACCATCTGATTCCAAACAGCATTGGAACCATTATTGTAACGGTAACTTTTTTAATTCCATCTGCGATTTTCCAGGAAGCGTTCCTTAGTTTCCTTGGAATCGGCATCCAGGTGCCAAAAGCAAGCTGGGGAACCCTGGCAAACGACGCCATTGAATATCTGTTTTCCTATCCTTACCAGATGTTCTTCCCTGCAGTTGCAATCAGCATTACGATTTTTGCATTAAACTTTATTGGCGACGGCCTTCGGGATGCATTGGACCCCAGACTGAAAAAATAAGTTGGAATCAGGAGAACCTAAGATGAACAATACGGAAAATAAGGTACTGCTGGATGTGAAAAATCTTCACACCAGTTTTGCTACAGACGACGGAGAGGTAAAGGCAGTCAGAGGTGTTTCCATCCATGTGGATAAGGGGGAAAGCCTTGGAATCGTAGGAGAATCCGGCTGCGGAAAATCCGTAAGTATGCTGTCTATCATGCACCTTTTAGCAGAAAATGCAGATTTGAAGGCAGATTCCATTACCTTTGACGGAGAAGATTTGCTCCATAAAGAGATAAAAGAAATGCGCAAATACCAGGGAAATCAGATTTCCATGATTTTCCAGGATCCCATGACCAGCTTAAATCCATTGTTTACCATCGAAGAACAGGTATGCAATCCGCTGATCCGGCATAAAAAATTAAATAAAAAAGACGCGAGAAAACGTGCAGTGGAAGTTCTTAACCAGGTGGGAATTCCGGATCCGGAAAAACGGTTAAAGCAGTATCCACACGAACTTTCCGGCGGTATGCGCCAGAGGGTAATGATTGCCATTGCCATCAGCTGCGCCCCAAAGCTTCTGATTGCAGATGAGCCGACAACGGCGCTGGACGTTACCATTCAGGCCCAGATTTTGGAATTAATGCAGAAGATGAAGGAAGAGTACCATATGTCCTTAATTCTCATTACCCATGATTTAGGCGTGATTGCCAGTATGTGTACCAGAGTTGTGGTTATGTACGGCGGACTGATTATGGAAGAAGGTTCTGTACGGGATATTTTCTACCGGACCGGACATCCATATACGCTGGGACTGATGGAATCCATTCCCAAACACGACAAACAGCGGCTGGTGCCGATTTACGGAACTCCGCCGGATTTGCTTGCTCCGCCGAAGGGATGTCCATTTGCAGCCCGCTGCAAATACGCAATGAAATTGTGCAAAGAGCATTTGCCGGAGCTGACAGAAATCGGAGAAGGCCACAGAAGCGCCTGCTGGCTTCACAATCCTTCTGTAAAAGCAAAGAAAGGGGAGGTGAAGCTGTATGAGCATCAGCAGTAATCGGGAAACCTGCCTGGAAGTCCAGAACTTAAAAAAGTATTTTGAACTGAAAGCAGGACTTTTTAAAAAGCCAAATATTTTAAAAGCAGTGGATGACGTAAGCTTTTCCATTGCAAAAGGCGAGACCATGGGTCTGGTAGGAGAATCCGGCTGCGGAAAAACGACCATAGGACGTACCGTATTAAAGCTTTACGATCCTACAGCCGGAAAGATTTTGTATGACGGAGAAGATATTACAGGGTTTGATGACGGCCAGATGCTTCCTTACCGGAAGAAAATCCAGATGATTTTCCAGGATCCTTATACATCCCTGGATCCGAGAATGGACGTCGCCCACATTATCGCAGAGCCTATCCGCTTTATGAATTTAATGCAGGGGAAAGACGTAATGGATCGGGTGCGTCAGCTGGTTGAGCTGGTCGGCTTAAAACCGGATCATTTAAACCGGTATCCCCATGAGTTTTCCGGCGGTCAGAGACAGCGTATCGGCATTGCAAGAGCGTTAGCTGCAGAACCGGAGTTTATTGTCTGCGACGAGCCGATTTCCGCCCTGGATGTGTCCATTCAGGCCCAGGTTATCAATATTCTGGAAGACCTGCAGGATAAATTTAATTTTACCTACCTGTTTATTTCCCATGACCTTGCCATGGTACGTCATATTTCCGATCAGGTCGGCGTCATGTATCTGGGAAATCTGGTAGAATATGCAGAAGTGAATGAATTATATGACAATATGATGCATCCGTATACCAAGGCATTGATTTCCGCAGAGCCGGTGGCAGATCCGGACAAGGCAGAGGCCAGCCAGAGAATTGTCCTTCAAGGCGACGTGCCGTCGCCCATTAATCCAGGACCAGGCTGTCCGTTCCGTTCCAGATGCCAGTATGCAAAAGAAGTCTGCGCCTGTGAAAAACCGGAATTAAAGAAGATAAATGAGAAGCACTTTGTTGCCTGTCATTTGTTTGAATAAAGGGGAAATCCTCAAATGTTTTAAAGCAAAGAAGGAGGAACGATTATGAAAAAAAGATTGGTAAGTGCAATCCTTGCATCTGTAATGGCAATGTCCCTGCTGACTGGATGCGGCGGCGGACAGGATGCTGCAGGAGATACCACTGCTGCGGCAGATGGCGCTCAGCAGGCAGGAGATGCTGCCAAACCAGAAGGAAACGTGCTTCGCTATGTTATGAGCGGGGAACCGGAGACCTTAGACCCAAATATGAACAACTATGCATCTTCTTCTAATGTGCTGTTAAATCTGTTTACCGGACTGTACCAGTATTCTGCTGACGGTTCCGGAGTTGAACCGGCCTGCGCAGAAAGCTATACGGTTTCTGACGACGGTCTGACCTATACATTTAAGTTAAAAGAAGGCTTAAAGTGGTCCGATGGTTCTCCTTTAACAGCAGCAGATTTTGAATATTCCTGGAAGAGAGAGTTAAAACAGGAGACTGCATCTACAGCAGCATGGCAGTTATACTACATTAAGAATGGCGAAGCTTACAACAACGGCCAGTGCGAGGCAGATGAGGTAGGCGTAAAGGCCATTGACGATACCACGCTGGAGGTAGTCTTAAATAATCCAACTCCTTACTTTGTAAACTTAACTGCAGCCAATAACTTTGCTCCGGTTAAGAAGGAAGCGGTAGAAGGCGCTGAAGTCTGGACCAAGTCTGCAGAGACTTACGTGTGCAACGGCCCGTTTATGATGGGAGAGATTAAGCCTCAGGAAGGATATACCCTGGTAAAAAATCCAAACTACGTGTTTGCAGATACCGTAGCATTAGACGGCGTTGAGATGATTTTTATTGAACAGGCAGAAGCAGCTCTGTCTGCATACAATGCCGGCGACGTAGACGCTATGAGCGGCGGTTCCATTGAAACCCAGGCCATGACCCAGTATGACGGCAGTGAAGAACTGCACAGCTACGACCTGATTGGTACTTCTTACTATGACTTCAACTGTGAGAAAGAGTATATGACCAAAGAAGTCAGAAAAGCGCTGTCTATGGCCATTACCCGTGACACCATCAACCAGGTAGCGGTTCCTTCCAAACCAAAGTCTGCATATGCATTTGTTCCTTACGGAATTCCTTATGCAGATGAGACTGATGATTTCCGTACCAAAGTTGGAAACAATCTGGTTACCGAAGACGTGGAAGCGGCAAAACAGCTTTTGGCAGATGCAGGTTATCCAAACGGCGAGGGACTTCCAACCCTGCAGCTGATTATTACCAATACCAAGGAAAACAAAGACAAGGCTCAGATCCTTCAGGCTTTATGGAAGGAAAATCTTGGCGTAAACGTAGATATTGTAACCTTCGAATCTAAGGTTTACTGGGATGAGCACGCAGCAGGCAATTTTGACATTGCATTTGACGGCTGGACAGGAGATTATCCGGATCCAAATACCAACTTAAGTATCTTTAACAAGAGCCGTATGGAAAAAGAGTGCCGCTGGAGAAGCGAGGAAGCGCTCCGCTACAACGATTTATTAGAAGAAGCAGCCACTTTAGCAGACAACAATAAGCGTATGGAATTGTTTGTGGAAATGGAGCAGATTCTGATGGACGAAATGCCGGTAATGCCGATTTATTTCCGCAATACTATGGCATTAGTAAAACCATATGTAAAGGGATTCACGTGTGACAACTCCGGACATCCGCTGTTCAGAGCTGTATCAATGGAGTAAATAGAAGATGAACTATCCAAGGACATTACACGCCGGCGGCTGCATAGGGATTGCAGCGCCGGCATTCCCTATGGGGGAAGAACGATTAAACCAGTGCGTAAAACGTCTGGAAGATCTGGGATACCAGGTAAAAGTAGGAAAGAACCTGGCCGCAGGCAGTAATTTCCATGGTTATCTGTGCGGCAGCGGAAAAGACAGGGCAGAAGAACTGAACGATTTGTTTGCAGACGAGGAAGTAGACGCCATTATCTGCATCCGCGGCGGATACGGAAGCGCCCAGGTAATGAAATATCTGGATTATGAATTGATCCGGAATCATCCAAAAGTATTTGTGGGTTATTCAGACATAACCAATCTGCTCAATACCTTTTCCGAAAAGTGCGGTTTTGTTACCTACCATGGGCCAATGGTCAGTTCCAATATTCTGGAACATTATGACGACTATACCAGAGAAAGCTTTTTAAAGACCATCGGGGACTGGGAAGAACTGGAGTTTGCAAATGATACAAGACCCCTTCATACCATAACCGGAGGAAGGGCAGAGGGACGTCTCATTGGCGGAAATGTAACCGTTATGGGCCGCATGATGGGTACGTTTTATGAGCCGGATTCCAATGGAGCCATTATTTTCCTGGAAGATGTGGACGAGCACATTGCTTCCCTGGATATGTACATTACCCAGATGGAAAACGCAGGATTTTTTGACCATGCGGCGGGAATCCTGTTAGGCGATTACAGCGGCTGCATCAACAAATACGGGGAAGATTACCTCATTGACGAATTCTTAAAAGACCGGTTTGGCCAGATGGGAATCCCAGTGCTGTCCGGACTTCAGGTAGGACACGATACGCCAACCGGAAGTCTTCCAATCGGCGCCTGGTGTCAGATGGACGCAGACAATCACACGATTAAATTTATGAAAAAATAGAGCAGCGCAGGCTGCTCTTTTTTTGAGGATCTGGTATACTGGTAATAGAAGTTTAAGTGTTGGAAGCATGGAAAAGGCAAAGAAAGGAATAAAGATGACAGAGGAAGGAATTAAAAATAGCAGAGAATTGGAATTTGCTGTATTTTGTATCGAAAGTGTTGCGGCAAAGCTTGATGTGGGCGCGGAATTGATATATAAGGCATTTACAGAGAAAAGTGATATTTTAAATGGTTATATTGTGCCGGAATATGAAGTTTTGCATACTCAGAGCAGGGAGTACATTGTGAGTGAGCTTTTGGATGTGATGAAAGAAAGAGGGGTAACGATATGATTCTGTATCATGGATCTTATCTGGAAATTGCGGTACCGGACTTAGTACATTCCCGTGCTAATGTGGATTTTGGGCGGGGGTTTTATGTTACCCCCTTGTATGAACAGGCAGTAAAATGGTGCGGTAAATTTAAACGCAGAGGAAAAGATACTACGGATTACGATCTTGTGATTGGAGGCGTTGCCAATGATAAAGTGTTTAATACAGTGGAACTGTTTTTTGATGGTTTGATTGATAAGAATGAGGCGATTAACCGTCTTCGCTATGAAAAACCAAATCTGCAAATCTGTTTCCGGACAGAAAAGGCACTGAAAATGCTGCATTTCGAAAGGAGCGAGAGCGTATGAAAGCAAATCCCATTTTACTTCAAAAGAAATACAGCCGTATTATTGAACTCTTTGTAAAGCAACAGGACATTTCATTGGATGCTGCTCTGAAATTTTTTTATCATTCCCAGGTCTATCAATTAGTCAGGGATGGAGTCTCTGATATGCACTGCATGAGCGATGAATATCTTGCGAAAGAATTAGAGATGGAATATAGAGAAAAGTAAAAAAATGAAAAAGATAAAAGCATGGTAGGAAGCTTTGCGATTCCGTCCATGCTTTTATGCGTATCGACAATTTCGTAAATGTTTGCTGCGTTACAGATTCAGAGTCTCTTTCACTTCACCTTTTTCTACCACCAGAGCGGCAGCTGGAGTTTCCTGGCTCAGCTCGATGTGATAACGGTCAGCCCAGGCTTTCTTCCTGGTTACATCAATTTCCATAACCGGATATGGGGAAGAAATCGCTCCAATTGCATCGATACTTCCGGCGTATTCCGGACTCCAGAAGCCTAAAACAACAGGAGTTTCGCTTTCGATGACCTTTTCGCGGAAATAATCCATATCCTCAATATAACGTTCTGCGGCAGTAGCGGCAATAGCGCCGTCAGAAATGGCAGTAGATACCTGGCGCAGGTATTTGTCCCGTACGTCGCCGACTGCGTAAACGCCGGAAATATTGGTTTCCATCTGTTCATTTACATGAAGCCAGCCGCGGCCGTCTTTATACAATTCTTCCGGCAGCCATTTTGTTTCGGGAATCATTCCTACAAAGAAAAATACGCCGTCACAGGGGAAGTCTGTGATTTCGTCAGTCTTCATGTTTTTGATTTTAACGCCGGTTACCTGTTCTTCGCCGCATACCTCGGTAAGAACGCTGTTCCAGATAAAGTCCATCTTGGGATGGGACAGCGCTTTTTCTGCTGCCTGTTTGTTGCAGTCTAAAATGCCTTCATCGTGAAGTACAATAACCGTTACCCGATTGGCAAATTTGGTAATAAACATACCTTCTTCAATGGCCTGATCGCCGCTTCCTACCACTACCACGTGCTGATCCTGGAAAAATTCTGCATCACAGGTAGCGCAGTAAGCCACACCCTGTCCGGTCAGTTCCCGTTCGCCAGGAATACCTAAAATCCTTGCAGAAGTACCAGTGGCAATGATAACTGCCTTTGCGCCGTATTCGTGACGTCTGGTTTTTACTAATTTTACATCGCCGGTAACATCCATGGACTTAACTGGTTCTCTTTTGATTTCCACGCCAAAACTTTTGGCGTGCTCTGCCATTTTTTCCGTCAAATCAGGACCGGAAGTAGAGGGAATGCCTGGGTAATTGACAATCTCCCTGGTGGTATAGGCCCGTCCGCCTACTGTGCTTTTTTCAAGAATCAGGGTATTTAAATGGGCCCGTCCGCCGTAGATTCCGGCTGCCAGTCCGGCAGGGCCTGCTCCTATAATGATTAAATCATACATTGCGTCCATATTGGTTTCCTCCGTTTAAACTCTGAAGAATGAAATACAATAAACTTACAGTTAAATCTATTTTAACACATTTTTCAGAAATTGCTATAACATAGATTATTGTCTTGCGGAAGATAACGTGGTATACTTGCACTAGAGTTTGAAAATACGAAAAAGGAGACGGAATTTTTATGAAAAAGTTAAATTCACGTGCATTTGAAGAGTATATTGAAAATGATGGCGAGACTTGTCTGGTTATTTTTTCCAGAAAATCCTGTCATGTATGTCAGGGAGTTCATGCAGTACTGGAAGATTTAGAAGGCGATTATAAGGGTAAGATGCCATTTTATGAAGTAGATGTAGAGGAAGAAGCTGCTTTATTTGAAAAAATGATGATGAAGGGCGTTCCGCAGGTTATTATTTTCGACAACGGCGATCCAGTGGAAAAGCTGGCCGGCAATCATGAAGAAGATGACTACATCGATGCAATCGAAAAATATATTTAAAAGTTTTCCGGCCACAGCCGGTTGCTAAAAAGGAGGTTTTTACATATGGGACTTTATAACGTATATCCAACAGGTACCACAATCTACGATCCAGAGAAAGCATGGAACGGCTATACTCTGATGCAGTGTCAGGGAATTGGCGCTGTTCTGGTAGATATGAATGGTAATGTAGTAAAAGTTTGGAAGGATGTTCAGGGATTTCCGAACAAGCTGCTTCCAGGTGGTTACGTAATGGGCAGCTTAGGACTTCGTGATCCAAAATACGGCTATCAGGATCAGACTGATGTGGTTCAGGTAGACTGGGATGGCAAAGTAGTTTGGAAGTTCGACCACAAAGAATTAGTAGATGATGACGGAGATAAGAGATGGATTGCACGTCAGCACCATGATTATCAGAGAGAGGGCAATCCGGTTGGCTACTATGTACCAGGTATGGAGTGCAAGACTGACAGCGGAAATACCCTGATTCTGTGCCATGAGGACATCTATAATAAGAAGATTACCGAGCATCGTCTGTTAGACGATGTATTTATCGAAGTTGACTGGGAAGGCAATATTGTATGGGAATGGCACGCAAATAAGCACTTCGCAGAACTGGGATTTGATGAGATCCAGAAAAACGTATTAGCACGTAACCCAAATAACCACGAGAATGGCGGCGGACAGGGCGACTGGCTGCACATTAACTCCATGAGTTTATTAGGTCCGAACAAATGGTATGATGCTGGTGATGAAAGATTCAATCCTGAGAACATTATCTGGGATGCCCGTGAAGCAAACATCTTAGCAATTATCAGCAAGAAGACTGGCAAGATCGTATGGCAGATTGGTCCTGACTTTACTAAGACAAAAGAGCTTCGTATTATGGGTCAGATCATTGGACAGCATCACTGCCATATGATTCCGAAAGGACTGCCTGGCGAAGGCAATATCCTTGTATTCGACAACGGCGGCTGGGCTGGCTATGGTATGCCAAGCAGAGTCAGCAAAGACGGTACCAAGGCAGATATCCGCGACCATTCCCGTATCCTGGAGTTTGATCCGGTTACCTTAGAGGTAGTATGGGAGTTCAAGGGCCTGACCTTCGGCGGTATGTTAGGCCTGGTTGCAAACTCCAAGTTCTACAGCCCGCTGATCAGCTCTGCACAGAGACTGCCAAACGGCAACACCCTGATTACCGAGGGCTGCTATATGCGTATGTTCGAGGTTACTCCAGAGAAGGAAGTTGTCTGGGAGTACATCGCTCCATTCAAGGGCATGAGAGAACTGGTATATCGTGCATACCGTTACCCATATGACTATGTTCCGCAGCTTGAGAAGCCAGTTGAAACTCCGGTAAAGAGACTGGACTGCCATGATTTCCGCGTGCCTGGAGCAGCAGAAGGTACTATTAAAGAAGTAACTCCTGTAGAAGGCACATTAGGCTATACCTCTAAGATTGATGCCTGTGTAACAGACGGACAGGTATAATCCTGAGGGAGTGGACAAGATAAATCTAATAGGGATTATTGATTTAAGGAAGAGAGACGCAAAATTTTGCGTCTCTTTTTGTGATGTAAAAATGACGTATGGATGTGAAAAAACAATACATTGATTGTACATTATATATATTGTAAATGATATAAAATGATAGCTTTGTAGAAAAAAATAAATAAAATAATGAGATACATACTTGATTAATTAGTACAAATATGATATAACAAAATAGAACAAATAAATACAAAGAAAAAGGGGTGAGTGATATTAAAGTATTAGGAATAGGAGACAATGTATGTGACAAATATCTTCATGAAAAAAAGATCTATCCAGGGGGGAACGCGTTAAATATTGCGGTATTCGCAAAATTGTTTGGAACAGAAGCGGCTTATCTGGGGACTTTTGGAGATGATGAAGTAGGGCAGCACGTGTATTCAGTAACAAAAGAACTTGGGTTAGATCTTTCGCATTGCCGCATGGAACACGGAGAAAATGGATGTGCCAGAGTTTTGCTGATAGATGGAGACAGAGTGTTTCTGGAAGGAAATACTGGTGGAATATCCAGAACAAAACCTCCAGTATTAACGAAGATTGATGAACAGTATATTGGAGAATACGATTTGATTCATACAAGTATTCATAGCTTTATGGAGAAAGAACTCCCAGCGATAAGAAGAGCAGGGAAATTTGTTTCTATGGATTTTTCAAATCGTTATACAGATGAGTATTTGAAACAGTGCTGCCCATACATTGATTGCGCTGAAATTTCATGCGGAGATATGGCGGAAGACGACATTCGCAAAGTGATGAAACAAATTAAAGAATATGGATGCAGACAGATTGTAATAGCTACCAGAGGAGCCAAAGGTTCATTTGTGATGGTAGGAGACAAATTTTATGAGCAGTCCCCATGTTTGGTAAAAGCAAAAGATACAATGGGAGCGGGAGATTCTTTTATTACTTGCTTTCTGATAAATTATCTGGATGGATTGGACATGGCAGCAGATTTTGACGAGGCATCTGGACATCGGGGAATTGTCACATCAGAAGAGTATTTGGATATGCTGGTAAAAATTAGTCTTTATCGTGCGGCAGTCTTTTCTGCAAAACAATGTCAGCGGGAAGGTTCATTTGGTTTTGGAAAAGAAATTGAACTGACAGAGAAGGATTTAGAAGTAATGAATCGGAAATAAAAAGAAAACGGAAAAATGAAACCTGTGTAGGGCAGGGGAAGAGGAAAGGAGTATTGTATGAAAAAGAACATTTGGAAGAAAACATTGAGTTTGGCGATGGCTGGAATCACAGCGCTTTCTTTGACTGCGTGCGGAGGCGGAAATTCGGAAACAGCAGCACCAGCAGGCCAAGGAGATAGTAAGCAGACAACAGCAGAGTCTGCGCAGGCAGAGGGAGAACAAAAGGTAATTACATTTATGCATCGTTTCCCAGACGAACCGTACAATACCTTTATCAATACGAAGCTGGCTGAATATGAGCAGATGCATCCAGATATTAAGTTTAATATTATCAGTGCTCAGAACCAGGAATATAAAGAGAAGATAAAGATCGTGGTTGGCAGCGAAGATACTCCGGACATTTTTTTTAGCTGGGTAGGCGATTTCACGGAACGTTTTATCAGAGAAGATTTGATTTTAGATTTAACTCCATATTTAGAGGCAGATCCAGAGTGGAAAGATTCCTTTATTGAGTCTCAGTTGGAACAGTATGTGAATGCCGATGGAATGCAGTATGGAATTCCGTTCCGTCTGGACTGCAAGCTGTTCTTCTATAATAAAGCAATCTTTGATGAACATAATCTGACAGTTCCAACAACCTGGGATGAATTCATCAATGTCTGCGAAACTTTAAAGGCAGCTGGTATTACTCCAATCAGCTTTGGCAATCAGGAACCTTGGTCTGCATCACATTACATTGGAACGCTGAATCAGATTTGCGTTCCGGATGAAGTCAGAGAAAAAGACTACAATCCTAAGACTGGTGAATTTACTGATCCAGGATATGTAGAAGCGCTTCAGTATTACCAGCAGATTCTTCAGTATACCAATGATAATCCCAATGGTGTAAAACCGGATATGGGAAGAACAAATTTTATTATGGAACAATCTGCAATGTACTATGCAGAGTTAATTGAAATTCCTTATATTAAGGCAGATAATGCAGAAATGGAATTTGGTATGTTTAACTTCCCTAAGATTGAAGGAGCGAAAGGTAATCAGGATATTTTAACAGGTGTTCCGGAAGGCTTTGTAGTTTCGTCCAAGACAAAATACCCAGATGAATGCGTAGAATTTTTGAAATGGTTCCTGGGAAAAGAGGTTGGTACCCAAATGTGTCAGGAAATCGGTTGGTTTAATGCAGCAAAGGGTACAACAGAAGGGCTGACAGATCAGGCATTATTAGATGGATATAATGCAGTTATGGAAGCAAAAGCAATGAGTGCATGGCTGGATAATGCATTATATTCCACAGTGTGCGACGAGTATCTTAACAGCGTATCTGCTTTAACTGGCGGAGATATTACACCAGAGCAGGCAATGGAAAATATTCAGGCAAAAGCAAAAGAAGCACAGACGTTAGTCCAGTAAGAGCAGTTGCGCATTGGAACGATGTTTAACAGGGGATGCCAAAAGGACAGTACAGCATCCCCTGTACTGAAAAAAGGACGGTGACAGAATGAAAACTAAAAAAAGTATCCCATATCTGTATATGCTGCCGGGAGTTTTTATGGTTCTGTTTTTTGTCTATATACCGGTCATAATGAATATTGGTTACAGCTTTTTCAGATTGTCATCCTATTCAGCAGGCCAGACATTTGTAGGACTTGATAACTATCGCAGATTTTTTACTGACAGTACTTTGCCAATCATGCTGAAAAACAATATTGCATATTGTGTGATTTCTTTAATTGTCCAGGTTGGATTTGGTACGATTATAGCTTTGATTCTGGAAAGTGATGCTATTAGCTACAAGTTGAAACCGATATTTAGAAATATTTATTATATTCCGGCATTGATTTCACTGACTGCAGTAGGTCTGATGTTTACCTTTATTTATGAGCCAAACGTCGGATTTTTAAATAATATATTAAAGGCTCTGGGGAAGGAACCATTAGGCTTTCTTGGAGACTCTAAAATGGCAATTTACTGTATTATTGCTATGAGCCAATGGCAGTTTACCGGTTATATCACTTTGCTGATGGTGGTTGCGTTCCAGAATGTTCCAAGAGAGTATCTGGAGGCGGCTTCCATTGATGGAGCGGGGCCGGTTAAGAGAGCGCTTTTCATTATGCTTCCACAGGCGAAAGAACAGCTTCTGGTGTGCTCTATTATTACGATTATCGGAGCGTTCAAACTTTATACAGAAGTTTATGCAACCACAAGCGGAGGGCCTGGAAATAGTTCTCAGGTTTTGGGATTATTCCTATATCAGCAGGCGTTTTTACATGATGATTTAGGCATGGCTGCCGTAACGGGCGTATTTATTTTCGTTATTACTGTAACTCTTTCCATTATTCAGATTAGGATGACCAATTCCGGCAAAGAATAGAAAGGAGCATACCATGAAAAAAGTTAGCAAAGTTTTACTAAATCTGGTTTGTATCCTGCTTGCGGCCATTATTCTGGCGCCTTTGGCATGGATCATTCTTAATTCGTTTAAAACTAATAAAGAGATGTTTAAAGATTCCCTTGCGCTGCCAGGAGTATGGCAGTTCGGAAATTATGTGAAAGCCTGGAATATGGGCCTGTACAAATATCTTGGGAACTCTGTGCTGGTCAGCAGTATCTCTTTGATTGGCATTTTAGTTATATCGTCATTTTTAGCATATGGCTTGACACGTTTTAATGCCAGAGGAAGCAATGTGATTTTTATTATTGTACTTGGAGGTATGGCATTATCAGAGCAAATTGCTCTGGTTCCGCTCTTTAAAATATTGAAAGCGCTGAATATATACGATACATATTTGGCAGTTATTTTGCCATACATTGCGTTCCGTATTCCGTTTACAGTGTTTTTAATGCGGGCGTATTTCATCTCTATCCCGCGTGAGCTGGAAGAAGCTGCTATCATGGATGGATACAGCAGTTTTCAGATTTTTAGAAAGATAATTATTCCAATTAGCAAACCGATTTTTGCTTCCTGCGCAATTGTAAATTTAAACTTTGTATGGAATGAATTTCTGTTTGCAAATGTATTCTTAAATAATAAGGCAATTCAGACAATTCCAATTGGATTAATGACATTTAAGGGCGACTTACGTGTAGATTATACATCTACCCTGGCGGGACTTGTTATTGCGTCGTTACCATTGATTATTTTATTCCTTTGCGCGTCCAGACAATTTGTGCGTGGTTTAACAAGCGGAGCAGTAAAGGGATGATGGTGGAGAATATAGCTTATGAAAGCAGTAATTTTTGATATGGATGGGGTAATTGTAGATACAGAACCTTATAATATGAGACGGGTGTATGAGTATGTCCATTCTCTGCGTCCAGAAGCCAAAATAGAGGATATGTATCAAAATGCTGGTCGGGTAAAAGAGGATGTATGGACCAGGATTGCTTCCATAATTGGAAATGGTAAGGGATGGGAAGAAACCAGGGAAGATTATGAGAGAAACTGGAAGCCCAGTCATTCATTTGTCATTCCATATAAAGAAATTTTTCGAAAAGATACGCTTACAATTCTTAAATGGGCAAGAGAATGCGGGATGAATACTGCGGTTGCATCTTCGACAGCTTATGAAAAAGTAAAAGAAATCCTGACAGAAGTAGAGGTTACTCCGTATCTCGATCTGATTATTAGCGGGGAGTTTTTTGAGAAAAGCAAACCAGATCCGGCGATCTACTTGAAAACAGCAGAACTGCTGGGGGTAAAACCAGAAGAGTGTATTGCGATTGAGGATTCGACGGCGGGGATTACGGCAGCAAAATGTGCAGGAATGACGGTTATTGCGTTAAAAGATGAACGCTTTGGTTTTGATCGCAGTCTGGCGGATGATGTAATTGAAACTTTGGGGGATTTTATTCAGCATATTCAAATTTTTATTAACAAATGAGGAGGTATGAAACGTGAAAAAAGCAAGAGAAATTGTTAACAGTATTTTAAAAGAACGTACAGTTGAGAATATTTATTTTGTTGGCTGTGGCGGTTCCCTGGTGGGATTTTATCCGGCAAAATATTTTTTGTCATGTGAGGCAAAAAAGTTAAAAGTAGGTTACTGCAATTCCAATGAGTTTGTATATGCGACTCCAAGAGAAATTGGAAAAAATTCAGTTGTAATTCTGGCGTCCCAGCGCGGCGATACCGCAGAGACAGTAGAAGCCTGCAAAGTGGCGAATGAGAAAGGTGCGGTTACCATTGGGCTGACTTTTAAAGTTCCGTCTCCACTTTCAGAAAATGCACAGTATGTCATTCTTTATGAGTTTGGAGAAGAATCTATCGTAGGAAATCAGAAGTCTTCCTATGCATTGAAATTGGCAGCAGAATTTCTGAATCAGACAGAGGGGTATGCAGACTATGAGAAATTAGTTGATGGACTTGATAAGCTGCATGGGATTGTGGCGAAGGCAAAGGAAGAAATTGTTCCATATGCAATTAAGTATGCATGGGAATTTAAAGACGATTCTGTAATTTATACAATGGGAAGCGGTGCTTCCTGGGGCAGTGCGCATCAGGAATCTATCTGTATTTTTATGGAAATGCAGTGGATTAATTCGAGTGCAATTCATAGTGGAGATTTTTTCCACGGACCATTTGAAATTACAGAAAAAGATACAGCATTTGTACTGATGAAATCGACGGGAAGAACCCGTTATCTGGATGACAGAGCGATTGCTTTTTTGGAGAAATTTAATGAGCGGTGCATGATTATAGATCCAAAAGATTATGGTATGGATGAAGTTGGAAATGTAAGTGAATACTTGGATCCGTTATTCCATACAAATGTTATTCGGGTATACAATGACCTTCTTGCAGATGCAAGAAATCACCCGCTAAGTGTAAGAAGGTATATGTGGAAGTTTAAATATTAATAATAATAAAACAAGTCTTTGGACTAATGCAGAAGCTAGGCGGCAGTTCAAAGGCTTGTTTTGCTTTGGTATAGTATAAATAATACAAAATAAGAATATATTGTAATATTATTATTGACAAAAAATACATATTGTTATATATTTGTATTATACAAAAGGAGGGCGAACACTATGACACCTAAACAAATTATTGAATCTATTAAAACAGAAATGCCAGCTGTCAAGTCGGTATACTTTGTAGGATGCGGTGCTTCTAAAGCAGAGCTCTATCCAGGAAAATATTTTTTAGAAGAAAATTCTAAAAATATCCGAGTAGGCCACTATACCGCAAATGAGTTTTTATATGCAACGCCAGTAGCTGTTGATAAGACTGCGATCGTGATTACTTGTTCTTTAGGCGGGACTACCCCAGAAACAGTAGCAGCATCAAAAAAAGCAATGGAGTTAGGAGCAAAAGTAATTGCAGTAACACACGTTGAAAATTCTCCATTAGCAAAAAATGCACACTATGTAATTGTTCATGGATTTGAAAAAAACTATGCGGCAAAGCTGGAGAAGATGACAAATGTATTGAATTTGTCTGTTGAAATCTTGAATCAGTATGAGGGATATGAACATTACAGCGAAATGCAGGATGCATTTGCTAAGATTTATGACTTAATCGAGAAGGCAGTATCCTTCGTAGTTCCATCAGCCAGAAACTTTGCAGAAGAATACAAAGATGCCCCAGTGATTTACGTAATGAGTTCTGGAGCTACCCAGGAAGTTGCATATGCATTTTCTATTTGCTTATTAATGGAAATGCAGTGGGTAAATTCAGGTTCCTTCCATGATGGAGAGTTTTTCCATGGACCATTTGAAATTGTTGATAAGGATGTTCCGTTTATTTTATTAATGAATGAAGGAAGAACTAGAACGTTGGACAGCAGAGCGCTGGACTTCCTGAATCGTTTCCAGGCTAAGACAACGGTTCTGGATGGAAAAGACTTTGGATTAGGTTCCGAACTTTCTTCTTCTGTTGCAGAATACTTTAACCCGATGGTACTTACTGCGGTTTTACGTGTATATGCAGAACAGCTTGCAATTGTTCGATGCCATCCGTTAACCCAGAGAAGATATATGTGGAAATTAGAGTATTAAAAGGATGAAAACACAGATTCAGAAAGAAACAGCCAATTTGTTTTGGACGATCTTTGGCGTAATATGTTTTGCGTTAGCTTATCGCTGGTTTTTGATACCAATAGGACTTTATAGCGGCGGATTTACAGGAATTGCGCAGCTGATTAAATTGTTTCTGACTGAAATAGCCGGATGGAAGGTATCAGAGCGGGTAGATCTGACAGGAATTATTTTTTGGTGTATTAACATACCGTTATTTGGTCTGGGGTACAAGAGTATTGGAAAGAAGTTTTTGTACAGAACATTAATTGCAGTAAGCATCCAGTCAATTTTACTTGCAATGATACCTGCACCGGCAAGTCCGTTAGTAGATGATATACTTCTTAACTGCATAATTGGCGGTGCGCTTTCCGGATTTGGAGTTGGAGTTACATTAAGAGCCGGTGGTTCGGGAGGCGGACTGGATATTGTAGGAATGTACTGTACAAAGAACTATCCGGATTTCAGTGTTGGAAAACTGAGCATCCTGATTAATCTTTTGATTTATGGAATCGCTGCATATTGTTATGATCTATCTGTAGCAGCATATTCAATGGTATTTTGCATTGTATCAGGAATTGTAGTAGATCGGGTACATTATCAAAATATTAAAGTATCTGCATTTATTGTAACAAATGATCAAAAACTTGGAGAAAAAATCAATCAGGAAATTGGACGTGGCGTTACGAGTTGGAGCGGCTGGGGAGAATACAGCCATAAGGGTGAAGTGATTCATATGGTTGTAATCAATAAATTTGAGCTGCAGACCTTAAAAAAATTAGTTTACAAGGAGGATCCAAATGCATTTATACAAATTATCTCTCCAGATATAGTGTTTGGTAATTTTGAAAAGCGTTTGGAGGTTATGTAGGCAGAGGAAAATAAGGAGAAGAGATATGTATAATTTTGATGAAAATAAAGTGAGACAGGAACATCAGAATGGAGTAGATATTATTCCGAAAGTTGAAAGTATTGTAGATCAGGTGTGTAAAGAAGGATATTCTAATATTTTTTATATTGGTATTGGAGGAACGGTACTTTATGCAAACCAAATGATGCATATTTCCAAGCAATTAGGTTCTACTCTTCCATTGTATATTGAAAATGCTGCGGACTTTAACCTGGTAGGAAATCCATTTTTTAATGAAAAATCTGTTGTTGTAATAGAATCTATTTCTGGGGATACCAAAGAGGTAGTAGAAGCGGTTGATAAGGCACATAAGGTGGGAGCAAAAGTAATCGGATATGTTGAAAAAGAGGGAACTCCTTTATATGAAAAAAGTGATTATCTGGTAAGCACGGTTGGAGGCGGATATTATTTTTGGTATACAGTAACGCTGCGTTTTATGAAGAATGCCGGACTGTTTGAAAAGTATGATCAATTTATGAAAGACATTGTTCATATGCCAGATGCGGTAGTAGAGATTTATAAAGAAGTGGATGAGGATGCAAAAGCTTATGCAGAAAAATACTGTGATGAACCAATTACATACTTGATTGGTTCGGGAAATCTTGAAGATTGGGCGACTTGTTATGGTATGTGTATTATGGAAGAAATGCAGTGGATGCGTACAAGACCAATTTCTGCTGCAAACTTTTTCCATGGAACATTAGAGGTAATTGAGCGTGATATTCCGGTTATTTTAATCAAAGGCGAGGATATTACCAGACCAGAAATGGAACGGGTAGAAAAATTTGTTAATACTATTAGCGCAAAGGTTAGTGTATTTGATACAAAGAAGTTCAAAATGGAAGGTATTCGCCAGGAATTTAGAGGTATGTTAGCGCCAATTGCAATGCGTTCCGCTTTCCAGAGAGTGAATGTACATTTAGAATATTTTAGAAGACATCCTCTTGCAATTAGAAGGTATTACAGAAGGTTAGATTATTAAACTTTATAAACAAAAATATAACAAAATCTGCAAATATATGATATTATACATAATAGAAGTATATAATAATAGCTAGTTGAGAATGCATTTGACATAAAGATAAGTAAAATATGAATTAAGGGGAAATATATATGGCAAATGTTGAACGCAATACAGCAATTCCATTATATTTGCAGATTGCAGAAGATATTAAATCGAAAATTAAAAAAGAGGAATTAAAGGCGAATTCAAGAATTCCTACAGAATTGGAATTGAGTGATTTTTATCAAGTGAGCCGCATTACAATTCGAAAAGCATTGGAACTTTTGGTAGATGAAGAAATCTTGATTCGGAAACAAAAAATAGGAACATTTGTATCAAATAAAAAAATATCCAGAACAGTAAACAGCTTTATGGGATTTACAAAAAGCTGTGAGGTAAATGGAGACAAAGCCAGCAGTGAGTTTCTTTCTGCCGAATTAGTAAAAGCACTGCCGTCAGATGTTAAAAATTTGAACTTGAATGAGGATGATAAGATTATACGAATTCGCAGAGTTCGGTTTTGCAATGATGTTCCAGTAATTTTGGAAGAAGCCCATTATCCAAGGTCATATGCATACCTTTTGGCAGAAGATCTGAGCGGCTCTTTACATGAGATATTGACGGCTCATGGAGTTGTACTTCATCATGGGCAAAAGACGATTGGTGTGTGTTATGCTACGCAGGAAGAAGCTAAGCACTTAGATGTAAAAGAAAATGAGGCAATGATTCTTTCGAAGGATATTACTTATGATATTAATGGTGTTCCGGTATATTACAGCAAAGAAGTGATTAATGCAGAACGTTACGAATTTAAGGTAATGACTTCAGTAGGGGAAGGGTAATGAAACATATAAAAAAGAACCAGATTGCTGTTATGAATATCCAGTATAAATATTTTCCCTTGACGGCATTTCTTGATGATGCTGTGAAAAACAATGTGGATAATATTGAACTGTGGGGAGCAGCACCGCATTTTTATCTGGATGACATGACTTATCGGGAAGTAACTGCAGTCCGTAGAGAAATTGAAAAAAGAAAGTTGAAGCTGGTATGCTACACACCGGAACAATGTGTGTATCCAATCAATATCGCGTCTTCTTGCAAAGAGATGCGACGCAGAAGCGTAAAGTTTTTCGAAGATAGTATTCGGGCTGCAGGAGAGCTTGGCTGTGATAAAGTATTAGTAACATCCGGAACAGGATACTTTGATGGAAGTGATAGGCAGGATGCCTGGAAGTGGTCAAGAGAGAATTTGTACGGTCTCGGAGAATTGGCAGAGCACTATGGCGTAACGTTGGCATTAGAGGTATTACGCTATGATGAAAGTAATTTGGTACATAATTTGCCGACTTTACAGAAGATGTTAAATGAATTAGATCATAGGGCAATTGGAGGAATGATTGATACAATTCCAATGGCTCTGGCAGAAGAACATCCATCCCAGTATTTAAAAGCGCTTGGCCGTAAACTGGTACATATACATTTTATCGATGGGGCGCCCAGAGGACATTTGGCTTGGGGAGATGGAATCCTGGATATGAATGGTTATTTGGCAGAACTTGATGAATATGCATATTCGGGATACCTGTCCTTGGAAATTACAGATGGTCGATATTTTATGAATCCTTCTGCATCTGTAGAGCAAAGTGTGAATCAGCTATTTGAAGCGCTAGAACGCTGAAGAATGTTGAAGTATAAAATAAGGATCTTCTATGGAAATCCATACATTTCGTAATGGTTATTCGTGGGGAGATTCTTATTTTGTTATTTCCGTAAAAATTGTATATCATAATCCGAAAATGTGCATTTCCTTTTGCAGCATTCGTGTGTATACTGGTAGTAGGCTTGAAAAGCAGAATTTTATTACAAAGGGAGGAGTATTATGCATCAATTATACTTCAGTAATCCAAATAATTTTATTACGCCGGAGCAGATGGCATGGTGCGCGGACTACTGCAAAAAATTCTGGCCGGAGGAATGTGCACACATTCTTCGGATTGCAGAAGATGCCAAAAATCATACATTTTTATTTGATTTAAGATGGGATATGGAGAGGACCTACGAACCGGTTCACTTTGATGGGGAAATCCAATGGGATTTCATGCCGAAAGACGATCCGGAGTTCATTTACCAGTTTAACCGCTGCCAATATTTTATTTGTCTGGGACAAGCTTATGCGCTGACAGGAGATTCCTCCTATGCCAAAGCATTTGCAGAACAGCTTTTGGCATGGATTCAGGCAAATCCTTTCAATGAGAATACCAGACAGACTGTATGGAGAAGCATTGAGGCCGGAATCCGTGGAGAAACGTGGGTAAAGGCGATGTCTTACTTTAAAGACAGCCCTTATATTACAGATGAACTGATGGAACAATTCTGTGAATGTCTGAAAACCCATGCCCGCTATCTGATGGACTCCTATCAGATCTTCCAGGTAAAAAGCAACTGGGGCGTGATTGAGAGCCGCGGTCTTCTGGAAATCGCGCTGGCATTAAAGGATGAGAAAGAGGCCGAAAAGTGGAAAAAAACGGCGGTTTCCCGTCTGGAAGAAGGAATTCGGGTTCAGATTTTAGACGACGGAGTTCAGTGGGAACAGTCTCCAATGTATCATAATGAGGTATTCCATTGTGCGCTGGAAGCAATCCGTCTTTCCAGACGTTATGGCTATTGTATGTCAGATGAATTTCTTGCAAAAATCCATAAGATGGCATACGCAAACTTACTCTGGAAAAAGCCGAACCATTGTCAGATTGCCCAGGGAGACAGCGATGAAACCGATCTGCGGGATCTTTTGTCCCAGAGCGCGTATTTATTCCAGGATCCAGAGCTGAAATATGGCGGATATGATCGGCTGGATTTTGACGGAGCATGGGATTACCTGCAGGAAGGAGCAGAATCCTATGAGAAGATTGTGGCGCAGAAACCAGAGAAACTGTTTTATAAATTAGAGAACAGCGGAAATGTTTATATCCGTTCCGGATGGGGAGAAAACGACGATTTCTTCCATTTCCGTTGCGGCAGTTTAGGCGGAGGGCATGGCCATTCTGACAAACTGCACATCGATCTGGCAATAAACGGGGAAGATATCCTGATTGATCCAGGCCGCTATCATTATGTGGACGGGGAAATCCGTCATGAACTGAAAAATTCCTGCAGTCATAATACGCCGTCAGTCGATGGCAAAGATTATCTGGTCTGCCTGGATTCCTGGGGGATTTCTGGAATGACGCCGGCCTACCAGATGCCTGTCTGCGAGAAAAACGGATTCCGTCTGGTTCAGGGAGGACATGGCGGCTACCTTCACAATGGAAAAGGCAACGTTTACATTCAGAGAAAAGTTCTGGCTCTGGGAACGGATCTGTATGTTGTTGCGGATGAATTTTTTGCAGGAGAAGAACATACCTTCCAGCAGAATTATCATTTCCACCCAGATGGAATCCTTACTGCCTGCGAAGGAGAAAACAGGGTTCATTACACAGGCAGAAATGTAGAATCGGATTTTTTGTTTTTTGGAAATAGCAGGGAAGAAACAAACGTTTACCATTCCAGAATGTCCAGAAATTATAACCAGATGGAAGAGAATATGTCAATTCAGGCATCCTGCAAAAAAGACGGCTTTGGCTGCCTTCTGACTGTTATTGCGGGAGGGAAAAAGGGAGAATATAAGACTCCAAAGGCAGAACTTGCAGAAGTATCTTCTCCTGCCAGGGGAAGAATCCTGACAGAAGAAGAGGCTCATGGACTCCGGATTACATGGAAAGGAAAAACCTATCTGGTACTGATGGGCCATAAGGACATCGGAGGCGCAAATGAAATGCTTGGCTCCGACGGCTATATGGGCCTGGGAAGTGTAATCGTATTTGAGGAGGACCAGGAAAAAACAGGAGGAACGGTACTTTATTGGTAAGATTTACAGCACAAACCGTCCTTCCAGCGCCAGAAACTGGTCTAACATCATCCTGCTGACCTTTGCCCCAAAGCGGGTGGCAGGATGATTGGCGTAATACATAGGATCGCTGAAATTTTTATGCATCATAACGATGACATAGGGGCCGTAAGGGGTATAGACGATGCCGCCGTCGTTGCGGCAGGCGTCCATACTGCCGCTTTTGGAAGCGACCTGAATGGAAGTTTCTTCGCCGTTGTCTTCGCCATCCATATAGTAAACTGGAAAATCACGGACAATCATGGAGTTGTAGTGCTGCTGTTTAAAGATTTCAATCATAGCGGCATCTTCCTCTGGTCCGATAAGCTGGTGCTTTGCCAGGCGGACAAAGATGCTGGCATAATCTCTTGGGGTGGACGTGCCGAGCCGCCCCATATTTTCTCCGTCGAAATGGAGATACCGGTGAAGCTTAGTGGATGTACATCCAAGTTTCTGGATGCAGGCGTTAATGGTATCGATTCCCAGATATTCAATTATCATGTTGGTAGCGGCGTTGTCGCTGACAATGATCATCAAAGTAGCGGCGTCTTTTACCCGCAGTGAGGCTCCGAAATCCAGGGAATGAACCAGGCCGCTTCCGGATACGCAGTGATTTTCTTTGTAGATCAGAGTATCGTTCAGATCGGCTTTGCCTTGTTTGATTTGGTCAAATAAGCAGGCCAGGATATAGGTTTTGATGGTGCTGGCAGTTTCAAAATCTTCGTCTGGGCCGATTGCTACAACGTTTCCCTTTAAATCGTCCGCATAAAAGCACATATGGCCGTCATAGCTTTTTAATTCCGCAGCAATTCTTTTTTCTAACGTAAATCTTGGATCCATGATGCATCTCCTTTTCTTTTGCAGTGATTTATAATTGAGGAAGCTGGTCCATCAGGTAAACCAGTTCATCGCACATATGATTGAGCTGATCCGTTCCTGGAATTTCAATCCCATGTATGAGATAGTTCCGGATTCCCAGAAGTCTGGAAAAAATCTCCAGATCTTCACTGGAAAATACTTTGATCCGTTTGACACAGGCGGCCTGCATGGCATTTCCCCTGGATTTGGGAGAACGGCGGCGAATCAGACGGTTTAAGGAGGATTCTAAAGCAATCCATAAATCAATAAAATGTTCTAACGCCTGTTTCCGCTCCTCCGGCATATTTTCACTAAGAGGATGCAGTTCCAGATACAGGGCGTAACGTCTGCTGTTTCCGGAAAGAATCCGGTCTGTAAGCTGTTGGCATACGGTTCTCCGGTCATTCTGGAGACGAAGGGATTTTAAAATCTGCCCCAATTCCTGGACGCTGTCCAGCTTCAGACGGTTTAAAAGACGGAACAGCAGTTCTACATTTCCCATGCGTACTTTAATATCAGACGATGGCGGAGAGCTATTTAAGTAATTATAAAGGTAAGAGGCCAGGTCGTACTGATTGCTGAACGCAGCGGTCGTACTCTGGATTCGTTTATCGCCTGCGGCCTGGAGGCGTTCTAAGGCAATTTCTCCGCTTAGTACAAGGCCGTTTAATTCGTCTAAGATGGAAAGCTCTTCTTCGGAAAGAGCGCCTTTTAACGGCTTGTAGATGAGGTCATGCTCTACTTCCGACCAGGCGTGCATTAAGACCGACGCCACCTGGATTTCCAGGCGTACCTGGGCGTATTTTTTCTGTCTGGCGTCTAACTGCTCTTCCCGCATCTGGACACGGTAGTGATTGGCCCAGTAGCCGGAAAAACGCTTGTTGTATGTAGGCGGTTTGGACTCGTTGGGAAAACTGCGGATTTCCCGTACGGCAAATAAGGTATTGATGACTTTGTCGGCTTTCTCCCTGTCGCCTGGGAAGTAAAGGGAGACGCGGACGCCGGATAAGTCGGCGATGTCTTCATAGATTTCTGCTAAGGTCTGGTAGAAAACCCCGCGTTTCCGGCTGCGCTGTTCCACCTTGACTTTTAAACGGGAAGGATTTTTTGCCCTGGAAGTGACCATGGCGCGGATACCAGAAGAGCGCAGAGCTTCTTCTAATAGTTTTGCTCCCAGCCGCGCAGCCATATCATAGTAATTGAATTTGCTTTTATAATCTTCTATAAATTGATTGATTAACTCCATAGAAGGACTCCTTTCACCCGAAAACAGGCAAAGATGAACCTACAAGTTCCGGTAATAGAAGAAAAAGCCCCACAATCTTACGATTGTGAGGCTTTTATTCAGCGCGCCAGAGAAGATTCGAACTCCCGACACTACGGTCCGTAGCCGTATGCTCTATCCAGCTGAGCTACTGACGCACACTACTGTTTCCCAGCCAAAAGGCTTTCTCAACAGCGCAAAAACAATTATATACGAGAGGATGAAAATTGTCAATAGTTTTTTGAAAAAAATAAAAAAATTGCAATTTACAGAGAGAGTGCATATAATGGGATCCATGAACACATTACCAATTTACAGGGAAACAGTAATTGAAGTAAACTTAGACAGAATTGCAGAAAATGTAAAGCAGATTCGCGCCATGGTCGGAAAGGACGTAAAAATTGCGGCGGTTGTAAAAGCCAACGGCTATGGGCATGGGGCGGTAGGAATTGCTCCGGCAATTATGGACAATGGCGGCGATTTACTTTGCGTAGCAGCTTTGTCAGAAGCGATGGAATTAAAAGAAGCCTATCCGGAATATCCGGTATTGATTATGGGACTGACAGCAGAGGAATATTTCCCCTATGTTCTGGATTATGGCATTCTTCAGACAATCGACACGTTAGAGCAGGCGAAAGCTTTATCAGAACTGGCAAAAAAGCGGGGAAAGACTGCAGGAGTACATATTAAATATGACACAGGCTTTCACCGTCTGGGATTTCCAGATACGGAGGAGAGCCTGGATGCAATTGAAGAAATCAGCCATATGGAAGGAATCCGGATTGAGGGGATGTTTTCCCACCTGGTGCTCTTAGATGATGCGTCCAATAAAAAGCAGTATGAAGACTTTTGCCGCGCCATCCAGGCGCTGAAGGACAGAGGGGTGGAAATCCCATGCTGCCATCTGGCGGACTCTATTGCATCGGTGGACTATCCGGAGTACCGGATGGATATGATTAGGGCCGGTGCAATTATTTATGGATTAAAGGGATTCCATAAAGGCCATCTGGACATTCGCCAGGCGCTGACCTTTAAGACCAGGATTAATCATATTACAGAGGTAAAGGCAGGAGAAGGGGTCAGCTATGATTTTATGTGGCGGGCAGAACGGGATACCCGTATCGGAACTCTGCCGTTTGGCTATGCAGACGGTTATCCCAGGAATTTAAGAGGAAAAGGGATGGTAACGATCCATGGAAAGCAGGTTCCGGTGGTAGGAGTGCTCTGTATGGATCAGTGCATGGTGGATTTAGGAGACGTACCGGAAGCAGCAGTAGGAGATGAAGTGATCATTTACGGAGACGGAACCGGCAATACCATGGATATTCAGGCGGTCAGCGTCCTGGCAGAGACTAATAAAAACGATATCGTGTCCCGATTAACCCAGAGACCAGCCAGAATCTACAAAAAAGACGGAAATATCACAGAGATTAAAACCATGATGGGGAGGAAACAATATGAGCCTGACAGAACCTGAAATCTGGTCAGACGCCTGGGCGGCTGACCAGACAGAAAAAATGCTTCCGATGCTGACCCAGATCCGCAGACGGCTTCACCAGCATCCGGAACTGGGAACTATGGAATACGAAACGGGAGCCATCATACGGGAATATCTGGATGAATGGGGGATTCCTTACCAGTACCCTTGCGCAGATACGGGCATTGTTGCGCTGGTAGAAGGAAAAGGAACGGAAACGGCAGAAAAAAGCAATCAGGGAAAGACCATAGGCATACGGGCAGATATTGACGCCCTTCCTATGACAGAAGACGACTCCCGCCCTTACTGCTCGAAACATCCAGGAGTCATGCACGCCTGCGGCCATGACGCCCATACGACGATTGCCCTGGGAGTGGCCTGGCTGCTAAAAAAGTATGAAAAACAATGGAGCGGGAATTTAAAATTGTTTTTCCAGCCGGCAGAGGAGACCTGCGGAGGCGCGGAACGGATGGTAGAAGAAGGATGTATGGAAAATCCCCACGTAGACTATGTCCTGGGTCTTCATATGATGCCGACCTATGAGTACGGGGAAGTTGAAGTCAAATACGACGACTTAAATGCTTCTTCCGATGAAGTAAATCTGATTATCAAAGGAAAAAGCTGTCACGGCGCTTATCCGGACGGCGGAATTGACGCCATTACCGAAGCCGCTGCGGTCATCCAGAGCCTTCAGACCCTGGTAAGCCGGAGAATTTCACCATTCAAAAACGCAGTGTTTTCCTTAGGTACCATTAAAGGCGGCACGGCGGCTAACGTAATGGCAGACCGTGTGGAACTGGAAGGCACGTTAAGAACCACGGATCCGGAGACCAGACAGATGGCAAAAGCGTATATCAGGCAGGTGACAGAAGACATCTGCAGGGCCTACGGCGGACAGGGAGAAGCGATCTTTACCCCTGGCTATGATGCGCTGATTAATACCAACGAGATTGTTGACATTGCCATTGAGACGATTTCAGAAAGTCTGGGGAAAGAACACATTCATTTCAAACAGTTCCCAAGCCTGGGAGTAGAAGATTTTTCATTCTTTTTAAACAAAGCGCCTGGCGTTTTTTACCATTTAGGCTGCGCCAACAAAGAAAAGGGAATCGATGCGCCTCTTCACAACAACCAGTTTGACATTGATGAAAGAGTATTATCCCTGGGAGTCCGGCTTCAGACGCGGTTAGTCCGGAAACTTTTAACGGCTTGTATTCGAAAATGAAATCCGCTATAATAGGGAAAACAGTGGAAAGTCGGGGGATAGGAGGCTATGAAAGAACGATTGAAAGATAAAATGAGCATCAAAAAACGTCTGATTAGCATTCTGGGGATGATTGCCATAGGACTGGTGGCCATTGTGACCAGCGGTTCGATTAATCAGGCCAGTACGGATATTGCGAAATACTGGGCTCCTGCGGTAATTGCTGCAGAAGAACTGAACACCCATACGTCCGATTACCGGATTGCCGAGCACAACCATGCATTGTCGGAACAGAAGGACGACATGAAAGCCATGGAAGAAGAAATTTTAAAAGAGCGGCAGCTCATTGACCAGGCCTTTGAAAATTATATGAATCTTTATGCAAGAGGCGGCGAAGCAGACCTGATTTACCAGGCCAGAAAGGCGTGGGACCAGTATCTGGTGTGCAGCGATGAAATTCTGGAAATCAGCCGGAAGAGGCATTAAAGCTGCTTCAGGGAGAGTCCAAGGAGCTGTTTGACGAGGCAAGCCTGATTCTGAAAGAATTGGCAGAAAACAATCAGGCAGGGGTAGAGGCGTCCAGCGAATACGGAAACTATCTGTACAGGCGTCTGATTGGATGGAAAATTGTGATGATCCTGTTTTTAGGAGCCGCGTTGTCTGTATTTGTTATCTCGCTGATTCGGGGAATCGCAGTGCCAATCGGCAATATTGTAGACGGCGTTACCCGTCTGGCGGCAGGAAATCTGGATGTGCATCTGGAACTTTCCGGAGATAAGGAAATGCAGGAGGTGGAAAAGGCGGTAAATCTGCTTTCCGACAATTTAAAGACAATGACGACTGATCAGAAAAAGCTGTTAAACGAGATTGGAAGAGGAAACTTAACGGTATCTTCAAAGAGAGAGAACGCCTACCATGGAGACTTCGCCTCTATTTTATATGAGATGAAGGGACTGGAGACCAGACTGCAGGAAAGAGAATCACAATCCCATGCAAAGGAGACAGACAACTAGATGACAGACAGACAAACCGCTGCGCCAAGCCAGTGGATGATGCAGACGAAGCGGGCAGATTTTACTGCGATTGCTGAAAACTATCACATTAGTCCGGTAACCGCCCGCATTATCCGCAACAGGGACGTTGTGGAAACAGAAGAGATAGAACGGTATCTATATGGAACCATTTCGGATCTTTACAGTCCGGATCTCCTTCCGGATATGGAAAAAGCGGTAAAAATTCTGAAAGAAAAGACAGAGTCCGGCAAACGGATTCGGGTAGTAGGAGATTACGATATTGACGGAGTGTGTTCCACGTATATTCTGCTCACGGCCTTAAAGGAAACCGGCGCTTTTGGAGATTACCGGATACCGGACCGGATTAAGGATGGGTATGGAATCAATGAAGCCATTATCCAGCAGGCCTTTGAAGACGGAGTGGATACCATTCTGACCTGCGACAATGGAATTGCCGCTGTGGAACAGATCCGTATGGCAAAAGAACTGGGAATGACGGTTATTATTACGGATCACCATGATATCCAGAAAGACGGGATGGGAAACGATATTCTGCCGGCAGCAGATGCTGTGGTAAACCCGAAGCGGAGTGACAGCAGGTATCCATATCCGGAAATCTGCGGGGGAATGGTGGCTTATAAGCTGATGCGGGCGCTATATGAAGCGTTTGGAATTCCTCTTAAAAAGTGGGAAGAAATGCTGGAATTTGCCGCAATCGCCACAGTGGGAGACGTAATGAAACTTCAGGATGAAAACCGGATTGTGGTAAAAGAAGGCTTAAAACGCATTGGACAGACCAGAAACCTGGGGCTTTTGAGCCTGATTGAGAAAAGTAACTTAAATCCGGAAACGCTGACCGCTTATCATATCGGATTTGTAATCGGCCCCTGTTTAAACGCAGGCGGCCGTCTGCAGACTGCAAAGACAGCGCTGAAGCTTCTGATGGCAGAGGATCCAGTAACGGCAGACCATCTGGCAGGAGAACTGAAAGACTTAAACGAGCAGCGGAAGGACATGACCTTAAAGGGAACGGAAGAAGCCATTGCCCAGGTGGAAGAATGCTTTCAGGATGACCGCGTTCTGGTAGTATTTCTTCCGGACTGCCACGAATCCCTGGCTGGAATCGTGGCTGGCAGGCTCAGGGAAAAGTTCCAGAAGCCGTCTTTCGTACTGACCCGTTCCGAAGAAGGGGTAAAGGGATCTGGACGTTCCATAGAGGCCTACCATATGTTTGAGGGGCTGGTGGAGGTAAAAGACCTGCTGACAAAGTTTGGCGGACATCCCATGGCGGCCGGATTGTCCCTTCCGGAAGAACACGTGGAAGAATTCCGGCGCCGTCTGAATGAAAACGCCCGTCTGACCGAGGAAGATTTTATCCGGAAAGTCTGGATAGACGTTCCCATGCCGTTAGAATACATAAACGAATCTCTGATTCAGGAATTAGAACGGTTAGAACCGTTTGGAAACGGCAACGAAAAGCCCCAGTTTGCCCAGAAAGACTTGTCTGTCCGGAATGTGCGGGTATTGGGAAAGAACCGCAACGCAGTAAGGCTTTCCCTGGTAACTCCTAGCGGATTTGCCATGGATGGAATGTTTTTTGGAGAGGGGGCCCGTTTTGCAGAAGAACTTGCCGGAAAGCATTCCATAGATATCGTGTATTATCCTACAGTGAATGAATATAACGGAAACCGGACCCTTCAGGCAATTATTAAGGAATACCGGTTTCCTGAAACATAAAGTCCAAAATAAAATTCAAAAATGAAAGCTGAAAGGGAGGAAATACGTATGGTAAATGAAGTGATGAAGTTTCTTACAGAGCAGGATCCGGAGATCGGAAAAGCAGTAGAGAAAGAATGCGCCAGACAGAGACGCAACCTGGAACTGATTGCATCTGAAAACATTGTCTCTGAAGCCGTTATGATGGCAATGGGTACTGTTCTTACCAACAAATATGCAGAAGGTTATCCTGGAAAGCGGTATTATGGCGGCTGTGAAGTTGTGGATGAAGTGGAAACCATTGCTATTGAGCGTGCGAAAAAGCTGTTTGGCTGCGATTATGCCAATGTGCAGCCACATTCCGGAGCGCAGGCGAATATGGCAGTATTTGTGGCAATGTTAAAGCCTGGAGATACGGTAATGGGAATGAATTTAAATCATGGCGGCCACCTGACCCATGGAAGCCCAGTGAATTTTTCCGGACTTTATTTTAACATTGTGCCTTACGGCGTAAACGATGAAGGATTCCTTGATTATGATGAGATGGAGCGCCTGGCAGTCGAACACAAGCCTAAATTAATTGTAGCCGGAGCCAGCGCATACGGACGCATCATTGACTTTAAACGGTTCCGCCAGGTGGCAGATAAAGTAGGCGCTTATCTGATGGTTGATATGGCGCACATTGCAGGACTGGTAGCGGCAGGCCTTCATCCAAGCCCCATTCCCTATGCAGATGTGGTTACGACAACAACGCACAAAACGTTGAGAGGGCCGAGAGGCGGTATGATTTTAGCCAACAAAGAGGCGGCAGAAACGTTTAATTTTAACAAAGCTATTTTCCCAGGGACCCAGGGCGGACCTTTAGAGCACGTAATCGCAGGAAAGGCAGTCTGCTTTGGAGAAGCTTTAAAGCCGGAATTTAAAGCTTATCAGGAACAGGTAGTAAAGAACGCCAAGGCCTTGGCGGCGGCCTTAGAAAAGCAGGGATTTAAGGTTCTGACCGGAGGTACGGACAACCACCTGATGCTGATCGACCTGCGGGGAATGGAAGTAACTGGAAAAGAACTGCAGAACCGCTGTGACGAAGTATATATTACTCTGAATAAAAATTCCGTACCAAACGATCCAAGAAGCCCGTTTGTGACATCCGGCGTCCGGATTGGCACTCCGGCGATTACGTCCAGAGGTCTGGTAGAAGCAGATATGGACAAGATTGCAGAGTGCATCTGGCTGGCAGCCACAGATTTTGAAGCAAAGGCAGATTACATTCGGGCAGAAGTTACCAGAATTTGCGAGAAATATCCGATTTACCAGTAAGAATTTATGGGGGAATACAATGGGATGGAAGGATCAGTGCGTTGCTGCGCTGGATGAAGAAAAGTTATTTGAGAATTCAGAACATCGGACCAGATTTCTGGAACTGATGGACTGCTATGGCGGTTATCCGTTTTTTACAAAAGGTCTTTGCAAATGTATGTATCTTTCGGCCTGGGATGAAGAACATTTTGCCATTCTTTTGGAAACATTGATGAGGATGTCTCTGGGCAGAGAGCAGAATACCGAAGATATGGAAGCAAATGGAGAAGCGTTGGCAAGAGAGGAAGACGGAGATGAGCAGAAAATGTATCTCCTATCCTGCGAATTTCTGGAAGGAAAGCCGTGTAGCATTGATTTGGACACCGTATCTGCCAATACTGCATATGTGATGAAACAGGCGCTGAAAGCAGCGGAAATCATTGAGAAGCTGTAAAGGATGAGATGGATGGTCTTGCCATCCATCTCATTCAGATAATATGATAACGAATTGAAGATTCCGAAGAAGGACAGATGGTTATAGCCTGTCCATTCTTCGGAATCGTTTTTTATACTTTTACCATCCTATATCCTACTCCGATATGCGTCTGGATATACTGGGGAGAGTCTGGCGTTTTTTCAATTTTTTTGCGGAGAGTCGCCATAAAAACACGGAGTGAAGCAATATCATTATCCCAACTGCTGCCCCATATATGCTGCGTTAAAAAAGTATGCGTCAGAACTTTTCCTACGTTTTTAGAAAGTAGGCACAGCAGCTTATATTCGATAGGAGTTAAGTGGAGTTCTTCCCCATCCAGATAAGCGCAGCCGGCAGCATAGTCTACCCTGAGCTGCCCATTGGTAAAAACAGAAGACTCGATGGGCGATTCTTTCTGCATCATTGCAAGCCTTCTTTGCGTAACGCGTAATCTGGCAAGCAGTTCCTCTACGGAAAATGGTTTTGTAAGGTAATCGTCCGCTCCGGCATCAAGAGCATCGATTTTATCTGTATCTTCGCTTCGGGCGCTGATGACAATAATGGGCGTGTTTGTCCAGGAACGGATTTTTTCAATCACTGCGACGCCATCCATATCAGGCAGTCCTAAATCCAGCAGAACAATATCCGGATTATGGGATGACGCTTCTAAAATAGCGGATTGACCGTTTGGCGCGGTAAGATACCGATAGTCGTGCGCTTTTAAAGTAGTTGCGATTAAATTTCTGATGGATGTATCGTCTTCTACAACTAATATAAGTAACTTATTCATAAATTTTGACCTCCCCAACAGGCAGTGTAAATGTAAATATGGTACCATGCGGCAGATTATCAGAAACTTTGATTTCGCCGCCGTGAGCATGAATAATAGACTTACAGAGTGACAACCCCAGTCCCAGACTGCGGCGGCTGTCTGCAATCTGGTTTGCGCCGCTGTAAAACATATCAAATATTCTCGGCTTTAATTCATCAGGGATTCCGGCGCCGTCATCGGAAATGGAAATAACGGCTTTATTCCCCTGTTTCTCTGTTTTTATAACAATGTGGGAGTTTTTCGGCGTATATTTAATGGCATTGTCCACGATATTGATAATGACCTGTACAATCAGCCTTGCGTCCATTTTGGCAAGCAGGAATTCCTCTTTACTTTCAACAGAAATAGAATGTTCGATACTTTTCCGGTTGATATGGTGCAATGCTTCTGTGATTACATCGTCTACCAGTTCTTCTGACATCCGCAGATTTAACCGGCCTTCTTCAATCCTTGTAACGGCCAGCAGATTTTCCACAAGATTAATAAGCCATATGGAATCATCGTAAATATCCATATAAAGCTGATTTTTTGTGTCGCGATCAAAGGAATCGCCATTGGACAGCAGGTTGCTGGCATTGCCGGAAATAGACGTTAAAGGCGTCCTTAAATCATGGGAAATGGCCCTGAGCAGATTTGCCCTAAGCTGTTCATTTTTTGCCAGAACAGCAGCTTCCTGCTTCTCGCGGGCATTTTTTTCATTTTCTAAGGCAAGCGCGCATTCTCCTAAAATGGATAATAAAATACTGTTTTCAAATGGATCAAGCGGAGACTCATCCATTACAATCCCGACAACGCCATATACCATATTCGTGCTGCGGACAGCAAGATATAAACACTTTGCGTTGGAAAGAGTTCCTGTTGTTGCGCCGGCGTGCTTATTATTTTTCAATACCCATGCGGCAACCGCTTTTTCATTATCTGAAGTACAGCCGCTTAAATCTGTCTCAGTAGCCGAAAAAATCTGAGGTACTTCCAGTTTTTCATCATTGGCTAAATAAAAAATAACATTTTTTCCCAACAGCTTGATGAGCTGGTTTGATGTTAAAGAGACGATTTCATGTTTGTCTTTTGCCTGCTGCAATAGCTGGTTAGTATCAAACAGAATTTTGGTACGGTAGGCAGACTTTGCCGCCTGCTTTGCCTGGTTCTTAATCCTTACCGCAAGAGAGCCTGTAAGGAGCGCTGCCAGAAACATAATAACAAAGGTAACGGGATAGCCTTGATCATATGCCTGCAGGGAAAATACCGGCTCTGTAAACAGAAAATTAAAAACCAGGACGCTTACAATCGAGGAAACCAGGCTATATACCTGATGCTTTGTGGTAACTGCGGTAATAAGCACTCCAAGGACAAACACGGTAATGATGTTCGCTTCGTTAAATCCCAGTTTTTGAAAAATCATTCCAATCAGACTGGAAGCAATCAGAATCCCGATGCATTTCAATATATCAGTAGCAGAAAAAACAATAAAGTCCTTTTTCTTTGCCTTTTTTTGGTGGTAGATGGCTGTATTCGAAATGGTATCAGGAATAATATGTACATCTACATCAGGTGCATGGGCAATCAGCTTTTCGGTCAGGGTCGGTTTGCTGAACAGATGGTGTCTGGCGGCAGAACTGCGTCCGATCACAATTTTTGATACGCCGGACAGTCTGGCAAATTCAGCAATCTGAAAGGGAACGTCTTCTCCATATACGGTTTCAATTTTTGCGCCAAGCTGTTCGGCAAGGTGCATATTAGAACGCAGACGTTTTAAATCTTCTTCCCCCATTACTGAAAAATCAGGAGTTTCTACAAATAATGCCGTGAGAGTTCCCTTGAAAGCAAAGGCCATTCTTGCGGCGGTGCGGATGATTTTTGCATTAGAAGGGGAGGAAGAAAGACATACGAGAATATGCTCGTCCGTATGATAATAGCCATTTTTTTTAATACGGGCATTTTCTGTAAGAATATTTACCCGATCGGCACAACGGCGCAGTGCAATCTCCCTGAGAGCTGTCAGATTCTCTATCGTAAAAAAGTTTTCCATGGCCTGTCTTGCCTGATTTTCCTGATAGACATTCCCTGCGCCAAGGCGTTCAATTAAATCCTGAGGTTCAATATCTACCAGTTCTACCTGATCGGCCTGATCAAATACGGAATCTGGAATGCGCTCCCGTACCACCACTTCTGTAATAGAGGCGACCATATCGCAGAGACTTTCTATATGCTGTACGTTGACCGTTGTGTACACGTCAATCCCTGCCCGCAATAATTCTTTGATATCCTGATAACGCTTTGCATGACGGCATCCTGCCGCATTTGTGTGGGCAAGTTCATCTACAAGAATCAATTTAGGATTTCTTTTCAGCGCGGCGTCGACGTCAAATTCATGTAACCGGATACCATTATAGGATATTTCTTTTGCAGGGAGAACTTCCAGGCCATTCAGAAGTGCGGCTGTTTTTGGTCGTTCATGGGGTTCTATGTAACCAGCTACGACATCAATGCCTTCCTGCTTTGCTATATGAGCTGCCTCTAACATCGCGTAGGTTTTCCCTACGCCTGCCGCATATCCAAAAAATATTTTCAAATGTCCTTTATTCTGATTTTCTTCTTCATCCTGGATTGCCTTTAATAACTGATCTGGATTTTGCCTGCCGCTCATAGTATTCCCCTCTTTCGATTTAGTTATTAAGATTATAGCACGTTTTCTTTCTTTAAATATGAAAACATTTTTGTATATACTTAATTTCTCCCAGAACAAGCATAGAACTATCAGACGGCAGATACGTATCTGAATTGATTCTTAAATCCAGAATTCCGTTTGTTTTGATTGCCATAATATTGATATTATATTTTTTTCGTATATCTAACTGTCCGACTGTTTTTCCAATCCAGTCATGCGGTACAGACAGTTCAAAAATGGCGTGCTCCTCATCTAATTCTATGTAATCCAGGATATGATCGGCGCTGTACCGGATTGCAGTCCAATTGGCAAGCTGTTTTTCCGGATAAACAATCTCGTCTGCTCCATTGCGCAAAAGGAATTTTGCGTGGACATCCCTGGCCGCACGGGACACGACCAGTTTTGCACCCAGCTCTTTTAAAAGAGCTGTTGTTTCGAGCGAGTTTTGAAAATTATCTCCAATTGCTACGATACAAACATCAAAATTCCGGACGCCGAGAGAACTTAAAAAATCTTCATTTGTCGCATCGCCTATCTGCGCATTCGTCACATAGGGAAGAATTGCTTCTACGCGGCTGTCTTCTTTATCTATCGCCATTACCTGATGATGGAGTTCATCCAATTTCATTGCAATATGCCTTCCAAATCTTCCAAGACCAATTAGTAAAATAGATTTCATCGTTTGTCTCCTTTAACCTACTGTTATTTTTTCCTGAGGGTACTTTGAACTGCTGGGCTTTCTTTCTGAAAGTGCGGCAAAAACCAATGTCAATCCGCCGACTCTGCCGAGGAACATCAGGCAAATCAAAATGAAATGGGAAATGGCTCCCAGTTTGGGAGTAATTCCCAGAGACAGCCCTACTGTACCAATTGCAGACGCCGTTTCAAACAAAGCCGAGATTAGGGGAATATCTTCAACGCTGCTGATAATCATACCTCCAGTAAGGAACAATGTAATATACAGTGAAAAAATAGTAGATGCATGTTTAATCGTATCATCAGGAATTCTTCTGCCAAAAAAATGGGTGTGCTCTTTTTTCTGGAACACTGACAGAGCAGACGAAACAAGAACCGCAAGGGTCGTTGTTTTCATACCTCCAGCCGTAGAACCAGGAGAGCCGCCTATTATCATCAATATAATAATCAGCATTTGTCCGACTTCGCTTATCGATGTCAAATCTGCCGAATTAAACCCAGCTGTTCTCGGCGTGACAGATTGAAACAGAGAAACCCAGATTCTCTTAATAAATGGTAAATCAGAAAATTCAAAAAAGAAAAAATAAAGTGCAGGAAACACGATTAAAAGTGCCGTTACTGTAAGAATCACTTTACTTTGCATCCGGTATTTTTTGAAATTCCATTTATTATTCTTGATATCTTCCCATGTGAGGAATCCAATACCGCCGACAATGATCAGAAGCATAATCGTTATATTGATAATCGGCTGTGCAGAATAAGAGGTAATAGAAGAAAAGGGTTCTTTTACTCCCATCAGATCAAAGCCTGCATTGCAAAAAGCGGAAACCGAGTGGAACAGAGAATACCAGATGCCCTTAAAAAAGCCGAACTCTCTGCAGAAAACAGGAGCTAAAAAAGCCGCTCCGATTAATTCAATTAAAACAACGGTTTTAATTATAAATTCTGTTCTTCGCACAATCCCGCCTACCGTCGGAGCGGCAATCGCTTCCTGCATGGTGCTTCTCTGCATTAATCCAATTTTACGGCCGGACACCATTGCCACTGCGACAAAAATCGTAACAATTCCCATTCCTCCGATTTGAATCAGCAGTAAAATAACCCCTTGCCCGAAGGCAGACCAGTACGTCGCCGTGTCGTAAATAACCAGACCGGTTACACAAACTGCAGAGGTGGCGGTAAACAAAGCGTCCCGAAAGGGGGTAACCTGACCGCTCTGCGCAGAAACCGGCAGCATTAAAAACAGGCTGCCAAAAAGAATTACAGATAAAAAGCCTAAAATAATGATCTGAAACGATGTGATATGACGATGTCCTGATTTTTTTGTTTTCTGCATAAAAATACCCTCATCATTTTAATTTCATATTTATATCGGCTTTATTTTATCTTTATTTGTATTAAATGGGTATAAGCAAGCCTGCTTTGAAATTAAGATTACGTAAAGATGGACAGAAGCTTTTTGACGTCTGCCCATCTTAGAGGACATTACAGAATGCCATCCAACATTAAATTAACTTTCAGGACATTTACAGTTTCTTCGCCAAAAACGCCTAAAAACCGGCCGTCCGTACATTTCTTTATGATGCTTCTGACTTCCTCTTGTGTCATACCGTTTGCCTGTGCAATCCTTGGCACCTGGTATTCTGCTGCAGCAGGGGAGATATGCGGATCCAGTCCGCTGCCTGAGCAGGTTACAAGGTCAACAGGAATTGCAGTTTTATCCATATCAGGATTTGCTTCGCGAATCATTTCCACCCGTTGTGCAACTAAAGATTCAAATTCTTCACTGGCAGGGGAAAGGTTGGACGGAGCCGCATACATCAGCATTTTACCAGTTTCATCTTTATAAGTGGATATGTCAACATTCATAATACGTCCCCACATATGTTCTGCATCCGTATATTGCTGCCCTAAAAGTTCGCATCCGTATTTCTTTCCGTCCACCTCGATGAGACTGCCATTTGCTTTATCTGGGAAGATAAGCTGTGCCGCGATTGTTACAACACCCGTATAAGCAACGCCGCATAGCAGGGTAAAGAAAAGAAAGATAAGCAACGCCCTGGGGATGAGTTCTTTTATTCGTTCCATATGTTAAGCCTCCTTATTATCAGACCAGACCGGTCATAACCAGCAGAATATCAATCAGTTTTACGAAAATAAACGGAGCAATTAATCCACCTAAACCATAAATCAGCAGATTTCGCGACAATAACTTTCCCGCCGGAACTTCACGGTATTTAACGCCTTTTAATGCCAATGGAATCAGGGCGATGATAATCAGCGCATTGTAAATAATGGCAGATAGCACAGCGCTCTGCGGAGAATGCAGTCCCATAATATTGAGAGCGGACAGTCCAGGATAAAGTCCCATAAACAAAGCCGGAATGATTGCAAAATACTTTGCCACATCGTTTGCGATGGAAAAAGTAGTCAGACTTCCCCGTGTCATTAGAAGCTGTTTTCCAATCCGTACAATATCGATCAGTTTCGTAGGCGAAGAATCTAAATCCACCATATTGCCAGCTTCCTTTGCTGCCTGTGTTCCTGTATTCATGGCAACTGCCACATCCGCCTGCGCAAGGGCGGGAGCGTCGTTGGTTCCGTCGCCTGTCATGGCAACTAGATGCCCCTTTGCCTGAAACTCACGAATCATAGCTAATTTCCCTTCAGGAGTTGCCTGGGCAAGAAAGTCGTCTACGCCTGCTTCGGCTGCAATCGCAGCGGCAGTCATCGGATTGTCGCCTGTGATCATGATGGTTTTGATTCCCATTTTCCGGAGAGCCGCAAATTTTTCCTGAACGCCCTGTTTGATAATATCTTTTAGATGAATGACTCCGAGGATTCTATGATTTTTCGCAACAACCAGGGGAGTTCCGCCTTGTTTTGCAATATCCTGTACAATGCGGTCGCATTCCTCTGAGTATAGGCCTCCTGCATGGGTCACATAAAGCTGCATAGATTCTGCCGCGCCCTTACGGATCTCATTTCCGTCAAAATCCACGCCACTCATTCGGGTTTTTGCTGTGAATGGAACAAAAGTCATATGTTTATCCGACAATTCCCTGCCCCTGATTCCGTATTTTTCTTTTGCGAGAATTACCACACTTCTTCCTTCCGGAGTTTCATCGGCAAGAGATGATAACTGCGCTGCATCGGCAAGCTCTTCCTCGCTTGTACCGTCTACCGGAATAAATGCGTGTGCCTGGCGGTTACCGAGAGTGATGGTACCTGTTTTATCAAGCATCAGGATATCCACATCTCCGGCAGCTTCAATCGCTCTGCCGCTCATGGCAAGCACATTTGCCTGATTGAGCCGGCTCATACCGGCAATACCGATGGCAGAGAGCAGTGCGCCGATGGTAGTAGGAGCAAGACACACCAACAAAGCAACCAGGGTCGTAATAGAAGTCGGATTGTCAATTCCCGCCTGTTTTGCCGAAAAGGCAGAATAGGTATAAAGGGACATGGTAACAAGGATGAAAATAATGGAGAGCGCTACAAGAAAAATCTGCAAAGCGATTTCATTAGGAGTCTTTTTTCTTGCAGCTCCTTCTACCATGGCAATCATTTTATCCAGGAAGCTCGATCCGGCTTCGCTTGTAATCTGGATGACAATCCAGTCGGACAGTACGGTTGTGCCGCCAGTAACGGCGCTTCTGTCGCCGCCAGCTTCACGGATAACTGGCGCAGATTCGCCGGTAATGGCGCTTTCATCTACAGAAGCAGCGCCTTCTATTACCTCGCCGTCGCCAGGAATCTGTTCACCTGCTTTTACAATTACGATGTCTCCTTTTTTCAAAGAGGAAGAAGATATGTTTGTAATCAGCTCTTTACTGTCAGCAGATGGGATTTTATGCGCTTCCACGTCTTTTTTAGAGGCTCTTAACGCGTCAGCCTGGGCTTTTCCTCTGCCCTCGGCAATCGCTTCTGCAAAATTTGCAAAGACACAGGTAAACCATAAAATAACTGCAATGGAAAACGTATATCCGCTGGATGCGTCTTTTAATCCAAACAATGAAACTATCCATAATCCGGTTGTCAGAATTGCAGATAGATATACCAGCAGCATGACAGGATTTTGCAGCTGCGTTTTCGGATTTAATTTTAGAAACGATTCTTTTATTGCTCTGCCGAGCATTTTTTTATCGGCAAAAGCGCTATTCGTTTTTGATGTCATAATAGTCCCTCCTTAAACGATACTCTGGAAAAATTCTGCAATTGGGCCTAATGCCAATGCTGGGAAGAAACTCAATGCTCCCACAAGAAGAACAATAAAAATCAGCAGAAATACAAACATTGCATTCGTTGTAGAGAGAGTACCGGCAGTTGCCGCAATTTTCTTTTTTTCTGAGAGGCTTCCAGCAATTGCCAGAGTTCCGATAATTGGCAGGAATCTTGCAAACAGCATCACAAGTCCTAATGACAGATTTAGGAACACCGTATTTCCATTAAAGCCGGCAAAGGCAGAACCATTGTTTCCGCCGCAGGAGGAAAAGGTATAGAGAAGTTCTGAAAATCCGTGTGCGCCTGTATTATTCAGACTGTTTTCAATACCTGGCCATACTGCGGCAATACCGCTTCCCACAAGAATGGCTATCGGCGTTGCAAGGCATACCAGGACAGACCATTTCATTTCATACGGCTCTATTTTCTTACCTAAAAATTCTGGCGTTCTTCCTACCATTAGTCCTGCAATAAACACGGTCAGAATTGCAAATGCAAGCATTCCATATAAGCCGCATCCCACGCCGCCGAAAATAACCTCGCCAAGCTGCATTAAAAGCATAGTTATCATGCCGCCTAGCGGCGTATAGCTGTCATGCATAGAATTTACAGATCCATTGGAGGCGGCTGTAGTAAATGTGGCCCAGGTAGCAGATGAAGCAATACCGAAGCGGGTTTCTTTTCCTTCCATATTTCCACCTGCCTGGCCTGCCATGGAAATATCTACATTTCCGTTTTGAGCAAGTTGTGGTGTAGCACCTTGCTCATTGACAGCAATCACGCTCAGTGCAAATACCAGGCAAAGGAACATCGCCATAAAGATTGCAATTCCCTGCTTTTTATTTTTTACTGCCTGGCCAAAGGTAAAGCATAGCGCCGCAGGAATTAAAAGCAGTGAAATCATCTCTATCAGATTGGTAAACGCATTTGGATTTTCAAGGGGATGAGTTGAATTTACTCCCATAAATCCGCCGCCGTTTGTACCTGTCTGTTTAATGGCAACCTGACTTGCAGCCGGACCCATTGGAACAAACTGTTCTGTCACAATTTCTGCATCCTCTATGATCTGACCGTCAACGGTAACGGTTCCTGCTTCCAGATCAATTTTTGCATTTTCTAATAGTTCGCCTTCAGCGCTTACCGCGATTGGTTCTACAAGAGATACGGTTTCCTGGCCTTTCAGATTCTGAATTACGCCGCCGCCTACTAACATCAGGGAAATTACCAGGTTAAGCGGAATTAAGATGTAAATGACGATTCTTGTCATATCAACCCAGAAACTGCCTAGCCCATCCGTTTTTACCTGTATAAATCCTCGAATCAAAGCAAACAGGACAGCAATGCCTGTTGCCGCAGACACGAAGTTCTGAACGGTCAGACCGAGGGCCTGTGTGAGATAGCTAAGAGTGGACTCTCCGCTGTACGCCTGCCAGTTTGTATTTGTAATAAAACTGGCGGCTGTATTAAAAGATAAATCCCATTTTACTCCTGGCAGCCCCTGCGGATTTCCTGGCAAAACTCCCTGCAAAAGCTGAAGCAGAAATAAAAACACCAGTCCGATACCAGAAAAGATGAGAACCGAAGTGGCGTATTGTTTCCAGTTCATCTGCTCATCCTTCGTTATCCGCAGCACCTTATATACTGCGCTTTCACAGGGGGTAAGAAGCCTGGATAAAAAAGTTTTTTCTCCGTCCATTACCTTTTTGATGTATGTTCCAAGCGGAACTGCAAGGATTATCAGAACTGCAAGATACAGAATGTATTGTATGACGGTATTCATGATTGTTCATCTCCCTTCATAAGAACATAGACATAGTAGACTAGCAGCGCCACAGCGCATAGACCAATGATGCCAACTACAAGACTCATAATCGTTTCCTCCTTTACTTGCTGCATTTTACTACCGATTGTATTAAAATGGGATTAGCAGCGCAGATATAAAATTAAGACTATCTAAAGGCGGCTACAGCCATCCAAATATCCATGTCATAGGTAATGCAAGTACCGTTGTTGAAGCAGCAACCGTCATTAAGATAACAAGAGGCATTCCAATAAACATCATTGCAAATGCAATATATGGGTGACGGAAAGCAAACCGTTCTGCTTTTCTATCAAAGTCGTGTTCAAATTTATGAATTGATTTTACTATTGCTGTCATAAGTCATTCCTCCTTACGCTTATACGATAGCATAGGAAAAATTAAAATAGGAAAAGGATGAGAGGGGATGAAATTAAAAGAAAATAAAAGATATGGAAGAAAAAGGCGGTATAGCTCTTGGATGGGCTATACCGCTTAATCAGAAAATCGTTTTTTACGAAGACAGACTGGCTGCCGCGACATTTGCGGAAGCATTAGCGTCCAATTTATTTTGGCTGCTCCGGTTGGAGTTTGGATAGGTTGGCGTATGGCTATTGCCGCTTCCGGAATAGGAAGGAGTTTTACGCAGATTTTTCTGGGCAGTGGAAAGCATCAGCTTGATACGGTTCAGCTGGTTGACTTCGCTGGCGCCAGGATCATAGTCTACGGCAATAATATTGGACTGAGGATAACTGCGGCGCAGCTCCTTGATAACGCCTTTTCCGACAACGTGGTTGGGCAGACAGCCAAATGGCTGGGCGCAGACAATGTTTTCCACTCCGTTGTGGATTAATTCCAGCATTTCTCCTGTCAGAAACCACCCTTCGCCGGTCTGATTGCCAAGAGAAACAAAATCTTTTGCCATATCTGCCAGGTTATGGATATTGGCAGGCGGATCAAAATGACGACTCTGCTCCAGTTCTTTCCTTGCAGTCTTTCGGAAGTATTCTAATAAAGCGATTCCCATGTTGCACAGGCGGGCAGTAGAACGCTTGCCGCCTAAATGGTCAGCCTTAAAGTTGCTGTTGTAGAACGCGTATAAGAGGAAGTCCATCAGATCCGGCATAACGGCTTCAGCGCCCTCTGCCTCCAGCAGTTCGACAATATGGTTGTTGGCAAGAGGGGAAAATTTGACTAAAATTTCTCCTACGACTCCAACTCGGGGCTTTTTTACAGCCAGCCGCGGCAGATTGTCAAAATCCTGGACAATGCCTCTTACATTCCGGCCAAATTCCATCATGGACGGATTCTTTTTCGAGAGGGAAGCACAACATATGGCTTTCCACTTTTCGTGGAGTTTGTTGGCGCTGCCTGGGACAGCCTCATAAGGTCTGGTGGCATAGAGAACTCTCATAAATACGTCTCCGTATATGATCGCCTGCATGGCCTTGGTAAGGAGCGGCAGGGTAATGGTAAATCCAGGATTGGTCTCCATGCCGTTGGCATTGACGGAAATAACCGGAATCTGCCCCATACCGGCCTTTTCCAGGGCGCGGCGGATAAATCCGATATAATTGGAAGCGCGGCAGCCGCCTCCGGTCTGGGTCATAAAAATGGCTGTGTGATCCAGGTCGTATTTTCCAGACAGGAGGGCGTCCATAATCTGGCCGATGACAATTAAGGACGGATAGCAGGCATCATTGTTGACATACTGAAGTCCGACGTCCACGGCCCGTTTGTCATGGTTTTGCAGAACTTCCACCCGATAGCCGAAGGAACGGATTGCGGTCTCCAGCAAATCAAAGTGGATAGGAGACATCTGAGGGCAGAGGATGGTGTAGTCCTTTTTCATGTCTTTTGTAAAGACTCTGCGGTTATAGGCGCTGGAAACAATTTTTCTCTGGTAGTGTTTCTGCTCCCGAACTCTTAATGCGGCAATCAGAGAGCGGATACGGATTCTGGCAGCACCTAAGTTGTTGACTTCATCGATCTTTAATACGGTATAAATCTTACCGGATTTGGTAAGAATATCATTTACCTGGTCAGTGGTTACAGCGTCCAGGCCGCAGCCGAAGGAATTTAACTGGATTAAATCCAGGAAATCACAGGTCTTTACATAGCTTGCAGCTTCGTAGAGACGGGAGTGATACATCCATTGATCGGTAACAACCAGAGGACGATCTACCTTGGCCAGATGAGAAACCGAATCTTCTGTCAGGACGGCAAATCCGTAAGAAGCGATTAAGTCCGGAATACCGTGGTGGATTTCCGGATCCACATGGTAAGGACGTCCGGCCAGGACGATGCCCCGACGATTGTGCTCTTTTAACCAGGCAATGGTTTCTTCGCCTTTTTTTTCAATGTCCAGATGGCAGGCAGAAAGCTCTTGCCAGGCCAGGTGAGCGGCATTTTTAATTTCCGTTTCTGTTACCGGAACGGCAAATCCGGAGTCAGGTCCCAGTTCCTGGATAAATTCCTGAACCAGGGCTTTGGTCAGAATTTCCTCATTGGTAAACGCCATAAATGGATTAAAGAACCGGACGCTGTGTTCCTCCAGCTCTTCCATGTTGTTTTTAATATTTTCTGCATAGGAAGTTACCATCGGACAGTTGTAATGGTTGCCTGCCTCCGGAGTCTCATTGCGCTCATAAGGAATGCAGGGATAGAAGATAAATTTAATTCCCTGCTTAATTAGCCAGTTGACATGGCCATGAGCCAGTTTTGCCGGATAACATTCCGATTCGCTGGGAATAGATTCAATGCCCAGCTCGTAAAGCTGTTTGGAAGACTGGGCAGACAAAACAGTCCGGAATCCCAGTTCTTTAAAGAAGACAGCCCAGAATGGATAATTTTCGTACATATTTAAAACTCTGGGGATGCCTACCGTGCCGCGGATTGCCTGATCTGCGCTTAACGGCTCATAATCAAAGATCCGGTGGTACTTATAATCAAACAGATTGGGAACTTCTTTTTTCTTTTTCTCTTTACCAAGGCCTCTTTCGCATCGGTTGCCAGATACGAAATGGCGCCCGCCTCCAAACTGGTTGACGGTCAGGACGCAGTTGTTGGTGCATCCCTTGCAGCGGGTCATGGAGGTGGTGTATTTTAAATCAATGATTTTATCCAGGGGAAGCATGGAAGTTTCTTTGGAAGCGTCGAACCGTTCCCTGGCAATTAAAGCAGCGCCGAAAGCGCCCATGATTCCGGCAATATCCGGCCGGATGGCCTCGCAGCCGGCAATTTTTTCAAAACTTCTTAATACGGCGTCATTGTAAAAGGTTCCGCCCTGTACGACGATATGCTTTCCTAAATCAGAAGCAGAGGTAATCTTAATGACTTTAAACAGCGCGTTTTTAATAACCGAGTAAGCCAGACCAGCGGAAATATCGGAGACGCTGGCGCCTTCCTTCTGGGCCTGCTTTACGTTGGAGTTCATAAACACGGTACAGCGGGTTCCAAGATCCGTAGGATTTTTTGCAAATAAAGCTTCTTGTGCAAAATCCTGTACGCTGTAGTTTAAAGACTTTGCAAAGGTCTCAATAAAAGAACCGCAGCCGGAAGAGCAGGCCTCATTCAGCTGAACGCTGTCTACGGTGCCGTCTTTGATGCGGATGCATTTCATATCCTGGCCGCCAATGTCCAAGATACAGTCTACATCTGGCTCAAAAAATGCGGCGGCATAGTAATGGGAAATGGTTTCTACTTCTCCTTCATCCAGCATCAGCGCGGCCTTTAAAAGAGCTTCGCCGTAGCCGGTAGAGCAGGACCAGGCGATTTTGGCTGTATCCGGAAGCAGTTCCTTTATTTCACGGACTGCTTCAATGGCTGTCTTTAACGGGCTGCCGTTGTTGTTGCTGTAAAAACGGTATAAAAGACTTCCGTCTTCTCCGACCAGGGCAACTTTGGTGGTAGTAGAACCGGCGTCGATTCCTAAAAAGCAGTTGCCTTTATAGGTGGATAAATCGCCAGTCCGGACACAATGGCCCTGATGGCGTTTCTGGAAAGCCTGATAATCTTCCGGACTTTCAAACAGCGGCTCCATCCGTTTTACTTCAAAGTCCATTTTGATACCGGAAGAAAGCAGTTCAATCAGGGAGTCCAGACTGACGGGAGCGGCAGTTTCTTCTGCGTTCATAGCAGCGCCTACGGCGGCAAACAAATGAGAGTGCTCCGGTGCGATAATCTGTTCAGGGCTTAAATGAAGAGTGCGGACAAAGGCATTGCGAAGCTCTGGAAGAAAATGAAGAGGGCCGCCTAAAAATGCGACGTTGCCGCGGATAGGTTTTCCACAGGCCAGGCCGCTGATGGTCTGATTGACAACTGCCTGAAAAATAGAAGCGGCCAAGTCCTCTCTGGTAGCGCCTTCGTTGATTAAAGGCTGGATGTCCGATTTGGCGAAAACGCCGCAGCGGGCTGCGATAGGGTAAATGGCCTGGTAGTTTTTTGCATATTCATTTAATCCGGAAGCATCTGTCTGAAGAAGGGAAGCCATCTGGTCGATAAAAGAACCAGTACCGCCAGCGCAGATTCCGTTCATCCTCTGGTCGATTCCGCCTGTGAAATAAATGATTTTGGCATCTTCGCCGCCTAACTCGATGGCAACGTCTGTCTGGGGCGCATAGTCCTGCAAAGAAGTGGCAACCGCTACGACTTCCTGGACAAAAGGAATTTCCATGTGCTGGGAAAGGGTTAATCCGCCGGAACCGGTAATGACCGGACGTACCTCTGTGGGGCCCAGGGCATCTTTTGCCTTTTCAAGCAGATGGGCCAGCGTTTCCTGGATATTAGCAAAATGCCGTTCATAATCGGCAAAACGTATATGGGAATCTTCATCTAAAATTGCAATCTTTACAGTTGTGGAACCAATGTCGATTCCGAGGGTGTTGAATACATTCATACTTGTGGGGAAATCCCCCGCCTCCTTTGTAAAGCCATTAGGCAATATTCGGCTTTAGTTTAACATAAAATAGGTAAGAATACAATTGGTAGCATCTGTTAAAAAAGTGTAAAGAAAGCGTAAATATTTTTGGAGACTATGTAAAATCGGGCAATTTGTTTGACAAACAACATGGCGGTTAGTATAATGGTAAAAGCGTTAGAATGGGTAAAATAGGCAGGAAAAGGAGGAGAAGGGCATGATTCAGATTTTCAAGACAGAAGATGGCGCAGTTCATCAGATTGATGAAATAGAGCCAAATTCCTGGATTGCGCTGACCGATCCTACAGCAGCGGAGATTCTGGAGATCGCGGATGCATTTCAGATTGATCCGGATCCGTTAAGGGCGCCTTTGGATGAAGAAGAGAGATCCCGTCTGGAAATAGAGGATAATTATTCACTGGTGTTGGTGGATATTCCGTCTATTGAGGAACGAAACGGTAAGGACTGGTATGTGACAATCCCAATTGGAATCGTGATGACTGCTGCCAATATTATTACAGTCTGTCTGGAAGAAACGCCAGTACTGAACGCATTTATGGATGGACGTGTGAGGGATTTCCATACCTACATGAAGACACGCTTTATTCTGCAGGTCCTTTATAAAAATGCATCTTTGTACCTTCAGTATCTGAGAGTGATTGAAAAGAAAAGTGAAGTAATCGAAAAACAGCTTCACAAATCTCAGAAAAACCAGGAACTTATCGAGCTTCTGGAGCTGGAGAAATCTCTTTTGTATTTTACCACGTCCCTCAGATCAAACGAAGTGGTTCTGGAGAAGCTGATGCGCAGCGAAAGGATCAAAAAATATCCGGAAGATACGGATCTTCTGGAAGATGTTATTATTGAAAATAAACAGGCAATCGAGATGGCAAATATCTACAGCGGTATTCTGGGAGGAACCATGGATACGTTTGCGTCGGTTATTTCTAACAATCAGAACCTGGTTATGAAATTTCTGACAACGGTTACGATCGTAATGTCTGTGCCGACCATGATTTCCAGCTTTTATGGCATGAACGTCAATGTAGCAGGAATGCCGTTTGCCAGAAGTCCATATGGATTTCCGATTATTATCGGATGTTCGGTCATAGTCTGTCTGATCATCGCCTGGATTTTTTCAAAACGAGATTTGTTCTGATTTGAATGAATTGGATAGGAGAATTCGATGAAATTTTTTTACAAACTGGAACGCAAATACGGAAAATACGCCATTCCCAATTTAATGCAGTACGTTGTGATTATGTATGGAATCGGGCTGGCAATTTCTTTGTGGAATCCGATGATTTATTACCGCTATTTAAGCCTGGATGGCTGGGCAATCCTTCATGGACAGATTTGGAGAATTGTCACATTTTTGTGCTACCCGCCGGCGCCTGGGATTTTCTTTGGAATCCTGGCTCTCTATCTCTATTATTCTATGGGGCAGACTCTGGAGCGGGTCTGGGGAGCATTCCGGTTTAACGTGTATTTCCTGTTAGGAATTGTCGGACACGTGCTGGCAGAAATTATTCTTACTTTGATTTTCGGACAAAGCCCCAGACTGCTTCCGGTGGCTTTGGATTTTTCTTTGTTTTTTGCATTTGCCCTGACCTTCCCAGATGTGGAATTTTTATTAATGTATATCATCCCTGTTAAGGCTAAGTGGCTGGCCGTGGCAGAGGGAGCAATTTATCTCTATTATCTGATTACCGGAGACTTGCTGACTCGGATCGAAATTGGCCTGACGATGGCTAATGTGATTCTGTTCTTCTTATTAACCCGCAATTACAGCAGGATTAATCCAAAAGAAGTAAAAAGAAAGCATGATTTTAAAACTCAGGTTCAGATGAAGCCGCAGGGAAGAACCCGCCATAAATGCGCGGTTTGTGGAAGGACAGAATTAGATGGACCTGGAATGGAATTCCGCTACTGTTCAAAATGCGAAGGGAATTATGAGTACTGTCAGGATCACTTATATACCCACCAGCACGTGACCAAAAGCAGTACCCAGGAAAAACAGTAGGTACCAAGTAGACACCCACTAAAATTTGGAGGAAAAAGAAAGTGAAAAAAACAAAAATCATTTGTACGATGGGGCCGAATACAGATAATTATGAGATTATGAAAGGCCTGGCGCTGAACAACATGGATGTAGCCCGTTTCAATTTTTCCCACGGAAGCTACGCAGAGCATAAGGGACGTCTGGAGCTGCTGAAAAAGGTCCGCAAAGAAGTAGGGCGTCCAATCGCAGCCCTTCTGGACACCAAAGGACCGGAGATTCGTACCGGATTATTAAAAGAACATCAGAAAGTAATGCTGGAAGCAGGACAGACCTATACGCTTACAACCCGTGAAGTAGAAGGAGATTGTGAGATTGCCCATATTAATTACAATGGACTGAATGAAGACGTTTCTGCAGGAAACAAGATTCTGATTGATGACGGCTTAATTGAGCTGGAAGTAAAGGAAGTAAACGGGGAGGACATTGTCTGCACCGTTATCAATGGCGGCGAGCTGGGAGAGAGAAAGGGCGTCAACGTACCAAACGTAAAGATTAAGCTTCCTGCATTAACAGATAAGGATAAAGAGGACATCCGCTTTGCTATCAAAGAAGGATTTGACTTTATTGCGGCTTCTTTCGTACGGACAGCAGATGCAATCCGCGAGATCCGCCAGATGTTAGACGATGCCGGATCCAGCATCCAGATTATTTCTAAGATTGAAAATGCAGAAGGCCTTCAGAACTTAGATGAGATTATTGAGGTCAGCGACGGAATTATGGTTGCGCGAGGCGACTTAGGAGTGGAGATTCCGGCCCAGAAGCTGCCGTATATCCAGAAGCAGATTATCCACAAGTGCAACGAAGCAGGAAAGGTCGTTATTACCGCTACCCAGATGCTGGATTCTATGATCCGCAATCCAAGACCTACACGTGCAGAGGTAACGGACGTTGCAAATGCAGTTTATGACGGCACGGATGTTGTAATGCTGTCCGGAGAGACTGCAATGGGCAAGTATCCAATTGAGGCGTTGAAGATGATGGTACAGATTATTGAAGATACCGAGTCTCACCTGGATTATTCCGATTACCGGAGAAGAAAAGTCTGCGCAAGCAAAAACCAGAACGTATCCGGAGCAGTTTGTTATGCGTCTGTTTCCACAGCGCATGAGCTGGGAGCTTCCGCTATCGTAACTCCTACCATTACCGGATTTACTGCAAGAATGCTGTCTAAGTGGCGTCCGGCTGCTCACATTATGGGAATGTCCCCAAGTATGTCTGTTGTTCGTCAGATGATGATTTACTGGGGTGTAAAGCCAATCTGGTCCCGTCGTGCAGATTCTACGGATGAGCTGATTGAGTCTTCCATCGACGAGTTAAAAGCAATGGAATTAGTAAAAGAAGGCGATCTGGCGGTTGTGACTGCCGGAGTGGTAAACTTTGCAAGCCGTCATGAGCCGGCAGCGCAGACCAATATCATGAGGGTTGTGTCTATCTAAATCCGTTGTCCGGAATCACGATATTTTTACAAAAGGCCATTGCATCACGCTTGGAGGTACAGATTCAATTATGGAAAAAAGACCATTTGTAAGTTTAAAGCAGGCAGAAGGCATTGCCCAGGCATATCCGACTCCTTTCCATCTCTATGATGAAAAGGGGATTCGGGAAAATGCAAAACGGCTGAAGGAAGCGTTCTCCTGGAATAAAGGTTATCGGGAATATTTTGCAGTAAAAGCAACTCCCAATCCATTCCTTTTAAATATTTTAAAAGAATATGGCTGCGGCACAGACTGTTCTTCTATGACAGAGCTGATGATGTCAGACGCCTGTGGATTTTCTGGCCATGACATTATGTTTTCTTCCAATGACACTCCGCCGGAAGAGTTTGCATTTGCAGAAAAACTGGGGGCCATTATCAACTTGGACGATATTACCCATATTTCCTGTCTGGAAGAAACGTTGGGATATATTCCGGAAACCATTAGCTGCCGGTATAACCCAGGCGGGCTGTTTAAAATCAGCAATGACATTATGGATAACCCAGGCGATGCCAAATATGGTATGACGACGGATCAGATTTTTGAAGCATTCCGAATTCTGAAAGAAAAGGGTGCGAAGAATTTTGGAATCCATGCATTCCTGGCCAGCAATACGGTAACCAACGATTATTATCCAATGCTTGCCAAGGTGCTTTTTGAACTGGCAGTTGAGCTTCAGAAAAAGACCGGAGCCCATATTAAATTTATTAATCTGTCCGGCGGAATTGGAATCCCTTACCGTCCGGATCAGGAGCCAAATGATATTTATGCAATCGGCGAAGGCGTCCGCAAAGTCTATGAGGAAGTGCTGACGCCGGCTGGCATGGGCGATGTGGAGATTTATACCGAACTGGGCCGGTTTATGATGGGACCTTACGGCTGCCTGGTAACAAAGGCGATCCACGAAAAGCATACCCACAAAGAATACATCGGAGTAGATGCCTGCGCAGTAAACCTGATGCGGCCTGCGATGTATGGCGCTTACCATCATATTACGGTACTGGGCAAAGAGGATGCAGTCTGCGATCATAAATATGATATTACCGGCTCTTTGTGTGAAAACAATGACAAATTTGCTATCGACCGGATGCTTCCGGAGATTGAAATGGGAGACTATCTGGTTATTCACGATACGGGAGCCCATGGTTTTTCAATGGGATACAATTATAACGGAAAATTGAAATCAGCAGAATTGCTTTTGAAAGAAGACGGTACGGTTCAGATGATCCGACGCGCCGAAACGCCAAAGGATTATTTTGCTACCTTTGATTTCTGCGATATTATGAAAAAGTACGGAAAATAACATCCGGCAATAAGAAGAAGCGGCATTTACAGAATGTATTTGCCGCTTCTTTTTTTCTGTCGCGTTCTTAAAAATGGGCGGAAAAAAAGCCTCGTATGTGATGGGTACGAGACTTTGCTTTTTTTCCGAATTTCGATTTCAAAAGGATTCAGGATTAACTGCATTTCTTATGGTGTTAGTATAGCACAGGCTGGAAAATAATGTTTGAATGTTCTCGAAAAAGATTATTAAGAAATTCTTAAGGTTGTATTTGAGGGTATCTGGTACTTATCTTTTTAAAAGAGAAAAACTTTAATATCATGTTATGATTGGACATCTATTAGAATTTTCATAGAAGTTTCTCTGTTGGAATCAATATATTGGTAAGCTTTCAGATAATCCCGAAAAGCAAATGTTTTGCTCATAAGGGGTTCTAAATGAATACTACCTTCGGATACCAGGCGAATTGCTTCTACATAGTCTTCATGACGATACATCATACTGGTATTTAAGTCAAGTTCGTGGTCATTAAGAATAGCAAGATCAGCGGAAGCTAAGCCAACAAAAACAGCAACTAAGATAATCGTGCTTCCTTTTCTGGCATACCGGATTGCCTGGTTAATGGTCGTATTATTTCCACAACAATCGTAAATAATATCTGCTTTATCAGGACCAAAAGCTTCACTCATGGCTTTTTCGAAGTCGATAAATTTGGTATTGTACGTAAAAGAAATTCCGCATTCTCTGGCCTTTGCTAAACGGAAATCAGAAATATCTGTAATCATAACAGAATCGGCACCCATTGCTTGTGCTGCCTGCGCTACTAAATTCCCAATAGGGCCGGCACCTATAACAGCAATTTTTTTACCTTTAGGACTTCCTGCCTGCAAAACTGCATGTACAGCAACTGCAGTAGGCTCAATCATAGCACCTTGTTCAAAACTCATATTGTCAGGCAGAGGAGTTACTTTTTCAGCGTCTACTGCAAAATATTGAGACGCAGCTCCAGTAGTTTGGAATCCCATAACTTTTAGCTCTTCACAAAGATTGTATTTTCCGTGGCGGCAAGGATAACATTTTCCACAAACTACTTGAGGTTCTATAGTTACTTTTTGTCCAACAGTAAGTCCGGTAACTTCTGCACCTAATTCAGCAATTTGGCATGAAACTTCATGCCCTTGAGTGACAGGATAGGTAGTAAAAGGGTGTTCTCCATGATAAACATGGATGTCGCTTCCGCAAATCCCTATTTTCATAACCTTTAAAAGAACTTGTTTAGGAGCGGGAATCGGAATCGCTGTTTCTTCAAATTCAATAGTGCCAGGAGATGTCATAACTTGTTTTAACATAAAAATACCGTCCTTTCTGCTACTTTTATTTTGTAAATAATTAAATAAAATATTTTATATAAGTAATTACATAATACAATACTTCGAGTGGAAAGTCAAGACAAATAAATAAAACATTTTATAAAAGATATGAAATAAGTGCTTGTTTTTTAAGAAAGATTCTGATACACTGGTATTGGCTCACATAAATAAGAAAATGATTAAAATGTCTAAAAAGGTGGAGAATCTATATGCAGAAAGATACTGTTGCAAATGATGTAAAACGGCAGAACCGACAGCGTATTGCAAGATACATTTTAGAAAATGAAAAGGTATCCAGGCAAGAGTTGGCAAAGGCTTTAGGATATAGTATGCCTACGATATTTTCAAATGTAAATGAGTTGATGGAGCAGGGGGTAATATGTGAGGCAGGGGAATATGGTTCTACTGGAGGCAGAAAGGCAAAAGTTCTGACTGTAAATAAAGATTACCGGACAGTAGTAGGATTAGATATTACAAAACGCCATATTCGTATGCTTCTGCTGGATATTACAGGAGAAATACTGAAAGAGGATTATGTACGCTTTAGCTATGAAGATAAGTTAGAATATTATCAAAAGCTAGGAGAATATGTTCAGAAATTTGTAGGGGAAACTCAGAATTTAATTGGTATCGGAATTTCACTTCCAGGTATTATCGTACCAGATAAAGGTATTTTACAGCGCTCTCATATATTAAACGTTGCAGATGTCAGCCTAAACCGTTTTACACGAAATATCCCCTATCCGGCAGTTTTTGATAATGACGCCAACTGTGCTGCATATGTGGAGATCCCTAAAGATAGCAAAAGCACTGCTTATTTTTCTTTAAGCAATACCGTAGGAGGAGCTATTTATTACGATGGGAAATTATGTACAGGAGATAACTATAAAAGCGGAGAGTTTGGCCATATGATTATAAGGCCGGACGGAAGAACCTGTTACTGTGGTAAAAAAGGATGTTTGGATGCGTACTGTTCTGCACTTACCTTGACAAACGGAATTGACGCTCATTTGGAAAGCTTTTTTGCTACTCTGGAACAGGGAGATATTTATGCCCAAAAAGTATGGGACGAATATCTGGAAAATTTAGCTATTGCAGTTAGCAATATCCGCATGGCTTTTGATTGCAATATTGTTTTGGGTGGTTATATTGGCGGCTATGTAGAGCAATATATGGTTCCATTTACGGATAAAGTTCGAAAGTATAATAATTTTGATACAGATACAAATTATATAACAACAGGAAAATATAAGCGGCGTTCTTCTGCAATAGGAGTGGCCCGTCTTATGGTAAATCAATATATGGATTCTTTATAATGAATCAATAGAGGAGCTTGGATGAAAGAAGAGGATTTCATCCAAGCTCTTTTTATGGGATAAATTGGAAAAATAAAAAGTTATAGAAAATAATTGACAAAAGATTTTATTAATGATATTGTAAACGTATACAAAAAAGCTACCGTTTTTGGTACTAATAACCAAATATGGTTAAGGAGATGGTCGTATGTCAATTCATAAAAGAACAGCTTTTTATGATGTAGTAGTCGTAGGGGGAGGAATATCTGGTGTATGTGCGGCAATTGCATCTGCCAGAACAGGAGCAAAGACTGCAATTGTACAGAATCGTTCTATATTTGGGGGGAATGCGAGCTCAGAAATTAGAATGCACATAGTAGGTGCCAACTGTCACTCGTCTAAACCCAATCTTAGAGAGACAGGAATTTTAGAAGAAATTTTACTGGAAAATAAAGCAAGAAATCCATATGCTTCTTTTTCGGTATTTGACACGATTCTTTGGGAGAAAGTTTATCAGGAAGATAAGCTTACATCATATCTGAATACGAATGCAGATGATGTGATTTTAGATGGAGAAAGAATAAAGAGTATTATTTGTCATCAGAATTCTACTGAAACAGAAATAATAATTTCTGGAAAAATTTTTATTGATGCAACAGGGCACGGAACGATAGGAGTTATGGCAGGAGCTGCAAACAGAAGTGGAAGCGAGGGAAGGGAGGAATTTGGAGAACCAACTGCGCCGGATAAACCTAATAAGTATACAAACGGAAACACGATTATGTTTGCTGCTGCAGACAGGGGAGAGCCAGTAAAGTTTATTTGTCCATCCTGGGCGAAACATTATAGTGAGGAAGATTTAAAGTATCGTCCTCACATTACTGGAACAAGCGTAATATCAACAGGGGGAAAGATATCAAAGGGAGAAGAAGGAGAAAAGGGACTTCCGGAATTTTCTACAGTGGATTCAGGATATTGGTGGATTGAGTTGGGAGGTGATGATGAAGATATAATTAAAAATGGTGAGAAAATTCGGGATGAGCTTTTAAAATGTGTTTATGGCGTATGGGATCATCTTAAAAATACAAGTGATCATGGAGTTGAAAATTATGATTTGGAATGGGTTGGCATGGTCCCTGGATATCGAGAAAGCAGGAGATTAGAGGGAGATTATATTCTTACTGAACATGACATTCGCGGCAATCGAATCTTTGAAGATGCAGTTGCATATGGTGGGTGGCCTATGGATAATCATGTTCCAGGGGGAATAAAGGAGTTGGATAAGTTTCCGTCAAAAGTTTATAATTTCCCAGGATGCTATACAATTCCTTATAGATGTTACTGCAGTAAAAATATCCCTAACTTAATGATGGCAGGGCGTGATATCAGTACATCAAAAATGGCGTTTAGCTCAGTCAGAGTAATGGGAACGTGCGCGGTGGGAGGACAGGCAGTAGGAACGGCATCCGCTATGGCAGTAAAATACGGGTGCCTTCCAAAACAAATAGGAGAAACTTATATAAAAGAATTACAACAAAAGCTATTAAAAGATGATTGCTATATACCAGGGTACCGTAATCTTGATGAAAGAGATCTGGCACGAACAGCTAATGTTACAGCTAGCAGCCAGACAAAATTTGGTTCGGCTTTAAATGTAATAAATGGTATTTCAAGAGCAACAGAAAATGCATCAAATTTCTGGGAATCAGAGATTATAAAAGAAGACGGAGAGGTGTTGAATTTAACATTTCCGAAAATGGCAAAGATTAGTCAGATTCGAATTACCTTTGATACAGATCTGAGCCATGAAATTATGCCATCTATGTCTAAGGTGGTTTTAGGGAGGCAAGTAAAGGGACTTCCAAAAGAACTGGTAAAAGAGTATCGAGTAGAACTTAAAAAAGATGGAGAGATAGTGGGACAAAGAGTAGTTTCTGATAATAGACAGAGACTGAATGTGTGGGATTTTGAAAAAATAGAAGTAGATGAAATTCGGATCATTATACTAAAAACTTACGGATTAGAAAGAGCGAGAATTTATGAAGTTCGGATTTACTAATTTACCAGAGAAAAGTCTGGATTTTGGGTGGAAACATCTTTTTCAGACATTATGGAGAGAATTGTTTACATTGATAAAAGCAAATATATGTTTTTTAATTTTCTGCATTCCCATAGTTACCATTCCGGCAGCGGTAACAGGGATACATAGTATTTGCATTGACATTATTAGAGGAAAAGAAGTAAGGGTAGTGGAAACATATTGGAGAATATTAAAAAAACAGTATGTTCAGTCGTTGTGTGCGTACTTGGTATTATTGGCAGAAATTTTAATAAGTCTTTGTGGAATGCTGTTTTATATTCAATGGCCGTTTGCGTTACCAGCAATGCGAATAGTCGTTTTATTACCAACGTTTTTTGCGGTGGTAGGAGTGTTGATGATTCCTTATTGCTTTAGTATGTTGGATTGCTTGGACTTATCTTTAAAAAAGGTATTAAAAAATGCGTTTTTGCTGGTGTTTTTAAATCTTCGATTTAGTATTTGCGGTGGCGTAATTGCAGTGGCATTGGTATTTTTACAGGTTCAGTTCTGGTTGCCTTTACTACCGGTAATTTTACTCTGTGGAATTGCCATTACCATATACCTTGCTTCTTATTTCGCTTTTTATGGAATTGAAAAATTTGTGGTAATCAAAAACATATCATGTGAAGGAGAGTAAATATGAAAAAAGCAGCGTCTATTTTAATGGTAGCAACAATGACAATTAGTATATTGGCAGGATGTTCTAGTGGGGAAACTCCATCTGATGCAGCAAATGCTCAGGCAGAAAGTTCAACGGCAACTCTTACAGGAGAAACAACAGAATTAAAAATAGCAATTTGGGGAGACGAAGCAAGAGCTGCCGCGTATAAAGAGACACTGGCTCCTTTTTGCGAGGCAAATAACTGTACTGTGACAATTGATTTGATTCCCATTGCAGATTATTTTGATAAATTAGCGTCGCAGTTAAGTGCAGGAACTGCTCCAGACGTATTCTGGTTGGCAGATGCAAAAGAGGCAACGTTTATTCAGGGTGGTTGGTGTGTAAATTTAAAAGAGATGTTAGAGTCTGATCCGGAGTATGATTTAGCAGATTTCTATGAGGACGCAATTAATTCTACCGATTATGGTGATGGAGGAATATATGGGGTTCCGTTTTCTTTTGGAGCAAGAGCCATCTTTTATAACAAAACCTTGTTTGAAGAAGCAGGAGTCAAGACTCCTCAGGAATGTGTAGAAGATGGTACATGGACATATGAAACGATGTTTGATTTGGCTGCACAGATTAAGGCGTATGATGCTTCTAAAACTGGTGTGAAGCTATGGTGCGTAGGGCAGGCAACAAATGGCGTTCAAAACTTTGCAGATATTTTATTAGCATATGGAGCGAATCTCTTAAATGAAGACTCTACAGAATTTATACTGGATAGTGAAGAAGGAACAGCAGTAACAAATATGATTTATGATGCTATGTATAAAACCGGTGCGCATGCAAAACCAGGTGATGATACCGCATTTATTTCCGGCAATATTGCAATGGCTCGTGAAACATATTCTTATATGAAGTCAATGGCAGAGGGAGATGTTAATTTTGAATGGGATATTGTGCCGCAGCCATATGGGTCTTTGGAAAAAGATGGAAATTTATATACGGGATATGCGTATTGGTGTGCAAATGCAGCTAGTGAAAATTCAGAGTTAGCAGCAGAATTGGTAAAGTTTATTACAAATAAAGAAAATTATATGGAATGGTGCAGCACATTTATGTCTCCGAGAGCGTCTGTTATGGAATCTGATAAAATTATTAATCTGGGCGAAGGATATCCATCTGCAGAACATATAAAAGCAGCATTTGTTGATTGTGTCGAAGAAAGAGGATTGTTTGCTTATCGTGGAACACCTCAGTGGACATTACTGACAACAGCGGTTCAGCAGAATTATGAAATGATCTGGGCAGGAGCTGTTTCTGTAGAAGAGGGAATTGCACAGATGAAGACAGCAGTAGAGGAATTTTTGAACTAGCAGTGTGTTCAAAATTCATAAGGAGAGAGGATTCATGGAGAAGATTAAAAAGGAAAAAAAGCAGAAGCACAGGCAATTGGGATATCGTGACAGTAAATGGGGATATTTGTTTATAATGCCAATGCTGCTGGGGTTTATTATTATTACAGTTCTTCCAATTATTGCTACTTTTATTTATAGTACGACAAATAAAAATATGATGAGTCGTACGACAGATTTTATTGGAATGGAAAATTATATTAAGTTACTGGGAGATAAAACCTTTCAGAGTACGATGCTTCAGACGCTGGAATTTACAGTACTACTTCTTCCCTCTAATTTGATTTTAACGCTGTTTTTAGCAGTGCTTTTAAAGGATAAATTTAAAGGCTGCGGTTTTTTCCGCACCGCAGTCTTTACTCCTGTAGTAACCTCGGTGGTTGTTTGGGGTGTTTTGTGGAAATATATTTTTCAGACAGATAATGGATTGGTAAATTCTATATTAAAAATGATAGGAATTCAAGGGCCTCAATGGTTAATGAATGTAGAGCTGGCCATCCCTGTGGCAGTTTTTGTGACATTAGTTAAAGGCCTTGGAATGAATATGATTATTTTTATTGGTGCTATGCTAGACGTACCCAGAGATTATTATGAAGCTTCTTCTTTGGATGGGGCAACTAAAATAAAACAGTTTTTCAATATTACACTTCCATGTATTGCACCAAGCATTTTTCTGGTTATAATTTTAACAACCATTGGTTCATTAAAAGTATTTGGCCAGATTAAAGCGTTGACAGAAGGAGGGCCAGGAACATCCTCGTATGTAATGGTGTACTATATTTATCAGCAGGCATTTGAAAATTATCGATTTGGATATGCTTCAGCAGCTTCTGTTATATTGTTTCTAATGATTGTTGCTCTGACCCTGTTCCAGTGGAATACAAGAAAGAGGTGGATTCATTATGAAAACTAAAGATATGACAAATGCACGTTTGAGGAGACGGAAGAAGATAAAGAAAGGTCTCAAGTATGTAGTATGCATTATTGTAGCTGTAATTATGCTTTTTCCGATGTATTGGCTATTCACTACCTCATTTAAAACAGCTACGAATGTTGCAAAATACCCACCGCAGTGGTGGCCAAATCCATGGACGCTGGACAACTATAAAGAATTATTTATGAAACGGCCATTTATTAAATATTTGTGGAATAGTGTATATGTTGCAGCATTAATGACATGTGGCGTAGTAGTATTTAGTGCATTGGCTGGATATGCTTTTGCAAAGATTAAGTTTAAAGGAAGTAACATACTTTTTTTGATTATTCTTTGCGGCATGATGATGCCAATCGAAGTAACAATTATTCCTATTTATACTGCTTTGTCCAGCTTGAAGATAGCAGACAGTCATATTGGACTGATTCTTTGCCCGATGTTTGGATACTGTGGAGCTTTTGGAACTTTCTTGATGCGTCAGTATTTTTTAACAGTTCCTACCGAACTGATTGAAGCGGGGAAAATTGATGGAGCTAGTCACCCTTTAATTTTTAGTAAAATTTTGCTGCCAATGGCAATTTCTTCTATTTCAACATTAGTTATTTTTTCATTTTTACAGAGCTGGAATGACTATTTACTGCCTTTAGTATTACTGTCTGACTCTGATAAGTTTACATTACCACTAGGACTTTCGCTTTTATCCAATGAGGACGGAATGAAGTGGGAATTGGTTATGGCAGCCGCAACTTTTTCTACAGTACCTATTTTGATTGTATTTTATATGTGTCAGCAAAAGTTTATGGAGTCATTATCGATGAGCGGTTTAAAAGGATAAGAGGGAGAATTAAATATGAGGGTAATTCAGATTGCACAGTTAACTCCATTAGGAGGAAAAATGACGGCATATCTGCATGAGCCGGATGATGATTATATTTTTAGAGGAAAAAGACCAGCTATTTTGATTATGCCTGGGGGCGGTTATAGAAAATTAGCAGGAAGGGAAAAGGATCCGGTAGCATTTGAATATTTTGCCGAAGGATTTAATACATTTGTTTTGGAGTATTCTGTTCAGGAATATGCACCTGGATTGAAGCCGCTGGGACTTCAGCCTTTAAAAGAAGCTTCAGCAGCGTTGATTCTTATACGGAAAAATGGACTTGACTGGAATACAAATCCGAATCAGGTAGCTGTTTTGGGATTTTCAGCAGGCGGTCATTTAGCAGCATCTTGTGCCACGCTTTGGAATTGCAGCGAGCTGAAAAAAGAGTTTAATATAATGAATGGGAGTAACCGGCCAGACGCAGTGATTTTATGTTATGCAGTCACTCTTACTGGAGAATTTGGACATCAGGATTCCTTGCGCAATTTGGCAGGAGAAGGAGACGATTCTCTTTATAATCTGGTAAATCATATTGATTCTCATACCCCGCCGACGTTTTTGTGGACAACGGTAGAAGATGAATTGGTTCCTGTGGAAAATACTTTAATGTTTGCTCAAGGACTTCAAAAAAATGGAGTATCTTATGAATTACATATATATCCTCATGGAAGGCATGGATTGACATTAGGTAAGATGGAAACAAATGAAGATCATCCGCATCTAGCTACGTGGGTTAACTTGAGTAAAATGTGGCTTAGTGAATTATTTGAATTTAAGATAAGCAGATAATACCTGTGGAGGAAAATACGATGAAAAATTATAATGTGGTGTGGTTTTGCGCAGATCAACTTCGGTATGATGCAATTAGCGGTTATGGAAATACACATATTCACACGCCTAATATTGACAGACTTATGGAAACAGGGACTACCTTTTTAAGAGCATATTCTCAAAGTCCTGTCTGTACTCCCAGCAGAGCATCTTTTCTTACAGGGCGTTATCCAAAAAGCTGCCGTTCTAGTATTAATGGAAATCAAACATTTTCTAAAGACGAAACGTTGGTAACGAAAATGATGAAGGATGCTGGTTATGTATGTGGCTTATCTGGAAAACTTCATCTTACTTCAAGCAGTGCAAAAGACCATATTGAGAAGCGTACAGATGATGGTTATAGTTATATGGAATGGAGCCATATGGGGTACGACTTATGGGATAAAGGCGTCAATGGTTATATGAATTGGCTGGAAGAAAAAGGAGTGGACTGGCATGGAGTTTATAAAGCGCCTGTTATTAACTGGCCTCCAAAATCTAATTATCCGATTCCTGCCAGAATACAGGGAATGGAAGATGAGGATCATCAAACTACCTGGTGTATAGAAAAAGCAATGGAATTTATCAAGCTAAGTCTAAATCATGATAAAGAACAGCCTTGGTGTATTAGTATTAATCCGTTTGCACCGCATCCGCCTTTTGATCCGCCGCAGTCGTTTAAAGATAGACTAAGAGTAGAAGACATGCCATTGCCGCTCTGGAAAGATGGAGAATTGGATAATAAGCCGCAGAGCCAGAAAGATTCTTACTATATGGGTTCACAAAGTGGTATGGTTCGCAGTTCTGTCGGCGTAACCGATGAAGAAAAAAGGGAAAATACATTGGAGTATTATGCTTTAGTAGAGCATTTGGATTATCAGTTGGGACGACTGATTGATTATCTAGAAAAAAGTGGACAAAGAGAAAATACAATTATTATGTTTATGAGTGATCATGGAGAAATGTTGGGAGACCATGGAATGTTCTGGAAGGGAGGATTCTTTTACGAATGCAATGTTCATGTTCCACTGATCTTTTCATGCCCTGGCCTTATTAAACAGGGACTGCGTTCCAATGCTCTAGTAGAACTTATGGATGTTGCTCCTACAATTTTAGAGCTTTTGGGGATAGAAATTCCGCAATATATGCAGGCAAAAAGTCTGGCAGGAATTTTAACAGGAAAATCAGATCCAGATATCCATAAAGATTGTGTTTATGCAGAATATTATTATTCAGCGCTGCTTTCTAATAAAGTGTATGCAACGATGTATTTTGATGGGCGTTATAAAATGATAGTTCATCATGATGATCCAATAAGTGAATTCTATGATTTGGAGAAAGATCCATATGAATTTGACAACCTATGGGGAAAAGAAGAATATCGGGATTTAATTTTTGAATATTATCAGAAGTGTTTTAATCATGCTATTATGGCAAATGAGGATACTGTTTTAGGAAAAAAGTCAATTTTCTGAATCATTATTTTACCCTTTAAAAAATCACCAGCCGGAGTGTGTTCTCGGGATAATCAGTGCAGAACCGGACACCTCCGGTGCGGGCGAAACCGCATTCTTCCCAGAACTGGCGATAGGATACGATACCATTATTGCAGCAGTCGTTCTATATCTAAAAGCCCCCATCCCTGCTGATTGGGAGGAAGCCCCAAATCTTTGCAGGATTCCCTCAGCTTTAGCTTTACTTCTTTATTAGATAGATTAGGATATTTTTCCAGAAGAAGTGCAACTGCTCCGGAAACAATAGGGGTAGACATGGAAGTGCCGCTTTTAATCTGGTAGAGGCCAGAGGCGTTTTTGCAGCTTACAATGCGGGAGCCTGGGGCCACAACATCCGGTTTGCGGATGCAGGCGTAAGTGGGGCCGCGTCCGGAATAATCTACCATCCGGTTTCCGGAAACCAGAACCTCATGATAGTCGTCAGAACAGCCTACTGTGATTACCTTGCGGCTGATTCCAGGGGTCGTGATCGTCATGCGCGCGGGACCATTATTTCCAGCTGCTACTACAACGACCAGGCCGTCATCCCATGCGGCATTGACGCCTCTGACCAGCGCGGAATTTTCGGTCATTCCTTTCCTTGTAAAAGAACCGACGGAGATATTGATAATACGGATGCCGTACTTGTCCTTATGGCTGCGGATCCAGGAAAGTCCGGACAACACATCGGAGGCAAAGCCATTTCCCTGCTGATCCAAGACCTTCACACTGATTAAATTGCATTTTGGGGCAATGCCGGCATACCGTCCTTCAGAAGCGGCTCCGCTGCCCCCGATAATGGCAGAGATGTGAGTTCCGTGTCCATTGTTGTCATAGGGATTGCGTTTATGGTTTAAAAAATCCTGAAATGCAAGAATCCGATTATCAAAATCCTGATGGGGAAAAATACCGGTGTCCAATATGGCAACGCCAATTCCCTTGCCGGTAAGCCCCTGTCTGTAAGCTTCCTGCCAGCGAATTTCAGATTTTACCTGATCCACATAAAAATACCATCCTTTTTTTATTAAGATATGTAATAAGACAAAGGAAGGGGATTAGAATCTTTGATTTTCCAAAAAAGAGTCTTGAATCCAGTCCCTGAATACGATATAATTTCTATGTTCGGCAGAGTTTCTTTCTGCCCGATTGCTTAACCGGTATTCTCCGGAAATTTCCTGTATGACAAATGAGTGTGGACGAAGAAGGGCGGTGATAGTTGACGGTGGGAATCAAAATTACCAGTTGACATTTCAATAAGGATATATTATAGTTATAGGTACAGATAGAACATTTGTTCGCATTGGAGGACGATATGAATAAAGACGATAAATTAAAAGCATTGGATGCCGCTTTAACCCAGATTGAAAAAGCTTATGGCAAGGGTTCCGTGATGAAACTTGGAGAATCCGGAGTAAACATGAATATCGAGACGATTCCGACTGGTTCTTTAAGTCTGGATATTGCATTAGGACTAGGCGGGGTTCCGAGAGGACGTATTGTGGAGATTTACGGTCCAGAGTCCAGTGGTAAGACAACCGTTGCTCTTCATATGGTAGCAGAAGTCCAGAAAAGAGGCGGGATTGCCGGATTCATCGACGCAGAACACGCACTGGATCCAGTTTATGCAAAGGCCATAGGGGTAGATATTGATAACCTTTACATTTCCCAGCCGGATAATGGAGAGCAGGCGCTGGAGATTACAGAGACGATGGTGCGTTCCGGAGCGGTAGATATTGTAATTGTGGACTCTGTTGCAGCTCTGGTTCCAAAGGCAGAGATTGACGGTGAGATGGGAGATTCCCATGTAGGCCTTCAGGCCCGTCTGATGTCCCAGGCTTTGAGAAAATTGACTGCAGTGATCAGCAAGTCCAATTGTATTGTCATTTTCATTAATCAGCTTCGTGAAAAAGTTGGCGTGATGTTTGGAAATCCAGAGACAACGACAGGCGGCCGCGCGCTGAAGTTCTACTCTTCCGTCCGTCTGGATGTACGCCGCACTGAGACCTTAAAACAGGGCGGAGAGGCCATTGGAAGCCGTGTAAGGGTAAAGGTTGTAAAAAATAAGATTGCGCCTCCATTTAAAGAGGCTGAGTTTGACATTATGTTCGGTAAGGGGATTTCCAAGGTTGGGGACATTTTAGATCTGGCGGCTAAGGAAAACATCGTAGAAAAGAGCGGAGCCTGGTATGCTTACAATGGAGCCAAGATTGGACAGGGCCGCGAGAATGCCAAAATTTATCTGCAGAATAACCAGGAAATCTGTCAGGAGATTGAACAGCAGGTAAGAGATAAATACAATCTTCAGGGAGGTTCTGGAAAAGGACAGGTTCAGGAACAGGAAGCCAGAGAAACTGCGGCAGAAACGAAGAGTGAAAAAGAATGAGCAGACTTCGGGTACTGAGTATTGCGGAGTTTGATAAGAAAAGACGCAAGATCCTTTTAGAAGGGGATCTTGCGCTTGTCTTATATCCCAGTGACATCCGCAAATTCCGAATGGAAGAAGGAATGCTTCTTGAAGAAAAAGTATTGTCAGAAATAATGGAGACTTTATGTGCAAGGGCGAGGGAGCGGGCGCTTCATCTCCTTGAATTTTCAGATAAGACGGAATCAGCCCTGCGGGCACGTTTAGCCAGAGAGGGTTATCCGGAACAGGCGGTGGAGTCAGCTGTTTCCATGACTCTGCGATTTCATTATGTAGATGACGAAGCATATGGAACCAGGTATGTGCAGTCACACAGCCGGAGCAAGAGCCGGCGCCAGATGATGAACAGCCTTTTGCAGAAGGGAGTCAGCAGGGAACTGGCAGAACAGATTTTAGAGGAACAGAATATTGATGAAAAGGCCCAGGTTCAGGCGCTTTTAGAGAAAAAAGGGTTTTGGGGAAGGGCATTAGAACGGAAAGAATATGAGAGAGCGGTTGGAATGCTGGCTCGAAAGGGATACTCCTTTGAAGTGATTCATAGTGTTATGACAAAAATGCAGGAGGATATTTGGGCAGATTGACTGTAATTTCCCAAACACTTTGTATTAGACTTGACACATTACCGAAAAACGTATAAAATTATACTGTTGTAGTTCGTACAATGAAAACTAAATAAGGAGGTGCTCCTGTGTCACCAGTAATAGCTGCATGTATAACAGGCGTAGTAGTAGCTGTTATTACCTGGGTTGCGGCGACCCAATACCGGATTAAAAGTTATGAGAGTAAGATTGGTTCAGCCGAGGAAAAGTCCAGGGAGATAATAGATGAAGCGTTAAAGGTAGCAGAAACCAAGAAGCGGGAAGCTCTTCTGGAAGCAAAGGAAGAGTCGTTAAAGACTAAGAATGAGCTGGACAAAGAAACAAAAGAAAGAAGAGCAGAACTTCAGCGTTATGAACGGCGAGTATTAAGCAAAGAAGAAAACGTAGAAAAGAAAGCAGATGCCCTTGAAAAAAGGGAAGCAGGATTACTTTCCAGAGAGGAATCTTTAGGCAAGCGTTCTGCAGAAGTGGATTTACTTTACGAGAAAGGGATACAGGAACTGGAAAAAATTTCAGGTCTAACCTCCGAACAGGCAAAGGAATATCTTTTAAAATCTGTTGAAGAAGACGTAAAGCATGATACTGCAAAAATGATTAAGGAACTGGAAAACAAAGCAAAAGAAGAAGCCGATAAAAAGGCAAAGGATTACATTGTGACAGCCATCCAGAGATGTGCTGCCGATCATGTTGCAGAGACAACAGTTTCTGTCGTACAGCTTCCTAACGATGAGATGAAAGGCCGTATTATTGGACGAGAAGGCCGCAATATCCGTACTTTAGAGACCTTGACCGGCGTAGAACTGATTATTGACGATACTCCGGAAGCAGTCGTACTATCAGGATTTGATCCGATTCGACGGGAAGTTGCTCGGATTGCCTTAGAGCGTCTGATTGTGGACGGACGGATTCATCCGGCCAGAATCGAAGAGATGGTTGAAAAGGCACAAAAAGAAGTAGAAACAATGATGCGGGAAGAGGGCGAAGCCGCAACCCTTGAGGTTGGCATTCACGGTATTCATCCCGAATTAGTAAGACTTCTGGGTAAGATGAAATTCAGAACCAGCTATGGACAGAATGCATTAAAGCACTCAATTGAAGTAGCTCATCTTGCCGGATTACTGGCAGCAGAGATGGGCTTAGATGTCCGTCTGGCCAAACGCGCCGGATTATTACATGACATTGGCAAGTCCGTTGACCATGAGATGGAAGGTTCTCATATTCAGTTAGGCGTTGATCTGTGCCGCAAGTACAAAGAGTCAGCGACCGTAATTAACGCAGTGGAATCTCACCATGGCGATGTTGAACCACAGAGTTTGATTGCCTGCATTGTTCAGGCTGCAGATACCATTTCTGCTGCAAGACCAGGTGCAAGGCGAGAGACTCTAGAGACATATACCAACAGATTAAAACAGTTAGAAGATATTACCAATTCCTTTAAAGGAGTGGACAAGTCCTTTGCGATTCAAGCAGGAAGAGAAGTCCGGATTATGGTTGTTCCGGAGCAGATTAACGATGACGGCATGGTATTGCTGGCTCGTAACATTTCAAAGAGAATCGAGGACGAACTGGAATATCCAGGTCAGATTAAGGTAAACGTTATCCGAGAATCACGGGTGATCGATTACGCAAAATAGGCTTTAAAATCCTAGAAAAAGGCAAAGGCGTTTGGATGCCCATGTATGTGGTGTGTCCAGATGCCTTTTTCATTTTTACAGGAAGAAAAATAGAAAGGAAGATAAGATGGCAAAAATCGGCTTTATTGGAATGGGCAATATGGGATATGCAATTTTAAAAGGATTGCTGGCCTATATTCCAAAAGAAGAAGTGACATTTTCGGAAGTAAACAGAGAGAGACGGCTGTGGGCAGAAGAGCAGACTGGAGTATGCGCCGCAGAAAGTGGAAAAGATTGTGCAAAAAAATCAAAATATCTGATTTTGGCAGTCAAACCTCAGTATATGGATCAGGTAATGGAAGAATTGGCTCCGGTTATAAAAAAGGAACAGATTATTATTTCCATTGCAGCAGGCATTGATACCAGGTATCTGAAAGGAAAACTGGGAGAAGATAAGAGAATCGTCCGTTCTATGCCGAATACGCCTGCGTTGGTCGGAGAAGGAATGAGCGGGGTTTGTATGGAGGAGAGCCAGTTTACAGAGGAAGAAAAGCTGGAAATCGGGAAGATTTTTAATTCCTTCGGAAAAATGAAGATTGTTCCGGAAAAATTGATTGATGCAGTAGGATGCGTCAGCGGCTGTTCTCCGGCTTATGTATATATGTTTATTGAAGCGCTGGCAGACGGAGCAGTCAAATATGGACTCCCAAGAAAAGATGCTTATGAGATGGCAGCTCAGGCAGTTTTCGGAAGCGCAAAGATGGTGTTGGAGACAGGGATGCATCCAGGCGAATTGAAGGACATGGTATGCTCTCCAGGCGGGACGACTATAGAAGGTGTTTCTGCATTAGAGGAGTGTGGCTTTCGGAGCGCAATTATCAAGGCCTGCGATGCAAGCTATCTGAAAAATTCCAGACTGAAATAAGAATCAGAAACAAAAATTAAGCATTAGAAATAAGAATGAAAAGAGAGAAAGGAAACGGGAATATTATGGAGCAGCAGGAAAATATACCAGTAATCCGTAAAAAAAGAGAATTAAAGTATACAGGTACGATTTTAAAGTTTTATGAAGATACGGTTGTAGTCAACGGACATGAGGCGCATTGGGATTTTATTCATCACGATGGGGCTGCGGCAGTTGTTCCGGTTACTGCAGAAGGAAAAATTTTAATGGTACGCCAATATAGGAATGCACTGGATAGGTATACCCTAGAAATACCGGCAGGCAAATTGGACGCGCCGGATGAACCTAAAATTGAATGCGCTTACCGAGAACTGGAAGAGGAAACCGGATACCGCTGCGAAAAACTGGAATATCTGTTAAGTCTGAACACGACCATTGCATTCTGCGATGAATATATTGATATTTTCCTGGCCAGAGATTTGATTCCTTCCCGCCAGCATTTAGATGAAGATGAGCAAATTGAACTGGAAGAGTGGGATTTAAAGGATTTGCAGGAACTGATTTATACAGGAAAAATGACAGATGGAAAAACAGTGGCAGCGATTATGACTTATGCGGCCAAGTATGGAAACCAACAGTAGGCAGTCAGAACAAGAAGACAGAATAAGAGATAAGAAGACGACCTTTCGCATACATTGTGATAAACAATGATAGGGGTCGTTTTTTTATGAAAAAAATCCGGATTTCTTATGGAGATGGGCTTCTGATCAGCTTTTTAATTGGAGTTGCAGCAGGTACAATTCTGATTCAGATGACAAACAGCGAGCTAAAGGCCGGTTTAAGTGCATTTCCATTTTCAGCGGGTGGTACAAATCCAGAAGAAGCAGCAGGAGAACTGCCTTTGTTTTTTCATTTGCTTAAAAGGAGAAGCTTTGCAGTCCTGCTTGGATGGCTGGTTGGGATGACGCCGTATGGAGCAGTATGCTTTTTGTGCTTATTTGCATATGCTGGATTGACAATGGGGGTTACGGTTTCTGTGTTTACCTGGCAGAAGGGATTGACCGGCATCTTTTATTTTTTACTCAGCATACTGCCTCACAGTCTGTTTTATGGAGTGGTTTGGCTTAGTCTGGCATTTTTTGCGGGAAAAGACAGCCGGACACCGAAATTTATTTTGATTCTTTGCCTGTTTGGAATCTGTATGCTGGGAGCAGCAATGGAATGTTGGGGATTTCCCATGATCTGGAGGTTGGGATAGGCAGATAAAATTTGATTTAATGATTGACAAGTTGGTAGTTAAATCATATACTAATATTACTGATAATATTAGTGATATTAGTAGGAGGGGCTATGGATAAAAAAATATATGATACTTATATTGAGCTATTAAGAAAAGAGTTAGTACCAGCCCTAGGATGTACAGAACCAATTGCGATTGCATTGGCGACAGCAAGAGCAAGGGCAGAGTTGGGAAATTTTCCGGAAGAAATGACAGTGCTTTGCAGTGGCAATATTATAAAAAATGCCCAAAGTGTAAAAGTACCAAATTCCGGTGGACTAAAAGGAATTTCAGCAGCAGCAGTTTTGGGATGTGTGGGGGGACGATGGGAAAACGGATTAGAAGTTTTGAACGAAATTAGTGGAGAAGAAATAGAACAGACCAAAAGTTTGTTGAAAACATCTTTTTGCCATTGCAGTTTGAAAGAGGGGATGCCCAATCTTTATATTCAAGTGATTGTAAAAAACGAAGGTCATCAAGTGTCTGTTACAATTGAGGATTATCACACCAATATTACAAAAATTGAAAAAGATGGAAAAATCATATTTCATAAGGAACAGTCTGCTCAGACGAGAACAGATGGGAAAGAACGTTTGAACTTAAAAGATATTGTAGAGTTTGCACAGAGTGTTCGGTTAGATGATGTGAAAGATATTTTGAAACGTCAAATAGAATATAATAGCGCCATATCAGAAGAAGGGCTTATTCATGAGTGGGGGTGTCAGGTGGGAAGAACGCTTTTAGATACCTATGGAAATGAAGAAGTAGAGGTGCGGGCAAAAGCGCGGGCTGCTGCTGGTTCGGATGCACGAATGAGCGGTTGCGCTTTGCCAGTTGTAATTAATTCTGGGAGTGGAAATCAAGGAATGACAGCATCTTTGCCTGTAATTGAATATGCAAAGACCATGAACATAAAAGAAGAAACGTTATATCGGGCATTATGTATTAGCAATTTATTGGCACAAGAACAGAAAAAGTGGATAGGTTCGTTATCTGCATATTGCGGTGCAGTTTGCGCGGCTGCTGGAGCTGGAGCAGCTATTACTTATTTGTGTGGTGGAACATTGGAACAAATTGGGGCTACCGTAACCAATACCATTTGTAATATTGGCGGTATGATTTGCGATGGAGCAAAACCGTCTTGCGCTGCAAAGATTGCTTCTGCTGTTGATGCTGCTATTATGGCTCATAATATGAGCATGAAAAAAAGAAATTTTGTAAGTGGCGAAGGATTGATGCAGAAAAGTGCTGAAACTACGATACAAGCTGTTGGATATGTTGGAAGAATTGGAATGAAACAGACAGATGTAGAGATTTTAAATGTGATGCTTGGAAATCAAAGAAAGAAAAATCCATCTTAACTCTTTGATTAGCAAAAAAATTCTGCTATAATATAAATAACTATAATGATTAGACATCGGAGAGGCAGCTCTCAAATAAAATAGAAAGCGATTCAAAAATATGACCATAAAAGAAAGAGTCTATAATGAAGTTTATAATGACATATTTTCTGGGAAATATGAACCCAATGAGATTTTGACAGAAAATAAGTTAGTTGAAAAATATTCTGTGAGCAAATCTCCTGTTAGAGAAGCTTTGCTTGAACTTTGTAAGGATCAAGTGCTTCAAAGTTTACCCCGTTTAGGCTATCAAGTAAGGCCAGTATCTTTAAAAGAGGTTTTGGATGTTTTAGAATATCGGATTGACGTAGAAACCAGCGGTCTTAGAAGGGCATTTTCATACATTACACAGGAAGATATTAAAGTACTTGACGAACTTTCAGATAAAACGCCAGAGGAATTGGTGGTGCCGGACTGGAGCAGAAATGAGTCGTTCCATTTGAAATTATATGAACTAAATCGTAATGCTTATGGGTATCAAGAACTTCAAAAAAATTTAAAGCAAAGTTCAAGATATATCGCACAATATTTTCATACTGCATGGCAAAAAGCAAACGAGACTAATAATCAATGCCATAAGGAAATTGTAAATAGTATTCGTAGAGGAGACTTAGAGGAAGCTTGTGAGAAGCTTAGCCAGGATATTACCTCTATAAAAGAAGAAATTCAAAAGATGCATCGTTTTTAATTTATGAAAAAGAAGCGAGCAAATAAGGCTGTTAGAGAACAGAAAGATGAATTGAAAATCTATGTTCTCTAACAGTTTTTTTGTTGCTAAAAATAATTAGTTACAAATAATGGTACTATTGCATATAAAAATAGATTAAATATACAAAATAGTAATGAAAATGCACAATACACTCTTGACAACAGTACTACCATATAGTATACTTTACTCATATTACTACTAATATTATTACAGAAATACTTGGAGGGGAAAGATGAAAAAAAGAGAAAGGGTAATTAGGGCGATTAAAGGGGAAGAAGTAGATAAGATCCCATCAGGATTTTCTTTGCATTTTCCAGCTAGTGTAGCAAAAGGAGAACAGGCAGTAGAAGCTCATCTTGATTTTTTCGAAAAAACGGATACGGATATTATCAAAATCATGAATGAAAATCTTGTTCCGGTAGTTTCAGGGATAAAAGAACCGGAAGATTTTGATAAGATTCCAGCAGTTTCAATGAATGATGAATTTATGAAGCATCAGGTGGAACTTACAAAAAGAATTTTGGAGAAAAGCGATCCAACTGCATTTTCTTTAGGAACACTTCATGGAATTGTAGCGTCTTCAGTACACCCATTTGAAATGGGTGGAATGGAATACCTAAAGGCAAGGAAATTTGTCCTTGATTCTCTTAGGAAAAACGAAAAACCAGTCTTGGCTGCTTTTGACAGAATTACTGAGGGAATGTGCGAACTGGCCAAAACCTATATTCATCTGGGAGTAGATGGTGTTTATTATGCAGCTCTAGGAGGAGAAGCAGATTTACTTACAGATGAAGAGCATACGAGATGGTTTAAGCCGTATGATCTGAAAATTATGAAAGCAATTAAAGAGGCAGGAGGATATTGTTTTTTACATATCTGTAAAGATGGTCTGAATATGGAAAGATATCGCGATTATGGAGAACTGACAGATGTGGCCAATTGGGGAGTATATGAAGCGCCGTTTTCTTTAAAAGAGGGAAGAAAACTTTTCCCGAAAACCTGCATTATGGGTGGTTTGAAAAATCGTAGTGGAGTTTTAATTGATGGAAGTAAAGAAGAAATCCATCAGGCTGTAAAAGATATAGCAGAAGAAGCAGGCCGTACAAGTTTTATTTTGGGAGCAGATTGCACATTACCTACAGAGATTCCATACGAACGAGTTCGCATGGCAGTAGAAGCAGCAAGAACATTATAATCAATAAAGGAGGAAATGATTATGAGAAGAAAAAATCTGGTATTATTGGGACTGGCAGCAGCATTATGTTTAAGCGGATGTCAAAAACAAGAACAGAGCGGAGATACAACAACAGCAGCTGAAATAACCGATAAGGAGTCTGAGGGGGATAGTGCAGCCAAGACGGAGGCGGCAGAGGAAGGGAAGGTTTATCCAAAGGGAACCGTTACATTTTATATGAATGGAAATCCGCAGTATCGCCAGCAGTATTTCGAAACATGGCTGGAAAATCACAGAGATATTGCGCCGGAAGTATCAGTGGAATTTGTACAGGTAGAAAGCAATGCAGATGCAAGAGAAAAGATAACGATGACCACACTTTCTGGAGCAACCGAAGATTTGCCAGATGCCGTTTTCCTCGACAGACTGAATCTGATGGATTTGACTCAAGCAGGACTTTTGGTAGACGAGACAGAGTTTTTAACTCCATTGGCAGATAAGATGGTGGAAGGAGCATTGACAGAAGGCATTGTAGGTGGAAAAATGTATGGCCTTCCAGATTCTGTTCGACCACAGCTGTTGATGTATAATAAGGAAATCTTCGATAAGTATGAAATCGATCCAGAACAGATGGCAACAATGGAAGGCTATATTGAAGTAGGACGTCAGCTAAAAGAAAAAAGTGGCGGAGAGACCTATCTTTCTTGGATTGGATCTAACAATATGACATGGAAATGCTGGGGAAGAAGAGGACTGATGCCACAGGCTAATGCTAAAATATGGGATGAAGAAGGAAACGTTATTATTGGCAGCGATGAAGGAACAAAACTGGCATTAGGAGCTTTGGATACTATGTATTCAGAAGGACTTTTGATGCGTGTTGAAATGTATGATCCCGCTCTTTATGATGCGATTAATGCCCAGAAGATAGCTACATTTGATATCGGAGCTTATTGGGATGAATTTATGCGTCAGAACTGTCAGGCGACTGCAGGACAGTGGCGGGTAATGTCCGCACCTGCATTTGAAAGCGTAGGAAAAGCAGGAGCTCCAGTATCCAGCTATCTTTGTATTGTAGAAAAAGGAGAGGATGGCGTATACAAAGAACTGATTGAACAGATGTGGTATGATTTTACTTTTGATAGTGAATCCAGACAGGCATGGGTTAATTCTATGGAAGAGCAGAATGCTCCTTATACAAATCCGATTTCCTTAGAAATGCTGAAAGATGATTTCTGGAAAGAGCCATCCGATTATTATGGAGGACAGTCTTTTAGAGAATGGGAAGCATTAACTTTACAAAATTGTGCAGACAACATGATTGTAACTGCACAGGATGCCGAAGGTGATGAAATTATCTCAGCTGAGATTGAAAAATATGTAGCTGGAGATCAGACTATGGAAGAAGCTATTGCCAATATGGACAAAAACTTAAAGGCTAAAATTGGAAAGGCAGAAATTGTAGAGTAACAGATTACAGGAGAAGGGCATGCTGAAAAAAATCAAAAAATATCGAGCCCCATATCTGTTTATCTTGCCATTTTTTATACTATTTACAGTGTTCCAATTGGTTCCTACAATATGGAGTGTTTATATCAGTTTTACAAAGTGGAGGGGAATTGGAACACCAGAATTTGTGGGGCTTGAAAATTATAAAAAAATGGCAATTGATGATATGTTTTGGGAATCTTTGCTGAATACAGCTATATATTGGGTAACAGGTCTGGTTTTAATTCTGTTTTTAGCAGTAGTGATTGCTTCTTTATTGAATAGTAGATGTTTGAAAGGAAGGGCTTTTTTTAAGACAGCCACGTTTCTGCCTAATATTTGTGCGGCGATTGCCATGGGATTGATTTTTAGGATGCTGTTTGATGAAAATGTAGGTCTTGTCAATGAAGTATTGGCAGCCATGGGACTTGATAAAGTCCCATGGCTTGCCAGCACCAAGTATTCTAAAATACCAGTCATTTTATTAATCGTCTGGAGAAATACGCCATGGTTTACTATGATTGTACTTTCTGGATTATTAAATATTTCACCAGATTATTATGAGGCAGCGACTGTAGATGGGGCAACTGGATGGCAGAAGTTCTGGTTTATTACATTACCGTCTATCAGTAATATCCTATTTTTCTGTTCTGTTACCCTGACAGTGGATATGTGGAAAATATTTAATGAACCCTATATTCTGCCAGGACCTGGAACATCCAATACATCGTTGTTCCAATATATGTATGAATCAGGATTCAATGTATTTAACATGGGATATGCATCAGCAATCGGCGTAATTATGATGATACTTTTGACGATTGTGTCTGTCATTCAGTTTATAGCAAGAAAGCGTCAAGGGGAGGTGGTATAATGGATTACAGAACCAAAAAACGGGCTGCATCCATTGCTGTCCACTTATTACTGGCATTGATTGTTTTGGTGTGTCTATTCCCGATTGCGTGGATGTGTCTGATTGCGTTCAAAGACACAAAAGAAAGTCTGACAGGATTTCATTCTTTATGGGTAGAACATCCTACTTTGGATAACTTCAAGCGTCTGTTTGAGTTGATTCCAGTTTGTCAGAATACGTTTAACAGCGCATTTACCACAATTATAGGGACGATAACTTCATTATTTTTTTGTGCGCTGGCGGGTTTTGCATTTTCAAAATATCGTTTTCCAGGCAGAACATTTCTATTTTATTTTATTATTGCCACAATGTTGGTTCCTGCTGAAGTGGGAGCAGTTCCGCTGTTCATCATTATGCAGAAGCTGAATTTGATTAACAGTTTGTGGTCTTTAATTATACCAAAGATTGCTACGGCGATAGGCATATTTTACATGAATCAATACATTTCAGATGTACCAGATGAACTGATTGAAGCCGCAAAAATAGATGGCTGTAGTGACTTTGGAATTTTTACGAAGATAGTAGTTCCGATTATTAAGCCAGCATTGGCATCTTGGGGAGCAGTTACATTAATTTCAAGATGGAATGATTTCTTCTGGCCTTTGTTATATCTTAGAAAGCAAAGCAAGTATACGTTAATTGTAACGATTTCGCTGCTGCCTATCAGCGAAGGACTGTCAACTCCATGGCCAGTTATTTTGGCAGGAACTACTTTAGTTACAATTCCGATTATTGTGTTATATTTGATTTTAGAAAAGTTCCAGAAAGGTGGAAGCTTTGCAGGTGCAGTGAAGGGCTAGAAAGGAAGCTTACGAGGAAAATGGAAAAGAAATTAAAAAATCGAATTGAAGAAATACAGAAAGCATTAAAGAATAGTCAGATACAGTGTGTTCTGATAGAAGACAGAAGTAATCGGCATTATCTGACGAGGGCAGATGTCTGGCAGGGAAGCCTTCTTGTAACAGAGACAAAAGCAGTACTTCTGGTGGATTTTCGTTATTATCAGATGGCAGTATCAGGCGTAAAAGATTGTGATGTAAAGTTATGTAAAAATATTGATGAAGGAATCAGAAAATGTATAAAAGACTGGAAGATTAAATGCCTGGGATTTGAAACAGGGATTCTTTCATGGAAGCGGTATCAGAAATTGGTATCTATGCTAGAGGGAGTTAAACTAGATGAAACGTTCTGTGCTGATAACATAGTAAAGGAATGTAGAAAGATTAAAGATGAAGAAGAACTTACCTATTTGAGACAGGCTCAGAAAATTGCAGACAGGGCTTATGACCACATCTTAAATGTTGCAAGGATTGGAATGAAAGAATCTGATATTCGCATGGCTTTAGGAACGTTTATGATTCGCCAGGGCTCAGAAGGATTTGATATTGGATATATTTCTTCTTCTGGTGTAAAAACATCACTGCCGCATGGTGGTTTTGGGGATAAAGTCATTGAAAACGGAGATTTGCTAATGATTGATTTTGGAGCTATTGTTCAGGGTTATCGTTCAGATATGACGAGAACTTTTGGATTTGGTACAATTTCATCCAGACAAAAGGAAGTGTATCAAATAGTGCAGCAGGCCCAGAAACAAGCTTTGGACAATATTCATCCAGGAATGAAAGGAAAAGAGGTTGATAAAATTGCCAGGGACTTTATTAAAGAAGCTGGCTTTGATGGATGCTTTGAACATGGATTAGGACATAGCATTGGGCTGGACGGCCATGAAAATCCCAGATTTAATGAAGTGGAGGAAGAAGTTTTAAGGCCTGGTGTGGTAATGACAGTAGAACCAGGAATTTATTTAACGGATGAATTTGGAGTACGCATTGAAGATATGGGAGTGGTGACCGAACAGGGATTTGAAAATTTTACTAAAGCAACAAAAGAACTGATTATTCTCTAAAGTAATTTTATAATACAAGGAAAAATAATTACCTGAGCCAGGTAATTATAACGATGTAGCAGAGATTCCATATTAGAGAGCTCGAAGATAGGAGATACAATCCAAAAGACAATAATCCAGATAAAAATATATGATAGTCTTAGCCGCCCAGGATTCAGGAAAAATGGATACAGCTGATTCAGCTCCTGAATGAAAATGAACAGAAAACAGACGGGGAAACTTCTTGGACTTGTAAAGTCTCCTTATTAATGTTATAAATAAAGGAGCAAATTACGATAGGAGGAATCCATATGATTTCATTATATGACGGCGGCGTATATCTGGTAAACGGCACATCCCTGATTCCAGAGTCGGATCCCGCGAAAGTAGAAGCAATGACTGGGAAAGCTGCAGATAAAAAAGAAGCAAAAAAGGGAACGATTGCCTATTCCATTTTAAGCGCTCACAATACAGCGGACAATATGGAACACTTAAAGCTGCGGTTTGATGCTATGGCATCCCATGATATTACATTTGTAGGCATTGTTCAGACCGCAAAGGCGTCTGGTATGGAGCAGTTTCCGATTCCCTATGTGCTGACCAACTGCCATAATACGCTGTGCGCAGTAGGAGGCACAATTAATGAGGATGACCATATGTTTGGTCTCTCTGCTGCAAAGAAATACGGCGGAATCTATGTTCCTCCCCATATTGCGGTCATTCACCAGTACATGAGAGAGATGATGGCAGGCTGCGGCAAGATGATTTTAGGTTCCGACAGCCACACCCGTTACGGCGCTCTGGGAACCATGGCGGTAGGAGAAGGCGGCGGCGAGCTGGTAAAACAGCTTCTTAGAGATACCTACGACGTAGCTTATCCAGGAGTAGTTGCCATTTATCTGGACGGAAAGCCCAATCCAGGCGTAGGACCGCAGGATATTGCCCTGGCCATTATTGGCGCGGTCTTTAAAAACGGATATGTGAAAAACAAGGTTATGGAATTTGTAGGCCCTGGTATTGCTTCTATGGACACGGATTTCAGAAACGGCGTAGACGTAATGACTACAGAGACAACCTGTCTGACTTCTATCTGGAAGACGGATGAGGATACAAAGGCATATTTGACCATGCATGGACGGGGAGACGATTATAAAGAATTGAATCCGGCAGAGGTTGCTTACTATGACGGCTGCGTTTATGTAGATTTAAGCACCATTAAGCCAATGATTGCGCTGCCGTTCCATCCAAGCAACACCTATGAGATTGACGAATTAAATGCAAACCTTTCCGACATTTTAAGAGAAATAGAAAAGAACGCAGAAATGATTGGCGGAAAGAATGCGTCCTTTACCCTGACCGATAAGATTAAAGATGGCAAGCTTCTGGTTCAGCAGGGAATTATCGCCGGATGTGCAGGCGGCAACTATACCAACGTAATCGAGGCAGCTCATGCATTGAAAGGAAAGAACTGCGGCTGCGATGAATTTTCACTGGCAGTTTACCCATCTTCCCAGCCGGTATTTGCAGATCTGGTAAAAAAAGGCGCGGTTTCTGATTTGATGGCAGCCGGAGCAATCATCCGTACAGCGTTCTGCGGCCCATGCTTCGGAGCCGGAGACACCCCTTGCAACAATGGGTTAAGTATCCGCCACACAACCAGAAACTTCCCCAATCGGGAAGGTTCCAAGCCTGGCAACGGACAGATGGCGGCAGTGGCTCTTATGGATGCCCGTTCCATTGCGGCAACAGCGGCAAACGGCGGTATTCTGACTTCCGCAGAAGGAATGGATTGCTTCGGAAAGGTTCCGGCATACGAATTTGACCGTACTTCTTACGATCACAGAGTCTATTTTGGATTTGAAAAAGGCGACAAAAAAGCAGATTTGGTTTACGGCCCCAACATTAAGGACTGGCCGGAAATGAGCCCTCTGGCTGATAATATCGTGGTAAAAGTCTGCTCCAGAATTATGGATCCGGTTACCACGACAGATGAATTAATCCCATCCGGAGAAACCTCTTCTTACCGTTCGAATCCTCTGGGACTGGCAGAATTTACTCTGTCCAGAAGAGATCCGGAGTATGTGGGACGTACGAAAGAAGTGGACAAGTTAGAAAAGGCCAGAACGGCAGGACAGAATCCGCTGGAGCTGGATGAAGAGTTAAAGAATGTGTTTGCAAAGATCCGCACCATTTCCGGAAATGAAGAAATCCAGGTAATGGATACAGAGATTGGAAGCATGGTTTATGCAGTAAAGCCAGGAGATGGATCTGCCAGAGAGCAGGCAGCCAGCTGTCAGAGAGTAATCGGCGGACTGGCGAATATCTGCAGGGAATACGCTACCAAACGTTACCGTTCCAACGTAATGAACTGGGGAATGCTGCCATTCCAGATGGAAGAAGAACCGGAATTCGAAGTAGGAGACTACATTTATATCCCAGGAATCCGCAAGGCATTAGACGGGGATCTGCAGAACATCAAGGCGTATGTAATCGGAGATACAATAAAAGAAATCAAGCTGTACATTACAGATATGACAGCCGAAGAGCGGGAGATTGTAAAGGCCGGCTGTCTGATTAATTACAATCGGAACCGCCAGAATAGGTAAAAAGCGTGGAGAAGGCCATGAATTACAAAATGATTGTGCTGGATTTAGACGGCACACTGACCAATCGGGAGAAAAAAATCACTCCCAGGACAAAGGAAGCGTTAATGGAGGCAGAAAAGCGGGGAATCCTCGTGGTTCTGGCCTCCGGCCGCCCCACACAGGGAATTGTCCACCTGGCAGAAGAACTGGAACTGAACAAATACGGCGGTTATATTCTGGCATTTAACGGAGGCCTGATTATAGACTGCGCCACAGGCCAGCCAGTGTCCTCGGTTCTGCTGCCCCAGCAGATTAACCGGAAAATTATGAAACTGGCAGAAGAACATCGGGTTAATATCCTGACTTATGAAAACGACACGATTCTGACAAAGAAAAAAGACGACCCTTATGTAGAACTGGAAGCGAAAATCAACAGTCTTGCTATACGGGAACTGGAAGACATGGAAGAATACGTAGCCGGACTTACGGTTCCTAAATTTCTGATGGTAGACGATGGAGGATATCTGGCGACCGTAGAACCTCTTGTAAAGGCAGCGCTGGGAAGAGATTTTTCCGTGTACCGGTCAGAACCGTTCTTTCTGGAAATTCTTCCGAAAGGGATCGACAAAGCCCAGAGGCTGGAAGTGCTGTTAGGAATCCTGGGAATTTCCAGGGAAGAGATGATTGCCTGCGGAGATGGGTACAATGATTTGACCATGATTCAATATGCAGGTCTTGGGATTGCCATGGAAAATGCGGTTTTTCCAGTCCGGAAAGCGGCTGATTACATTACGGCATCCAATGAGGAAGACGGCGTAGCCCTGGCAGTGGAAAAATTTTTGCTTTCTTGAGTTGAAACTGTAGACTTTCGAACTTTAGTATGCTAAAATAACATCGTAGCATCAGTATGCAGGGGAGTCCCATGTACATGGATGCTGCGAAAAGCAAAGCTAAAAAGGGGCGTTAATGCATGAACAAAAAACTTAGGACAGATGCGGTCAACCACCTGTTTCAGGCAATTCTGACCTTAAAGTCGCCAGAAGAATGTTACATCTTTTTTGAAGATGTGTGTACGATTAATGAACTTCTTTCCCTGTCACAGCGCTACGAAGTAGCAAAGATGCTGCGGGAAGGCAAGACTTATCTGGAGATAGCAGAAAAAACAGGAGCTTCCACAGCCACTATCAGCCGTGTGAACCGCTCCCTCAACTATGGAAACGATGGATACGACATGGTATTTGCCAGATTAGAGGAACAGGCACAGGATGCAGAAGAATCATAAGATCTGCAGCTAAATGTAAAAATCGAGCAGAAGAGAGGAAATCCCGTATCTGCTCGATTTCTTCATAGTATTATTTCTTTTTCTTTCCAGAACTGTCATGTTCTGCCCGAAGCCCATCAATCAGCATTTCAATCATCTGGTTTTTCAGATATACATCAAAGGAAAGTTCACAGATAAAGGAAAAAAGCTGGAGGTATTCACGGTCTGCTTCTTCTGCGTCCGGAAACGTCCTGCTGGCTTGTCGGAATTTTTCTGCCACATCTGCTTTTAAATTCTCCATCTGACTGTCTTCTAAAGAAAAGACTTCATTGTAAATGGTCTCTAAAGACAAACCGGACTGACCGTTAAAATGTTCGCCTGAAATTGGCCGGAACAACTCTTCAATGTCGTTAAAAGAAAGAAGATTCTTAAAGTAATAGATAAAAATCAGCATCAGCATATGCTCTTTGGAATATTTCTTCTTAATCGGCGGAGGAAGGAGATTGTTTTTGGCGTAATTGTTAATCATGGTCTTGGTCAGAACCTTGTCTTCCGGATAACGTTTGGTGTGACCCAGGTGTTCATCCATAAACGTCGTTACCTGATCCATGTACAGCGGAATATCCGGAATGGAAGCTGGTTTAATATAGGACAGAGAATCCAGGCGGGTAAATAAGTCCTTTAATCGTTCTTCATTTGTTTTGCTCATGTTGTCACCTCTTTGCTCTATTATATAGTATTGGAAACTAGATGGCAAGAGGGAAAGCAGAAAAATAAGTAGGCGAAGTCCGAAAGAATATGTTATAATAAGCATCAGGCAAAAAAATGCATAAGGAGTAGTTTCATGAGTATTTATGATACATTAAATCCGGCTCAGAAAGAGGCGGTATTTTGCACAGAAGGGCCGCTTTTAGTTCTGGCCGGAGCAGGTTCCGGAAAAACGAGGGTTCTTACCCATCGTGTGGTATATCTGATAGAAGAAAAAGGGGTAAATCCCTGGAATATAATGGCTATTACCTTTACCAACAAGGCGGCCGGAGAGATGCGGGAACGTGTGGACAAGTTGGTTAGCTTTGGAGCAGAAAGCGTCTGGGTCAGCACCTTCCATTCTTCCTGTGTGCGAATTTTGCGCCGCCATATTGAGGCGCTGGGATATTCCAGTAATTTTACCATCTACGACAGCGACGATCAGAAGACGCTGATGAAGCAGGTGTTAAAAAAACTGGACGTAGACACCAAGCTTTACAAGGATCGAGCCATGTTAAACCATATTTCTTCGGCCAAGGATCAGCTGATTACGCCGGAAGAAATGGAGTTAAATGCAGGAAACGAGATGCGGCAGAAGAAAATTGCCCAGATTTACAAGGCTTATCAAGATGAATTAAAGAAAAACAACGCCTTGGATTTTGACGATTTAATTGTAAAGACCGTAGAACTGTTCCAGAATAATCCGGAGATTTTAGATTACTACCAGGAGCGGTTCCGCTATATCATGGTAGACGAGTACCAGGATACCAACTATGCCCAGTTTAAGCTGGTAAGCCTGCTGGCAAAAAAATACCGCAATCTCTGCGTAGTAGGCGATGATGATCAGTCTATTTACAAATTCCGCGGCGCAGATGTGCGGAATATCCTGGATTTTGAAGAAGCGTTTCCAGGGGCAAAGGTCATCAAGCTGGAGCAGAATTACCGTTCCACCCAGAACATTTTAAGCGCTGCCAATGAGGTAATCCGCCACAACAGGGACAGAAAAGACAAGACGCTATGGACTGCTAATGGGGAAGGAGATTTGGTAAAAGTACGCCAGTACAATACGGCAGATGAAGAGGCGGACGCCATTGCCCGATCCATGAAAAATACCGGAAGATCCTGGAAGGATATTGCCGTTTTATACCGGACCAATGCCCAGTCCCGCCTTTTGGAGGAAAAATGCATCGCCTATAATATCCCATATCGTCTGGTAGGAGGCGTAAACTTCTATCAGAGAAAAGAGATTAAGGATATTCTGGCATATTTAAAGACTATTGCCAATGGAGTAGACGACCTGGCAGTTCTGCGTATTCTCAATGTTCCGAAGAGGGGAATTGGCGCGACCACTGTGGGAAGAGTAACGGTCTTTGCTTCTGAGCATGGAATGAGCCTGTACCAGGCCCTGGAAGAAGCAAGAATGATACCGGATATTGGAAAAGCTGCTGGAAAAATCGGCGGCTTTGTAGAACAGATAGAAAACCTGCGGCGCATGATGACAGAAGAAGGATACAGCATAAAAGAATTAATCGGAGCCATTTTAGAAGACACCGGCTACCGGAAAGAGTTAGAGACAGAAGGGGAAGTGGAGTCAGAGACCCGTCTGGAAAATATTGAGGAATTGATTAACAAAGCGGTCAGCTACGAGGAAAACAGTGAAAATCCTTCGCTTGGGGAATTTCTGGAAGAAGTGGCGCTGGTTGCGGATATTGACCGGATGGACGACTCGGAGGAACGAGTGACCTTAATGACGCTTCACAGTGCGAAGGGGCTGGAATTTCCGCTGGTTTACCTGGCCGGAATGGAAGATGGCCTGTTCCCAGGCATGATGGCAATTTCTGCAGACGATAAATCCGAGCTGGAGGAAGAACGGCGTCTGTGTTATGTAGGAATTACCAGGGCAAAAGAAGAACTGGTTTTGACCGGAGCCAGGATGCGGATGGTAAATGGAGAAACCCGTTATTCCAAGACCAGCCGGTTTATTGAGGAAATTCCGGAAGTATTTCTGGACAAAGAAACGCTGGAACCAAGATTGTCTAAATGGGGACGTTCGGAAGAAGACTTTGACGATTCCGGACTTCCCTGGAGCGATAAGGCGGCAAAAGCCTGGGGAAAATCAGGAGAGGATAACGGATCCAGAGGATGGGGAAGAAGCGGCGGCACTCTGGGAGGCGGTTTTGGCGGAGGATTCAGCGCCGGATCCCATAATGCTTATGCGTCTAAAAAAACGTCTCCTGTATCTGCCCCATCGTTTGGAAAAGCATTTACGGTAGAAAAAGCTTCTTCCCTGGATTATGGAAAAGGCGACAGAGTCCGTCACATTAAATTTGGGGACGGAACGGTTACTGAAATCAAAGACGGTGGAAAAGATTTTGAAGTCACAGTAGAGTTTGACAAGCATGGAATTAAAAAAATGTTTGCCTCTTTTGCAAAATTAAAGAAAATATAAAATTTGTGTGAACTCTGCATTTTTCAAAAAGTTTTGTATAAAATAAGATAGAAAAAATGAGTATTTAATGCTATACTGAGAGCAGGCAAAGTTGCTGTGGAATTGGATAGAGAAAGGAAGTGCCGCTATGAACAGATTTGACTTTATGGGAAAAGAGGCAAAGGAGGCTTTGAACCGTATGGAAGAAATGATGAATGCCAGCAGATTAAACGAGCTTCTTCATAAAAAAGAAGAGGAAGAGAAAAAGAAAAGCTGTATCCTCTGGATATTGGCAATTATTGGCGCTGTAGCAGCAGTGGCAGGCATTGCATATGCAGTATACCGTTTCTTTACTCCGGACTATCTGGAAGACTTCGAAGACGATTTTGACGATGATTTTGACGACGATTTCTTTGAAGATGAGGAAGAAGAGGAAACTCCAGCACCAAAGGAGACAACTGAAGAAGGTGCAGAAGCTTAATAGAATCCGTGTTATAAAAGCCCTGGACGGCTCTGAATTAAGAGAGGCCAGGGCTTTCTTATAGAATAAATGATAGAAGAAAAAGGAGTAATACCAGGTGAAAAAAGGTACGATATTAGAAGGAACCGTCAGTAAAATTCAATTTCCAAATAAAGGAATTGTAGAAATAGATGGAGAAAAGGCAGTGGTAAAAAATGCGCTTCCAGGCCAGAAAATCCGGTTTGCGGTAAGCAAGAGCCGGAAGGATAAGGCAGAGGGACGGCTGTTGGAAGTACTGGAACGTTCTGAAAAAGAATGGGGCGAGACAAACTGGGAGGAGAAAGTCTGCCCGCATTTTGAGGTGTGCGGCGGCTGTTTGTACCAGAGTATGCCTTATGAAGAACAATTATCTATCAAAGAGGAGCAGATCCGAAATTTAATTGACGGCGTCTGCACCAATCCGGACTATGAATTCCAGAAAATCAAGGGAAGTCCTATTTTTGAAGGATACCGGAATAAAATGGAGTTTTCTTTTGGCGACGAATATAAAGACGGACCGCTGGCGCTGGGAATGCACAAACGGGGCAGCTTTTACGACATTGTTCCAACTCCGGAATGCCGGATTGTCCATCCGGATTTCCGTAAAATTCTGGCTGTTACAAGGGACTATTTTGCAGAAGAACACATACCGTTTTATAAAAAGCTGTCCCATACCGGTTATCTCCGCCATCTCCTGGTAAGAAGAGCAGTCAAGACGGGAGAGATCCTGGTGGATTTGGTAACCAGCAGCCAGATAGACGGCAGGGAGACAGAAATTTTAAATACCTGGAAAGAAAAAATCATGGCTCTGGATTTAGAGGGAACTCTGGCGGGAATTTTACATACCCGTAACGACAGCCTGGCAGACGTGGTACAAAATGACGGTACAGACGTGCTGTACGGAAGAGATTACTTCTATGAGGAGCTGCTGGGCCTGAAATTTAAGATTTCCCCATTTTCTTTCTTCCAGACCAATTCTTTAGGGGCAGAAGTGCTGTATGAGACAGCCAGAAGCTACATCGGAGAGACGAAAGACAAGGTAGTGTTTGATCTCTACAGCGGTACGGGAACCATTGCCCAGATTCTGGCTTCGGTAGCGAAAAAGGTTGTCGGTGTGGAGATTGTGGAAGAGGCTGTAGAAGCGGCAAAAATAAACGCGGAAAGCAACGGTCTGTCCAATTGCCACTTTATCGCAGGAGACGTGCTGAAGGTGCTGGATGAAGTAGAAGAAAAACCGGACTTAATTGTGGTAGATCCGCCGCGGGACGGCATCCATCCAAAGGCTCTGCCCAAAATCATCGCCTATCAAGTGCCCAAAATCGTTTACATTTCCTGTAAGCCGACCAGCCTGGTAAGAGATCTGGTAGTATTCCAGCAGATGGGATATGTAGTGGAGAAGGTCTGCGCCGTAGATATGTTCCCGTCGACGGGAAATTGTGAGACGGTCTGCCTCTTGAGCAACCAAAAGACAAAGCCTGATTCACACATTAAACTTAGTGTTGATATGGACGGGTTCGACAAAGTTAAAAATGGTAAAAAATAGAATATAAAACACGGAACTTAAAAGAGAACTGTTAATACAATGCCAATCGTGTTAGCAGTTCTTTTTTGGTTTAAGGGAGGTGTGCCGTTGGGCTATGGAACGGTTATTCTCGGATGATTCAAGTGGAATGTGAGAATGGGAAGTTGATTATCACTCCGAGAGAAGCGGAAGAATACATTATGAGCAGAACTCTTGACAAAGAACCACTCATTCATCATAATTTGCTCTTTGTGGTGGAGGAACACCAATCATAGTTTACCTTTAAGGCAGTGGGACACCTGAGAAGATACTCTTCCTATGCTAGTTATCCTTTTTTGTCAAGGATTATTCGGCAATAAATAAGAAAATTTCTTCCTCGATATCTGTGAAAATATTTAATATTATTAATTTGATAAAGATGTTTTGGACAAAATCAAAAATGAAAATGTCGGTTTGAATGTCGGTATATAATTGACTTTTGTCGGTATAATAGTTAATATACAAATAGAGGTGAACAAAATGTCAAAGTATATTGAGTCAGAAACTTTAGAATTAAAAGAAAAATATACAGATGCGATTTGCAAAGAAATCGTTGCATTTTTAAATGCAACAGGTGGAACAATAATTATTGGTGTTAAAGATGATGGTACTGTTGTTGGAGTAGATAAGATTGATGAAACTTTTAGAAAAATCTCTGATATCATAACAACACAAATTGAACCAAATCCTCAAGATGAAGTAAGTTCAGAACTTCGTTTTGAAGATGGAAAGACTTTGATTGCTATCAATGTATCTAAAGGTATTAAGCACATCTATTGTCAAAAGAAATATGGATTTTCTTCAGTTGGTTGTCCAATTCGGGTAGGTACAACTTGTAAGGAGATGACATCAGAACAAATTCGCATTCGCTATGAAAATAAATTTGTTGATTCGGAGTATATGCTCAAGAAAAGATCTACTTTAGCTGATTTATCTTTTAAGGAATTGAAAATTTATTATAGTGAAAAGGGATATCATTTAGATGATAATAATTTTGAAGCTAATCTAAATTTAAGAAATCAAAATGGAGAATACAATTTACTAGCTGAACTTTTAGCTGATCGTAATAATATTCCTTTAATATTTGTGAAGTTTAAAGGAGGCGATAAAGCAGCAATTTCTGAAAGAAGTGATTATGGCTATCGCTGTATTTTAACCTCTTATGAAAGAATTAAAAATCGTCTTCAAGCAGAAAATATTTGCATTTCAGATACAACAGTTCGACCTAGAATTGATACTTATCTATTTGATTATGACTCAGTCAATGAAGCAATCTTAAACGCACTTGTGCATAATGATTGGACAATAACCGAGCCACAAATCTCAATGTTTGATGATCGATTAGAAATTTTATCTCATGGTGGTTTACCTAGTGGGATGACGAAAAAACAATTCTTTGATGGGATAAGTAAACCAAGGAATGCCACACTTATGCGAATTTTTCTAAATATGGGTTTAACAGAACATACTGGACATGGGATTCCAACGATTGTAAAAAAGTATGGAGAAGAAGTTTTTGAAATAGAAGATAACTATATTCGTTGTACAATTCCATTTGATAAAGATGTTTTGGACAACATCAAAAATGAAAATGTCGGTTTGAATGTCGGTTTGAATGTCGGTTTGAATAAAACCGAAAAGAAAGTAGTTTCTTTACTAATTGAAAATCCAGCATATACATCAGAAGAATTAGCAGAAGAAATTGGGTTAACTAAAAGAACTATAGAAAGAGCATTTATATCTTTAAAAAATAAAAAAGTAATAGAACGAGTTGGTTCAAAACGAGATGGCAGATGGATTGTAATTAAATAAACAAATGAAACTTGTGGGTAATATAGCTCGCAAGTTTTTATTTTCCATGAAACTAAATTACGTAGGATGACTCTGGCTGGACATAAAACATGATTTTGGTGATAAACTCCTCCGTATATCTGGATGTAATCGAATCATTGATGCAGAATTCATAAGAATCTGAAATAATTTTCAGATGCTGGTTTTTACAGAATTCCAGCAGACGGAGATAGGAGTGACTCATATCATAGTAATTTCCAAAATGGTAAACAGAAGCAGCCAATCCCGCTGGAAGCATCCGAATATTGGAAACCGAGGGGACTGGATCAGTGGTTACAAATGCAATGCTTGCCTTGGTAAAGCTGCCATTCAGGATTCGCTCCAGCGGAACGGATACGCCGCACTGGAAAAAGATAGGCAGATGGCTGCTGAATGCCTGGGCATAGCATTGCTTTGTGGCGATGCTGATTTCCCGCATTCCGTAAGGGGGTTCTACATCGTGGCAGAGGATGCAGATGGGTTCAGCCTGGAAAACAGACGGTTCATCCGGCTTTTTGGAGCAGGCGTGTTCGATTTGCTGGCACCGGTGTTCCAGACGGCTCTGAATCAAGGAAAGCTCCTGGATTTTTTCTTCAATGACCCTGAGCTGATTCTGGAAAAACAGAATACTGTTTTCCGTTGTATAGTGCGTCATGTGGTCTTTAATCTCGTTTAGAGAAAACCCGATCTTTTTCATAATAAGGATGGTGTCAAGAGCATCCAGCTGTTTTGCGCTGTAATACCGGTAACCATTTTCCGGATTCGTATAACAGGGTTTAAACAGACCAATTTTATCATAGTAAAGCAGAGTCTGCTTCGATATATTCTGATAATTTGCCAATTCTCCGGCAGAAAACATATTTTTCATTGTATCAAATTCCCTCTTGACTATATAGTTACTATATACCTTATGATAATCCCAGAAGCAGAAATGCGCAAGGTGCATATGCCGGAAATTTTTCATGATCATGGCGTTTTTCTGCGGCAATATTTCTGGAATCATCAGGAGGTTTTTATGAATGCATTTTTACAGCCGATGTCCTATCGGCAATTTTTGAAATATATCACACCATCTATTTTGACAATGATTTTTTTGTCATTTTATACAACCATTGATGGATTTTTCGTATCCAGATATGCAGGGTCGGATGCATTGGCAGGAATTAATATTGTCATTCCGGTTACCTGCATGATTTTTGGAACGGCCGTTATGCTGGCAACCGGAGCAGGTGCGATGATTGGCGAGTATATGGGCAGAAACCAGCAGAAAAAAGCAAATGAAATTTTCAGCTTTCTTTCCTGTGCCCTGCTGATTTTTTCAGCGCTGTTTTCAGCAGCAGGAATAATGTGGCTACGGCCCATTGCCTTTCTATTAGGAGCTAGCGAACGGTTGATGGAACACGTGCTTCCTTATGGGTTTGTAGTGTTTGCAGGTACAATTCCAATGGCATTTAAACTCTTTTTTGAATACCTGGTCCGCACAGATGGAAGTCCTCAGACAGCTCTTTATATGTCAGTGGCTGGTCTGATTTTGAATGTGGTTCTGGATTATGTATTCGTTGGAGTGCTTCGCTGGGGAACCTTTGGAGCGGCAGTCGGAACGGTTTGCTCCATCAGCGTCAGCGCAGCAATGGGGCTGTATTACTTTCTAAAGAAAAGCAGAATCCGTTTTACAATCCCAAAAGCTTCTGCTCAGATATTGTGGAAAGCCTACGTCAATGGAAGCAGTGAAATGTTGACAGAGCTTTCGACAGGAATAACGACATTTCTGTTTAACCTGATTATCATGCAGAAATCCGGAGAAGACGGGGTGGCGGCTGTTACCATTCTTATGTATATTTATTATTTTTTTATTGCATTTTATATGGGAATTACGGTGGCTTCCGCTCCTGTTGTCAGCTACAATCTGGGCGCTTTCAATCCAGGGAAAATAAGAGAAACATTGAAATACAGTTTTCTTACCATTGGAATTACAGCGGCTATGATTATGGGGATTCTGCTGGCAGGAGGAAATGGCATCATTCATTTGTTCACAGACAGCAGCCATGTATATGAACTGACGGCAGAGGCATTGCGTTATTTTCGTCCGGTTTTCCTTTTTATTGGAGTAAATGTATTTTTGTCAGGTTATTTTACCGCATTGGGAGACGGCGTTACCTCAGCAGTTATTTCTTCCCTGCGATCTTTGATCTTTGTCGTAATCCTTATTCTGATCCTTCCGCCTTTTCTAGGAATCCGCGGCGTCTGGCTGACCATGCCGCTGGCAGAAAGTTTGACGATAGTAGTTTCTGCATTTTTATACAATAAAAAAGGAAGGCCGGAAAAAATTTAATTTTTTACTGGACTTTTCTACAGTGATGTGATATAAAGTTAACAGCGCAACGGGGCGCAGTAATGGAAAGAAATTACGACGTCCCGCTGCGCTTATTTTTATTTGAGGAGGAAAAAATTATGAGAAACTCAAAAGCAGCACTGGCGATACTCATGGCAGGCGCCATGGCGTTTAGTCTGACAGGCTGCGGCAGTGCCGGAACAGAAGAAGCAGCTTCTTCCGAAAACGCCGCAGTATCCGGTTCTTCTGCAGAAGCTGGCGCCACAGAAGGAACTCCGGCAGGAGAAGCTTCCGAAGGATCGGATTTGAACATTATGCTGGAGACACCAGTTCAATCCCTGGATCCGCAGCAGGCAACAGACGGTACATCTTTTGAAGTAATCGCAGATTATACCGATGGTTTAATGCAGATGGATGCAGATGGAAAAGCAGTTCCAGCAATTGCAGAATCCTACGAGTTATCCGAAGACGGTCTTACGTACACCTTCCATTTACGGGAAGATGCAGTATGGAGCAATGGAGAACCTGTAACGGCAGCAGACTTTGTATTTGGATGGCAGAGAGCAGTCGATCCATCGGTTGCCTCCGAATATGCTTATATGCTCAGCGACATTGGACAGATTAAAAATGCTGCAGAGATTATCGCTGGCGAAAAAGATAAGAGCGAACTGGGTGTGACAGCTGTAGATGACCACACTCTTCAGGTTGAATTAAATGTGCCGGTCAGCTATTTCTTATCGTTAATGTATTTCCCGACTTACTATCCGGTCAACCAGGCATTCTTTGAATCCTGCGGAGATACCTTTGCGACCAGTCCGGAAACCACCCTTTCCAACGGCGCGTTTGTACTGGATACCTATGAACCGGCAGCCACCACCGTTCATTTAACAAAGAATCCAGACTACTATGATGCAGACAGCATTCAGCTTGCAGGCTTAAATTATCAGGTTATCCAGGATTCCCAGCAGGCGTTAATGAGCTATCAGACTGGAGATTTGGACATTACCCTGGTAAATGGCGAACAGGTGGATCAGGTAAAAGAGGATCCGGAATTTACCACCATCGGCGCAGGTTATCTGTGGTATGTAAGCCCGAATATAAAGGGTGTTCCGGAACTGGCAAACCAGAATATCCGTCTGGCAATGACCTTTGCAATTAACCGAGAATCCATTACATCCGATGTATTAAAAGATGGTTCTATTCCGACCTATACCGCAGTACCGCTTCAGTTTGCCGCAGGTCCGGATGGTTCAGATTTCTCCGCGGATCAGGAAATGTTTGCCGATGTATGCGCATATGACGCTGCAAAAGCAGCTGAGTACTGGACAAAAGGACTGGACGAATTAGGAATTACCGAACTGACCCTGGATATGGTAGTCGATGCAGATGATGCGCCTCAGAAAGTCGCACAGGTATTAAAAGAGCAGTGGGAGACCACTCTTCCAGGACTGACAGTAAACCTGGTAGTAGAGCCGAAGAAGCAGAGGGTAGAAGATATGCAGAATGGCAACTTCCAGCTTGGCTTAACCAGATGGGGTCCGGACTATGCAGATCCAATGACCTATTTAGGAATGTGGGTAACCGACAACTCAAATAACTATGGTTTCTGGAGCAATGCAGAGTATGACGCAATCATTGACGAATGCACCACCGGTACTCTGGCAACGGATGCCCAGGGACGTTGGGACAGATTATTTGATGCAGAAAAACTGGTAATGGATGAGGCGGTAATTTATCCGCTGTATACACAGGCAAATGCAGAGATGATTTCTTCTAATGTTACTGGAATTGAATTCCATCCAGTTGCTCTGAACCGTGTTTACAAGAATGCGGTTAAGAGTGCAGAATAGTTTATGAAATAAGCTTTGTGATGTCTGGCCGCACTTAGACTGCAGTTCTGGTGCGGCTTTTGAAAAATTACAGGATGCTTCCTGTGATTTTTCAAGGGAATATGCAGCATCCGTGTACAGGAGGCGTGTTGCCCCTGTACACGGATGCGATTGCGGGAATAAGAAAATAAAGGAGGCAGAATGTGAAAAAGTATGCGTTAAGGCGAATAATAACCTCTCTGTTTACACTCCTGGTCATTCTTGGAGTGCTGTTTCTTTTAATGCAGCTGATGCCAGGCTCTCCCTTTAATGATGAAAAATTAAACGATGACCAGAGAATGGCTCTTTATGCAAAATACGGTTTAGATCAGCCGCTGTTTACCCAGTTTTTCCGTTATGTAAAAAATATGCTGCAGGGAGATTTTGGAGTCAGCTACAACATTTCCAAAAATACGCCGATTTCCCAGCTGATTCAGACCAGACTTCCGATTTCTATCCGGATTGGCGGCTGTGCGGTACTGATCGGAGCGGCGCTGGGACTGATCTTAGGCGTAATTGCAGCAATCAAACACGATACGGTCTGGGATTCCCTGGCGACAGTAATTTCCGTTATCGGCGTTTCGGTTCCTTCTTATGTATTTGCCCTGGCATTAAGCTATACCCTGGGCTTTAAAATGGAGTGGTTTCCGATGCTTTATAATGCCAAGAAAGCTATGAGCTCCAGCGTGCTTCCAAGTCTTGCTCTTTCTATGTTTACCATGGCTTCCATCGCCCGATTTACCAGGAGCGAAATGATGGAAGTACTGGGAAGCGACTATATGCTTCTGGCAGAAAGCAAAGGAATTTCGGGGCCGGCCCTGATTTTCCGCCATGCCCTCAGAAACGCCATGATTCCTATTATTACGGTGCTGGCGCCGCTGATTGTAGATTTAATGACCGGCTCACTGGTTGTGGAAAAGATTTTTGCCATCCCAGGAGTCGGAAGCCTTTTGGTAAATGCCATTCAGTCCAATGATTATAATGTGGTAATTTCGTTAAGCTTTATTTATTCGGCAATGTATATTTTGATTATGCTGGCAGTGGACATTCTATATGGAATTATCGATCCGAGAATCCGGCTGGCAAAGAGAGGGGATTGATGAAATGATTGGAAAAAAGAAATCAGCAGTTCTGGCTGTTTCCAGTCAGCAGGCTCCTGTTTTGTCAGAAGCAGACTTCCGGCTGAAAAACAACAGCGGGGAGATTGCTATTGATGCCAACTTTGCTGCCCAGAGCTTCTGGAAGGATGCAGCAATCCGGTATTTCAGAAAAGCCAGCGCGGTATTTGGATTGATTATGATTCTGCTTATTGCAGGAATGGCGGTAGTCGGACCTGGAATGAATGATTATACATATTCCGGACAGACTCTGACTGAGAAAAATCTGGCGCCCCGTGTAAAAGGGCTGGAACAATTGGGGATTTTTGATGGAAGTGAAAAAATCCGTACCACCACAGGTTCTAAATTAGTAAATTACTATGAAGAAAAAGGATTAGAAGACGTTTATTACTGGTTCGGAAGCGACAATTTTGGCAGGGATATCTGGACCAGAACCTGGACTGGAGCCCAGGTATCGTTAATGATTGCAGTGGCGGCAGCGGTAATTGATATGGTAATCGGCATGAGCTACGGGCTGATTTCCGGATACTTTGGAGGAAAAACCGATATGGTTATGCAAAGAATTCTGGAAGTAGCCAACGGAATTCCCCGCCTGGTCATCGTTACCTTGCTGCTGCTGGTTTTAAAACCAGGTATGCTGACCATTATTTTTGCCCTGATGCTGACCGAATGGGTGGGCATGAGCCGGATTGCCAGGGCAGAGATGCTGAAATTAAAGGAGCAGGAATTTGTCCTGGCATCCAGAACACTGGGAGCCGGTCATTTCTTTATTATTTTTCGGGAAGTGCTGCCCAATATTATCGGGCCGATTATTACCCAGGTAATGTTTTCCATCCCTACCGCCATTTTTACAGAAGCATTTTTAAGCTTTGTAGGACTGGGAATCCCAGTTCCCCAGTGTTCCCTGGGTTCCCTGATTTCGGAAGGATTTAACAGCTTCACGACTCACCCCTATCAGATTATGCCGCCTATTATAGCAATGGCGCTTTTGATGCTCAGCTTCAATCTGGTAGCAGATGGACTGAGAGAAGCGCTGGATCCAAAAATGAAAGAACTGTGAGGTAAGAAAAGATGGCAGAGGAAAAAATACTGAAGATCCGGAATCTGGACATTTCGTTTAAAACAACTGCTGGAACCGTTCATGCCATCCGCGGCGTGGATCTGGACTTAAATAAAGGAGAAACCGTAGCGATAGTAGGAGAATCCGGTTCTGGAAAATCCGTTACCATGAAAGCGGCAATGGGAATCCTGGCATCCAATGCATTTGTAACCAGAGGCAGCATAGAATTTACTTATCACCATGCAGACGGTTCAGAAGAAACCGTTGATATTTTAAAGAAAGACAAGAAATGGATTCGCCGCCATATCAATGGAAAGAGAATTGCCATGGTATTCCAGGATCCTATGACCAGCCTGAATCCGACTATGACTATTGGAAAACAGATTATGGAAGGCATGATCTGGCATTTTAAAACGCCGAAAAAAGAAGCCTGGAACAAGGCGATCGAACTGTTGACGGAAGTAGGGATTGAAGAACCGGAAAAGCGGATGAAAAACTATCCCCACCAGTTATCCGGCGGTATGCGTCAGAGAGTTGTCATTGCCATTGCCCTTTCCTGCAATCCGGATCTGCTGATTTGTGATGAGCCGACGACGGCTTTAGACGTTACCATTCAGGCTAAAATTATTGAGCTGATTCGCCGGATTCAGGCGGAACGGGGAATTTCAGTCATTTACATTACCCATGATTTAGGGGTAGTCGCAAAAGTGGCCGATTATGTAAATGTAATGTACGCAGGAAAAATTGTAGAAAAAGGCAAAATCAACGAAATTTTTTATGACCCCAGACATCCGTATACCTGGGGACTGCTGTCTGCCATGCCGGATCTGGATACAGAGGATGAGCGATTGTATACCATCCCAGGTTCTCCGCCAAACCTGCTCCATGAAAAACAGGGAGATGCGTTTGCGCCAAGAAACCGTTACGCACTGGAAGCAGACGACAAGGCGGATTCTCCAATGTTCCGGATTACAGACAGTCATTATGCGGCAACCTGGCTGCTGGATCCAAGAGCGCCGAAGGTAGAAATGCCAAAAGAACTTGCCGAACGAATCGAGAGGATGAAAAAGGAGGCGGCCGAATATGGAACGGAACAGTGAAAAGCCGGTTTTAACCGTCAGGGGATTAAAACAGTATTTTAAAGTAAACCGGAATTTTACGGTAAAAGCAGTAGACAATGTATCGTTTCAGATATATGCAGGAGAAACTTACGGATTGGTAGGAGAATCCGGATCTGGAAAGTCGACAATCGGAAGAAGCATTATCCGGCTTTATGAACCGACAGATGGAACCATACAGTTTAACGGAATGGACATCAGCAAAAAAATGAACCGGACTGCAAACCAGATGCTGCGGACCCAGATGCAGATGATTTTTCAGGACCCAATGGCATCTTTAAATCCAAGAAAAAAGGTAGAAGATATTATTGGAGAAGGGCTGGATATTCACCATATGTATCAAAGCAGGGAAGAGCGGGAAGAACGCATCAAAGCGATTTTAGCAAAGGTAGGACTGGCTCCGGAACACGCCTCCAGGTATCCTCACCAGTTTTCCGGCGGCCAGCGGCAAAGAGTAGGGATTGCCAGAGCGTTGATTATGAATCCTAAATTGATCATTGCAGATGAATGTATTTCTGCGCTGGATGTTTCCATACAAGCCCAGGTGGTAAACCTGATGAAGGATATTCAGAAAGAAACGGGAACTGCCTACCTGTTCATTGCCCATGACTTGTCCATGGTCAAATATATTTCCGATCGAATCGGCGTTCTCCATCTGGGACATCTGTTAGAAACCGGAACTACCGAAGAAATTTTTGAACATCCTGTACATCCTTATACAAAGAGTCTTCTGTCTGCGATTCCGGCGCCTAATCCGGTGGTAGAGAAGAACCGGACGGCCATCAGTTATGATTACAAAACTTCCGGAATTGATTACAATAAAGGCACCGAGCATCTGGTAGAGGGAACTCATTATGTAACCTGTACAGATGAGGAATTTGACCGCTGGGTGTAAACATGATAAGGCTATAAAGCAGCAGGAGCAGTTTCCGATGCTGGTTTATAGCCTTGTTTGATGGTAAGAGAGAACATTAAGAATTTTCAAATGGGTAGTTTTCTTTATACGCAGTTCCCCACTCTGCCATAGCGTCGAGAATCGGACGCATGGTTTCGCCTAGTTCACTTAAGGAATATTCTACTCTTGGCGGCACTTCGGGATAAGCAGTGCGGATGACAAGTCCGTCTTCTTCCATAGATCGTAAACTGTCCGTTAAGACTTTCTGGCTGATTCCATCTAAACTTTTTTTCAATTCATTAAAACGCCATGGACGGATCAGGAGATTCCGCATGATAAGCAGTTTCCATTTACTTCCGATTAAAGCGACTGTAGTTGCGACCGGACAGGCGGGCATTTCTTCTTTTGTCAGCATTTAGGTACCTCCAATAGTATAGATTCGAATCCTGCATTTAAATTATAGTGTATGGGACAGGAAAAAGCAAGGCGGGAACAAAAAAGTAACCAGGTAATAGATTTGTGCGTACTTTTTTTCTGAAGAAGAATGCGGTATGATAATAAAAACGGGCAGTTGATTACAAAGAAACGAGGTTACCATATGAATCAAGACGAAAGAAGACGGTTTCTGATAAAAAGGCTTCTGGCAGAGCAGAAACGTTGGAATGGAACGATTCCGGAGGGAGAAGCAGAACAAAAGAGACTTTTACGATCCTGCATGAACGTCAGAATGCCTGCGCCGATTGACGATGAATTTTTAGACGTCCAGGATGCATATCTAAAAGAAGAGAGCAGAAGAAAAGGAATTACGGATATTGCGGATTTAACTCCCGCAGAAGAGGGGATTTATCTCTGGCAGGGAGACATTACCACGCTGCGCTGCGACGCCATCGTGAATGCGGCAAATGCAGGGATGACGGGATGCTACGTGCCCTGTCATGCCTGCATTGATAACTGCATCCATACCTTTGCGGGGGTACAGCTGCGTCTGGACTGTGCCAGACTGATGGAACAGCAGGGGCATGAGGAAGAAACCGGAAAGGCAAAGATAACGCCTGCCTATAATCTGCCCTGCCGTTATGTGCTGCATACGGTGGGGCCAATTGTGAGGGGAAACGTTACCAGGGAACAGGAAAGGCTTTTGGCCTCCTGCTACCGTTCCTGTCTTGAGCTTGCGGAGAAAAACGGCGTAAAAAGCCTTGCGTTCTGCTGTATTTCTACGGGAGTATTCTGCTTCCCAAATGAGAGAGCAGCTGAAATTGCCATTCAGACAGTACGAAATTATCGAACAGGAAACCACAGTGAAATCGAGGTGATATTTAATGTTTTCAAAAACGAAGATTATGAAATCTACAGAAGACTGCTTGACACTGTCTGAGAAGCTGAAAAAGCAGCTGAGGATTGCAGATGCGGTTATAGTGGGAGCTGGCGCCGGACTTTCCGTTTCCGCAGGATTTACTTATAGCGGAGAGCGGTTCTGCAAATATTTTCCGGATTTTGCAGAAAAATATGGATTTGAAGATATGTATTCCGGCGGCTTCTATCCATTTCCGACTCCAGAAGAATACTGGGCGTATTGGAGCCGGTATATCTGGATTAACCGTTATCAGGAACCGCAAAAACCTGTTTATGAGGAACTGTTAAAACTGCTGAAAGGGAAGGACTATTTTGTGGTTACCACCAATGTGGATCACTGCTTTCAGAAAGCCGGATTTGATAAGAAACGACTGTTTTATACCCAGGGAGATTACGGTCTGTTTCAATGTTCCAAACCCTGCTGTCAGGAGACATTTGACAACCGTCCGGTTATTGAGAAAATGTTCCAGCAGCAGAAAAACATGAGGGTTCCCAGCGAACTGCTTCCGGTATGTCCCCACTGCGGCAGACCGCTTACCATGAATCTGCGGGCAGACGGACGTTTTGTGGAAGATGAAGGATGGCATATGGCGGCGATGCGCTACGAGAATTTTGTACGTACAAGAAACGATTCAAGAGTTTTGTTTCTGGAACTTGGCGTCGGTTACAACACCCCTGGAATCATCAAATACCCATTCTGGCAGCTGACAGCAAAAAATCCAAAGGCAGTATATGCCAGCATCAACACCGGACAGGCATATGCTCCGGAAGAGATTATCGAACGATCGATTTGTCTGAATGGAGACGTCGGGGAAGTACTGGCAGAGTGGAATAAAGCAATATAAAATAACCATATCCCAGTTGGAAGATTCAGGCAGGTACGTCAGTTCAACTGGGATATTTTTTACTTCCCATTGAGAACCATCCCGCTTCATGTTATACTTTCCCTAAGCGTAGCGTCAGGCTACACGGATGTTATCTACTTCGAAAGGAGATTGAACCATTCATGAACCCGATGGTAACCATGATTATTCCGGTTTATAATGCACAAGACAGCATACGGCGCTGTATAGAAAGCGTTTTAAATCAAGGCTATATGGATTTTGAGCTGCTGCTCATTGACGATGGAAGCACCGACGCTTCCGGAGAAATTTGTGAAGAATATCAGAAAAAAGACAGCAGGGTACAGGTCATACACAAAGAAAATACAGGAGTTTCCGATACCCGCAATCTGGGACTGAAAAAGGCAAAAGGCCAGTATATCCAATTTTTAGACAGTGATGACTGGATTACGCCGGATGCCACAAGTCTGATGGTCAGGGCAGCGAAGGAAAGCGGATGCGATATGGTAATTGCAGATTTCTACAGGGTTATTGGAGAACGGCTGTCTCATAAAGGGGACATTGAGAAAGACGGAGTTCTGACCCTGGATGAATTTGCAGGATTTATGATGGAAAATCCGGCAGATTTTTATTACGGCGTGCTGTGGAACAAGCTTTTTAAGCGGGAAATCATTGAACGCTATGGCCTTGCGATGGATAAAACCATTAGCTGGTGCGAGGATTTTATGTTTAATCTGGAATACCTGCGCCATACGAAGACGATTTATGCCCTGCGTGTTCCCATTTACTACTATGTAAAGACAAAAGGATCTCTGGTAACCCAGGGATTAAGCCTTACAAAGACCATTAAAATGAAGCGGATGGTCTTTGAATACTACCATGATTTTTATAAATCCGTATTGACGGAAGAAGATTATGAAAAAAACTGGCTGTCTGTTTACCGGTTTTTGCTGGATGCGGCGGGAGACGGGGCGGTTCCGCTGTCTATTTTCCCAGGTTCCACAAAACTGGGAGACGAGAGAAGTTCCGTCAGTCATGGGGCGCTGGATGGAGAAGGCGTTCTTCTGGATTCCTACCGAGACAGAAAACTGTTGGACCATTATCTGGATCCGGTAGCAATTAAATATGGCCTGTCTCTTTCCGGAGTCAGCCTGTTGATTTATTTCAGCCAGAAACCCAGGATTGACACCTTAAAAGAACTGTCAGACGTGACGAATATGTCCAGAAGCCGTCTGGCTTTGGCGATGCAGAAGCTGACCATGAAAGAGCTGATTAAAGTAGAAGATCAGGTTCAGGTTGAACTTCTTCCGGCATCAGAGCCGGTACTGGAAGAATTGTCTACTGCCCAGAAAGATTATGAAGTCGCCAAATTTGCCGGTTTTAACGAGGAAGAACTGATTCAGTATGCATATTTATCTAACCGGATTAAGGAAAACATCTGCCATGTCTTAAAGAAAGAGAATCCGCCGGTCAGACCGAAAAAAAAGAAAAAGTCTTAAAAAAGCAGTTAACAGGAAGAGGCACTCTCTTCCTGTGCTGCTAACTGTACAATGTCAATCCAGCAATACCGCTCATTAAAATAATTATAATCGGATTGAGCTTCCATTTTCGCAATACAAACAGCATGGTTAAAAAAATAAGCAATGCAGTCCGGTTAGGAGACAAGAAATTCACTTGAAACTTATTGCTGCCATATAATGCTAACAATATAATCGTGGCCGCGGCTGATAGGATCAATCCCAATGAAGCTGATTTTAGTCCGTTTAACACTTCAAAAACATATTCAGATTTTTGATGTATTTGAAAAAACTTATGTAAAGCTAAGGAAATAAAAATTCCGCAAAGTATACAGCCAGTGGTTGCCGCTAATGCTCCGGCAATTCCGCCAACTTGAAGCCCGACAAATGTGGAGGTATTAACAGCCAACGGCCCTGGTGTCATTTGTGAAATGGTAATGATATCTGTAAATATTTTTTCGCTTATCCAGCCATTTTTTTCTACCACTTGTTCTTGAATTAAAGGGATAATTGCATAGCCGCCGCCAATGCTCAACAGTCCTATTTTTAGAAACGTCTGAAATAATTTCCACAGGATATTCATTTAAGTTTTCTCCTTTTATAAAGGACTTGCAAAATACATAAAAGACTGCAGAAAAGCAGTATCAATGCTACATTGATATCGAATATAAAATTTGCTATAAATGATAACGGTATCATGGCTGATAAAAGGAAGGACTTTCTTTTCAAAACCAGAGAACACATATCAATAATTAAATCTACCATTAAAGCGGCGACTCCTGCCTCCATTCCTTTCAAAACAGCTGCGATAACTGCATTAGAAATAAAGATTTTATAAAATGCAGAAATAACTGTAAGAATTACGAATGGGGGGATAACCGCTGCAATACAGCTTATAAAAGCTCCCATGACACCAGCTGTTTGATATCCGGCCAGAGCAGAAAGATTGACTGCAATCGCTCCAGGGGTTGATTGTGCGACAGCAGCCATATTAACCAGCTCCTCTTCAGTAAAAAAGTGCTTTTTTAGAACAAAAAAGCGGCGAACCATTGGAACTACGATATAGCCGCCACCAAATGTAAAAGCACTTATAAACAAATTAACTCCTAAAAGCCACACATACGTTTTTATATTTTGTTTCAAAATAACCTACCTCCTGTAGCCTCTAGTATATTCCTTGTTTTGCAATCTGTAAAATGATATAATATTATGTATGCAATCTATTTTATTCATGCAAAAGGAGGAAAAATGGTTATACGGCATTTAGAGATTTTAGAAGCGATAGCGGAAACGGGAACATTTACAGGCGCTGCAAAAAAGTTATATATCACGCAGTCTGCCGTTTCTCATGCAGTTGCAGAACTGGAAAAACAAACAGAGACAGCGCTCTTTGAGCGTCTGCCAAAAGGCGTTTCATTAACTCCCTGCGGTTCTTCTCTTTTAGAGGAGTCGCGCAGCATTTTGACAGCTTGCAGAAATTTAGATAGGAGAATGAAGCACTTAGAAGAAAATACTCCGATTAACATGGTATCAAGCATTACGATTGCTTCTTTTTTGCTCCCTGAAATACTTAGAAAATTAAAAACATCTTTTCCGGAACTTCAGTTTTCTGTCAGGGTTGCCAGTGCAAATACTGCCATTGATATTTTGCAGCGTGGAAATGCTGATATTGCCTTTTGGGAAGGGACTTCGCCAAAAGGCAATTTTCAATCAGTTGTTTTAGGTTCCTATCATTTATGCGCCGCGTGTGCACCGGATTTTGATTTATCTGCTGAAAGAATCTCACTAGAACAATTATGCCGCTGCCCGTTATTGCTTCGTGAACAGGGAAGTGCGATTCGGGATACCTTCGATAATACGCTTGCGCTTGCCGGCCTAAAGGCAGAACCCATTTGGGAAAGCGTGAATTCATTTGCTCTTATTAAAGCTGCAGAAGCTGGGTTGGGAATTGCAATATTACCAGAAAAACTATTGTTGGATTCGCTGCTTTTAAATAAACTGCGTCTGATTCATTTGGAAAAAATAAAAATGGAAAATCAGATGTTGGCATTATTCCACAAAGAAAAATACATTACAAAACCCTTTCAGATTCTGATCGATCAACTCGAACATAACCTGTCTTCTTTGCAAGAATGACTGTTGTCGCACATGAGTTTTTCCCACAGGCGGTAAGCCAGAATGGAAATGGAGACAGTAAGAAAGGTTTCCAGGGCGCTGCTGACAATTCCGGCAAGGAGGAAGAGAAAGCAGGAGCCGGTAATAATTGCGATAATACCGGTAAACAGGGGGCGGTACAAACCTGGAGCCTGACGGTACTGAAGCACAATGATCCATAAAAAATACAGGAGAATCAAAACTCCAGATAAAAATGCAAAAACAATATGCAAAGATGCTTTTAACGGCATATCATTCGGAAGATAAGGCGTCGTAATCGCAAAAAACAGCAAAATCAAAGCTGCAGGAAGCAGCCGCAAACACCCTGCAGGAAGCTGCAGGGTTGTTTTTAATTTCCTGTGTATGAGAAAAAGGTAAAGCCCGATTAGGATGCCCCAGATGGCAAACCCTATGCCTCCCTGAAGAGAGTTGGCGATTACAGAAAAATTAGTGGTAAACCATCCGTACCCGCGGGCAAATAAATATGTATAAGACGGAATGATAAAATAAGCCAGTATTTTCAAGAAAAAAATCATCCTTTCCGGTAATGACGGCAAAAGCCGTTGGAAAAAGCAAAAAGAAACTTATCATAGTATAACAGGCAAAGAGAAAGATACAAGAAAGGAAAAATGATTTTTTTATAAAAAAAGAATAAACCAATCCCAAAACTTCTCATTGCCCCACAGCAGTGAAGATGTTATAATGGAAAACAGACGAGAAAACCTGAAGGAGAAGTAAATTATGAGCGACAAGAGTGGAAAAATCGAAAAGACGGCCCTTTTCGAGCAGCTTCGGATAGCCTCCGAATTATATGTGTTAATGTCTGTATGTACCAGGGAGCCATATGTGGTTTGCCATCCGGAGACGTTTGATGATGAAATTCTGCTGTTTTTTGATATGGAAGAAGCAAAAGCCAAGGCTCAGAGCCTGGTAGAAGAAAAAATTCCGGTCAGCATTGCAAAGTTAGAGCAGAAGCATCTGCTGGTATTTTATACAAATTTATACGCCATGGGCGTCAACGCGTTGTTTGTAACCAGAGAAGGAGAAGAATACCTGGTTCAGTTAAGCGAATTCGTAACCAGAAGAGATCCGAAAGACCTTCCGGAAGGAAAAGTATGGGTGGAAAATCCAGCTCTTCACCTGACTGCAATTTATTTAATGCAGGAATTAAAAGGGCAGCCGGCAGAACCAGGCAATGCAAAGGTAGAAGAACTCCAGGAGGAGATTGCCAGCCATTTTGGAAAAGGCAGATATATTGTGCCGGTACAGGCAGAAGATAAGGGGATTCCGCTGATGAAGCTGAAAACAGGCGCAGTATTCCAGCCGCTGTTTACAGATATTCTGGAATTTCAGAAATTTAACAGAGAAAATAAATTAAAGCCAATGGTAATCGAATCGGCAAAGATTCCGGAGATGCTTCCAAAAGGAGCGGCAGGAGTCATCATCAATCCTATGGGCGTTCATCTGCCCCTGAGCCTGAACCGCAAAGAAAACCAGACTGAAAAATAGGGTTAAAATGGGAGGAAGCCGGCAGGAAAACCTGCCGGCTTTGAGTATGAAAAAGTCTAAGTGAAAAGGCGTAAGCCTCTCTGTTCTTGACATAAATGATTCTATCAAGAAGATGTGATAAAAGTGTGACGCCTTTCAAAAGAATTTCTAAACTATTTTTCAAAAACTTAACATAGGTTATGTCTTTATCGACAGTCTTGATGTATGATAAGACTCATTAATGTTAAAAAAATAACGAATTAAAAAAGAAAGGGAATGAGTATGGAAAGCAAAGAAAAAGAGCTGAAGACCCTGAATGGATGGCAGTCAGCGATAGTAATGATTTTCATTATTATTTCTGTTGCAACCTGTGTAACCTTGAAGGTAGGAGGCCCGATGATCGGTCTGTTTTTCGCCTGGCTGATTATTTATGGAGCCTGCCTGATCTTTAAAGTGGATTATAAGCAGGTGCAGAAAGGAGCGTTTGAAGCTCTTCAGGTAGTTTTGCCGACAATGGCCATTTTGATGGCAATCGGCGTTCTGATTGGTACATGGATGCAGTCCGGTACCATTCCAACCATTATTGTATATGGGTTAAAATCCATTAACCCATCTTATCTGCTGGTATTTTCCCTGGTATTTACGGCAGTATTGAGTATGGTAACCGGTACGTCTTATGGTTCAGCAGGAAGCGCAGGTGTGGCGATGATGGCAATCGGCCATGCAATGGGCATTAATCCTGGTATGGTAGCCGGTGCCGTTATCTGCGGCGCTATGTTCGGCGACAAATTAAGTCCGTTTTCCGATACCACTAACCTGGCTCCGGCAGTAGCGGGCGCAAAGCTTGGCGATCATGTAAAGAGTATGCTGTGGACAACGGTTCCTCCAATGATTATCAGCATTATTTTCTTTACGATACTGGGATTTTCCCAGACTAGCGGCGGCTATGATCCAGGCGATTTAAATACCTATATCAGTTATCTGGAAGGAAGCTTCCACATCGGATGGGAAACCCTAATTCCGGCAGTCCTGATTATCGTTCTGTTAATGTTTCGGGTAGGCGCATTTGAAGCCCTGGGAATCGGCGCAGTAGCAGGCGCACTGGTGGCAATTCTTGTTCAGGGCGCAGATTTAAGATCCGTATTGAGCGTAGCGTACAATGGATTTACCTCTGACACCGATATCGGCGTATTAAAATCCATCTTAAACCGCGGCGGGATGAACAGTATGCTTCAGTATGTTGCGATTATTACGTTTGCAGTCGGCATGGGCGGTATGTTAAACAAGCTGGGAGTGTTAAACAACATTCTGTCTGTATTTACTAAGCACATCCACAGCGACGGCGCGCTAATTTTTGCAACCATTATGGTGGGGTATGTGACCAGTATCGTCAGCTGTTCCAGCCCGATGTCCCATGTACTGACTGGTACGTTAATGAAGCCGTTATTTGAAGAGAGAAATATTGAGCCAAAAATCCTTTCCAGATGTCTGGAAGACAGCGGCACTCTGGTCGGCCCGATGATTCCGTGGCATGGTTACGGAAGTTATATGGCAGGAACCCTGGGAGTTACCTGGTCCCAGTACATCCTGTTTGTTCCGCTTTTGTGGCTGACGCCGTTATTCTCTGTTTTTTATGGGTTTACGGGAATTTCCATTAAGCATAAAGAGAAAAAGGATTGACAAAAAAGCCGCCTGCCCAGGCGGCTTTCCTGATCCTGTGAGATAACATAGGATATTTCTTTTATCGGGAAAATTTGTTACAATCGCAGTAATAGCAGAAGAAAAGAGGGAGAAAACGTGAAGATAGGAAGAGGCATAGCCAAAGTACTGGGAATTGTGTTGGGAAATGTGATATTTGCTTTCGGCCTGGCGGCATTTTTGGTTCCAAACAACTTTCTGGTAGGCGGCGCAACGGGTATTGCAAGAAGCGTAGAGTATTTTTTTCATGTAGACGTATCTGTAACAGTAGCGTGTATTAACGTGATTATGTTTTTCCTGGGGCTTTGGCTGTTAGGAAAACGATTTGCCATGACCACCATTATCAGTACCCTGCTGTTTCCGGTACTATTGGACGGAATGCTGGGGATTGAGGCTCTGGGACACATTACCAGCGATCGCCTGCTGGCAGCTATTTTCGGCGGTGCGCTGGTTGGAATGGGACTGGGAATCGTCATGCGGCTTGGCGGTTCTACTGGAGGCATGGATATTCCGCCGCTGATTTTAAATAAAAAGTTCCGGATTCCGGTCGCGGTCACGATGTACTGCTTTGATGTGCTTATTTTGATGTCCCAGGTGCTGTTTACAGGAGGAGAAGAGATTTTATACGGTATTTTATCGGTACTCCTGACTTCTTTTATGGTAAACCAGGTGCTGGTATTCGGCGCCGGAGACGTCCAGGTGCTGATTATCAGCAAAGAGTATGAGAAGATTAATGAGATTATTCAAAAAGATCTGGATCGGGGTTCCACCTATGTGCCGATTCAGACCGGATTCCAGCATTTAGACCAGAAAGCAGTTCTCTGCGTCCTTCACAATCGGGAAATGAGTCACTTAAACCAGTATGTCCAGCAGATTGATCCCAAGGCATTTATCATCATTAATGGAGTCAGGGAGGTTCGAGGAAGAGGCTTCACACTGGATAAGCATTTAAAATAGCAATAATTTGTAAGTTTGCACAGTATATTTGAAAGACACAGGAGAAAATTAGACAAAACATCTATTTCATCTTGCAATTTTAGAAAAGCCATGTTAAAATTGACAACAGATGAATAAAGGATTGCCTTAGAGATGACAGAGCAGGGTAGATGGCTGCAAAAAGCCGTACATCCCCTGCTTTTTCTTTACGCATTGGTAAAAAATTAACAAGCATTAAGAAAAGAAACTCGTCTGTAAGGAGGCAAAAAAGGAGAAGATTATGGGAAGATATGTAATTGCTTTGGATCAGGGAACGACCAGTTCCAGATGTATTCTGTTTGATGAACAGGGGACGATCTGCAGCGTAGCCCAGAAAGAATTTACGCAGATTTATCCAAAACCAGGCTGGGTAGAACACAACCCAATGGAGATTTGGTCTTCGCAGCTTTCTGTGACCATGGAAGCGATGGGAAAAATCGGCGCGCACTACAGCGATATTGCAGCTATCGGGATTACCAACCAGCGCGAAACCACCATTGTGTGGGACAGAGACACCGGAGAACCTGTATACAATGCAATTGTGTGGCAGTGCCGCAGAACTGCGGATCGGATTGAAAAGCTAAAAGAAGACGGCTGGGAAGAAAAAATCATTGAGCGTACCGGCTTGATTCCGGACGCCTATTTTTCCGGCAGCAAGATTGAGTGGATTCTGGACAATGTACCTGGAGCCAGGGAAAAGGCAGAACGGGGCGATTTGATGTTTGGAACCGTAGATACCTGGCTGATCTGGAATCTGACCAAGGGCTGCATCCATGTAACCGATTATACCAACGCCGCCCGTACCATGTTGTTTGACATTCACCGGAAATGCTGGGATGAAGAGATTTTAGAGTATTTCCATATTCCAAAGAGTATGCTTCCGGACGTAAAACCATCCAGCTGCATTTACGGCTATACTTCTTCGGATGTAATGGGAGGAAAGATTCCGATTGCAGGAGCGGCAGGCGATCAGCAGGCGGCGTTATTTGGACAGTGCTGCTTTGAAGAAGGCGAGATGAAAAATACATATGGAACCGGCTGTTTCCTGCTGATGAATACAGGAACAAAAGCAGTCCGTTCCAATAACGGCCTTTTGACGACCATTGCGGCCAGCACCCAGGACGAGACCCAGTATGCGTTAGAGGGAAGCGTCTTTGTGGCAGGCGCGGCAGTCCAGTGGCTGAGGGATGAGATGCGTATGGTCCGGACCGCGGCCCAGACGGAAGAATACTGTACGGCAGTAGAAGATACTGGCGGCGTATATGTAGTTCCGGCATTTGCAGGACTTGGCGCGCCTTATTGGGATCAGTATGCCAGAGGAACCATTGTGGGGGTAACCAGGGGAACCAATAAGGAGCAGTTTATCCGCGCGACAGTAGAGTCTATGGCTTATCAGGTCAACGATTTGATTGAAGCCATGCACCAGGATGCCGGCATCTGCTTAAGACAGCTTCGGGTAGACGGCGGAGCCTGCGCCAATAATTTCTTAATGCAGTTCCAGGCTGATATTTTAAATAAAGATATTGTACGTCCGGAATGTATTGAAACCACTGCTCTGGGAGCCGCCTATCTGGCAGGCCTGGCAGTTGGATATTGGAAGAGCAAAGACGAGATCCGGAAAAACTGGCAGATTTCCAACACTTTTTCCAGCACAATGGAAGAAGACCGCCGCAAAGAGCTGGTAAAAGGCTGGAAGAAGGCGGTAAAATGCGCCCTTTGCTGGTCAGAGGATTAAAACAGAATAAACAGGGGGTATCGGATGGACATCTCATTTGATATTTTAGGATTGAACAGCGCCCAGGCTATCTTTGACCAGTCCGAACTGCTTTTGCGCATTGCGATTGCCTGCGTCCTGGGAATTCTCATCGGAAACGAGAGAAAAAACAGGAATAAATCGGCAGGAGTGCGGACTCATGCTATTGTGGCAATGGGATCTGCGCTGATGATGGTGGTTTCCAAATATGGATTCGTGGATATTATGGACTACGGCAAATTCGACGGCGCCCGCATTGCGGCCCAGGTTGTCAGCGGGGTAGGTTTCCTGGGAGCCGGAATTATCTTTGTGCGCAACAACCTGGTCAGCGGTCTTACGACCTCGGCCGGTATCTGGGCGACTGCAGGCGTAGGACTGGCAATGGGAGCGGGGCTGTACGTAATCGGGATTGCTTCTGCGCTGATGATTATCCTGATGCAGGGAATTACCCACAAAATCGCCCATTTTGCAGATGTGGCTTCCGGCGGGACTATCTGGATGACCATTGCCCAGGAAGAAGGGGCTGTCAAAAAGATGGAAGACTTTCTGGAAAAACGGAAAGTGGAGATTGCTTCAACCAAGATCCATAAAAATAAAAAAGACGAGATTAAACTGGAATTCGAAGTGATTTATCCGCCTGGATTTGACAAATCCGCGCTGTTTTCCAGTCTGGCGGAAGAAAAAAATGTTATGACCATTAGTGAATAAAAAGGTTTACTGAAAATTTCTTGACAACAGGTAGGAGACTGTGCTAACATGAACACAGTTAAATAAAACACCTTTGAGACGATAGAGTAAGGTAAACCGGCGGACTTGTCCGTAGTTTTTCCTTGCTCTTTTTTGTTATCAGGTTTTCCTGATCGGGAAGCACAAAAAGGTAAATGGAGGAGAAGAAATGAAGGAAATGAATTTCGATGCGGTGATTATCGGCGGCGGAGTAACCGGCTGTGCGATTGCCAGAGAACTTTCCCGTTACGATCTGCACACCTGCGTAGTGGAAAGGGAAGAAGACGTCTGCTCTGGCACGTCTAAGGCAAACAGTGCAATTGTCCATGCAGGACATGATGCGGCTCCAGGATCGGCAAAAGCTAAATTCAATGTAGAAGGCAACCGTCTGATGGGACAGCTTGCAGAAGATCTGGATTTTGAGTTTAAGAGAAATGGTTCTTTGATTTTGTGCTTTGCAGAAGAAGATATGCCGTCTCTTCAGGAATTATACAACAAGGGAATTAAGAACGGCGTTCCGGATTTAAAGATTATTACCGGCGACGAGGCCAGAGCCATGGAGCCAAATCTGACGGATACAGTAGTTGCCGCTTTGTATGCGCCGACCGGCGGCATTGTATGCCCGTTCGGCTTAACGATTGCGCTGGCTGAAAATGCCTGTGACAACGGCGTGGAATTTATCTTCAACACAACGGTGGAGAATGTAAAGAAGACAGAAAAGGGTTACGATTTGACCACCAATGACGGACTCATCCATGCATCTTATGTTATCAATGCAGCAGGCGTTTACGCAGACGAGATTCACAACATGGTAAGCGGAAAGAAACTGCACATTACCCCAAGAAAGGGCGATTACTGCTTATTAGATAAAGAGGCAGGCAAACACGTAGAAAAGACGATTTTCCAGCTTCCTGGAAAATTAGGAAAAGGCGTTCTGGTTACTCCTACCATTCATGGAAACCTGCTGACCGGACCGACCGCTACAGACATCGAGGACAAAGAAGCAACAAAGACCACTGCCGAAGAACTGGCATTTGTAATGGAAAAGGCTAACATCAGCGTAAAGAACGTTCCGTTCCGCCAGGTAATTACTTCTTTCTCCGGTCTCCGCGCCCATGAAGACGGAGATGATTTCGTAATCGGCGAAGCAGAAGACGCAGAAAACTTCTTTGATGCAGCCGGCATCGAATCGCCTGGACTGACCAGCGCGCCGGCTATTGGCGTCTATGTGGCGGAACTGGTAGCAAAAAAGGCAGGCGCTGCGAAGAAAGCAGACTGGAACGGCAAGAGAAAAGGATTTGTTCGTCCAGGCAATATGAGTAAAGAAGAAAGAGCCGCCCTCATTAAAGAACGTCCCGAATACGGTTCTATCGTATGCCGCTGCGAAGGCGTCAGCGAAGGCGAGATTATGGATGCCATCAACCGGACATTAGGCGCAGTATCCTTAGACGGTATCAAACGCCGCGTGCGTCAGGGCATGGGCCGCTGCCAGGCAGGTTTCTGCACTCCAAGAACCATGGAAATCCTGGCCAGGGAACGCGGTATAAAGATGGAAGATATCTGTAAAAATGCACCTGGTTCCAATATGTTAACCGGCAGTAAAGATAAATAAGGGGGAGCAGCGATATGACAGCACATGATATTGTAATTATCGGCGGAGGTCCTGCAGGCCTTGCAGCGGCAGTAGCAGCGAGAAAAGCCGGAGTTCAGGATATTTTGATTCTAGAGCGCGACAGCTGCTTAGGCGGTATTTTAAACCAGTGTATCCACAACGGTTTTGGTTTGCATACATTTAAAGAAGAGCTGACCGGCCCTGAGTATGCGTCCCGCTATATTAAAATGGTGGAAGAAGAAAAGATTCCTTACAAGTTAAACACCATGGTCATTGACATCAATAAGGATAAAGAAGTTACGGTTATTAATAAAGAAGACGGCCTGACCACAATTAAGGCCAAAGCGGTAATTCTGGCTATGGGATGCAGAGAGAGGGCAAGAGGCGCTTTAAACATCCCAGGTTACCGTCCAGCCGGCATCTATTCAGCCGGAACCGCACAGCGTCTGATGAATATTGAGGGCTACAGCGTAGGAAAAGAAGTTGTTATTTTAGGATCCGGCGATATCGGTCTGATTATGGCCAGAAGAATGACCTTAGAGGGCGCGAAAGTAAAGGTTGTTGCAGAGTTAATGCCTTATTCCGGCGGCTTAAAGAGAAATATTGTACAGTGTCTGGACGACTATGGCATTCCGCTGAAGTTAAGCCATACAGTGGTTGACATTGAAGGAAAAGAGCGGGTAACCGGCATTACTTTAGCAGAGGTTGGTCCGGATCGTAAGCCAATTCCAGGCACAGAAGAGCACTACAGCTGCGATACCCTGCTGTTATCCGTAGGTCTGCTACCGGAAAATGAGCTGAGCAAGGGAATCGGCGTTTCCATGAGCCGGATTACCTCCGGACCGGAAGTAAACGACCAGTTAGAGACCAGCGCGGAAGGCGTATTTGCCTGCGGCAACGTTCTTCACGTACACGACCTGGTAGACTATGTATCTGAAGAGGCAACTCTGGCAGGAACCAATGCGGCTGCTTACGTACAGTCTGGAAAAGAGAGGGAATCCGGACACGTAGTGGAATTAAAGGCAGAAAACGGCGTCCGTTATACCGTTCCTCAGACCATTGATGTAAACAATATGCAGGACAAGATTACAGTCCGTTTCCGCGTAGCAGACGTGTATAAGGATCGTTATATTTCGGTTTATTATGACGGCGTCCAGATTTCCAAGAGAAAGAAAAAAGTCCTGGCTCCAGGCGAGATGGAACAGGTTGTCTTAAAGAAGGAAAGCTTTGCAGACTATCCGGATCTGAAAAATATTGTGATTTGTACGGAGGTGGAATAACATGGAGGTAAGAGAATTAATCTGCATCGGCTGCCCGTTAGGCTGCCCTCTGACCGTAAAAATGGATGGAGACCAGATTGAGGTAAGCGGCAATACCTGTAAAAGAGGCGACGATTACGCCAGAAAAGAGGTATTAAGCCCGACCAGAATCGTGACCTCCAGCGTACACGTAACCGGCGGCGCAATCGAGATGGTATCGGTAAAAACAAAAGAGGATATTCCAAAGGGCAAGATTTTTGAAATTATGGATGAGATCCGCAAGGTAACCGTTCCGGCTCCGGTCGCAATCGGCGATGTAATCATTGAAGACTGCGCAGGAACCGGAGTGCCGGTCATCGCAACCAAGGATGTGCCAGAAGCATAGTCCTGCATATGAAATAAGAACATTCAGAATCAAAAAGGCTTCAAAACTCTGAGGTTTCGAAGCCTTTTTTTCAGTTAGGAGGACAGCGTGGACAAGAAGAAACTGCTGGAAGAAATCGATTTATTTGTATTGGATATGGACGGAACCTTTTATATGGGAGATACGATCATTGAAGGAGCTCTGGATTTTATCAGGGTCTGCAGAGAGAAGGGCAAACAATTTTTGTTTTTTACCAATAATTCCTCCCAGTCGCCGGAAAATTATATAAAAAAACTGGCAAAAATGGGATGTGAAATTACCAGAGACCAGATTATGACTTCCGGCGATGTGGCAATCCGCTTTTTAAAGAGCCAATATCCTGGAAAATCTGTATTTTTAATGGGAACGCCTCCATTAGAAGAAAGCATGAGGGAAGCGGGAATCCCCCTGACAGAAGAGCAGGCAGACATTGTGATGACTGCCTTTGACAAAACCCTTACCTATGAAAAGCTGGAAAAAGGCTGTACGATGATTCGGGAGGGGGCGCTGTTTTTAGCGACGCATCCGGACATTAACTGTCCGACAGACAAAGGGTTTATTCCGGACTGCGGCGCCATCTGTGCGGCCATGACCCTGTCTACTGGAGAGCATCCCAGATATTTAGGAAAGCCGTATAAAGAGACGGCAGAGATGATTTCAGACAAAACCAAAGTCCCTACAGCCAGAACCGCCTTTGTCGGAGATCGGTTATATACCGATGTGGCGACAGGCGTAAATCACGGAGGAAAGGGACTATTGGTTCTCACAGGGGAAACAAAACTTTCTGATGTAGAAAAATCCCAGACCAGACCGGACGGGATTTTTGAATCGTTGGGAGAAATCAGCACTTATTTATAAGCATATTCAATAAACGAAACCATGGCATCGGTTCGGGAAGTATAGGAGAGAACCAGAAGATAATAATCTTCCGCGCCGTCGTAGACCGGATTTTTCAAAAATCGGGAATGACGCAGGTTCAAACCGCAGGCTTTTTCCTGTCCGGTGCCGTCTTTTGCATAATAGAAATCTTCCTGAAGCGGCTCTTTTAAGGATTCCGGCAAAAGTTCGTCTAGGTCATAAAGCAGGAAGGAATTGGCATAATACTTTGCCAGCTCTTCCGGCGCAATGAGAAAATCCAGTTGCCTTGCCGCAACGTAGGCTACGATTTTTTCCTGGCTGGCAGCATTGTATTCGTTGCTGGATCCTAAGTCTACATATAGGGAATCTTCAAAACAGATCCGGTGTCCGGAAGGCGTATTCTGATAGGCAGAGAAATCGTCAATCAGCTCTTCGGCGGGGAACAGATTCTGGCGGTCATTGATAAAGAATCCCTGCAGGTCAATGACCTGGCTGCTCTGATAGATCAAATCCCCTACATAATAGAGAAACAGCAGGCAGGCAAACAGGATAAACATCTGCCCCTTATAGTAATCAAAAATAAAACGGGCTTTCTGCCTGAAATTTAAGGCTTTCAACGTTTCCCGATCCTTTTTTAAATCTCGGACCAAACGGCTTTTTAAAGACATATGAAGACAACTCCTTTCAACAATACATATTCTAGCATAAAGCAGAAAAAAATGGTATACTGGGAAAGGATCTTTGTGACAGATAGCGGAGAAAGGATGAATGACGATGGATCTAAATGGAATATTTAATCCCCAGAATAAGTTTTTTATGTTTATGGAAAAGGTAATGAACCTGTGCCTGTTAGGAATTTTGTGGGCGCTGTTTTCCCTGCCTGTGATTACCGTGGGAGCGTCTACAGCTGCACTGTTCCAATATACATTAAGGCTGACCAGGGATGAAGAAGGATATGTATGGAAAAGTTTCTGGAACGCATTTAAGAAAAATTTCGTTCCAGCCACCATGGTTTGGGCAGCCGCAGCAGCCGCAGGCTTGTTTCTGGTGGCAGATTTGTACTGCTGTCAGTTTCTGCCCTTCCCAGGAGCCGTAAAATGGGCAGTCAGGGTGCTGCTTGGAAGCCTTATTTTCGTCTATTTATTAACAATTATTTACGTATTTCCGTTGACTGCATTTTTCAAAATTTCCGTTAAGAAAACCATAAAGGATGCCTTTGTAATGGCAATGGGCAACTTATATGTGTCGGTTACCGTTCTGGTCATTTATGCGCTTTGTGCCTTTCTTACCTGGTATTTTACAGAACTGTTTATGATCTGGTTTGCATTTGGCAGCTATCTGGCATCTCATTTACTGCGGAGAGTGTTTGAAAAGTACATGGAAGGCGATGTGAAAATTGCTGGGGAAGAAGGGGAAAATGTGAATAAAATTGTGAAAAAATAATCAATATATCCAGAAGGAAAATCAAAATATGCAAAAAGGATGGATAATTTAAGTAAAAAATAAGTAAAAATACACAAAAATCACTTGCAAGGCAGGACATTTTGTGATACCATTAGTACATCAAGAAAATACAGAATGCTTTGAGAGAGAATGAGAGGAAAGCAAATAGTGGATGCATACCAAGGTATGTTTTTGTTATATGCACACTCTCTTTTTTTTGTGCCTATTTTGAGCGTGAAAGGCAGGCTGAGAATCTGTATAAAAACTAAGAAGGGAGACATCAATTATGAGAAAAAGAATGGCATTAGTTCTGGCAGCAGCAATGACAGTTGGAGCAGTAACCGGATGCAGCGGAGGAGGTTCTACCGGAAAACCAACGACAGCAGCCGCAGAAGGGGGGGCATCTTCTGAGGCAGCAGGCGGAAGCGCACAGTCAGAAGCAGCGCCGGCAGCTCCTGCAAATTACGAAGTGACAGAGCCGATTACCATTAAATGGTGGCACGCGCTGGAAGATCAGTATTCCGGCATTGTAGAACAGGTTGTAAATGATTTCAACAGTTCCCAGGATCTGATTACAGTAGAAGCAGAATATATCGGAAGCTATTCTGAATTAAATGAAGCTTTAGTTGCTGCCCACGCAGCAGGTACAGGGCTTCCTGCAATTACAGTAGCCAATACTCCTTATGTAGCAGAGTATGGCGCAAGCGGACTGACCGAGAATCTGGATCCTTATATTGAAGCAACAGGATATGATGTAGCAGATTTCGGAGCTGGTATGCTGGAGGCTGCCAAATATGACGGCACACAGGTTTCCTTACCATTTTTGATTTCCACCCAGATTATGTACTACAACAAAGATAAAGTCGAAGAAATGGGCATTACCCTTCCAGAGACCTGGGCAGATATGGATGCATTTATGGAGGCCGGTACTGTAAAGGCAGCAGATGGAACGACAGAACAGTATGCAACCATTATTCCTGGATGGGACCAGTGGTATTTTGAAACCTTCTATTTAAATCAGGGCGTAAAAATCATCAATGATGATCAGCTTACCACTGATTTAAACAGCGATAAGGCAGTAGAGATTGCATCCAAGCTGAAAGAGTGGTGTGACAACGGTTATACTTACTGGACCGGAACCGCCAGCGATGCTTCTTCCAACATGAGACAGAACTTTATCTCCGGCAATGCGCTCAGCGTAATACATACCACCTCTTTATACAACACATATGTGGATCAGTGTGACTTTGAAGTAGGTATGCACTGGCTGCCAGGCGGAGATACCAAGAATCAGGAAATCGGCGGATGCGTTGTTCTGATTCCGTCCAAGAATGACCAGGCAACTAAGAATGCGGCATGGCAGTTTATGCAGTATCTGTGCGGCAAGGATGTAAATATGACCTGGGCAGAGGGAACCGGATATATGCCTACCAGAAAGTCTGTATTAGAGACCGAAGAAGGCAAGGCGTTCTTAGAGAAGAAACCGGCATTCCAGCCTATTTTCGACAACCTGGATTTAATTTACCCAAGAATCCAGCATAAGGGATGGACTCAGCTGGCAACGATCTGGAAGAACAGCATGGCTGAACTGATTATGGAAGGCGGAGACGTTAAGGAGGCCATGGACATGATGGCAGAAGAAATTAACGACGTATTAGGCGATGCATAAATAAATTTGTTGACCGGCGCCGTTTCCCATTCAGGGAAACGGCGCCGGAATTCAGAAGGCAATGAAGAAAGGGAAATCTATGAATCCGAGAAAAAAATCTGCAATTAAGGATTTTCTGTGCGTAGTTCCGGCCTTAATATTGATTGCACTTTTTACTTACTATCCGATTGTAGAGCTGATTAAAATCAGTTTTACAGACTGGAATCTATTAAATGATACCTGGAATTATGTAGGATTTAAAAACTGGAAGTGGCTGTTTAACGGGTCTGGAACCAAGTATTTATGGAACTCCTTAAAAGTAACGTTATTATACTCTATTGGAGAACTTAGTATTACGCTGATTGGCGGTATGATTTTTGCACTAATCTTTAACCGCATGACCAAAACCTTTGCGGCAATGCGTGCCATCGTTTTTATGCCGAAATATGTGGCAATGTCTTCTGCTGCAGTTGTATTCCTGTGGATCTTAAATACCGATACCGGTATTTTAAACTACTTCCTGTCCCTGTTTGGAATTGCTCCGGTAGACTGGCTGGGCGATCGGAGTACGGCGCTGATTTCCGTATTAATGGTAACTGGCTGGAGATGCATCGGTTACGGCATGATGGTATATCTGTCTGCAATGATGGGAATTTCTACGGATTATTATGAAGCGGCGGCTTTGGATGGAGCCAACAGCGTACAGAAGTTTTTTAAGATTACCATTCCGATGCTGTCCCCGACCACCCTGTTTTTGTTTGTAACGACCTTCCTCTCCTCTATGAAGGTATTCCAGTCTGTAGATATTTTGACACAGGGCGGACCGTACCGTTCTACAGAAGTATTTGTGTATAACATTTACCGGTATGCAATGGAAGACTTCCGTATGGACAGAGCCTCTACCGTTGCAGTATTCTTCTTCCTGCTTCTGTTAGTTATTACAGCGGCAACGATGAAGATTGCAAATAAGAAAGTAACATACGATTCATAAGGAGGGCCGTCATGGGCAGAGCAAAAAGTCAAACCGAGCGCAATGAGGCGGCAAAGAGAAAGAGAAAAATCATATCAGCACTGCAGTGGATTCTGGCAATTATTGTGATGATTATTGTCGTATTCCCGATTTACTGGATGCTGGTATCTTCCGTAAAATCCCAGGAAGAGATTCTTCTTGCGGTGCCTACCTTATGGCCAAAAGAATTTCATTTTGAAAACTACATCAATGTATTAAAACGCGGCAATTTTGCCAAGTACTATTACAACACTATTGTCATGACTGCAGGGATTCTGATTTGCCAGGTTACCACCGGCGTATTTGCAGCATATGGATTTTCCAAAGGCAAGTTTAAAGGACAGAATATTCTTTTCCTGATTGTACTGGGAGCGCTGATGATCCCGATTCAGGTTACCTTTATCCCGATTTACATTGTCATGGCAAACAAAGGATTTTCCGATACCTTCTTAGGACTGATCCTTCCGGTAGCAGTATCTCCATACTTCATCTTCATGCTGAGACAGAACTTTATGGCAATTGATGACAGCTATGTAGAAGCTGCAAGAATTGACGGCTTAGGACGTGTAGGAATCATTACGAAGGTGCTGGCTCCTATGTGTAAATCTGCATTATTTACCGTTATTCTGGTTACCTTTACCGATGGCTGGAACTCTTACTTCTGGCCGAAGATCATTGCAAGAGGAGAGCCGAGAAGAGTTCTTACCATTGGACTTGCCCAGCTGCAGAATACTTTTGCAGGACAGGAAACCATGAATAACCACGAAGTTATGGCGGGGGCAGTTCTGGCAGTTGTGCCGGTTATTATCCTGTTCTTTATCTTCCAGAAATATATGCTGACTGGTTATTCAAAAGCAGCAATGAAATAATAGACAGAAAAGAGGAACTTCCATGAAAGTATATGCTCACAGAGGTTACAGCGGAAAGTATCCGGAAAACACCATGCTGTCTTTTCAAAAAGCGGCAGAGACTGGGTGCGACGGAATCGAGCTGGATGTCCAGACCACAAAAGACGGCGTTTTAGTGGTAATTCACGACGAAGCCATTGACCGTACTACAGACGGTACCGGACTGGTAAAAGATTATACCTATGAAGAACTGGTAAAGTTTAATGCAGGAAAGGCATTTCACGATAAGTACGGCTTCCAGCCGATTCCGACTTTTGAGGAGTACTGTCAGTGGGTAAAACAGACCAATCTGGTTACCAATGTAGAGTTAAAGAGCAGTATTTATTACTATCCGGAACTGGAAGAAAAGACCCTGGCTATGGTCCGCAAGTATGATTTGGTGGATCGGATGCTTTACTCATCTTTTAACCATATGTCCCTGGTACAGATTAAAAAGCTGGATCCGGCCCGTTACTGCGGCGCGCTGCTGCTTCACGAGGGAATCGGAAACGCTGGATATTACTGCGAAAAGTGCGGTTTTGAAGCTTACCATCCAGGCGTTAAGGGACTGACGGAGGAAACGGTAAAAGGCTGCAAGGAACATGGCATTGATGTGAACGTATGGACCATTAATGATATGGGAGCATTGGAGCAGCTGTATGAGTGGGGATGCGACGGTATTTTTACCAATTATCCGACCGTCTGCAAGAGCTGGCTGGATCGTCAGAACTAAGCATAAAACAATAGGAAATGAACTAAGGGCGCAGGTATAAAATCTGCGCCTTTTCCGTTTTAAGGCTTTCTTTTTTGGGAAATTTGGGGTAGAATTAGGAAAGACAACGGTAGGAGGACAGAATATGAAGGTAATGGATTTATTGGAGGCATCTCCGGTTATTGCAGCAGTAAAAGATGAGAAAAGTTTTAAAAAATGTTTTGAATCGGAATGTCAGATCGTATTTATTCTGTGCGGAAGCATCTGCAACATTACCCAGAAAGTAAAACAGGTAAAAGAACATGGGAAAACTGCCATTGTCCACGTGGATTTAATCGCAGGATTAAATGCCAAAGAAGTGGCAGTGGATTTTATAAGACAAAATACAGAGGCAGACGGCATTATCAGCACCAAGCCCCTTCTGGTAAAAAGGGCTGTGGAGCTGGGGCTGATTGGAATCCAGAGAACCTTTATCATTGATTCCATGGCGTTAGAGACCGCCAGAAAGCAGATTGATGCCTTTCGTCCAGATTTGGTGGAAATTATGCCTGGCATTGTGCCCAATGTTTTAAAAAGAATTCGGGAACATACGGATATTCCCATTATTGCAGGCGGGCTGATTTCCGATAAAAAAGATATTATGGCAGCATTTTCTGCTGGGGCAGACGCAGTTTCTACTACCAAAGAAGAGCTGTGGTTTGCATAAAGAACACAGGTTTGCGGTTATTTTGCGGCAGTTTCCTTTTCTGTGTGAGGAAGCCGGCTGCGGAAGAACCGCTTTTTTAATTCAGACCAGCGAAAAGGAATCAGCGGATAGATATAGCTTTTTCCTGCAATAGTCCGGTTAAATACAATGGCGCAGACCGAGAAGACAGTACCGGCTGCAAATCCCCAGTAATTAAAGAGAGCGGTCAGAATGAGAATCAAAATCCGCATGAATTTTACCGCGTAACCCAGTTCAAAGCTGGACTGGGAATAGTTGGCAATCGTTACAAAGGCCATATACAGCATGGTTTCACTGTTGAACCAGCCAGATTTTACCGCGTATTCTCCCATGACGATACCGGCAATAATACTGAGCGGCGTGGTCAGCATACTGGGAGTGTTGACGGCCGCCAGACGGAGACCGTCAATGGCAAATTCCAGAATCAGAAGCTGGAAAATCAGCGGTACAAACAGTTCGTCGGATAATTGGATAAATTCCAGCCAGTCTGGTATGATTTCCGGATTCTGCATCAGCAAAAGCCATAGAGGGGTCAGAAATAGAGACAACAGGGTAATGATCATCCTGGACAGTCTTAAGTAAGTTCCGGTAAGGGGAGGAAAATAATAGTCGTCCGCTTCCTCGATGATGTCAAAGACCGAAGAAGGCAGAATCATTGCAGCGGGAGAGGTATCTACCAGAATTACAATATTTCCTTCCAGGATAGAAGCGGCAGCGGTGTCCGGACGTTCGGAAAATTTGAATTTTGGGAACGGATTGTACCATTTGTGTGGATAAATACACTCTGCAAGGCTTTCCTGGTTCATAGTCAGTGCGTCTACATGAAGATGCTCAATGCGTTTTTTGATGAGATCCAGAAGCTGGGTGTCCACCCGATTTTTCATATAGCAGACAGCAATGTCTGTGTGGGAGCTTTCTCCGGTATTCAGGATTTCCATGGTCAGCTTTGGATCCCGTATCCGGCGGCGGATTAAGGCGGTATTAAAGATCAGAGTTTCGACAAAACCGTCTCTGGAACCTCTAAGCACCTTATCTTTATCTGGCTCAGAAACGCTTCTTGCCGGATAAGTGCGGCAGTCAATGGTAATGCAGGCATCATAGCCTTCAATAAACAGACAGGAAATGCCGGAGAGAAGCTGGACAATCATGGTATCAGAATACCGGAGAAGGCCGATTTCCCCGTAAGGCACGTACTGTTTGGAAAAGCTGTGGGCATCTTCCGGCATATCTTCCGGTTTAATAGAAGAAAAGACCTGGAGAACTTTTAAAAGTACATCGTCTTTTGTAAGACCGTCAATACAATACAGGCAGGCTTTCCGGCCTCCAATGGTTACAACCCGATAAATGACGTCAAAATTTTCGTCTGTGTGCAGAGATTCTTTTAAAAACTCCATATTATCTGATAAGTTTTTGGAAAATTCCATAAAGTCCTGTTCCCCTTCCATAAATGTCGGTAAGACAAGTATGTCCGGAAAAAACAAAAATATACTGGAACAGGCAGTTAACAGGAAGGAACCGGCTGGCCGCCGCCGATATTCATCCGGTAGCCCCAGTTGCCCAGCTTATAACCATTTACGTCAAATTCTTCACTGGAAAATTCTTCAAATCCATTTTTTTGATAAAAGGCCCGATTTTTCTCAGAATTGGTAATCAGCATCAGCAGCCCGCCTCCGTGGAACTGGATATATGGCCGGATACAGTCGTTTAACATCCGGCTGCCAATGCCCTGCCCCTTTGCCTTTAAGGAAACGGCAAGGGAATTCAGATACCAGTGAGGTTCTTTAAACTCATGGCATACCCGACCGGTCTGTTCAAACATATTCAGCCAGTCAAAGGAATTTTTTAATCCTCCGGCTGCGATGACCTTTAATCCTCCGGCTTTTATATAATCCCAGAAACAGGCGTCTTTATCGTGAGGGGATTTTAACTGGGCAACAGCCACAATTTCGCCGGATTCTTCTGCTACGAACATGGTAGTCTTGTCAAAGTAGGCTTTCACATTTACTTCCTGGATGGCGTGTTCAAACTGATAGCGCTTTTTCTTACTCTTCACGAATGGCTCAAAGTATTCATATCCCCAGAAGGAATTGGCAAGAAGCTGGATACAGCTGTCAAAATCGTCCTTTACGGCTTTGCGGAATGTTATCATAGTCTCAACTCTCTTTTTCTATATTTTGTTCTATCATAAATGAAAAAAGAGGAAAGTCAATTCCAGATTGGGAAGTTTTATCCAATGTTTCGAAAGGTTTATAAGGAGTTTTAGAACTTTATTGAAAGTTTATAAAATAAGAGAAAAAATGATTTAAATGACTACACAATAAGACAAAAAACGTCAAACGTTGATAAAATTCTATAAAAAACTTCTGGACAACAATTTGTTTTTGTAAAAAACAGACAACGAAAGATTGACTTGCAGAGAAAACAATGGTATATTTATTACGTAAGAGACATGGGGATGTCGAATACATAACGTCGTTTTGGTATGGGGATGCCAAACAAGAGAAACTATTTTAATGTGACGGTTGTTGATCGTGACGTAAGAGCTGCTTTCTGTGGGGGAAAAGCAGCTCTTGTTTTTTTGCAGGAAAGGCAGAAACTATTTTGAAAAATATCAAAATAGTATTGACGAAGGACAAATAGAATTTTATAATAGTATTTAGATAATTATCTAAATAGAATTGAAAGGAAAACGTATGGGTTTTGCAGAGACATTTAAGGCATTATCCGATCCGGTGCGTCGGGATATTCTGGTTTTGCTGAAAAATGGCAGGAAATTATCGGCCGGAGAGATTGCCAGCCATTTTGACATTTCTTCTGCTACTATTTCTTACCATTTAAATCTGTTGAAAAAGGCTGAACTGGTAACGGAATCCAAGTTTAAAAATTTTGTATATTATGAACTGAACACATCCATAGTAGAAGAAATCATGCTGTGGCTTTCAGAACTGAGAGGTGACGGAGAATGAAGAGTTCAAAAAAACGGAGTATAGCAACGGTTGCAGTAATATGGCTTCCCTGTCTGATTGGCATTTTGCTGTGGGGAAAACTTCCAGACCAGATCCCTTCCCATTGGAACTTTCACAATGAGATTGACGGGTGGATCCAGAAAGGAATGCTGATTTTCGGAATGCCGGTATTTATGACAGTCATGCAGCTGTTTGTTTTGTTTATGTATCAAAATGATCCAAAAAAGAAAAATATCAGTAAAAAGTTAATGGGACTGATGAGCTGGTTTATTCCTGCTATGACCCTGGTAATGATGCTTTTAAGCTATGGCGCTGCCATGGGAATTCCGATCGATATGGGGATGACAGTCAGTATATTGATAGGCCTTCTGATGATAGGAATGGGCAATTACCTTCCTAAAAGCAAACAGAGCTATACCATGGGAATCAAGCTTCCCTGGACATTAAACAGCGAAGAAAACTGGAACCGGACTCACCGCCTGGCCGGCTGGCTCTGGGTAATGGGAGGAATCCTGCTGATGATAAGCGGATTTCTTACAGCCAGCCAGTATATAGTGTTTGCGATTCTGCTGGTCATTTCAGGGGTTCCGGCCGCGTATTCTTACGTTCTGTACCGCAAAGGGATCTGACTACCTTTCCGGCGATGATCAGTCCGGCAGCCGATGGGACAAAGGAGATACTTCCTGGAATGGCTCTCCGGCTGGAGGAAGGATCTGGGGACTCATCGGGATCTGCGGCGGGTTTTAACGGCTCTTCTTTGGAATAAAGAACGTCTAAGCGGGGGATTCCCCGCTTTTTTAGTTCCTTCCGCATGACTTTGCATAAGGGGCAGACCGAGGTTTTGTAAATGTCGGCAAGTTCAAACAGTTCCGGATGAAGCTTGTTTCCGGTGCCCATAGAAGCGATTAGGGGGATGTTCTGCTTCCAGGCGTATTCGGCAAGAGCCAGTTTGGCGCTGACCGTATCGATGGCATCTACGATATAATCAATCGAGCCGGTCTGGGAAAAGACGTTGTCAAAAAAAGATTCTAAATTGTCCGGCAGGATAAATTCTTCAAAGGTCAGAACCCTGCAGAGGGGATTGATGTCCAGAATCCGTTTTTTCATAACCTGGGTTTTGGGCTGTCCGATGGTACTCTGGCAGGCAATGAGCTGACGATTGATGTTGGAGATGTCTACGGTGTCATTATCGACTAAAATCAGACAGCCGGTTCCGCTTCTGGCAAGAGCTTCTGCGACATAAGAGCCTACGCCTCCGATACCAAATACAGCGACGCAGGAGTTTTGCAGCGCATCCAGGCCGTCTGCTCCAATTAACATTCTGGTGCGGGAAAATTCCCGCGGGTTCGTTGGGTTCATAGGATCTCCTTATAACAGATTTTCTTCTGGTTTTTCCGTTTGTTCATTGACTAAATCAGCCAGAGTAACGTGATCGACTACCTGGTTAATGGCGTCTGCCAAATCTTTCCATACTGAAAGAACCGCGCATCCGCCGGCTCTGCCGCACTGGTTAGGGCTGTCGTCCAGGCAGGGTACGGGAGCGAGGCTTCCTTCCATGACACGGAGAACTTCGCCTACCGTATAGTCTTTGGGGTCTCTGGCCAGGCGGTAGCCGCCCTGTGCGCCCCTCATACTTTTGATAAAGCCGGCGCGGGACAGAGTCATGGCAATTTGTTCCAGGTATTTTACGGAAATCTGCTGGCGTTCTGCCACCTGGTTTAATTTGGTGCATTCTTCAGAAGACATGGCAAATTCCAGCATCATTCTTAAAGCGTAGCGTCCTTTTGTAGAAATTTTCATAAGGAAAGGCTCCTTTCCGATTATTCTTATCATTTTACTATGATAAGAAAATTGTACATGATTTAACAGAGAAAGTAAAGAGGTATCTGCCTTTCCTTTTTGTTCAAATTGTGTTATCATAACAAAAGAAATCTCTTAGGTATGGGGGAAGACGGGATGAAAGGCGAGGGAAAAAGCAGCACCATGCTTATGACAGAAGGGGTCATCTGGAAACAGCTTCTTCTGTTTTCACTGCCGCTTCTAGTGGGAAATCTGTTTCAGCAGCTTTATAATACAGTGGACTCCATTGTGGTAGGCAATTTTATCGGCAGTCAGGCACTGGCAGCGGTAGGTTCCAGCACGCCTCTGATTAATCTGATTATTGGAATGTTTATGGGAATCGCTACTGGGGCCGGCGTGATTATTTCCCAGTATTATGGGGCAGAGAATGAACAAAAGCTTTCCTGGGCAGTTCACACCTGCATTGCATTAAGTATCCTTGGGGGAGTTCTTCTTAGTATTCTGGGTGTGGTTTTGTCTCCTTACATTTTAAATTGGATGGGAACACCGGAAGACGTGATAGAAAACTCTGTCATTTACCTGCAGATTTACTTTTCCGGCTCTCTGTTTAACCTGCTTTACAACATGGCGGCCGGAATCCTGCGCGCAGTAGGAGACTCCAGGCGTCCGCTGTATTATCTGTGCATTTCTTCGGCAGTCAATATTGTGCTGGATCTGGTTTTTGTGATAGTATTTTCTATGGGAATTGCCGGCGTCGGCTATGCGACCATCATTGCCCAGGCAGTATCTGCGGCGCTGGCATTTTTTGCATTGATGCGTACAAAAGACAGTTATCGGGTAGAATTAAAAAAGATAGCAATTGATAAGCGGATGATGAAACGGATTCTGGCTATTGGAATTCCCAGCGGCATCCAGCATTCCATTATTTCCCTGTCTAACGTAATTGTCCAGGCGAATATTAACGGATACGGTTCGGCAGCAATGGCGGGATACGGCGCTTACAGTAAAATAGACGGATTTGTCATGCTTCCGCTGCAGAGTTTCTGTATTGCGGCAACGACCTTCACTGGTCAGAATATTGGCGCTGAAAAGAAAAAGAGAGTGAAGCAGGGAATTGTCCAGGGGATTGTCATAAGCGCTGTGTATACATTGGCGCTGAGTCCGCTTTTGCTGTGGAAAGCAGAAGACCTGATTCAGATTTTCAGCAGTGACCCAGAGGTGCTGCGGTACGGCAAAATGACCATATCCATGCTGATTCCATTTTACGGTGTGCTTTCGATTCATCAGATTTTGATGGGAACGTTCAGAGGCGCCGGAAAGACTATGGTAACGATGCTGATTGGCATCGGCAATATGTGTGTGCTGAGAATGATTTATATCAATGGAATGGTTCCATTTTTTCCAAGCTATGAGGCAGTTATGCTGTGTTATCCCATTACCTGGACCACAACCATGCTGATGGATGTGCTGTATTGCTGGAAGGGAAAATGGATGTCTTTTGAGAAAAAATAACCGAGAAAGAGAGGAAACGTTAGATGAAAGACGGATTTATCCGAGTAGCGGCGGCTACTCCCCAGGTAAAAGTGGCAGATACCAGGTGGAATCGGGAACAGATAGAGCAGATTATGAAGGAATGCAGCAAAGAAGGGGTAAAGATCCTGGTATTTCCAGAGCTTTCCATTACTGCGTATACCTGTGGGGATCTGTTTTTGCAGTTCCCGTTAATTGAGCGTGCAAAGGAAGAATTAAAGGCTCTGGCTAAAGCTTCTAAGGGAATGGATATGCTGGTATTTGTCGGACTTCCCTGGGAGCATAAGGGAAAACTTTACAATGTAGCGGCGGCTCTTTTTGAAGGAGAGGTGCTGGGGATGATTCCGAAAACCTATATTCCCAACTACTCGGAATTTTATGAGAGGCGGTATTTTGAACCAGCCGGAAAAGAGCCGGATCTGACTGATTTTTACGGAGAAAAGGTACTGTTTGGAACAGACGTATTGTTTCAGTGCAGAAATGTGCCAGAGCTTACTGTGGCGGCGGAAATCTGTGAAGACGTCTGGGCGCCAAATCCGCCCAGCATCCGTCATGCCCTGGCCGGAGCCAGCGTGATTGTCAACTGTTCGGCCAGCGACGAGACGACAGGCAAGGATCGTTACCGGAAAAACCTAATCTGCGGACAGTCTGCCAGACTGCTCAGCGGTTACATTTATGCCAATGCAGGAGAAGGGGAATCCACCCAGGATCTGGTATTCGGCGGCCAGAATCTGATTGCAGAGGACGGAACCTGTCTGGCAGAGTCAAAGCGGTTTGCCAATGAAGTCATTGCTGCAGATATGGATCTTCAAAAGCTTCAGTCGGAGCGCAGAAGGATGAATACGTTTTCCAGACAGGAGACAAAAGAACATTTAACCGTAGAATTTGCATTCCAAAACCCTGGGGATTCCAGAGGACAGGAACCAATCAGACGCTTTATCGATCCGTCTCCGTTTGTCCCCAAAGAGGAAAGAGAGAGGGCGCGCCGCTGCGAAGAAATTTTTACCATCCAGGCAATGGGGTTAAAGAAGCGTCTCCAGCATACAGGCTGCAGCCATGCGGTAGTGGGATTGTCCGGCGGTCTGGATTCCACGCTGGCCCTGTTAGTCTGCGTAAAGGCCTTTGATTTGCTGGGGCTTCCAAGAAACCAGATTCACTGCATTACCATGCCTTGCTTTGGAACGACAGACAGGACTTATAAAAATGCCTGCGCCATGGCAAAAAAGGTAGGGGCGGATCTTCGGGAAGTCGTAATTAAAGAGGCGGTTTCCCTGCATTTCAGAGATATTGGCCACGATCCGGAAAACCGCGATGTGACCTATGAAAACAGCCAGGCCAGGGAGAGAACCCAGGTACTTATGGACATTGCCAACGAGATTGGCGCCCTGGTAATCGGCACAGGTGATATGTCGGAACTGGCTCTGGGCTGGGCGACTTACAATGGGGATCATATGTCCATGTACGGGGTAAATGCATCGGTACCCAAAACCCTGGTTCGCCATCTGGTACAGTATTATGCGGATACCTGCGGCCAGGAGGTGCTTTCAGAGGTGCTTCTTGACGTGCTGGATACTCCGGTCAGTCCGGAACTTCTTCCTCCAAAGGAAGGAGAGATTGCCCAGAAGACCGAGGATTTAGTAGGTCCGTATGAACTTCACGATTTTTTCCTGTACTATGTGCTCCGGTTTGGCTATCTGCCATCTAAAATTTACCGCATGGCCTGCCAGGCATTTCAGGGAGAATACGAGAAAGAAGTGATATTAAAATGGCTGAAAACATTTTACAGAAGATTTTTTAGCCAGCAGTTTAAACGTTCCTGTCTGCCGGACGGTCCGAAAGTAGGTTCTGTAGGGGTATCTCCAAGAGGAGATTTGCGGATGCCAAGCGATGCATCCGGCCGGATCTGGCAGGAGGATTTAGAGAGGATTACAGAATAAGATGATTGTCAGCACAAAAAACGACCAGGTAAAATACGTCCAGAATCTGGTAAAAAAGGGAAAAGCCAGGAGAGAAGAAGGCAGATATGTGGCAGAGGGGCTTCGGATCTGCAGGGAACTAAATCCGGAGGAAATCTGTTCTCTCTATGTAACGGATGCATTTTTAAATGAGTTTGGCAGGGAAGATCTGGGAGAACTTCTGAAGTGCCGCCACGAAGTCGTAACGGAAAGCGTGATGAAAGCCATGGCAGACACCCAGACGCCTCAGGGAGTGCTGGCTGTGGTAAGACAGAAGCATTACAGCCTTGAAGATGTGATAAAAGAAAAACCTGCCTGCCTGATGATTCTGGAGACGATTCAGGATCCTGGAAATCTGGGAACCATACTCCGCGCCGGAGAGGGGGCTGGAGTGACCGGAATCGTGATGGACAAAAATACGGTAGACATCTACAATCCGAAAGTAATCCGTTCTACCATGGGTTCGGTATTCCGGATGCCGTTTGTCTACGTGGAGGATCTTCACGATGCGTTAAGAAGGATGAAGCAAGAGAAAATCCGCCTGTTTGCCGCTCACTTAAAGGGTACGAATTCCTATGATCAGGAAGATTTTACTGGTTCCTGCGGATTTTTAATTGGCAACGAGGCCAATGGGCTGACGGATGAGACGGCAGCTCTGGCTGACACATATATCCGGATTCCGATGATGGGAAAAGTCGAGTCTTTAAATGCTGCGGTAGCCTCCTCTGTCCTTATGTTTGAAGCGGCCAGGCAGCGCCGGAACAGCAAAAATAGTTTATGAAAATGTAAGATTCTGGAGCCGTCGGTACAGTTGTATTGGCGGCTCTTGTATGATATAATACCCCTAAAATAAGCTGGGTGCTGACATAGGGCAAATGCTCCTGCTTCTGTCGGAAGGGGAAGCATTCCGGCAGAAGACGCATGGCTTATGCAGGTTTAAAACAACACAGCCTGCAAATAAAAAGTCAAGGCTAAAATGAAAGAACTTTGAAAATTTTATAC
>OLSE01000083.1_pt1 | contig 127506 bp, 116 predicted proteins | sample 1673191 | NCBI WGS metagenome assembly OLSE01 (sample SAMEA3136764, study PRJEB25190) | human gut metagenome | biome: human gut; feature: human-associated habitat; material: faeces | place: Austria | collected 2013
TGGCGTTGCCGCTGCCGCCGAAGGTAGACTGCCAGCTCTCCCGCACACGCTGCGGATCTTTGATCGTGCCGGGGTGTTCCAGCACACCGCCCGGAGCGGCACCATTGGCGAAGAACTTCGCGCCGTACTCCTCGCAGGCGATCGCCATGCCGATGGCGTTCTTCGCCATAGCGATGGGACTGTAACCGACCAGACCGTCAAAGCCGAGTCCCGGTATGTGGAGTACATCCGAGGGATGAAGTATTACGGCGAACTCCTTGTTTTTGATGGCTTCGTCCGAGCCACGGTAATAGGTGTAGTAGAGACGCCCGTTTTCATCTCTGTCCACCGACATCTTGTTGGGCATAAGCGGATACAAAGCAACGATTTCATTTTTACCGTTGCGGATGATCTGCGCATAGGCGTTGCCCCAGAGGAGCAGATGTGTCATGAGTGTTTCCCGGAACACAAAAGAACTCATCTCCGGGTTCGGCTCATCGTGGAGCAGACGGTAGAGCGGATGGTCAAGCGCCATTGCCTTGCCACCGCTGTCCGTGTATTTGTAAAGATGCAGCGGCAGTCCCGCCACTGCCTCCGACAGGATGCGGACACAGGAATACACGGCAGTCATCTGCATGGCCGAGCGCTCCGTTACCGCTTTGCCGGAAGTCGTGCCGCCGAAGAAGAAAGCATAATTGTTGCCCGATGTGCGGTTCTGAGGCTTGTCTCTGGATTTGAAAAGTCTGCTAAAAATACCCATATCACATCACCGTACTTTCATAAAAATAAAAGACCACGAGTGTCGTAGACGCTCTCGGTCGTATCGTTGCCGCACCGGATGGCACGGTCCAAGGCCATGACAGTCGCCACGGCACCGTCGATTTTCTCTGTAGACTTTTCCTTGTCTGGTTTGATGTTACCGGCAGGATCGTTTCGCACATAGATATTGTCCATCATCCAGCGGAGCACCGGATGGCCGCCGTGGGCGATGCGTTCCTCCAGACCAGCTTCATCAGCTCTTTGGTCGGAGGGCTCATGTCCTTGAAGCCCTGTCCGAAGGGAACGACCGTGAAGCCCATGCCCTCAAGGTTCTGGACCATCTGCACGGCTCCCCAGCGGTCAAAGGCGATCTCACGAATGTTGAAGCGTTCGCCCAGCTGCTCGATGAATTTTTCGATATAGCCGTAATGGACCACGTTGCCTTCGGTAGTTTGCAGGAAACCTTGGCGTTCCCACACATCGTAAGGGACGTGATCCCGGTTGACCCTCTGACCCATGTTTTCTTTTGGTATCCAGAAGTACGGCAGGATCACAAACTTGTCGTCTTCGTCCAGCGGAGGAAAGACCAGCACGAAGGCGGTAATATCTGTGGTGGACGAGAGGTCCAAACCACCGTAGCAGACCCGGCCTTCGAGGTCGTCTTCGTTTGTAGCAAAAGCGCAGCGGTCCCATTTTTCCATCGGTATCCAGCGCACAGCCTGTTTGACCCACTGGTTGAGCCTTAGCTGCCGGAAGGAGTTCTCCTCGGCAGGGTTTTGCTTTGCAGACTCACAGGCGGCCTTTACCTTGTCGATGCCGACCGTGATGCCGAGCGAGGGGTTTGCTTTCTTCCAGATCTTCGGGTCAGTCCAGTCGTCGTCCTCATCGGCCCCGTAGATAACCGGATAGAATGTGGGGGCAATCTTGCGGCCTTCGATGATGTCCTTCGCTTTCTGGTGCGTTTCGTAGCAGATAGATTTGGTGTCCGTACCCGCTGTGGTTATAAGGAAGTAAAGCGGCTGCATACGAGCATCACCGGAGCCCTTGGTCATAACATCAAAGAGCTTCCGGTTGGGCTGGGTGTGCAGCTCATCGAACACCACGCCGTGGATGTTAAAGCCGTGCTTCGAGTATGCTTCTGCTGACAGCACCTGATAGAAACTGTTTGTCGGCAGGTACACGATCCGCTTTGTGGCCGTCAGGATTTTGACCCTACGGTTGAGGGCCGGACACATTCGGACCATATCGGCTGCGACCTCAAAAACAATCGATGCTTGCTGTCTGTCCGCAGCGCAGCCGTAGACCTCCGCACGTTCCTCACCGTCGCCGCATGTGAGCAGAAGTGCGACCGCAGCCGCAAGCTCCGATTTACCCATCTTCTTGGGTATCTCAATATAGGCGGTGTTGAACTGCCAGTATCCGTTGGGCTTGATGATTCCGAAGATGTCCCGGATAATCTGCTCCTGCCAGTCGATCAGCGTGAAGGGTTTTCCTGCCCATGTACCTTTGGTGTGACAGAGGCACTCGATGAACGAGACAGCGTAGTCAGCCTTGGCCTTGTCATAGACGGAGTCTTTTGTCTTGAACTTCGTCGGTGTGTATTTTTTCATTCGCCTCAAGTGTTATCACCTCCAAAAAGGCATAAAAAATAGCCGCCTGAAGCGACCGTCATAACGAGGAACAGAGCCGAGCGGCTCATGTCCCAAGGGTATTTACTTTACCGTGGTTTAGAAGTTTTCGGTATGTACCAATATTTCGTAGGCAAATTGAGTGTCTTCGTCGACCGGCTGAACATCCCAGCCCTTGTCGTAGTTGCAAACGATCTCGCCATTGCGCTTAAGCATCAGCTTGGAAATCCTGCCGCCGTCGATTCCGAACTCGGAGCCTTCGTCGTACTGCTTGAACCAGTAATGGAAGATACTGCCGTGGACCCGTAGGCTGCCTTCGTGCCAGAGGCGTTTTTCCTCGTTTGCGGGGACCGGGTTGACTTTGATCTTGAAAAGGAAGTCGCCGGTGTTGGATACGCAGAAGTCTTCGACTATGCAGTTGCTGAAGTGGTCCGGAATGTCTCGCATGCTGCCCTCAAAGAAGGTGGTGTCGAGCTGGCGGTTTGTCAGCGTCACCGTGGCATTGCGGCTGATCAGATCGTAAAACTTTTCCAGTCTAATCATCGTCGGTCCCTCCTTAATATTTCGTGGCCTTGTGGCTGTCGAGGTTCTTGAAGAAGGCGTCAACCTCAGCAAGGCTGGAAAGGACGTCTCCGTAGGCTCCGAGGCCGCTCTTCTTGATGATCCTGTAGTAGCCCTGACGGTTCTTCAGAACTCCGAGGCCATTTGCTTCGGCAATCTTGGTGGCCGTGCGGGTGGCTTTCCAAGGCTCTGGATCTCGTGGTCTTCGCCCTTTTCAAAGGCTGTCTTGCAGTTGGTATGGTCGATGTAACGCATCGTGGTTTCCTCCGTTTGTGTGTATTTCCTTTCGGTAGTGTATATATCACTCTAAACGCCTGAAATAGCAAGTCATTTCTGCGATATAAACCGAAGTATTCTACACAAATATTCGGGCATGGAATTGTGTACTTTATGCCTCTCCGTAGAGGATGAAATGCACATATTCCTTGCGATGTTCCTCGATGAAAACCACCAGCTCATAAAAGTCTCGCTCGTAGGCCAGCCGCTGCACCATGTTTGTATCAAACATATTCGTCAGGCCGGTGTCCCGGATGGCGAGGATCTGCTTTTTGATCGTCTCATTCATCGCCGCTCACCACCCTGCAAAGGTCTGCGCCGTATGCGACTGACAGGCCGGAGCCATTGTCCCATGCGACCATGATGGAACCGATGTCGTCCACGCCGAGGACCGTTCCTTTCGTCCCGATGGGAGGAGCCTGAACATCGTCCATCTGCAGGAGCTCCACTCGTGTACCGGGCTTGTACCGGCGACGTAAGCCCTCAAGGGCCGCTTTTGAAATCACTCGCATGATTCCACCTCTGTTTTCTTTGCGCCGCCCTTGAAGGCCGAGGAGCCGGAGAGGTTGCGGAGCAGGATTTTGCGCTCGGCCTTGTAGTCCTCACCGATGAAGCCCAGCCTCAAAAGGAAGCAGCGGAATGCGTACTTGTCGTTGTCGACCGGCTTTTCCTTAGCGGTGATGCGCTTCTGGTTTAGTGCCATCTCACACAAGGCTGCGATTAAGTGCGAGTAGGCTTTGATCTCTTCGGGAGAGGGCAGCTCTTTAAACCACGGGAAGGCAATGCGATCTTCCTTGAGCTCAATGCGGATGTCCTCGACGCCGAGGGCCTTTTTGATCAGCTTGCCTTTTGCGTCCGGTAGCTTGGTGAGGTTTCCGACCGAGACCTTTTCGAGCGGGATCTCAATCGTAAGGCCTGTCTCTTCGGTTTCGGCCTTGTCTTTGACCGGGTTGAATCCGGCTGCGGCAAGGGCGATGATGACCGCCTCAATGGTGTCCTGATCCGTGCGCTCGTCCCAGACCATCGTGCCGTCTTTCTCAACGGTGATGTTGTTGATGACGAAGGCGCAGGTGGGCATGAGTTTGTAGACGGCCTTCATGCCGACCACCTTGGAGATGATGCCGACCAGTTCTTTGCGGTCTTGCCCGGTGACGTTGTAGTGTAGTTCTTTCATGGGATTACCTCCTTGTTTTTTTTTGTACTGTATATATCACTCTGAAGCCACAGAATAGCAAGTCATTTCAGCGAAATATATGTACCGATTATCGTAGAAAAACAGGAGCCTCAATTGTCTACATTAGCTACTTCGTCGAAGCGGAAAGTCACGCCGTCACGCTGCACCGTCACACCATCCGAGGAGCCGACCTGTTCGATGTATCGCTTCACGATGACGTCGCAGAACTTCTCGTCCAGCTCCACGGTATAGCAGATGCGATCCGACTGCTCACAGGCAATCAGTGTGCTGCCGGAACCGCCGAAGGGGTCCAGAACCACAGCGTTGCTCATGGAGGAGTTCATGATCGGATATGCCAAAAGCGCAATCGGCTTCATGGTCGGGTGATCGCCGTTCTTCTTGGGCTTGTCAAACTCCCAGATGGTGGTTTCCTTACGACCCGTGTACCACTGGTGCTTGCCGTTTTCTTCCAGCCATAGAGCACCGGCTCATGCTGCCACTGGTACGGAGAGCGTCCGAGCACCAGCGACTGCTTTTTCCAGATGCAGCAGCCGGAGAGGTAGAAACCTGCATCAGCAAAAGCCCTGCGGAAGTTCAGCCCTTCGGTGTCCGCATGAAACACATAGATGGAAGCATCGCCGGTCATGACGGCTTCCATATTGGTGAATGCGTCGAGCAGGAACTGATAGAAGGCGCCATTTGCCATGTTGTCGTTCTTGATCTTCCCGGCAGAGCCTTCATAGTTCACATTGTAAGGCGGGTCCGTGATCACGAGGTTGGCCTTGATGTCGCCCATCAGAGTGTCGTAGGTTTCCTTCTTTGTGGAATCTCCGCAGACCAGACGGTGCCGACCGAGCGTCCAGACGTCGCCAGCCTTGGTAAAGGAGGGCTTTTTCAGCTCCTCATCCACATCGAAATCATCGTCATGCATGCCGTCCTTCAGGCTGTCCTTGAAAAGGTCGTCGATCTCGGCAGGGTCAAAACCAGTGAGGGAAACATCAAAGTCCTCACCCTGTAGGTCAGCGATCAGCAGGGTCAGCTTGTCCTTATCCCAATCGCCGCTGATCTTGTTCAGGGCGATGTTGAGCGCTTTTTCCTTGGCGTCGTCCATTTCAACAACCACACAGTCAACCTCTGTGATGCCAAGGTCGATGAGGACCTTGAGCCTCTGGTGCCCACCGACAACACGACCGGTCGTCTTATTCCAGATGACCGGTTCGACATAACCGAACTCCTCGATGGAGCGTTTCAGTTTTTCGTATTCCTCGTCACCGGGCTTCAGGTCCTTGCGAGGGTTGTATTCGGCAGGAAGCAGCTCTACCGTTTTCTTTTTCTCAATCAGCATATAAGACCCCACTCAGCGAACCTCTCGAAACCGCTGATGCGGTCAATGAAAGTCCTCGCTGTTTCTACGATTCTCTCGTATGGAATACCGTCCACAGCATCGTCACCGATGGCACAGACAAGCTCGACCGGCGTACCGGTTTCCTGCGCCTTGAGCCATGCGTAAATGTTGATGTTGACGTCGGCTTTGGAGAGGTCCTTGCCGTGCAGACCACCGCCGGTCACGGAGTCTCCCATATCGGAGCCGAGCTTCCGGTTAGTGGCACCGGAGTCGACATCCGTGCCGCCGGTCCAGTAACCGAGAGGGTTGATCTCTGCATCCGGGAAGACTTCACGCAGATTGTCCGTCTTGGCGTTGCTCTGGCAGAGGATCAGACGGTCGCCGTCCAGAATGTATTTACCGTCGCTGCCATAGGTGTCATAGAGCTGCTTGGCGATGGCGGTGAGCTTTTTCTGCTCGTCAGTCACCGGGACACCTTTGAAGATGCCGTTGTCGCCGCTGTCGCCGCAGTGGATGCCGTCGATCTGGTTGTCGGCCAGATGCTCATCCTGCGAAACTTCACGGTAGTCCACCAGCAGGTTCCCGGCGATACGGGAAACAGCAGCCTTTACCTCATCAGGAGAGAGGGCTACCGAGATTTCGCTGATAATATGGCAGATGCCGTGGCCAATCAGGACCTCGACGGCGATCTTCGGATTATTCTCTTTTTGATACGCAAGGTCGACAAGAGCACCGGCAATACGGTCGGCCACCTTGTCGGGATGCGCCGGGTTTACTTTTTCAAACATATCAGTTTCCTTTCCGAGCGGTGAGCAGCCGCTCCATCAAATCGTCTTGTGGATTTCTGCCGCCGTACTCCACGGCACAGTTTTCTTTCACGATCTGGTAAATCTGATACCAGACCTGATTGACCTGCTTCATGTAGGTCTGGCTCATTGCAACATACGGTGAAGCAATGGCATTGCCGGTGGTGGGATGCTTGGCCAGAAAGCCGAACTCGGATATCGCTTCCTCGCACTGAATCCATCGGGAGACTGACATGGCGTACTGCTCAATCAGCTGGTTGTTTACTAACATTTCACAGCCACGAGCCTTGAGCCAGTTCCAAGTATCCCGGTATACCTCTTCGGCACACAGGTCTTTGCCGTTCTTCTGAGCGGCTTTCAAGTATTCTTTGACTGGAGGAACATCCGCTCCTTCGATTTCTGCCGGTTCCGGGAGCACCATCGCACCGTTCAACCTGCCGTCAGCGATTTTATCGGTCAGAGCCTTGGACTTTCTCCCGGCACCGACACGCTGACCGCCTCTCATAGTTCCGTCTTTTGCCACACATTTCACCTCGCTTTCCGGGCTGGGGGTTAATACCCCGTTTGATTTCTGATTTTTGCGCTCGTGACCCCACGCCGCTGTCCGGGTAGAAAGGTCGTAGAGATTTGACCCGCCCCACGGTCACCGATCACCGAGCTCATGGTGGATCTTCGTGTGGCACGACTGGCACAGGCTCATCAGGTTGCTGGCATCGTGGGTGCTACCTTGGGAAATAGGAAGAATATGATGAACTTCCTCGACCGGTGTTAACCGACCTTCCTTGAGGCACTGCTCATACAAAGGGTGGGCCGCTGCATACCTGTCACGGATACGCTTCCAAGCCCTGCCGTATTTGCGGTTGACATCCGGGCTACGCTCGTACTTGTTGTACCGATCCCGGTCCAGCTTCTCGTGCTCCGGGCAGAAACGTCTATCAGTAAGTCTTGGACAGCCGGGGTAAGCACAGGGCTTCTTTGGACTCCTTGGCACATAATCACTTCGCTTTCCGGGCATAACAAAAGCCCTGCGGGAGGGGTGCTCCCACAAGGCTTCCGTATGTTTTACTTTGTCCATCATAATACTATCATAAGAGGCGACTCTCAATCTCTCTCATTTACTCTCATGATGGCTGACACACAGGAAAGGGCCGTATCGTGCATCCGGTAAATGTGCTGGATGCTGTAATGCATCTCAACCGCAATCTTCTCCCACGAGAGGAAGCACAGATAACGCTTCTCCAGCAGGGTTTGCAGTTCAACATCCGAAACGGCCTGTATTGTGGCCATGATTTCTTTTTTTAGCTCAACCAGATCCTCGACGTCGTGTTTCAGGCTTTCCTCAACCTCGATTATCTTCAAAACGGCCCGTTCTACTTTGGAGCCGCCACGATTCGGGTTTCTCGGCATATCGCTATAAACGACGGTGCAGGATGTGGCCAGTTCATTTAAAGACTCGATTTGCTGGAGCTTGGATTTAATCCGCATATCCAGCGTCCGGGCCTGTGACAGATATTCTTTAGCGGTCATTTCGCTTCTCCTTCCGTAGCTCTTTAATGAGGAATTCCGGATCGACTTTTGACAGGACACCGAACCAGCCGGAGCGGAAGAAACGCTCGATTTCCTGAAGCACCCGCTCGTCGTCGGTCAGCCGGTAATCCTTGACCGCTTGCAGAATGATGGCATTTGCCAGTTCTTCATATGGGTTCAAAGTCGCACCTCCGAATTTGTGTTCACTCGGATTGGCGAAGATTGTCGATTTTTATCGTTAGATTTTCAGATTTGCCTTGACCGCAGCGATCAGAGCCGACTGCGTTTTGTCTTTGGCCTTAAGTGCCCGGAGAATCTGCTCATCAATGGTGCCGTTCGTCACGATATGCTGAACGACCACAGTTTCGGCAGTCTGACCTTGCCGCCAGAGCCTTGCTATGGTCTGGGAATAGAGCTCCAAGGACCATGTGAGGCCGAACCAGACGATTGTGTTGCCGCCGGTCTGGAGATTGAGGCCATGTCCAGCAGAAGCTGGGTGGATCAGGGCTACTGGGATTTCGCCGTTGTTCCATCTGCGGATACTGTCGGCTTTGTCCAGCTTGGAAAACGGGATATGCCGATCATGCAGCCGTTTCATGATCCTCTCCAGATCATGCTGGTACCAATAGGCCACCAGAAGAGGCTTACCGTTTGCCGACTCGATGATGTCCTCCAGAGCATCCAGCTTCTGCTCATGGATGGGGACAGTATTCCCGGCATCGTCGTAAATGGCACCATTGGCCATCTGGGAGAGCTTGCCGGAGAGGGCTGCGGCATTGGCAGCAGATATTTCGCCTTCGGGCAGGTCCAGAATGAACTGTTTTTTCATCTCGTCGTAGGCATCCTGCTCATCGGGGCTGAGATAGACCTTATATTCGCTGGATATGAGCTCCGGCATTTTTAGGTGGTCCGTGGATTTCATTGAAATGATGATATCCGAGATTTTCCGGTATATGGCTTGCTCGGCACCGGGTTTCGGACGGTAGCTGTAAACAATCTGGCCGTTCATGGCGTCCGGCACGAAATACTCCTGCCGATAATAGGTGATAAACCGACCGAGTCGTTTTCCCATGTCTATGACCTTGAACTCTGCCCACAGATCCATCAGTCCGTTGCTGGCTGGAGTGCCGGTGAGCCCAACGACACGCTTGATTCTGGGCCGCACCTGCATCAGAGCCTTGAAGCGTTTTGACTGGTGGTTTTTGAAGGAAGAAAGCTCGTCAACTACGATCATGTCGTAGTCAAACGGGAGCTTGCTTTTCTCGATGAGCCACTGGACGTTCTCACGGTTGATGATGTAAATATCGGCTTTCTTCGTCAGGGCCGCTTTTCGCTCAGCCTCGCTTCCGACCGACACCGAATAGGTCAGGTGGTGAAGCTGGTCCCACTTTTGAAGCTCTGCGCTCCAAGTATCACGGGCTACTCGAAGCGGAGCGATGACCAGCACCTTGTGAACCTCGAAGCTGTCGAACAGCAGGTCCGCAATAGCGGTCAGTGTGATGCTCGTTTTGCCAAGGCCCATGTCCAGCAGCACGGCAGCGAAGGGATGGTCCTCGATATAGTTGATTGCGTACCTCTGGTACTCATGCGGTTCGTATTTCATCAAGTATCCCTCCAATCTGCTCAGGGGCATCAAGGACATATACCTTGAAGCCCAGCCGCCGCAGTAATCCGTGTCTGGCTACCTGCAAAGGTCTCGGTTCCTTGCCCGGTGCCTTGACCTCCACGAATCCGATCTTGCCTCCGGGCAGCAGCACCAGTCGATCCGGCATCCCATCAAATCCGGGACTCACCAGTTTCGGTGCAATGCCGCCGCTGTTTTTCACGGCTTTGACTAAGTGTTGTTCTATGATTTTCTCTCGCATAATGTTCCTCCATCAGGAATTAGAGTGGGTGGTGACGGTCGATGACAGTCTTTACAGAAACTATTCTTAGAACACTAAAAAACAAGACCTAAGAAAAGTTACGGAATTACCCATCATCGACCGTCACCCTTGGTTCAATCAAGGAAGTCCGACTTAAGCTGCAGGCCAAAAAGCAGCCGTGCAGATTTGCTTCTTTTCCTTTCAAAACCGGCGCATTCCAGCGCAGTGTAGAAATCAGTCGTGCTGCAGATATAGTCACCCACCTGCATGCAATAGCTGCGGTATGCGTTGTAGACATCTCCGGATTTAGCGGAATAGGAGCTGTCAATCTCACAGCATTCATCGAGGAACTGCGAGAGCCAGTCGTTATTGTCCTTGTACTTCTGGATCGCAGCTTCCACCACGGCTGGCTTTACGATGTGATAATCCTTTTCGATCGCACGCTTGGCACCGGTCATGATCCATTTCAGGATTGCACCGCCAGCTTTGTTGAAAAGGTAATCGGCATAGTTTTTGATGTCAGAGGAACCTTCAATCTTGGCGTTAAACGGAATGACAATCAGCCTACGCCATGTTCCGGCATCAATCGCACCGACCTTCGGCAGGTGGTTCGTGTAAAGCACAAGGGTGTGGCTCGGTACGAAACTGAACGGGTCCTTGTACTTTTTCTCCGCATAGATTTCGTCCGTTGAACAGAGCTGTTTGACGTTGGATGTGTTCAGGCGCATGCCTTCCTCAAGCTCGGCGGCAATAATTATCCGTTTGCCTTTGGCTTCAGCCAGCTCCGGCTTTACATTCCGCTTACATCCGACAGTCAGAGTATCTGCGGACATGTTGCCGCTATAGGTGCCCAGCACACGGGAAAGCGTATTCCAGAAGGTGGATTTTCCGTTACGGCCTTCACCGTAGGCAATGATCAGACCCTCGACACAGACCTTCCCGATAGCGGAAAGACCAGCGATCTCCTGAACATAATCGATGAGCTCGTTGTCGCCACAGAAGAAGGTCTCCAAAGCGTCCTGCCAGATATCCATACCTTCATCGGACGGGTCAACCGTGGTCTGCTTGGTGATGAAATCCGCAGGAGTGTGCTCATGAGCGGAAGGAAGGCCAATACGAAGGTCATAAGTAGCTGACGGGGTGTTGAGCAGAAATTCGTCTGCGTCAAGCTGCCGCTGGTCAATCTCAACCATCGGATGTGCTTCCTTTAAGGCAGCGGTGATGTATTTGGAATCTCTGCGCTTGATGGCATAGTTGCGGTAGGTCGTGGCGTTCTCGTACTTTTGGAAAGAACGAGCCTGTTCCGAGCTGAAAGCCATAGCCGCTTTCTTTGGACCCATCGATGCCAGCAGCTCCCATGCGCCGTTTTTCATCATTTCGTCGGTTGCCTTCTTAATCTCGGTTTCGGCCTCCTCAAGCTGGCGAGTGGTGAGCTCCTGCGCTACGGCCTGAGCCTTGGGCTTGGATTCCTCCCAGAACCGACAGTTGTAGACCAGAAAATCAGTCGAGGGTGAATAGCGGAGCTTTCCCTCATATTCTCTTGCCAGCACCGTGGCCTGTCCAACGTCGGAATAGTCGGAGGGCTTGAGCTGAAGGTCCTGATTGTATTGCTCCGGAGGAATGTATCCTTCCTGTGCAGCGACCTTCCCATAGAACCGCTGTGCGCTGCGCCAGATGCTGTCGAGCTCCGATTGCTCCAAAGGCGGCTGACAGCAAGCGGCCACTTCCGCAAAATGCTTATGTGCCTCATCGGTATTGCCGAAGCGTTTCAGTATGCGTCCAGCATAATGGGACAGCGTGGCGTTGCGGCTGCCTTCGGGAATGACGATGTCGCCATAGCTGCCGGAGTCCATGTTGGCGTCAAAATCGTCGTCAGCAAGGAAGGTAGTAAGCGTCATCGGGCCGTCGAAGATTTCGACCTCCGGCTCCTTTGTACCGAAGAAGAACCGAGCGGCATCGAGTGCCTTGGTGTCAAAGTACGGGAAGATGGTGTTTACCAGCTTTTTCATCTCGCTGTACTGGCCGGGTTCGGTGACTCGATCAATGGCGAAGAAGACGTGGAACTTCGGCCGTGCAGCTTTGCCGCCTTTGGTTTTCATGTGATTGCGGCTGTAATGAACCGCAAAGGCAACACTGGGAAAAGCAGTAGCAACGTCTGAGGGATAGACCCATTCTTCCGGATCGTCGCTGTGGTCGTTATCACAATCGACCGGCAAGCAGTCGGAGCCGATGAAATTGTCGTTGCTGCGGTAGTTGCCCTGATACTCAGCACAAACATAATCGTGCTTTACAGCTTCGATGAGGCTGTCCTTCCCGGTGACCTCGACCTTATGAGGGTAGGTACAGTTTTCAGGCACCTCCAGACAGTTGGAACGGTATAAAGTGAATCTCATCTTGTTACCTCCTCGCAGGTCTCGCTGAAGTAGCGGATTCGGTGTCCCTTCCAAGTCGCTCTCTTGATCTCGGCCTCCATGCCCTCGGAGATCCGGTCACCGAAGACCCACATTTCGGCGCATTTACTCAGGATGGCATTCCCAAAAAACAGACCCAGCTCACGCTCCTTGGGCTTGTTGTCGTCAAGGAACTGCGGAAACAGCAGGTGCGGTGCGATGGGAATGTATCCGGCCTCTACCGCAAAACGGCTGTAGCGTCTGGCGGCAGCGGTGTTGCGTTCGACATCTCCGGCATACGGACTGCAGATATACACGATGGGCCTGAATGCCCGGAGAGCTTTTTCTTCTTTTTCAATGGCACAGAAGGCTCCGAATGCTGTGGGATCGGCATAACCTTCTGCGTTTTTGTATTCGGCCATGATAGGCACCTCCAATCTAAAGTTCTCACTACCCACTGGAGGGGTTAGTGGTATTTGAACGAATCAGAATCAGTCTTTTTTATAAAACATGGTCTCGTAGCCATCGGCACGGAGCTTGAGCCCGTTTGCCCACGGCGGGGTCCGGCCCATCTGCTCACAGAGAACCTTCAGGTCGACGCCGGGTCTGGCTTCGATGACCAGCTCGTCGTGAATGTGCATGGTAATGAAGCAGTGCGACATGGTCCGCATGGCGTAGCAGAGAATGTCACGGGAGGTGGCTTGGACGATGTTCTCCACGAGCTTCGGTCCGTAGGTCTCCAGCCGCTCCCATTTCTTTGTGCCGCCGATACCCTCGTAGGTGATACACTCGCTGCCGAACTGATTTGTACCGAGCTTAGGCTTTACATAGGAAAGGCGTCTGCCGGACAGGAGCGTAATGAAGAGCATCCCGCTTTGGTAGCAGAACTTGACTCCGCAGACCTCGCCGTCCATGTGATACTTCACGGCATTCATAGCTGCCCGGTCGATGTCCCACCAGAACCTCACAATGTTTTGGTTCGAGTTGCGCCAAGCAGTGACCAGCGGCTGAAGCTCGTCTTCCGAAAGGCCCATCTCCAAGGCTCCCATCGCTTTGAGAGCTCCGACAGAGCCGCCATAGCCGAGGGCGAGTTCAGCGATTTTGCCTTTTTGCCGCAGGTGGCCGTTCACGCCGTGCTTTTCAACAGGGACCTTGAACATCTGCGATGCGGAAGCGCAGTAGATGTCGCCGCCTTTTTCAAAGACCTCCTGACGCCAGATTTCACCGGCAAACCACGCCAGCACTCTGGCCTCGATTGCCGAGAAGTCGGAGACGATGAACTTGTATCCCGGCTTCGGCACAAAGGCGGTGCGGATCAGTTGGGAGAGCGTATCCGGCACATCTTCGTAGAGAAGTTCCACGCCTTCAAAGTCGCCGCAGCGGACAAGCCCACGAGCCTCTGCCAGATCCGGAAGATGGTTCTGGGGTAGGTTCTGCATCTGTATAATGCGTCCAGCCCAACGACCGGTCCTGTTGGCACCGTAGAACTGAAACATTCCACGAGCACGACCATCGGCGCAGACTGCCTTTTCCATCGCCTGATACTTTTTGACAGACGATTTGGCCAGCTGCTGCCGGAGAAGGAGAACCTTCTGCAGCTCTGCCGGAGCGGTCTTGAGCATTTCAGCGACTTCCTTCTTGCCGAGAGAATCCACCTCCAGACCGTTGTCCGAAAGCCACTGTTTCATCTGCTGCACGGAGTTGGGATTGTCCAAAGCGGTCAGCTTCTTCATGGCAGCAGTGAGATCCGCACGGGAGCGGGTGTCCATAGCGATGGCTTGATGCACCAGCTCCATATCAAGGGCGACGCCTCTGTCGTTGATTTCCTGATCGAGGTGGTATTGCTCCCAGACTGTTTCCGGCACAGGGAACTTGGCGAGCTTTTCCTGAATGGACATCTCGACCTCGACATCACGGATGTTGTACCGTTTGAAGGCGTCCCACTTGTCGGGAGCGTTTTCCGGCAGGTTGCGGGTTCGACCGCCATTGCTCTTTGTCGGCGCACAGGGCTGGCAGAAATACTTGATGAGCTCTTTGCCTTCGGTCAGCTTCTGCTTCCCGAGGCCCAGAACAGCACCGACGCCTTCCAATGAAAGGGGTAAGCCCATGTAAGCGGACCAGATCATGGTGCATCTCCATGAAGCCGGATTGAGGTAGTTGCCCACAGTGTCTTCAGGGATGCTGTAGTAGGCGTTATCAAAACTGCCGTGATCCCGGAGCCAGCGGGAAAGGCATATCCTTTCAAACTGTGCGTTAAAGGCCCACTTCGTCACATCGTCGTTTGTCAGCGCAGCGATGATCTCCGGCGGGATTGTCTCACCGGAGGCAAGATCGACCACCTGCACGGGGTTGCTGTCTGCGGAATATCCGAAGAGAAGAATGTCGAAATCTGTCGCCTCGGTATATTTGTAGACACCACACTTGGCAAGGTCCACACTGCTGTAGGTTTCAATATCAATACTGAGTGTTTTCATATACATCGGTCCTTTTCGTAGCCTGAAAGGGTGGCAGGATTGCTCCCACCACCCGTAGGCCGAAGATTACTTCTGTTCGAGTTCCTTCATTCGGGCTTCGTGGTACTCGACTTCACGAATGGCACGTTCTCGTTCAAGCTGCTGACGCTCGGCTTCCCATTTGGCATTGCGAGCTTCACGCTCAGCCTCAAGAGCAGCATTACGCTTCTCACGCTTGCGGTCGTCGATGGTGTCAATGATGGACCTGACAATCCAGAACACGGCCAGAACCAGATAGAGGGACAGAAGCAGGATGCAAAGAATCGTAGTAGCGTTCATGGTACGTACCTCCTTAAGACAGGAAATCTTCATCCGCATCGGTGGAGAAGTCAGATGCTGCGCTGGACTTGCCGCCGAGGGGTTCGCCGTCACGGATCTTCTGCAGGTTGTTCAGCCCACAGGCGATGCCCTTGTTGCCGTTGAAGTTGAAAGCGTAGAAGTTGATGCTGGCACGACCGTACACACCGGAGTAAACCTCGGAGAGGGTCAGGATCGGATTGCAGTCAGCGTCTACGATTTCGGGAGCCGTAGCGGAGTTGGCATTGATGAAGTAGCTGCCAGCGTAAGCCGGATCATCCGGACGCTCTGTGTCGCCATCACGGAGAGGCGTCTTGATAGCGGTGAGAGGCGGTACGGTGCGACCGTTGCCCTTGAGTTTGGCCTGACCTTCCTCATAGGCCGCCTGAATCGCTGCCTTGATCTTCTGAACGGTCACGGTGTCAGTCTTCGGAATGATGAGGCTGACGCTGAACTTCGGGGTGCCGCCGTTGATGGACTTGGCCTCCCAGACATTGGCATAGGACCAACGGGTGTCCTTGCCGGTGATAACCTTCATGGGGTTTGTGAGTTTAGTAGAATTTGACATATTAGTTGTCCTCCTTGAAATCATCGATAGTGGTTGTCATTGCCGGTCTCTTATCGCTGTCCGGCACCAGCGTGGGTTTTCCTTGAGGCTTGGTGGTCAGGCCTCCAAGAATGTCGTTGAACTGTTTCTTTCCGAGAAGCGAGGTCATGGCGGTGACGCCGAGAATCTTGTGTTCGTAAGGGTCGTACCCGGCAGCTGTTACGGCTGCGATGACGGCATTCTCGTCTGTGTACTTGCGGTTGGAGCGGCCCTCGACCAGCTTGTAGCCGGACCACTGTTTACCGCTGATGGCTGCTTGAAGCGCATAGTCCTTGATGTCGGAGGCCCAAGCGATCAGCTCGTCAATGCGACCGAGGATTTCTTCAACCTCTTCATCCGTGAGCAGAGGCGGCTGCCTGAACTCGAACTTGGCAAGATCCATGTTGGCGTTGGCTCTTTCACGACAGTCAGCTTTGGCCTTGCAGAACTGGCACCATTCGCCGCAGTGGTATTCACCGTCTCCGTTAAAGGCAAGCTCTGCAGTCGGGGCCAGAACCTGATCGGCCCATTCGTAGAGTTCGTCCTTTGGAATGGTGAAGGTGCTGACGTTGGAGCGTCGGGGCTGGTAGATGGTCATGCTGACGGCGTCGATGTCGTAGATGCAGTCGAACAGTTCCAGCGCACCGAGGGCGTACAGCTTCATCTGCGGGTTGTCGTCAGCTTCGACCAGAACGCCTCTGCCGTGCTTGTAGTCGACGATGTGCAGCGTCCCGTCTGCAATGATGACGCAGTCGCCGGTACCAAAGCCCTCCTCGACGTACTTGGAGTAGTTGAGCCGCTGTTCGATCAGGACCACAGGATCCGAGCAGGTCTTCTTAGCTTCTTCGACCAACTCCATCACGAAGGCCACATACCCGTTGGCGCATTCCTCCATTTCGGAGTTATACCAAGTAAGGTCTTCGGTCGGGTCCTTGACCTCTATGCCGAGTGCCGTCCGGAGCTTGAACTCACAGAGGGCGTGGGCGTCCGTGCCTTCGGCTGCGAAATCGCTGCCTTTGTCGTCGTAGCCTTCACAGAGCCTTGCCGAAGGTGGGCAGTTGAGCCACCTGTGCGAGGACGATGCAGAGAGAAGTGCGTGGTTAGCCATTGCCGAGTACCTCCGCATCCGCTACCAGAGCCTTGTAGCTTGCCGGGTCAACCTCGGAGAGCTTCTTGGCACCGTACTTCAGGAGAAGGTCACGGATCTGAGCGGTGAAGCCATCACGGGACTTTTCTGCCAGAATCGCTCTGACCTCTTCGAGGGTGAGTGCCTTTTCCGGTTCCGGAGCAGGGGCCGCTTCCTCACTGCCGCTGAATGCGCCGGTCAGCCAGTTGGCGATGTCGTTAATAGAAGATGCAATATCCCGCAACTCCCTGATGGTCGCTTCCATTTCGCTCATTTTGCTCATCACGTTTTCCTCCTTCCTGAGATTGGCTTGTCTGGTTCAGCTGGATCAGCTTCCTCGCCAGACGTCTTGACACTACGCTGATTGCCGTAAGCACTTCGATGAGCTCTTCATCGGTGACGGCCTTGTTGGGTCTGGACTCACTCATTGGCGGTTCCTCCTTTCTGAGGACCTGTGTTGTTTTGCTGTCCTCAGTACCCACTGGAGGGAAACCGGTGTTTTGAACGAAAAAAACTAAAAAAATATTTGACCGCCGCAGAATTGCTTCCACGGCGGCCTTTGTTGGGTATTAGATAAAGTCCTTCAGGGCTTCACGCAGGATGGAAAACACCTTGTTCTTCTGGTAGTTGATGGTCGACTGGCGTTTGCCCATGTCGGCAGCGATTTCACGCTCCGTCTTGCCCTGCATGATAAGCTCGCAGATGCGTCTGCCGTCCGGGTCAAGGCGGTTTAGCTCGGCGTATAGAGTGTCGAGCAGTTCCTTATCCATAAGGATGGACTCCGCTGACGGTGCGTCGTCAGCCAGCGTGTCGCCAAGGGTAAGCTCGTCTTCCTCGCCGCCGATAGGCGTATCGATGGAAACCTTCTTACCGGCAGCGTAGAACGGGCAGCCGGGGCAAACACCGTCGCATTTCCAAAGCTGGGCCTTGGTGCAGCGGCACTCGCCGTTCTTCTGGGCATGATAGCGGGTGTTCCAGATGGGCTGGTAGTATGCTCTGTAAACTTCCTCGCTGACCTCGATTGGGGTCCCGTCGACCGGGATAAAGTAACGATTGTCTTTGTTTGCCATTTCTTTTTCCTCCAATGGTTTTCAGATTTGCGGAAACCACCGAAGGAAAAAGGTCCTGTGGGGTTTCCACAAGACCTATCCAATCGTTCAGAAGGTCAGCTGCTATAGTTGCTAAGGTTAATAAGGTCAGCGACCAGAAAAGTTTTTAAACTCTCGCCATATAGAGTTCATTGCATGGGATTGTAATTTCGGCTTTTTTGTGCTATAATGTGTTTTAGTGGGGTTTGTTAGGGTTTGCAAATTCGATACAGCCACCACTTTTTGGCATGTAAATGACTGTCAATCGGAGGGACAACCTGTGACAATAAACGAATATCCTCGCCTGTGCGGAGGCACCTTCTTCACGTTGGTGTTACAAGCCCTCCGGCAACGAATGAAAGCGAGAGAACATTATTCTGGTGATAGCGACGGCCTGTCAGATCCAGAAGTGCTGGTTGGCCTGATCAGGGTAATCAATCCTGATTACGCAGATCCCGGCAAGGAAAATCTGAAAGGCACGGCAAACAACTACAAAGCCTGTAAGACATCGAATAGCACATACCTGCCATTTGATGACGAACAGGTATTATCAGCATTTGACTCCGTAGTGAGAACGGACTATCAAACGGCCTTGAACGGGATGATCGGTTTTGTAAATGACTTCCTCGATGTAGGCGAGACGGTTCATAAGGATGTCAATCTGGTCCGTGCTCTCATAGACCTGATTCAGCAGGATCAGACCATCAAAGCCAGTGACGAGTTCTATATCGGGCCGAATGGAGAGAAAAAGAAAAAGGCCGCACTTAGCGACCTCAAGGAAGTATGCCTCCCGTCATTTCTTCTTGGCGTTTGGCACTACGTTGTTATGAATCGGAGAGACAATGCTGTAGGCAAAAAGACCTATGATGTTTGGTGTCCATCAAACGACCGAGCTCCAAGAAAGTACACCGCACATATGGGTGAAGGCCTTCTTGATAGCCTGACGACCTACACCGTTGATACTAAGGAAACGATAACCGCAGAGGTCGTTGACGAGCCTATTGAAGATGATGCTTCGGAGGCAGCCGGTCAGGACACACCTCCGGTGACTCAGCAGATGGTGAACAACAATCCTACGTTTTTTAACATCAACATCTCTGGCGGTAACAACAGCTTCTATCAGCACGTTGACAAGCTGACGATAAACAACGGAGGAAAACAAGATGAGTGATGATTTACCGGTTAATTCCTCCGGCAATCTCCCTGTGCCGGGGAAGGCCGCCGAGATTACCGTATCCGGAGGCAATAACAATTTCGTTGCTCACGCTGATACCGTGGAAAACAATATCACGGTAATGCTGAATGATCCCAGATCGAGGCGTGGGGCGAACAGAGCACGAGTAACATTTAACACAGACTTCTATCATCTGTTTGTGATTCTTGGTGAGAAGTTCGAGGACGACTATTTTCTGGTTCCAAAGGATCGGGCCTTGACAGAGAGCACAAACGATGAGTTAAAAACAAAATATGCGTCTCTCACACCAGAAGCTGTCGAGGGCTTGAAACGGTATCCTGCCATCTTTGCTGATGAGAACCATTCCTACGGGAAGACGGATGATGCTCAAGATGCTTATTTCGGTTTCGTGAAGGACGTTAAGATTCAGGACAACGGGATCAAGATCTACTACACGGTTATAACGGCGATCCAACAGCAGATTTTAAATGAGCAGTGCTTTGAATTTGGCATCTGCGGAGCCAGATCGTTTAATGAGCTGAACCGCACACATTGGGCACTGAAACAAATAAATCTCATTGAAGCATTGCAGAAAGCTGGAGTTCAGATTATTTGAATCGTAACTCTTGTAGAAAAATGGAGGTAATACGATGAGTCACGAGTATGAAGAAATGCAAGTCGAGAAGTGGGTTAATCTGGAAGATGTAGCTGAACATCTGAGCATCAGTCAAGATACAGTTCGCACATGGATTAAAGAAGGAAAGCTGCCCGTGTACCGGGCTGGCAAACGGTATAAATTCAAAATCTCTGAAGTTGATGAATGGGTCCGCAAAGGCAAAATTCAGGAATGAGTTTTGAGATTGGAAGCAGGATGGTGAATTGAATGCAGCGTAAGGTATCTTCAGCAATTACGAATATCACGCTAAACAGAGCAACTTTTATAGATGCCCCGATTGATGAGCTCACGTTCGTCAACTTCTTCTATGGCAATAACGGAGCGGGAAAATCTTCTATCGCTCACGCCATTGCGGAGGATGACGGAGTTGTCTGGGCCGATGGCAAAACCGCCGACGACTTTGAAGTGCTCGTTTATAATCAGGATTTCATCAACGACAACTTTGTGAATTACGGCGATCTCAAAGGCGTCTTTATCTTCGGTGAAGAGGATGTCGAGGCTAAAAAGAAGATCGCTGAACTTACAGATCAGAAAAAGCAGAAAATGGATGCTCGTCAGACAGCTCTTGATGAGCATAAAAAGAAAACAGATGGCCTTGCATCTGCGCTGACGCAGTTTCAGGACACCTGCTTTTCAAAGACTGCGGAAATCCGCAGACGCTTCGATAAGTGCATGGACGGCAAGAAGCAAAAGAAGAACTTTGCCGAGGCCGTACTTGGAGAAACAAAACCGACCGATCACGATCTGGCAGAGCTGGAGCGTCTCTATGACGTAGCTTTTGACGATTCAGCCAGAGCGTATACGGAGTTCAAAAAAGCCGCAGCTACCACCTACGGTAGCCTTCCCGGAAAGGACCTGCTCGATAGAATGATTGTCAGCAGCAGCGATACGCCTTTCGCAAAATTCATGAAGGCTCTCGGTGACACAGCATCCGATTGGGTCCGTGATGGTCATACCCATTATGCCGGTGCAGCGGGTGGAAAATGCCCGTACTGCCAGCAGAAGCTCCCGGCAAACTTTGAGGCGGATATTGCGGCTACCTTTGACGCTCAGTATCAGCAGGACATCCGTGATCTTGGGCAGTTCCAGACTGTGTATGAAAGAGAGATCAGAGAAATCGTCCGGGTGCTTCAGGTTAATGCCAGCGACGTTATGCCGACGATTGATCTGACTGCTTATCAGGAAAAACTCGCCCTGTTGGAGAGCAACTTTGAAATCAACCGTCAGCGCATTGCTGAGAAGGTCAAAGAACCGTCAAAGACCATTTCTCTTGAGGATACCGATACACTCCTGTTAGAAATCGGTGCAATGATTGACGAAATCAATAAGCAGATCAAGACAAATAACGATGTAGTTTCTGCCAAGAGGTCCAGCAAGAGCAAATGCAAGACAGAAATCATGCAGTATCTTGCGTTCATGCTGGCGGCTGACGTGAAGAGCTATCAGGATGAGGTCGACCGACTCCAGAAGGAAATCGACGACGTTACCGAGCGTGGCAAGAAGCTCAGAAAAGAAATCGGAGACCTGACAAATGAGATCTCCGACCTGAACAAGCACAATGCGAATACTGAGGCTGCCATCGACAGCATCAATAAGATTCTGAAGGATTCCGGTTTCCAAGGCTTCAGCATTCGTGCCAAGGAAGGTGTGGAGAACGTGTATGAGGTTATCCGTGAAGACGGCTCAATTGCGGAAAACCTCAGTGAGGGTGAACGGAACTTTATCTCTTTCCTGTACTTCTATCATCAGGTGCGTGGCAGCATGAGCAGCGAGGAGCTCAAGGAAAAAATCGTCGTTATCGATGACCCGGTGTCCAGCATGGATAGCACGGCTCTGTTCCTCGTCAGCGCAATCGTCCGTGAGATGATCAATGTCTGCCGGAACAATACTGAGTACTTGAATCCGAAAGTTCCCGGCGACTACATCAAGCAGCTGTTCATCCTGACGCATAACGTGTACTTCCACCGTGAAGTCACTTACCAGCAGGTAGGTTATTACAGCTGCACGTCGTTCTACATGATTCGGAAGAACGACAACATTTCCACCATCAAGCTCTGTAAACGTCAGAGCAAGGAAATCCCGACCGAAGAAGAAAACTATAATCCGGTCCAGAACTCCTACGCTGCTCTGTGGGATGAGCTCCGGGACATCCAGTCTACGATCCCGGCCCTGAACGTAATGAGGCGCATCCTCGAATACTACTTCCTGCAGCTCTGCGGATATGAAGGAAGTGACCTCCGGGAAATCGTTCTGGAGAAACCGGAGAACCGTAACAAGTTTATCAAGCAGGTCGAGGGTGAGAAATCGGATATGACGGATTATCAGCTGGCTTCTTCTTTGCTGGCGTACATCAACAATCCGAATGGAATCAGCGATGGCCTGAACTATGTTGAGGATTGCGAGGATGTAGACGCATACAAGCGGGTCTTCCAGATGATCTTTGAGGCCCTCGGCCAGAGTCAGCATTATACGATGATGACCGGAAAACGGATAAAGTCCTGATTATGGGACAGCAATAATTATAAAATAAGAGGTAGCATGGCACTACCATAATGAAAAGCGAGGTATAACGGCAATGGCAGACAAGAATATCATCGATGCAATGTGGGACGATTCGCCCATCGATGTTTCCACCGAAGTAAACTTTATCTGGTCCATCGCAAACAAACTGCGTGGGCCTTACCGCAGTGACAAATATAAGGATGTCATCATTCCGATGACGATCATTCGCCGCTTTGAGTGTGCGCTGGCACCTACCAAGGCAGCGGTTGTAGCGAAGTTCAAAGAGAATCCGAACTTCCCGGCAAAGGCGATGCAGCGTATTTCCGGGTTTCAGTTCTATAACACCAGCGAGTTCGACCTCGCAGAGCTGGTGAACGATGCGGACCACATTGCCGCCAACTTCAAGAGCTACCTGCAGGGCTTTTCCGCCAACGTACTTGAAATCCTGATGTCCAAGGAGCGTGGTCTGAACTTCGGTGAAGAGATCGACAAGATGGACAAGAATAACCGTCTGCTTTCTGTAGTCAAGGCTTTCTCCGAGCTGGACCTCAATCCTCGCACCATCGACAATGTGAAGATGGGATACATCTTCGAGGAACTGATCCGAAAGTTCTCTGAAAATGCTGAGGCTGGTGATCACTACACCGGTCGAGACATCATCAAGCTCATGGTCAACATCCTGCTGGCCGAGGGCTGCGATGACATTTTTGATGACGGAAAGGTTATCACCATATTGGATCAGGCCTGTGGCACGGGCGGTATGCTTTCCACCAGCTACAACTTCATTAAGCGTTACAATCCATCGGCAGATGTTCGCCTGTTCGGTCAGGAAATTAATCCGGAGTCTTACGCTATGTGCCTTGCAGAGATGCTCATCAAGGGACAGAATGCCGAAAATATCTGCTATCAGGACACCATGAAAGCCGACCGTTTCAAGTCCACCAAAATGCGCTTTGTGCTTGAAAATCCGCCGTTCGGTACTGCATGGGGCGGTAAAGATGCCGCCGAAGGCGTTGAGGATGCCGTCAACACAGAATATCAGAAGGGCTTCGATGGTCGTTGGGGTGCGGGACTGCCCGGCTCCGGCGATATGCAGATGCTGTTTTTGCAGTCTGCCATCGACAAAATGGACGATAACTTTGGCCGTGCCGCTATCATCGAAAACGGCAGCCCGCTCTTCTCCGGCGGGACTGCATCCGGCGAGAGTCAGATTCGCCGTTGGATGTTGGAAAGCGATTTGATTGAAGCCATCATTGCGCTGCCCACCGATCTGTTTTATAACACAGGCATCGCTACATACATCTGGGTCCTCTCCAAGAATAAGCGTCCGGAGCGCAAAGGCAAGATTCAGTTGATTGACGCCTCGACTTTCTTCAAAAAGCTGCGTAAAGCCCTGGGCGATAAGAAAAACGAGATATCTCCCGAAGGTCGCAGTGCCGTTACCAAGCTGTATGCGGACTTCGCAGAAAACGAATATTGCAAAATCTATCGGAACGAGGAGTTCATTTATCGTGAGTACACGGTGATGCAGCCCCTTCAGCGTAGCTATGCCATTACGGCGGAGCGGATTCAGGCGATGGTGGGTAAAGGCGCACTTGACAGCCTCTACAACGAAGTGAAATTTGCAGACTTGGAATTGATGGCGGAAAGAGATGGTAAAGCTCAGAAACAACTGGACAGGTTTTTTGTTGGCAAGCCGATCTTTGATGCGATTCTTGCAGATTTGAACCACGCCATCAGTGATACTGTGTGGATGTCGCCTGATGCCTTTATGCCGCATCTTACCGAAGTATTAAGCAAGGCTACAACAGATAAGAAGCTGTTGGAAAAGATTGCGGACGGGCTTTCCGTTATGGATAAAAATGCGGAAATTCAGCGTGACCGCAAGGGTAATATTCTCTACGACAAGGAAACCAAGGACACTGAACTGGTGAAATGGGAAGAAAGCATTGAGGATTATATGGCAAGAGAGGTTCTGCCTCATATCCCAGATGCTGCCGCTTTCTTTGAAGAAGACCTCGGAAAGAAAAAGCCTGTCATCAAGACCGGTGCAGAAATTCCGTTCACACGGTATTTCTACAAATATCAGCAGCCGATTGCCAGTGAAGAACTGGAAGCAAGATTTTCAGAATTGGAGCTTTCTGTTTCTGAGCGTGTGGCTAAGCTGTTTGAGTAAGGCGGTGCTGATATGAGAGAAATGAAAGATAGCGGAGTACAATGGATTGGGGCAATTCCCGTTGACTGGAAAGTTGATAATCCCAAATACCACTTTACACAGCGAAAGGACCGTGCAAAACCAGGCATGGTGCAACTGACTGCTTCTCAGAAATATGGAGTAATAACTCAAACTGAATACATGGAACGGACAGGAGCAAATATAGTTACCGTTGAAAAGGATTTTGACATATTGAAACTTGTGCGCGCTGGAGACTTCGTAATACATATGAGAAGTTTTCAGGGAGGATTAGAATATAGTGAAAAGACCGGAAGTACCAGTTCTGCATATGTTATGCTAATTCCGCACAGCACTATTTGCGAGCCAAGATACTATAAATGGTTTTTTAAATCCAGCAACTATATTGATGCATTAAGTAGTACTTCAAATCTGGTGCGTGACGGTCAAGCAATGCGATGAGCAAACTTCATACAGTTACCAATACCGTTTCCTCCGGCAAGCGAACAGCGCCGCATTGCCGATTTTCTCGATGCCAAGTGCGCTGAAATCGATGCACTGACTGCCGACATCCAAACCCAAATCGACACACTGGAGCAATACAAGCGGTCTGTCATCACCGAAACAGTCACCAAGGGGCTGAACCCGGCTGCGGAGACGAAGGACAGCGGAATTGAGTGGGTTGGCAGAATTCCGGCACATTGGCCGATTCATCCTGTTTATTCCTACTACGGTGAGCGCAAAAACAAGAATCGACTGGGCAAAGAGGATAATCTGTTGTCGCTGAGTTATGGCAGAGTTATCCGCAAGGACATCAACACCAATGATGGGCTGTTACCGGAGAGCTTTAATACCTACAACATCGTTGAAGCAGGTGACATTATCATCCGTCCCACCGATTTGCAGAACGATAAACGCAGCTTGCGCACTGGACTTGTAAAGGAACACGGCATAATCACTTCGGCATATATTGACCTTTGTCCGCTCAAACAGGTCGATTCGAGGTATTTTCACTTCCTTCTTCATGCATACGATGTTATGAAGGTATTTTATAACATGGGAAACGGTGTCCGCCAGGGACTGAACTATTCCGAGTTTTCTCGGCTTATGGTTTTTGAGCCACCATATGAGGAACAGGTAGCCATGGCGGACTATCTGGAAACCAAGGTCACAGAAGTAGACGCAATCATCGAGCAGAAGAAAGAGCAGATGGCTGTTCTTGATGCCTACAAGCGTTCGCTGATTTTTGAGTATGTAACCGGAAAGAAGGAGGTTGTCTAATGGCTACTTTTGAAGAACAGCTCGATTCCCTCTTGGAACGGGCAAAAACCATTGCATCACCTAACAAGTTAAGAACAGCCTCTGAAAAACAACCTGCCGATAAGTGGATGAATGATGTACAAATTTTCTATAATACTTACCTGAAAGACCACGCTTTGGGGCAGCGCATAAACACAATACTGTTTCATCGCTCAACCGGTGCATTCGAGGAATTGGTTTCCTGTTTAGAGAGTGTTCGGGGGGATGAGGCTTTTGTGGATGAAAAGAACGGAGTTTCTACGGTCAACATCCCTAAATACCGTGCAAAAGACGTTCCGGAGTATGATGTGTTCATTTCTCACGCCAGTAAAGATAAGGCTGATCTGGTAGAAGAACTGTATCAATCGCTTAACAAACTTGGGGTAGCAATTTTTTATGACAAGGAATCCCTGGAATGGGGTGACAACTGGAAAGATAGAATTCTTAACGGCACTAAGAAGGCAGAATTCGCAATCATTGTTATATCGGAAAACTTCTTCGATAGAGAATGGACGGAGCGCGAACTCTCTGAATTTTTGAACCGTCAGAACAGAAATGGTCAAAAGCTGATCCTGCCGATTTTACACAATATTACGGTTTCACAGCTTCAGGAAAAATATCCATCTGTGGCAGATCTCCAAGCGATAGACTCATCAAAGTATAATTGTGACCAAATCGCATTGCTTTTTGCAAGGCAGCTAATCAAACGACTGAAAAGCGATTAAGGAGGTGGATGGCACATGAATGACATATTGACCGAAAAAGAATATCAGCATTTCATCATGGACAGGCTCTCGCAGGACAATGGTTACATCGTCCGCAAAGCGACAAGCTACGACCGCCTCTTTGCTATGGACCGGGAGCTGCTGTTTCAGTTTCTGAACGATACCCAGCCGGATGAGATGGCGGCACTCCGCAAAATCTATAAGTCCGACCTGGAAGATACCCTCGTCAGCTTTATCAATGCCGAGGTGACCAAAACCCGCGGCAGTCTGCTGGATGTGCTGAAGCATGGCATTGAAATCTCCAATATGAAGCTGGAGCTTATGTACACCAAGCCCGCTACCACCTTTAACCGGGAACTGCTGGCAAGGTACGAGAAGAATATTTTCTCCGTTATGGAGGAGGTCTGGGCAAGCGATGATGAGCGTATTGACCTGGTCATCTTCCTGAATGGCATTGCCATCATGTCTTTTGAGCTGAAATGCAATGCCGCCGGTCAGTCGTACCAAGATGCCATTTATCAGTACCGTGTTGATCGTGACCCGAACACCAGACTGTTCCGCTTTAAGGCTGGATGCCTTGTGAACTTTGCGATGGATCTGGAGCAGGTCTATATGACCACCAAGCTTGCCGGAAACTCTACCTTTTTCCTGCCATTCAACATGGGCAACGGCGAAGGCGTCAATGCCGGTGCGGGTAACCCCACCTTCAAAGACAAGTACAGTGTCTCCTATATGTGGGAGGATATTCTGAAAAAGGATACTGTCCTCGACCTCATCAGCAAGTTCATCTTCATCGAAACGAAGGAAAGCAAGGATGAGCTGACCGGAAAAACGAAGAAGTCCGAAAACATCATCTTTCCACGATATCATCAACTGGATGTGATCCGCAAGCTGCTGGCAGATGTGCGTGAGAATGGCTCTACGCAGAATTATCTGATCCAGCATAGCGCAGGCTCCGGCAAAACGAACTCTATCGCATGGTTGGCGCACCGACTCACTTCGCTGCATGATGCGGATAATAAGATCATCTTTGATAATGTCGTCATCGTCACTGATCGTGTTGTCGTTGATCGGCAGCTTCAGAAAGCCATTATGGGTATGGAGCACAAAGCCGGGCTTATCCGAGTGATGGACGATAAGTGCAACTCTGCCGACCTTGCCATTGCACTGAACGGCAATACAAAAATCATCGCCACCACAATCCAGAAATTCCCGTATATCGTGGATAGCGTTGCAGGGCTGAAAAACAAGCGTTTTGCGGTTATTATCGATGAGGCACATTCCTCCACCGCAGGTAAGGACATGGCAGCGGTCACAAAGTCACTGGGAGCCGGTGAGCAGGAAGCCGCCGATGTGGAAGATATGATTACAGACGAGATCCGCAGAAACGGCAAACAGGCCAACGTGTCCATGTTTGCTTTCACTGCCACACCGAAGCCGACAACAATTCAGCTTTTTGGTCGCCTGAACACCAGAGGCCAGCGTGAAGCATTCCATGTTTACTCAATGAAACAGGCCATCGAGGAGGGCTTTATTCTCGATGTGCTCCAGAACTATACAACTTACGACACCTTCTATCAGATCAACAAAGAGATCGAAGAAGATCCGCAGATGAAAACTGCATCTGCAAAAAGGCAGATTGCCCGTTTCGTGGAGCTGCACGAAACGAACATTGCTCAGAGGGTCGAGGTCATCGTTGAGCATTTCCGCACGACGGTGATGCCGGAACTCGGCGGCATGGCAAAAGCAATGGTTATCACGGCTTCTCGACAGGGTGCTGTAAAATACCGTCAGGCCTTTGAGGACTATACCAAGAAGAAAGGCTATACGGACATTAAGGCTCTGGTCGCTTTCTCCGGGAAAGTAAAGCTCCCGGATGATGAGACGGAGTACACCGAGGCCTCTATGAATGGGTTCCCGGAGGACCGGCTGACGAAGGAATTTGACAAGGACGATTATCAGGTGCTTTTGGTGGCAAACAAATACCAGACCGGTTTTGACCAGCCAAAGCTCTGTGCCATGTATGTTCTCAAGAAGCTCAAGGGCGTATCAGCTGTCCAGACGCTTTCCCGCCTGAACAGAATCTGCCCTCCGTTTGAGAAGAAGACCTTTGTACTCGACTTCGTGAACAGCTACGAGGACATCAAGGCTGCCTTCGCTCCGTATTACACGACCACGCTGCTTTCCAATTCTGTGACGCCGACGGCTATTTATGACCTTGAGGCGACGATTGACGCATATACTGTTCTCGATCCGGACGATATCGAAAAGGCTAACGAACTGCTGTACAAGGAGAACATCTCCTCCAAGGATAAGCAGAAGCTGACCTTCTACTTCAAACGGGCCAAGAATATGATCGAGCAATATGAGCTGATCAAGCAGCATGAAATTGTTGCTATGATGCGTCACTTCGTCCGCTTCTATGAGTTCTTGCTGCAGGTATCCTGCTTTGAGGATACGGACTTGCACAAGAAATATAACTTCATCACTTATCTGCTGGCTTATATCAACATCAAACATCCGGGCGGCGGTTATAACCTCGACGGCAAAATCAAAGCTACCAACTTCGTGCAGAAGAAAGCCGAAGAACACACGACACCGAATCTGGTAGCGAAACCTGTGGTGAAGCTGCCGACTGCAGAGAGCTTTGGCCTGACCGAAGCAAAGGAAGAAAGGCTCTCCCAGATTATTGCGGAGATCAATAGCCGGACCGGAAAGGCCTACGATAACGATGTGGCCGTGAAAGCGATGCTCCAGATTCGGGACATCCTCATGAAGTCGGATAAGCTGAAGACCAGCGCAAAAAACAATACAGTAAAGGACTTCGAGTTCTCTTACTTTGACGACATTGACGATGCGCTGATTGAGGGACTTGAACAGAATCAGGACTTCTTCTCGCTGCTTCTCAGCAACGATGAGATAAAGAAACAGGTGCTGGGCATCTTCACAGAAGAAATCTATAAGAGCTTGAGAGAAGCATAAAGGGGTGATCACATGTTTGACCAATTTCGTTTGAAGGATGTGCTTGTAGCCTACAAGCAAAACTTCGTCGCAAAACAATGGGGCGATGAAAAGTACAAATGGGAAGCCGTAAAGTGGTTTCAGGACAATTGGGATGTGAATGCTCCGGATTTTGCAGAAATGCTGAACCGCTCTCTGGACAAGACGTTCAACCTGCTGGCCTCCAACAACAACTTCCCGAAGGGTATGATCGTCGGCTTTGCAAAGTCAGCTCCTGAAGAGGTCCGGGCTATGTTCATCGCCCTGTTCGATGAAAGCAAGGATGTATTCGAGAGACTGGATGCGTTCAAAATGCAATCATCCATTCTTTTGGAGAAGTACGGTAATGGTGCCGCACAGCATTACCAGTACGAAAATGCCATCAGTACCTATCTGTGGCTCCGCTATCCGGATAAGTATTACATCTACAAGTTCGGTGAAGTAAAAACGGTCGCCAGCGAGCTTGAATCGGATTATCGTTTCAAGAAGGGTGCCTATGCCGATAACATTCGGAACTTCTTAAAACTCTATGACGAGATCAGTGCGGCCCTTAAAGAGGACACCGAGCTGGTGAATCTCTTCCAATCGCAATTGACCGATACTTGCTATCCCGATCCGGAGCTGAAGACGCTGACCATCGATGTCGGTTTTTACATCAGCCGCTATTACTCTCAGAAAGATTCTGCTCCTGATACCACCAGTTGGTACGGTGCAGATTTTGATCCCGGCCTCTCCGTTGAGGATTGGAGTAAGCTGCTGAAAGATGAAACCGTCTTTACGACTGGTGCGCTGGAAATCATGAAGCGCATGAAGGATTATGGCGGCATGGCTTCTTGCACACAGCTTGCAGTGAAATATGGCGAGACTAAGAATTTCTACAATTCCGGTTCTGTTGCATTGGCACGGAGAGTCTGCGAGGCCACCGGTGTTAATCCTAACACCAGAGACGACGGCTCTACGCAGTGGTGGACAATTCTTTACACAGGCCGTGATGCTGATAAGGATGAGGACGGTAGTTTTATCTGGAAGCTGCGAGATGAACTTTCAGCTGCTCTCGACAAAGCTGATCTGAGTGGGATTGAACTGTATGTTGCAGCTGCTCCCGGTGAGCAGGACCGTGGTTATTGGTGTTTGAATGCCAATCCGAAGATCTGGAGCTTTGCGGACATCGCCGTTGGAGAGGTTCAGTCCTACACGCTTTACAATGAGAATGGCAACAAGCGTCGCATCTTCCAGAACTTCCTTGATGCGAAAGCTGGCGACATGATAATTGGATACGAATCCAATCCGGTAAAGCAGATTGTTGCCATCGGTCGTGTTAGCGCAGAACAAGACGGTGAGAAGCTGTTCTTTGAAAAGGTCGAAGGCCTGACTTCGCCGATTGATTATGCCATATTGAGAGGGTGCCCGGAACTTGAACGTATGGAGTATTTCCAGAATCCGCAGGGCAGCTTGTTCAAGCTCACCAGAGGAGAATATGACTTCATTCTCGATATGATCCGTGAGGAGAATCCGGTCGCTACGGAAGCCTCCATCGATGCTTACACAAAGAGTGACTTCCTCGATGAAGTCTATATGACCGAAAAACGCTACGAGAACCTTGTGGCCGTTCTTCGCAATAAGAAGAACATCATTCTGCAGGGTGCTCCCGGTGTTGGTAAGACTTTCGCCGCAAGACGTCTGGCGTGGTCCATGATGGGTGAAAAGGACGACAGCCGCATCGAGTTCGTTCAGTTCCACCAGAACTATTCCTATGAAGACTTCATGATGGGATATAAGCCTGTCGAGGATGGCTTTGAACTTAAGTACGGCATTTTCTATCGCTTCTGCCAGAAGGCCGCCAACCAGCCGGACAAGGAGTTCTTTTTTATCATCGACGAAATCAATCGGGGCAATATAAGTAAAATCTTCGGTGAGCTGCTGATGCTGATCGAAAAAGACTACAGAGGCACAAAAGCGACTCTCGCTTATAACGGGCTCTTATTTTCCGTCCCGAAGAACCTCTACATTATCGGTATGATGAACACTGCGGACCGCAGCCTTGCCATGATCGATTATGCGCTTCGTCGCCGCTTCAGCTTCTTTGAAGTGGAACCGGGATTCGATTCCGAGGGCTTCATCCATTACCAGAACAGCCTGAACAACGAGACGCTGAATGAACTCGTAAATAAGGTGAAAGACCTGAACCGTGAAATCTCTCTTGATAAATCGTTGGGTAAGGGCTTCTGCATCGGCCACAGCTATTTCTGCGGCAGGGATATTTGCACCGAGGAGTGGATGCATTCCATCGTTGACTACGACATTCTTCCGATGCTCAGCGAGTATTGGTTCGACGACGCCAACAAGCTCCAGCGTTGGGAGAACATTCTGCAAGGTGTGTTTCAATGATTAAGGATAAGAGCATCTTCATAAAAAACATATACTATATGCTTTCGTATGCCTTCACGACGCTGAATCAAGGCGGTTATGAGGATGTTGCTACCGAAGAGTTCGAGAACATGCATAACCTCTTCGCTGCGATTCTGGCGAAGGGCATCAGCAGACAGTTAAAGCAGGGCCTTTACCGGGAGTATTTAAACCGTAAAGAGGATGTCGCAGTAGTCCGTGGCAAGATCGATATGCCGGGGACCATTCAGAACCGCCTTGCCAGAAAACGGGTGCTGACCTGCGAGTACGACGAGCTTTCTGAAAACAATCTCCTGAATCAGATACTGAAAACGACCGTTATGCTTCTGCTCCGGCACACGAGGGTGGATCAGGAGTACAAAAGCGATCTGAAAAAGGAAATGCTGTTCTTCTCGAATGTTGACACGATCGATCCCACCACGATCCGCTGGTCAGCCATTCGGTTCCAGAGAAACAACAATACCTATCGTATGCTCATCAGCCTCTGCCAGCTCATTCTGGAAGGAATGCTTCTGACCACAGACTCTGGAGAATACAAGCTGGCCTCTTTTGTGGATGAACAGCGCATGAACCGTCTGTACGAGAAATTCATCCTCGAATACTACGCCAAGGAGTGTCCGCAGGTGACGGCGACGGCCTCGCAGATCCCGTGGGCCTTGGATGATGGTATCGGGACGATGCTACCGGTAATGCAGAGCGACATCATGCTCACCAGAGGGAGCGAGGTGCTTATCATTGACGCTAAGTATTACACGCATACCACGCAGACTCAGTACGACGTCCACACGCTCCATTCCGGCAATCTGTATCAGATCTTTACCTACGTCAAGAACAAGGATACGAAGTTCGGGGATCAGCCCCACAAGGTTTCCGGCATGCTCCTTTATGCCGCAACAGACGAAGCAATTCAGCCGGATAATGTCTATCAGATGAGCGGCAATCAAATCAGTGTGAAAACCCTTGATTTAAACCAGGATTTCTCGGAGATTGCCGCACAGCTCAATGCCATAGTCATAGAGCATTTTGCATGATTAAAATCCAAGTGTAAAGAGGTGAAACACCGTGATTGACTCAAATGAATACAAGGATCAGGAAAACAAAGAATCTGACACTGCTCTTGTTCCTTTTGAACTACATATTCTTGTAACTGACGCAGATACGAACGGATATGAAATATCAAAAATGAGTGATTTCATGGGCTTATATGCTCAACAGTTAACACGATCTTTGGCAGATAGTCCGTTTGTTGAAGTGGTTTCAAATATTCCTGTTGCAGACCTTGGAATAATAAATGATGTTGTTCAACATGCAGCTGTTGTTGCCAGAGGAAACATCACCCTTGTTCCTGATTTTGATAGCCTGCCAGCAGGGATAAAAGAAAAGCTCAAACAGGGTCTATACTCTATAGGAGACTCAAAACAAGTGGATGGTAACCTTCGTGCGGTAATCGTTGATGAAAATGGGGTTCGTGTCAAAGATATCACACTTAAAAAAGTGATTAATAATCCCGGAACTCTCGAAACCACTCGAAGTATCGCTAATCAAATGCAAATGAAGCAAATTCAAGACACACTAAAAGGCATCCAAGAAATGCAGAGTTATCAGTTGGATCGAGATCGGGATAGAGATATTCTCACGCCTTTCTTTGATGCTCGTGACTATATCTTACAAGCGCAGAACGCAACTTCTATTGAATCGAGGAACCAGTTCCTTGAAAAGGCATCTGACAGGATGACAACAGCGTTAAATAGCGTATATGCGGAAATGCGAACTGCTTCATTACATCTTGCGAAGAACACAAAATGGTCGTTGTTCCACAAACAATCTTCTATAGATACACTTCTTTCAAATTTATCGGATGATTTGCAGTTGGCAACAAAGTTTTCTGGCGTACAAATGCAGGTGTTTGAGGCACTCAGTCGTCGGGAGGACTCAAAGCTCGTATTGGATCGTTATCAAACCGTAATGCACGATTTTATCACGCAGGAAATAGGCGGAAGAGGTATGTCTGCTATAGAGCTGATGCACGATAACTATCACTATAGCAAAGAAAACACAGATTGTTGGTATACCTTTTCAAAAGAACTCGAACCTGCATTAGAAAGCACAAGACTCGCAATTGAAAACAAAGATGTTTACATAGTTTCAGTGGAGGATGTAAATGATGAGCAAGAATAACAATGAAGAGAGAAAATGCAAAATGTGTGGAAAAACCATAGTAGGTAAAAACAAGACAGGTATTTGTTCTGCATGTAAAAAGAAAGCCGGAGATACAGGCGTTACTGTAATGGGAGTTCTCGCATTAATAGGCGGAGCAATATGGACAGGGGTGAAGGCTTTTACAAAAAAGGATTAGAGTTTGAAACCTTTTAATTATTCCACACTTTTTAATTATTCCTCTGACAGCCGTTTTTGATGGGTAAGTTCCACAAGCCACAGAACCGGCCAGTAACAATCGAATAAACAGAAAAAAGGCTTCCGAAGCTCTGCTGTACAATACAGCGGAACCTCGAAAGTCCTTTATTTCAAGCCTTTTTCAGCACTTATGTGCCGGAGAAGGCTTTTTCTGTTGGTATCAAAGACAGCGTCTTTATAGATCCTACGAGCGGTTCTGGCTCTCTTTTGATCACCATAGGCAAGAGTGCTGCCAAGTACCTGAAGAACAAAGACGGCATCATGTACTATGCGCAGGAGCTGAAGGAAAACACATACAATCTGACCCGTATGAATCTTGTTATGCGCGGCATCAATCCAGCCAATATCTTCACTCGCTGTGGCGATACATTGGAGCAGGACTGGCCTATGTACGATGATGTCACTCAGACGTATAACCCGTTGTATCTGGATGCTGTGGTTTCCAACCCACCGTATTCACAGCACTGGGATCCTTCTCACAAGGAAACCGATCCCCGCTATCGCTATGGCATGGCACCAAAAGGAAAAGCTGACTATGCCTTCCTGCTTCATGACCTGTACCATGTAAAACCAGACGGTATTATGACCATCGTCCTCCCTCATGGTGTTCTGTTCCGTGGTGATGCTGTTGGAGGTGCTGATGGACTGGGTGAAGGCGAGGGACGTATTCGCCGAAATCTGATCGAAAATAACAACATCGAAGCAATTATCGGACTGCCTGTAAATATTTTCTATGGCACGGGTATTCCCACCATCATTATGGTTTTACGGCAAAAACGTGAAGCTTCTGATGTGCTTTTTATCGACGCTTCCAAGGGATTCACCAAAGTTGGTAAGACCAACAAACTGATGGCATCGGATATCAAAAAGATTGTCGATGCGATTGCTGCCCGTCCTGAGAATATTGAAAAGTTTGCCCGACTGGTCTCCAAGGAAGAGATTCGCCGCAATGGATATAACCTGAATATTCCCCGTTATATCGATTCTTCCGAAGCGGCGGAAACTTGGAATATTTACGCCACCATGTACGGCGGCATTCCCAACCATGAAATTGATTTTCTGGAACAGTATTGGACTGCGTTCCCTCAGCTGAGAAGTGTTCTGTTTGCCGCCGATGAAACCCCGTATTCAAGATTGGCAGTTGAAAACATTAAAGAAGCTATCGAAGGCAGTGCCGATGTACAAGCGTTCGTTGCAGCACATCAGTCAGCGTTCGCAGATTTTGATACATATCTGGACGGCGAACTGATCGGAAAAATGATGGATCTGAATGTCTCCAAGGCTGAGGATACTATTACGCAGAATATCTTTGGCCGTGTTGCACCGCTTCCCCTGATCGACAAGTATCAAGCGTATCAACTGTTGGATGACAAGTGGAATATAATTTCCACCGATCTTGAAATTATCCAGACAGAGGGTTTTGCGGCCACAAAGCAGGTCGACCCGAATATGGTCATCAAAAAGAAAGGCGATAAGGAAGAAGAAGTACAGAACGGCTGGGTAGGCCATGTCATTCCCTTTGATTTGGTGCAGACTACACTTCTTCGGGAAGATTATGATGCGCTCAAGGCAAAGGAAGCCAGACTGGATGAAATTTCTGCCGAATTAGCAGAGATCATAGATTCCATTGACGAGGGTGACCGCGGCGAGTTCTTGAATGATGACAATACTGCATTTGTGCCCAAAGAGTTTGCAGCAAAACTTGCGGAAATCTATGCAGATATCTCTTCCCCGGAATTGCTTGGTTTGCAGGGATATGCTGCATTGATAGATGCCAAAGCCGGAAAGGCGGCGAAACTGCAGTACATCTTTGAGCATAAGGAAGTGAACTGGGCGTTTGTAGATGGAAATGCCCCGTATACCAAGGGCAAAGTCGCGGCTTATATGAAAACGCTGCGCGAGGCATATTCCTTCCCGGAAGATTCCTTTGAGGCGAAGATGGTCTGTGCCGATAAGCTGATGACGGAAGAAAAAGCCGTCAAAAAGGATGTCAAGGAAAAAACCTATGCGCTCCACATGAAAACCAAAGAAACCATCGAAGGGCTGTCCGATGAACAAGCCCTTGAGTTGCTGCGCCTGAAATGGATTGCACCTTTGTGTGCATCTCTCCGTGCCATGCCGGATGCAATCATTGACACACTGGAAAAGGCGGTACAGACGTTGGTGGATAAGTATGCTGTGACTTACTTGGAATTGGATGAGCAGATTCAGAAATCCGAGGAAGCGCTTTCTTCCATGATCGATGAACTGACAGGTAATGAATACGACATGAAGGGATTGGCAGAGTTCAAGGCTCTGTTGAAGGGTGATGCAAATGTCAAAAAATCGATGCTTGAAAAAATGTTCCCTCGAAATGGCAGCTGCTATCCCGAAATTCGTTTCAAGGGATTTACTGACCCTTGGGAACAGCGTAAGTTCTCCGAGATAACTTTTCTGTCGGGAGAAAAGAATAGAGAAAACCTGCCGTTGGAGAGTTATTCAATAACCAACGAGAGCGGATTTGTGCCGCAAGACGAGAAGTTTGGAAATGGTGGCACTATGCGAGAAGCTGATAAAAGAATGTACTATATCGTTTCTCCAAACTCGTTTGCCTACAATCCGGCAAGAATAAATGTTGGCTCAATTGGATATCAAAACACCGGGAAAAATGTCATAGTTAGCTCACTTTACGAGATTTTTAAGACTTCCGATGATGTTGATGACAGACTTCTGTGGCACTGGTTCAAATCGCCTGATTTTCAAAAGCTGATTTGGCAGTTGCAAGAGGGCGGTGTTCGACTTTACTTCTATTATGACAAACTCTGTATGGGCGAGGTATCTCTCCCATCACTTGAGGAACAACGCAAAATTGGAAAGTTTTTTGATACTCTCGACAACCTTATCACCCTTCATCAGCGTGAGTTGGAACAGCTCCAAAGCATCAAAAAAGCACTGCTTGAAAAAATGTTTGTCTGATACAGGAGGCAAGCTATGGCATTTGAACAGGAAGCCGCCTTTGAAACGGCGCTCATTAATTTGCTGACAGAAAAATATGGCTGGGAGCCGGAAATTCTGCGCTATAAAACAGAAGAAGATCTGATCCAAAACTGGAAACAGATCCTCTTTGAAAACAACCGGGATGTGGACCGGCTGAACGATGTTCCGCTGACCGACGGAGAAATGCAGCAGATTCTTGACCAGATTACCCGTCTGCGCACGCCGCTGAAACTCAACGGTTTTATCAATGGTAAGACCGTTGCTGTCAAACGCGACAATCCCGCAGATGAACTGCACTTCGGGAAAGAAGTCAGTCTGAAAATCTATGACCGTCAGGAAATTGCCGCCGGTCAGAGCCGCTATCAGATTGCAGAGCAACCGGTGTTCAAGGCAAGAAACTCTGTTCTGCCCAACCGCCGTGGTGATTTCATGCTGTTGATCAATGGTATGCCACTGATTCACTGCGAACTGAAGCGCAGCGGTGTGGATGTCAGCCAAGCCTACAACCAGATTGAAAAATATGCACATGAGGGAGTTTTCTCTGGATTGTTTGCTCTTGTGCAGATTTTTATTGCTATGCAGCCGGATGAAACAGTCTATTTTTCAAATCCCGGCCCGGACGGAAAGTTCAACAAAGACTTTTACTTTCACTGGGCTGACGTCAACAATGAGCCGTTGAACAACTGGAAGGACATTGCACAGTATCTGCTTTCCATCCCTATGGCACACCAGCTGATCGGCTTCTATACCGTTGCCGACGATACTGACGGTATTTTGAAGGTTATGCGCAGCTATCAGTATTATGCGACTTCTCGTATTACCAGCCGCGTTGCTATGCGCCGATGGGCTGATAGGGATCAGATGGGCGGCTACATCTGGCACACCACCGGTTCCGGAAAACACTGACCAGCTTCAAATCGGCTCAGTTGATTGCAGCTTCCAAGGATGCCGACAAGGTTGTATTCCTGATGGACAGAGTTGAACTTGGCACGCAGTCCCTGTTGGACTATCGCGGGTTTGCCGACGATACAGACTCTGTGCAAGCTACAGAAAACACGGATATTCTCGTAGCAAAACTGCGGAGCGATGATCCCGCAAACACGTTGATTGTCACATCTATTCAGAAAATGAGCCGTGTGGAAGAAGAAAATGGCTTCAATGCGCACGACATCGAACTGATTCAAAATAAACGGGTTGTATTTATCATTGATGAAGCGCATCGTGATGTGTTTGGCGAAATGCTGCGGACTATTAAAGAGACTTTCCCGAACGCCATGTTTTTTGGCTTTACCGGCACGCCGATCCACGATGAGAATCAGAAGAAAATGAGCACTACTTCGGATGTGTTCGGCAATGAGCTGCACAGGTACAGCATTGCGGACGGCATCCGTGATAAGAATGTTCTGGGCTTTGATCCATACATGGTGCCAACATACAAAGATCGTGATCTTCGGAAAGCGGTTGCACTTGAAAGAGCTAAGGCAACTACTGAGGCAGAAGCGTTGGCAGACCCTAAAAAGAAAAAAGTCTATCTGCATTATATGGATCACACAAAAGTGCCGATGGCTGGATATGTTCAGGCAGATGGTAGCTATTTGAAAGGCATTGAAGATTATCTGCCTGTTTCTCAGTACGAACGCGAAGAGCATCAGTGTGCCGTAGTTGATGATATTTTGGAAAACTGGACAACCCTAAGCCACGACAGCAAGTTTCATGCGATTTTTGCTACCAGTAGCATTCCAGAGGCAATCCAGTATTATAAACTGTTTAAAGCAAAGGGTAATCTGAAGATTACCGCTTTGTTTGACCCAAGTATTGATAACAATGGTAATGGGCTTTTTAAAGAAGAGGGCATTGTTGAAATCATCAAAGATTACAATACCAGATACAGTATGGAGTTCCAAATGGCAACTTATGCAACCTTCAAAAAGGACATTTCCTATCGTCTGGCGCACAAAGAACAGTACAAAGGAATTGAACATACTTCCGACCAGCAAATTGATCTACTGATCGTTGTCGATCAGATGCTGACTGGTTTTGACTCCAAATGGATCAACACGCTATATTTGGATAAGATTTTGGTTTACGAAAAGTTGATTCAGGCATTCTCACGTACCAATCGTCTCTATGGCCCGGAGAAGCCCTTTGGCACGATTCGTTATTATCGTAAACCGTATACAATGCAGAGAAACATTGAAGAAGCGTTCAAGCTGTATTCCGGTGATAGACCTCTTGGCCTATTTGCCGACAAGCTGGAACGCAATCTCGAAAAAATGAATGCATTGTACGATGATATTGGGAGCATCTTCCGTTCTGCTGGAATTGAGAACTTCGAAAAACTTCCGGTTGATCATACGGAGCGCGGACAATTTGCTAAATTATTCAAGCAGCTTAACAGCTATCTCGAGGCTGCTAAGATACAGGGCTTCACTTGGAATAAGCTGTCCTATGAATTTAAGAACGTTGGCAGAAAAGTGATCATAAATCTGCACCTCGATGAAACCACCTACTTGATTCTTGCTTTGCGTTATAAGGAACTATTCTCTGGTGGTAGCGGAGGGACCGGTGTTGAAGATGTGCCGTATGAAATCGACTCCTACCTGACGGAAATCAATACTGGTGTAATTGATGCCAACTATATGAACTCCCGGTTCAAAAAGTACATCAAGGCATTGCAGGATGGTGCGGAAACTGCCGCTGTGCTAGATGAACTTCACAAGTCGTTTGCAACGCTCACGCAAGAGGAACAAAAATACGCAAACATCTTCCTCCACGATGTCCAGAACGGTGATGTGATAGTTGACGAAGGAAGAACGCTCCGTGATTACATTACAGAATATATGACCAGTGCCAAAAATGACCAGATCCACCGTTTTGCCACCGCCATCGGAGTTGATGAAATGATACTGCGTAGCTTTATGCAGTCGAAAATCACGGAAGCCAATATCAATGAGTTTGGTAAATTTGACACATTGAAGGCAACCGTGGATACGGAAAAGGCGAAAACCTTCCTTGAAATGATAGAGGGTAAGCCTATCAAGAAATTCCAGATCAACATGAAGATTGACCAAATGTTGAGAAGATTTATTCTTGAAGGCGGATTTGATATTACATGATTCGTAAAAGGAGTAGTGATATGAAAAGAAAAGAGAATTTAAATCGCGATACAGATACAACATTGAAACTGCATTTCTATATCATGTCGCTGTGGCTCCTGTTTGTTTTGTTATTCTTGCTTACTGTCGACATTCCAATAAGCTTTTCAAAAGACGCTCATTTTATAGGTGTTATGCCGTTATTAAAACGGAATTGGGTTGCATTTATTTCTTTGCTACTGGCACTACTTGGAATTGTTTTTGCCTCTATGGAAAGGCGAAAGTGGGCTGGTGTTTCAAATCCGCCATATGAAATTTTATCAGTTAAAAACGAAAATTACGAATATTTAACATTTCTTACCACCTACATAATTCCGTTGATTTGCATAGATTTGACTAAAGTTCGTTATGTTATTGTTCTTGGAGTGCTACTGGTACTAATTGGTTTTATTTTTATTCGAATGGACTTATACTATGGAAATCCGACACTTGCTCTCATGGGTTATAGACTATATCGTGCGGAGATAAAGGGATGTGAGGCTCCTGATGGGATAATTCTAATATCCAGAGACCGCTTAAATAAAGCATCGTCCATAAAATGGATTCCAATAGATGAATACGTTTGGATCGCAAAGGAGATTAAAAATGACATCTGAAGAACTAAAAAATGCGGCTGTTTCCGTTCTGGAAAAACCATACCACACTCAGCTATACCTCATTCTAAAAGTTGGAGATGAGCTGATTATGCGTTTGGCTGATATCGAAGATGAGAATACCGCCCCTGAGATTCAGCGTATGTTTGTTGGATTTGTAAACAATACCATAATATCCAATGATAATATAATTATTCGTAGCCTATCTGTTGCCGATGAGTTGCCGAATGCAATATATGAATATGACTATGAAAGCTACCCAGAGGAACTTGGTGTATTCAAGAAGTTTTCCATAGAAACAGCAGTTAAATCAGAAAAATTTAACTTTAAGACCGATAATTTAAGTCAATTGTTTGGCTACATAATTTATCTCGGATCTATGGAAAACGGCATCGTCCTGTTTAAAAAGCACTATTCGATCTCATTGATAAAAAGAGATAGTTTTTTGCTTGGCGCTATTAAAAGTGCAGAGCGCTTTGAAAAACTTCCCGGTGAAGATATCATTCGCTTAAATGATAGTATTCAACTTGTGCGTATAAATGAAGTCATTTTTGTGCTTGACCTAAAAATGCTTGAGCGCAATATGGGGTTTTCTGCTTTGATTCAAAAAGCAGCGAGTGAAACAGTTGAGGCAATTCAGACATTAGAAATTTTAGATGATATTCAAGTGTTAAAAGATGCCCTCTGCGAACCTGCTTTTTCTCGAAAGTTATCTAGGGTTAAAAAATCCTCTCCCATTTTCAAGTTGGGTATTACTAAAGAGGCAATTATTGAGTTTACCAAAACGACACCGGAGCTTGCGGGAAAATTCAAATACAGTGATGATGGGAACAAAATCCGGTTAGATACCAAAAAATCCAAAGATGCATTTTTAAAATTAATGAATGACTCTTTTTTGCGTTCTGAGTTGACGAAACAATACTATGAAGCATCAACTAAAGATAACATTACGCAAGCTTCGAATTAAAAAATGATTTCTTTTTATATGTTCACACAAAAGTTTCAAAATCCGGGTTGACATCTGCTCGGGTTTTGATTATACTATGCCTAACCCGAATTGGAGGTTGAATAACATGAAGCAACTGGGTATGCGCCTTCGTGCACTGCGGGAAGGCATTGGTTTATCCCAATCAAAATTTGCCGATGTAATCGGTTCTACACAGTCCAGCATCAACCGTTATGAAAACGGTCAGGCAACGCCGACAGTTGAGCTTCTACGCAAGTATGCGGACTACTTTGACGTTTCAATGGACTATATCTTTGCCCGCTGCGATGACCCGCACGGCAAGCTGTATGAGGCAAAACCTCCGGTTGACGCGAACAATCCTGAACTGAGGAAGTTCGTTGAGATGTGCTTCGATCCGGAATCACCGATGAACGAAAAACTGAAAGAAGCGATGCTGAAAATGCTGGGGGAGGCGAAGACATGAGCAGTGAATTAACCCATAATCCGGGACAGTTTGACGAGGTCATCCATATCATCGATAATGCCCGCAGCCGCGCCATGAAAGCGGTCAATGCAGAGCTTATTCAGATGTATTGGAGCGTCGGTGCGTATTTGTCAGAGCTTTGTTCTGCATCAAGCTTTGGCGATAAGATCATTGACGAAGTTGCCGCATACATTGTGCAAGAGAACCCCAACATCAAAGGTTTCAATCGTCGCGGTCTCTATCGTATGAAGCAATTCTACGAGACTTACAAGGACGATGAATTTGTGACACCACTGGTGACACAAATCAGCTGGACAAACCATCTGCTTATTATGTCTGGCTCCAAGACGGCAGATGAACGGCATTTTTACATGGCGCTCTGTGCGAAGGATCATTATTCCAAACGCGAGTTGGAGTGTCAGATCGGCACATCGTACTATGAGCGTTCAGTGATTTCTGCCAAGAAGCGATGCCTGAATCCGTTTCGCATGATGTGCGTGAAAGCATCCTCGATACCTATGTGCTTGAGTTTCTGGACTTGCCGGAGCAATTTTCTGAAAAGAATCTCCGTAAAGCAATCATCGAAAATCTGAAGCAGTTTATACTTGAATTTGGCCGGGACTTTACCTTTATCGGTGAGGAGTACCGTGTTCAGGTCGGCAATATAGATTTCTTCATCGACTTGCTGTTTTATAACCGTGCGCTTTCCTGCCTTGTCCCGATTGAACTGAAAATCGGAAAATTCAAGCCGGAACACATCGGGCAGATCAATTTTTATTTCGAAGCACTTGACCGCGATGTGAAGAAGCCAAATGAAAATCCAAGTGTAGGCGTTATTCTTTGCGCCAGCAAGGATGACGCGGTTGTCGAATATGCTTTAAGCCGCAGTATGTCACCCACACTTGTTGCATATTATCGGCTTTGTCTTCCCGACAAGACGCTTCTACAAAACAAGCTGCGTGAACTGACAGAGCTTGCGTTGGAAAGTGGCGAAGGCAACGAGGGTGATGAAGAATGAACGCTGTTATCTACGCCCGCTATTCCTCTGATAGCCAGCGCGAAGAATCCATTGAAGGTCAGCTCCGTGAGTGCCGGGAATATGCTGAACGCAACAATATGACCATTGTTGGAACGTATATTGACCGGGCATTATCTGCAAAAACAGCAGATCGACCGGAGTTCCAGCACATGATCAAGGACAGCGCAAAAGAGTTGTTCGAGATTGTGCTTGTATGGAAGCTCGACCGTTTTTCCCGCGACCGTTACGACAGCGCTCACTACAAGCATATTCTGAAAAAGAATGGCGTAAAGGTTATTTCTGCGAAAGAGCATATCTCCGAAGGCCCGGAGGGTATTATTCTGGAAGCAATGCTGGAGGGCTATGCCGAGTTCTATTCTGCTGAACTATCAGAGAAAATCCATCGCGGACAGAAAGAGAACGCGCTGAAAGGGAAAAACAACGGCGGTGGCGTTCCGCTCGGCTATCTGTTGGACAAGAAAGCGCAGAAGCTTGCGATTGATCCTACGACTGCGCCATTAGTGGTTGAGGTATTTGAGAAGTATGCTGACGGCAAATCGGTTCGTTCTATTGTGGAAGATTTCAATGTCCGTGGACTCAGAACGAAAAAGGGACAGCCGTTCAATATCAATAGTTTCAGCTCTCTGCTGAAAAACCGCAAATACATTGGCGAGTATCGCTATCAGGATGTTGTAATTGAGGGCGGCGTTCCTGCTATCGTTCCGGAAGACCTGTTCAACCGTGTGCAGGAACGCATGGAGAAGAACCGCCATGCTCCCGCAATGGCAAAAGCAAAAGAGGACTATCTGCTGACAACAAAGCTGTTCTGCGGCAAATGTGAGCGCATGATGGTTGGTGAAAGCGGCAAGAGCCATACCGGCGCTATGCACTATTACTACAAATGCAGCGGTGCGAAGCGCCTGAAGGATTGCGACAAGAAGGCTGTTCGCAAAGACTGGATTGAGCGTGTTGTTGTTTGCCTGACTATGCAGCGTGTCATGGATGAAGAAAAGATCAGCAGGCTTATCGACGCAATTCTTGTTATGCAGGAGCAGGAAGACACGACAACGCCTGCGCTTCGTTCACTGCTTGCAGAAACTGAGTCCGCGATTTCAAATCTTCTGAAAGTCATCGAGCAGGGTATCTTTACGCCGTCCACCAAGCAGCGGCTTGATGAGCTGGAAGCACGGAAAGAAGAAATCCTTGCGAATATCCAGACCGCCGAACTGCAAAAGCCAAAGCTGACCCGCGAACAGATGACGGCATGGTTTGAGCAGTTCCGGCATGGTGACCCAGCAAACCGTGATTTTCAGAAACGCCTGATTGATACATTTGTAAACGCCGTGTATGTGTTCGATGATAAACCGGTCTTGACCTACAACTATCAACATGGGACGCAGACGATCTCGCTTGAAGAGATCGAGTCGGCGTTGAGTTCGGATTTTGATGGGGCTTCTCCACCAAACAGGTATTGGACGAACACCTATTTCTTCAGCGGCGGCTTTGCCGTGAATGTTCGCTCTGATCCACAACAGAAAAGCGCCGTCTTGGGAGTGATCCCGAGGCGGCGCTTTTTTACTATAATATCGATTCGTGCATATCTGTGAACTTGCGTCTGGAGCACGAAAATGGTATAATATAGTCGTAATATTGTTACATCTTATTCTACAATACCGCTACTATTCCTTATTTGGTCTCCTGCTTCCTGCCATGCATAGAATATGAAACAATGAAAAAATCAGGCGCATCACACATTCCCACAGCTTCTGGCCGGTGGTTGCCTCGCTGCTTCTAATGCTGGCGCTGCTGCGCCTGCCCACTGGCTGCGAGTGGGCGCACTCCTACCGGAACGCCGACCGGGTCTGCGCGCTGGTGCTGTCCACCGATGAGAGCGATATCCACGACACCGGCCTTATCCGTACCGGTGACCGGCGCTGCCGCGTGCGGATACCCGGCGGGCAGTTCGCCGCCAGCTTGGCGGCTATGCTTGACAAATCCTTATAATGCCAGCAGCTCCTGCAAAGACTTCAGCAGTTCTTCCATGTTGATTCGCTCTTTAATTATCACCACGCGCCGGGATAGCCCAGCGTTACGGCTGCATTTTCCGCTCCGGCACGCATGCAGGCCGGGATCGACTCCTTTTTCAGCCACGCCATCAGGAATCCGGCAATAAAGCTGTCCCCCGCGCCCATGGTATCCACCACGGAGCATGGAACGATCTGGCCCGGATAGAAGCTTTCGCCGTCATAGGCAAGGCTCCCTTTTCCGCCTCGGGTGGCCACCACGATCTGGGGGCCCAGCGCCGCTATCTCCAGAATCCGCGCCTTGAGGCTTTCCTCATCGGAGGCGTCATCTGAGAAAAACGCCACGTTCACATGGGGCAGCGCGATCTTGCCCGCCTCATCCAGCGGGCGCTCGGCCCCGTCAAAGGCCACGGGGATCCCCATGGCGCGAACGTCGGCCAGTTGACTTTCCGTATGCCCCCACAGTCCGGTGACCAGCAGATTGTATCCCTTGAGGAAGTCGAAATCCGCCTGCCGGAGTCTGAAATCCGCCATGACGCCCTCATCATAATCGCCGAATACCCGCTCACCATTGATGCGCTCTACATGGGTGAAGGCAGTTTTGCCGGGCAGAATCTGCACATGGCTGACGTCTACGCCCTTCTCTTGCAGCGCGGCGCACATCTGTTTTCCAAAATCATCCGTACCCACCGCGCCCAGATAGGCGGACTGGCCGCCCAGACGCCTTACATACACCGAAACATTGACCGGATTTCCGCCGGGAAAGCTCTCGCCGGTGTTGTCATAATAATCCACACAGTTGTCGCCTGCGCACGCAATTTTTATCATAATAATAACTCCTTTGCCCTTTGCAGCGCCAGTCCTGCGGCGCCGGTAGGATCGTCCATATAGTGAGTCACCAGCTCCAGCGTGGCGCGGCCGTCATAGCCCGCCTGCCGGAAGTCGCTGACAATCTGTTTCAGGTTCAATACACCGTCTCCGGGGATCAGATGGGTTTCCGTCACGCCATCGCAGTCCACCAGATGCAAATGGGCCATTCTGCTTCCCAGATGGCGGCAATAGTCCACCGGGTCCTCGCCCTGCAATACCGGCGGCACCACATCGCACATTCCCATCAGCCACGGCGAGTCCACCGCCTCCAGCAGCTCCTTGAGCTCATGAAGCCGTGTGCAGGTGTTGCTCTCCAGAGGGGACAGCGTTTCCAGCAGAAGGACAACATGCTCCCGTTCGGCAACGCGGGCAAGATGCTTCACAGAGCGGCGCAGCCGTGCGCGGCGCAATTCCGCCGGGCACTCGCCGCCGTGTCCCACGGAAATCAGCATCTGCCCGGCGCCGATCAGCCCGGCGGCACGGACAGACACCTCCAGATACGCCATACAATTGCGCCACTGCTTTTCCGTCCCCAGCATATAGTTATAGGGATAGGCATTGTGCTCCGGCGTATAGACAGGCACGGGAATGCCGTAATGCTCCTGCAAGCGGCGGATCTCCCGATAGTCCTCTATTACATCCGGGGCAAAGGCGTGGGGATAGCCGCCCCAAAGCTCTATGTAATCATACCCCAGTTGCGCAGCGTCTGTAAAGCATTTTTCCAGCGGCAGGCGCTGATAACCGCTGGTAAACATCCCAAATTTCATAAGCAAACCTCTGAAAAAAGGGCGGGGGGAACCCGCCCTTTTTCACTTAATACGCTAACTTCCGGTAGTACCGACGAATGGCCATGTCGTGGCCGCTGATGGCTTCCACATGGGCGTCGATGCGATTGGTTACCGCGTGCATAATGGCATAGCACATCCGTCCGCGGTACTTCTCATCGATACCCTCCAGCGGATAATCATGGGTGTCGATAATGGTGAAGTTCTCGCAAATCTGCGGCAGGAACTTCGCCACACGCAGGCCCAGGGGCCGCTGGGCATCCTCGCCCACAAAGACCGTGACCGGCGTATCCTTGTCCACGATTTCCAGCATACCGTGGAAGAACTCGGCACTGTGGATGGACTTCGTCCGAATCCAGTGCATCTCTTCCCAGTAGCACATGGCGTAGGAATAGGTGGCGCCATACAGGCAGCCGGCGCCCACGAAGTAGTGGAGCTTGTCCTCCAGATGCTTGCGGGCAAAGTCCTCCGCAAAGGGATCGGCAATCTTCTCGATCTCCACCAGATCCTTGGCCAGATAGGCGTCCATCTGGGCATAATAGGCGTCATAGTCGGGGAAGTTGCCCTGACGGCGCAGGAAGCAGTCCGCCACCATAAAGAACTTCAGCTGTTCATTGCCCTTGTAGCTGATGCAGTAATCCACCAGAGTGGCCAACTCAGCATCCGGCTTGTCAATGAATCCCAGCACCTTTGCGCCGTGGCTCTGGGCCAGACGAACCGCATCCACGATCTCCGTGGTGGTGCCGCTCACAGAGGAGAGAACCACAAGGGTTCCCGCGCCCACACGCTTATCGCCTGTGGTGCAATACTCTGCGGCGTTGGTGGCGAAGGTATCCATGTCGGTGTGCTCCTTGAGATAGCATACCACCTGCATACAGCTGGCCCATGTGCCGCCGATGCCCAGCCAGCAGAGGTTTTTCACGCCCTCTGCCAGCAGACGGTCGATCAGCTCTTCGATTTGCGGCCGCAATGCCAAAGCACCGTTTACGCTGTCGATTTGTTTTTGTTCATCAAACTTAACCAAGGATATCCCTCCATTTTTGCAGAGATGGATTAACCCACCTTCAGCATCTGATAGTATTTATCGTAGATGGTCAGCGCGTCGCCCACGTCCTTCTGGAAGAAGACGTTGGTCTTGTAATCGAAATTAAAGGCGGGAGCGTTGCGGTTTTTCCGCAGCCGGATGGCCCCAGTAATGTCAGAAATTCGCCTTCATGAATTTCAAGATTCCTGTCTTTTACCACGTGGTTGTTACCATACCATTTTTCCACATGGCGCAGCGATACGATGGAATCGGACAAGCGGCCCACCTCTCAACCTTTTTTCGTTGTGTTGCCCTGATGTGATAAGTATAGTATCAACTTATACCAATTACAAGATGATAATCGGTTTTTGCGGCAAAAAGCGTGAATTCTATGTTTCGACTAAAATCAGTTCCGGCAATTTTGGTTAAAATAACAACAAATGGTAAAAAATACAGGCGGATAACGCATTTTATCCGCCTGTATTGATAGTTGTAATATTAAAAGTTATACCAATTATGGATTTGTGTGACGGAAGTGGACGACAAACTCCGCCTTATCGTTGCGCACATAGCTGCGGGAAAACTCCATTACCGCTTCATACTTGCTGCTGTCCATATTCTGAAGCACAGCGGCTGCGGACTGGAGGGATACGCTATACTCCGGGGAACCGCCGCCAAACAAAACAGCGAGTTTCAATCTTTATCATCGCTCTGCCTGCCTTTCTGCCAAATATTCCTCCAAGCACAGCCCTTTTTCATACATCTCTGTGGCGGCCTCAACGCCAACATACCGATAATGCCATACTTCCTCGGCAACGCCCGTGATGTCGGTTTTATCTCCAGGGTAACGGAAGATAAAACCGTATTTGTGGCTGTTTTCTTGCAGCCAGGAATAAAGATCATAGGTGGCTCCGTTGATGTCCACGGCTAAACCAATTTGATGTTCACTGTATCCGGGAACAGCTACCCATTGCTTTGCCAGTTCCTCCGCTTCGCTCTGGGAATTTCCCTCTTTGCGGTATTCAGCCACTTTGTCGTCATAGAACTGCTGCTGCTTTTTCTGCGTGCGGTGACCGGATACGACCATAGGCAGTTGATCCCAATTTCCTTCCTTTGCTGCTTCCAACATCTCCATGAGAGGATCATAGATGCGTTCATCTACTTTCTCACCGCCGGGCACCTCTACCAGTTTTGGCTCGTAGTTTTCGGGGATCGCGTTTTCATAGTTTACCAACACCAAGTTCCAGTCGGTGTCATCATTTTCTGTCTGCGTGTTTTGGGGTGAGCTATCATCCAAAAGGCCACCTTGCACATCATCAGGCCCCTGCGTTGTGGTGTCGTTTTCTTGGTAATTTTCAGGCGATTCTTTATCTCCAAACAATGTGAACGCATATACACAAACAGCCACGACCAGAATGACTGTGGCAATACTTCCCCAAGGAAAGCGCCTCCGCCGCTGCTTTTGCCTCCGGCGATGACCTTCATTTGGAACAGGCAGCATTTTTTCTTCCATCATATAAAGCCTCCTTTCTGAAGGGGAACAAAAGCGCCCCTGTCAGCATTTATTGTACTGAACAGCGGCGCTTGGAACTTTAATATGAAGTTGTTTATTTCCTAAGAAAATCCTAATGTAAGGGGGAGATTTTACTTATGTTCTATCCAGCGGCGGTCCGCAGCTTTGCATCGGACAACACTTTCCCTCTCATATGATGTTTGTCAACAGAAATCTGGATTTGAAATGTGTAGGCGGTGTTGTTTTTGACCTTCAAATCCAGTCGGCCTTCCGCCACCGCCGCGTCAATTCCTTGGGGAATGCCGGGCGTATTGCGGTGAAGGTCGATTCCATGTGTATGCTGTTCTGTAACAGTCAGCGGAGTATCCTTCCCATCATTTCGCTCCTTTCAGTGATTTGTTTCATAAAAGAGCAAATCCATGCTTCTGTCAGTATCATTCTACTGGACAAGAGCATGGATTGTTTTAATAAGAAGTTGATTGATTCCTAAGAAAATGCAAAGAAATTGCTAATTTGACAACGGCAAAGAGACTGTAAATGTAACCATATGATTTTTGCTGGATGCGCTGATTGCCCCGCCATGCAGCGTGACGATCTCCTTTGCTATGGCTAATCCAAGCCCTGTGCCGCCTGTATCAGAGGAACGAGACTGATCTACCCGGTAGAATTTATTGAAAAGAGACGCCAATGCCTCATTTGGAATATCTTCGCCGCTGTTCTGAAACCGAATGATGACTTCATGTTCCAATTTTTCTGCGGAAATCACAATCTCGGTATGTGGAAAGCTATATGATGCGGCATTTTTCAGAATGTTGTTGAATACCCGTGCCAGCTTTTCCGGATCGGCTTCGATGGTCAAGTTCTCGTCAAGATGCAGGGTAACGGTGTTTCCCCTGGGAGCCAAAACAGGAGACAATTCATCCGATAGTTGGACCAGCATATAATAAAGGTCGATGGTTTCCTTGGACAAGGTGATTTTCTGAGATTTATATTTTGTGATCTCAAAGAATTCATTTACCATCGTCTCCAGTCGGTAGGCTTTTTCCAACACGATATGAATCCGCGCAGCCCTCTGCTCAGGGGGCATATTCGGATCTTCCTCCAACAGATTGAGGTATCCAATTACAGATGTGAGTGGGGTCCGAATATCATGGGCCAGGTACATAACCAATTCGTCTTTCCGCTGTTCAGCCAAAGCGGTTTCCATTTTTCGTTCTGCTAAAGTTTGTTTTACAGAGTTTAGCTTCCGCTCAAATGGCAGCATTTCCGGTGACAACTGGATTTGCTTTTCATCGTCTTCCAGCAATGACTCTATCCCTTGATTGACCTCTCTGAAATAGCCGGTAACCCACCGGAAAATTCGTACCATGAGGACTGTAAATATTAGAAGAACGGCCACAGCGAAAAAAATTTCTTTATTACCTCGAAAATGGTCACTGTAATAATAAAATGCTGCTTCATGCTTCATGTCGAATACGGTTTCCAGAATCCATACAATCAGATCGCCAATTCGCTGTTTCCAGATGAAAAGATACAGCCCCACCACCACAACGATAGAGGTAATGACGTTCATGCAAACTCGTCGAATGAATTTGGATTGAAAAGCAAAGTATTCGTCTTTTTTATCAACTTTCAATTTTATATCCTACCCCCCATATCGTCTTAATGAATCTGGGCTTGTCCATGCTATCTCCCATTTTCTCCCGCAGGTGGCGGATATGAACGGTGATGGTGTTGTTGGATTTGCTGTAATACTCGTCCTGCCAGATTTTGTGAAACAACTCTTCTGAACTGACTACATTCCCGGTATTTTCCAGAAGAATACGCAGGATTGAAAACTCTGTAGGTGTCAGCACCAAGGGCGTTTCCCCCAAAAAGCAGGTATGTGCTTTGATATTCATTGTCAAGGAACCGCAAACAAGATTATCTTCTGATGCGGCAGACGAGGTTTCACCGGTATCAGAATGAGCAGGATTGTACTTTTGATACCGGCGAAGCTGAGACTTTACCCGTGCAATCATCTCCAGAGGGCGAAACGGCTTTGTAATGTAATCATCCGCTCCAAGAGTAAGGCCGGTAATTTTATCAGTCTCAGCATCTTTGGCTGTCAGCATGATGATGGGATAGGTATGATGTTCCCTGATTTTCTTGCATAGAGTGAATCCATCTATGTCAGGAAGCATAGTATCCAAAATTGCAAGATCAATGGGGGTTGTTTCAATGCAGTTAAGGGCTTCTTGGGCCGTATAAAATTTGAATACAGTGTAGTTTTCGTTTTTCAAATAGACTTCTATTAAATCCGCAATTTCTGTTTCGTCATCGACTACTAATATTTTATTAGACATAAAGTCACTCTCCCTTCAAAGAGTATATATTATTATATTATCAAAATCAAACACAGCACATCCTTATTATTTCATGAGAAAACATTAAGATTTTCCTAATTTCTCACAGATTGCAATATCTTGGGGCTGAATTTTGGCAAGTTAAGAAACCCCTTGATATATTAGTCGTATCTGTTCATCTCTAAGCTATATTATATTTCGTTCTTATTTATTAAGCAATGAGTCGCCTATTAAATCAGGTCCACAACCAGAATAATCATGCTTGTTTACCAGTATAATAAGGTCATTCCACAGCCGCAGCCGGCACGATAAAATATTGTTGAGGTGTACGATTATGCCGAATTCCGACGGATAGCAGAGAGAACGCATGAATATTCTTGAATTTTGTTTTACAACACATTTATATTGACAATATCCCGCTGGATGATATAGAAACGGCATTTGAAGGCGAAACCGGAGCTTTGGAGGGGTGTTCATCCTTGAGCACCCCTCCTCCACCAAAGTCCTGGTTTTCTTCGGAAAGTCAGGACTTTTTGCTATATGCGGAACTTTTAAAAAAATCGAGGAGATCAAAACAGGGCATACCGCATTAAAGATGAAATGCTTTTGCGGTATGCCCTTGATTTTTTTTGAATGGCGCGCTATAATAGATTTGTGGGTTAGAACAAACTAACTTTTTACGCGACGAAACGGAGTCGTTAAGGCTGAAAAGAGCAAAGCATTTAAAATGGCATTCACACCGCTCACCCAAGGGAAACGTCCAAAATCATCATGGCGGTAAAGCCCACGGCAAAAAACACCGTGCCGATGTTGGAGTGCGTGCCCTGTGACATTTCGGGGATAAGCTCCTCTACGACGACGTACAGCATTGCTCCGGCGGCGAAGCTCAAAAGGTACGGCAGCGCCGGCACAATGAGCTGGGCAGCCAAAACGGTCAGCACGGCACCGATGGGTTCCACCGCGCCGGAAAGCACGCCGTCCAAAAACGCCCGCGACTTTTTCATGCCTTCAGCGTGCAACGGCATGGAGATGATGGCGCCTTCAGGAAAATTTTGAATGGCAATGCCGAGCGAAAGTGCAAGTGCGCCTGCGGCGGTGATCTGTGCGCTGCCGGAAAGGTACCCGGCGTACACCACGCCTACGGCCATACCCTCCGGAATATTGTGCAGCGTGACGGCAAGCATCATCATTGTGGTGCGGTGCAGTCGGCTTTTCGGGCCTTCCGCCTGTTTGCTGCTGCGGTGCAGGTGGGGGATGGTGTGGTCAAGCAAAAGCAGGAACAAAACGCCTGCCCAAAACCCGACCGCTGCCGGCAGAAACGAGAGCTTGCCGAGCGCTGCGGATTGCTCTATGGCGGGGATCAATAAGCTCCATACCGAAGCCGCCACCATCACACCTGCCGCAAAGCCGGTCAGGCTGCGCTGTACGCGATCGCTGAGCGATTTTTTCATGAAGAACACGCACGCTGCGCCGAGCGAGGTGCCAAGAAACGGAATCAATATGCCGTAAAATGTTTCCATATGTATCCTCCGTATACAGTGAAATCGAATAAGTTAGCTTTAACTAACTTTCGAATATAGCATACATGAAATTAAAGCAGAAGTCAACCGTGAACCGAGAAATTCTGTTTTGGCGCATAAAAGATCACGAGCAAGAAAACAGGGCGAAAAGACCAAATAGAGCGAAAATTTAACTTTTATTTTTGAATTCGAGTTAGAAATTGCTAACTTTTAATACAATGCCGCACGCGGGCAACGGCCTCTTTTCCCGCAGTCAGAACATAATGTTAGGGGGCGCGTATCATGCGTGACGCGATACAACAAGAAGAGCAAAACACGATGCTGCTTGCGGAAAGTGACGGCTGTGCCGTGTGGCAGCTGCGCAACGAGACGGGCGAGGGCACTGTGACATGCTATACCATTTTTCCGGGTGTGGAGCTTCGGTTTCGAGATCTGCACATGACGCACTGCGTATGCGGAAAGACCGACGACCGTATGCGGCTCACGATCGAGCACTGCCGCGAAGGGCGCATGGCCTACGCGTTGGGAGAAGGCGCTTTTTCCTATGTGAGCGCCGGTGAGATGAAGCTTGAAAACGGCGCGTCATGCTCGCAGAAGCTCGACTTGCCCTCCGGCCATTACCATGGACTCGTGGTCACGCTCGACCCGGAGCAGGCCTCGCGTTCCCTGCTGAACGTCATGGCGGGCTTTTCCGTTACCCCGGCGGCGATTTTGCGCCGCTTTGCGCTGAACAAAATGCCTAAGGTCATTGCGTGCACGGAGCGGGTCGCGCACATCTTTGAGGAAATGTACCGCATGCCGGAAAAAGCACGTATTTCCTATTTTCAGATCAAAATACTGGAGCTGCTGCTCGCGCTCGACAGCATGACGCCGCCGAAGGAAAACGCGGCGCATCCGTACTTTTATAAGACGCAGCTTGAAAAAACCAAGGCCGTGCGCGATTTTCTCGCCGAGCATATCTCCGAAAACTTCACGCAGGAAGAGCTTTCCGCACGGTTCGATTTTGCGCTGACGCCGATGAAGACCTGCTTTAAGGCGGCGTACGGCACATCCATCGGCGCGTGGCTCACCGATTACCGCATGAATTACGCGGCGGAAATTTTGTTGCGTGAAAAACGTCGGAACATTGCCGAGATTGCCGCACAGGTCGGATACGACAGCGCCAGTAAGTTTGCGGCGGCGTTCAAAAAAGTAAAGCACATGACGCCCGCTGAATACCGCAGCGCGTTGCGATAAATCCAAAATAAAACAGTGAAACTCCAATATAACGGTGCTTCACTGTTTTTAAAATCTCAGAAAAGTTTCACTTGTAACCTTTTCCCTTGTGTGGTAGAATAACGGTAAAATCAAAACGACTTCGAAAAACATAAAGGAGCGTGCCCGTATGGATGCTTTGCAAAACCTTTTTAATCGCAGAAGCGTGCGGGATTTCACCGCACAGCCCATTGAAGAAGAGAAGCTGCACCGGATTTTAGAGGCCGGCATGAGCGGCCCTTGCTGCGTGAATGCGCGCGATTGGTCGTTCATCGTCGTCACTGACCGCGAAAAGCTGCTTGAAATGGCAGAGGCGAACGGTAGACCGGCACAGCCGCTGAAAAAGGCTGCGGCCGCCATTCTGATCTGCGGCGATCTCGAGCGTGCATTCCCACCCGCGAAAGACTATTGGGTCATCGACGGCGCCATTGCCGCGCAGAATATGACGCTTTGCGCCGATGCACTCGGCCTCGGCTCTGTGTGGCTAGGCACATGGCCGCAGATGGATCGCGTAGAAAAGCAAGCCGCACTGTTTAACCTGCCGGAGACCATCGTGCCGCATTCCGTTCTTGCACTCGGCTATCCCGCGAAAGAGAATAAAGAACCGCGTGAAAGCCGCTACGAAGAAAACCGCGTACATTTCGAAAAGTGGTAACAAAGGACGTTGCCCCGGTGGGCAGCGTCCTTTTCTCATACATTGTTGTGCAGTGTGCCGAGTTGATAAAACGCCACGGCGCTTGCGGCGGCAACGTTCAACGAGTCCACACCGTGCGACATGGGAATCTTCACCGTGTAGTCGCAATGCTCGATCGTCGTGTTTGCGAGGCCGTCACCCTCGGTGCCAAGCACAACGGCGAGCTTCGGCTCTTTCTCCAAACGCGGGTCAGAGAGGGGAAGCGTGTCGTCGCGCAGCGCCATGGCGGCCGTCTTAAAGCCGAGACTGTGCAGCGTATCCTGCCACGAAATGTCTTCGGGCAGATACGTCCACGGCACCTGAAATACCGTGCCCATGCTCACGCGGCTCGCGCGGCGATACAGCGGGTCGCTGCCGGCGGCGGTCAATAAAACCGCGTCCATGCCGAGCGCCGCCGCACTGCGGAAGATTGCGCCGATGTTCGTGGGATTCATCACATTTTCGAGCACGGCAATGCGGCGCGCATTTGTGCAAATCTCCGCAACACTTTTCAAAGCCGGGCGGCGCATCGCACAGAGCATGCCGCGGGTCAGCTTAAAGCCTGTCAGCTGCGTCAAAACATCCAGCTCCGCCGTGTAAACGGGAATGTCTTCGGGGCAGCGAGATAGAATTTCCGCAGCCTTGCCCTCCACATGCTTCGTTTCCATTAAAAAAGAGAGCGGCACGCAGCCGCCGTCTAAGGCGCGGCCGATAACGAGCGGACTTTCCGCAATGAACATTGCGTTTGCGGGGTCGGCGCGGTTGACAAGCTGGTTTTCCGTAAGCCGCGCAAAAACGTCCAGCTCCGGCGCGGAAAAAGACGTGATGGGAATGATATTTGCCATAAAAACACACTTTCAATTATTTAATATTGAAGATATCTAAGCTAAAGTAAAGCGAACGCACAAAGTTTTGCGCAAGCTTTTTCAAGAAGCTTAAACCGAACGCACACGTTCGGCTGCGGTTTTTTAGGGCAACGCCCTAAATCGTCGTCCGCAGACGACGAAATCTTTTCGCCAATCCAAAAATCAGGAAGGGAAGCAAAACAGTCCGGTGGACTGTTTTGTTCGGGGAACCCAATTAGGGGGTTCCCCGAACGATGAGTAGAGCGAGGCGTTAAAAAGCTGCAAAGCGCAAACCCGCCCCATATTCCCAAATATTTTATCACACCGCAAAGCAGAAAATCAAGTAGATAGGGCAGGGAGAATACCGCTTGTAAAGAAAACCGCTCAAAAACGTAAAATTTTCATGAAATATCATTGACAAAGTATACAACAAAGAGTAAAATACCCAGTATATGAGGCGTTTACAGTTTATTCACAACGTCTCAAAATATTTCAGATCATCTGCGGCAGATCGCAGATACAGGAGGAAACACACATGAAAAAGGTATTGAGCATTGTTCTGGCGCTCGCGCTTCTCTGCGTCACCTTCGCAGCATGCGCAGGCAACGGAACCTCTTCCACAAGCTCTGCCTCTGAGGAATCCAGTGCTGTCAGCTCTGAATCCTCTGCAGAAGCATCCGAGTCTTCCGCGTCTTCCGAGGAAAGCACTTCCACGGAAAAGACCAAGATCGGCATTCTTGCACCGGCTGTTACCCACGGTTGGGTCGCAGGCGTTGCATATTACGCTGAGCAGCGCTGCAAAGAGCTGAGCGACACCGTCGACTACAAGCTCTACACCAGCAACAACGCTGAGGAAATGACTTCTCAGATCGACGACCTCAAGTCCTGGGGCGCAGAAGCTATCGTTGCTTTCCCGCAGTGGGAAGGCATGGAAGTACCGATTCAGGAAGCAATCGATGAGGGAATCGTTGTTGTAAACTTCGATATCGAGATCGCAGCGGACGGCGTTTACCGTGTATCCGGCGATAACGAATCCATGGGCGTTGAAGGCGCTAAGTACATTGTCGATAAAATCGGCACCACCGGCAAAGTCGTCGTTCTCGACGTTCCGACCTCCGGTTCCGTTGCAGAGCTCCGCAAGAAGGGCTTCCTCGACACCATGAAGGAAATTGCTCCGGATATGGAGATTGTTGAGTATGCTACGAAGTTCACCCGTGAAGACGGTCAGGCTGACTTCGCCGACATCCTCACCAGCAACGATCACATCGACGCTGTTTACTCCATGGACGACGAGACTTCCATCGGTGTTCTGCAGGCTATTTCCGAAGCAAACCGTGACGACATTAAGGTCATCACCGGTGGCGGCGGCTGCCAGGAGTACTTCAACATGATGAAGGAAAACGAGAACATTTGGATTGAGTCTTCTCTTTACAGCCCGCTGATGGTCAAGGACGCTGTTGATATGGCACTTGACGTTCTCGCAGGCAAGGACGTAGAGCCGGTCAAGATTATCTCGACGACAGTTGTTGACAGAGACAACGTTGACGAGTACCTCGACCCGGAGAACACCGTTTACTAATTTAAAAGTTCTGCAAAGGGGCTGTTGCGCAAGCAGCAGCCTTTTTTGTTAAAAGGGGATAGCCGTCTTCTATGGGCGGCAGATCTCCTATTTGTACGCCATACAGAAAGGAAAGTGTATGTATGACACTTGAAATGAAGGGGATCTACAAATCCTTCGGTGCAAACGATGTTCTGCGGGACGTTTCGTTTACCTTAAACGGCGGCGAGATCTGCGCGCTGCTCGGTGAAAACGGCGCCGGAAAATCTACCCTGATGAATATTCTCGGCGGCGTCCATCATGCGGATCAGGGCCAGATCCTGTTGGACGGCAAGCGCGTTGCGTTTCAAACGCCGGCGGATTCCCTGAAGCATGGCATTGCTTTTATCCATCAGGAATTAAACCTTGTAAATGATCTTGCCATTTACGAGAATATGTTTATCGGCCACGAGCTGCGGAAGAAGAACCGTTTTCTGGATTCCGCTGCGATGATTGCGAAAACGAACGAAGTTTTCAAAAAAATGGACCTTGACCTCGACCCGCGTATCATGGTGCGCGACCTCGATGCTTCCTATAAGCAGATTGTCGAGATTGCCCGCGCACTTTTGATGGAGGCTTCCATCATCATCATGGACGAGCCGACCACTTCGCTTACGGAGCCGGAAATTCGCCGTGTGTTCGATATGATGAATACGCTGAGAAAGAGCGGCGTAGGCATTGTGTTCATTTCTCATAAGCTGCGCGAGGTCATGGAGATCTGCACGCGCTACACAGTGCTGCGAGACGGCAATATGGTTTCCTCCGGCCTTGTCTCGGAGACCTCTGTCGATATGCTGGCGCGCGACATGGTCGGCCACGATGTGCGCACACAGTCGCTCCGCCGTGAGAAAAAGATTGGTGATGTTATTTTAAGCGGCAAGGGTATGACGTTGGAGCCGCATTTCAGAAACGTCAGCTTTGAAGTGCACGCCGGCGAGGTGCTCGGTTTCACGGGCCTTTTGGGCGACGGCAGAAGTGAGCTGTTTCAGACGGTTTTCGGCGCAATACACGGAGCTTCCGGCACGGTAGAAGTCGAGGGCAAGCCCGTGCATATCCGCACTACGGGGCAGGCGCTCAAGGCCGGCGTCGGCTATGTGCCGCGCAACCGCAAGGAAAACGGCATCATCAAGGATATGAGTATTCTTGAAAACGGCACGGTCGTCACATGGCCCAGAGACAGCAAGATGGGCTTTTTGCACACGAAGAAGATTGAAAAGGATTTTGATGATCTCGAAAAAGAGCTGCACATCAAGCTCGGCTCCGCAAAAGATCTCATCGGCAGCCTTTCCGGCGGCAACCAGCAGAAGGTGGTGCTGGCAAAGTGGCTGGATGCAAACCCAAAGGTGCTTGTGTTCGATAATCCCACACAGGGCGTGGACGTAGGTGCTAAGGAGGAAATCTACGATATTATCCTGAAGCTCGCAGAGGCGGGCGTCGCCGTCATTGTGCTTTCCAGCGAGGCCCAGGAGATTATCCGCGTGTGCGACCGCACCGTCGTGATGTTCCACGGCAGCGTGCAGGGCGAGCTTGTCGGCGATGAAATGAATGAGCAGGCCATCATGCGCCTTGCAACAGGGGGACAGGTATAATGAACGAAAAAACAAACAAAAAGGGCTTTGGCGCATGGTTCCGCGATAATTGGAAGAATAATGCGCTGTTTTCCACAGGCATTGCACTGATCGTCATGGTTATTCTGCAGACGCTCGCGCTCGGCTTTGATTACGCAAGCTTCGGCGAATGGTTCGGCGCATGGATTAACAACTGGATGAACATTCTCCGTAACAACTCCAGCGTCGGTATTATCGCGCTCGGCATGACGTTCGTCATCATTTCCGGCGGCATTGATCTTGCCGTCGGCTCCACGCTCGTCGCGGTCGGCGCCATTACCATGACGCTTATCGACGCCGCAAACGGCGGCTGGCTCGGCGCAATCGGCCTTACCGGCGCACCTGCGTACATAGTTGCCATTCTGATCTCCGTCGCGGCCGGCATCATTTTCGGCGGCCTCAACGGCCTCATGGTCACTGCGGGCAGGATTCCGCCGTTCATCGCAACGCTCGGTGCCATGAAGATCCTGCGCAGTGTGACGCAGCAGTTCATGCAGTCCAGTTCGCCGAAGGTTCCGACGGGTTTCCAGCAGATTGCCCGTGTGAAGGTCGGCGGCCAGATGTTTATGCCGATCCTCTATTGGCTCCTCATCGCGCTCGTGCTGTACATCGTCTCTAAGAAGACCGTGTTCGGCCGCCACGTGTTCGCGGTCGGCTCCAACGAGAAGACATCCCGTCTTTCCGGCATCAACGTCAATCGTGTAAAGCTCGGCGTATATGCGCTGATGGGCGCGGTTGTCGCTATCGCGGCCGTATTGCAGGTCTCCCGCATCGGCGCTATGGACCCGGCAAACGCCGGCAGCGGCTATGAGCTCGATTCCATCGCGGCGGTCATCGTCGGCGGCACCAGCATGTCCGGCGGCAAGGGCTCCGTTGTGGGTACTGTATTCGGTATGCTCATCATCGCCGTTATGAACAACCTCCTCAATCTCCTCGGCGTTCCGCCGTTCCTGCGCGAAGCCTTCAAGGGCGCAATCATCATCGCCGCCGTCCTGCTCCAGCGCAAGTCTTCCGATAACTGAACATAAACGGTATTTTGTAAGACCTTGTCGTAAGAAATCGCGAAAAGGTCTTACTTTTTTTGTAAAATAACGCGAAACAGCCCGATATTTTCAAATAGGGTTGATTTTTTGCGCCGTATATTCTATAATATACAAAGAAATAAAAATCCTTTCATGGATCATGGAGGCTGAATTTATGTTAGTATCTGCAAAGGAAATGCTGGACAAGGCTAAGGCAGGCAAATACGCTGTCGGTCAGTTCAACATCAATAACCTCGAATGGACAAAGGCTATCCTGCTCACGGCTCAGGAGAACAACTCCCCGGTCATCCTCGGTGTTTCCGAGGGCGCAGGCAAGTACATGTGCGGCTACAACACCGTAGTTGGCATGGTAAACGGCATGCTGGAGACCCTGAAGATCACGGTTCCGGTTGCTCTGCACCTCGACCACGGCTCCTACGAAGGCGCTAAGGCTTGCATCGAAGCAGGCTTCTCTTCCATCATGTTCGACGGTTCCCACTATCCGATCGAAGAGAACATCGCAAAGACCACCGAGCTCATCGGCATCGCTCATGCAAAGGGCATCTCCGTTGAGGCTGAGGTCGGCGCAATCGGCGGCGAGGAAGACGGCGTTATCGGCGGCGGCGAAGTTGCAGACCCGAAGGAATGCAAAATGATTGCTGACCTCGGCGTCGACATGCTCGCAGCAGGCATCGGCAACATCCACGGCAAGTACCCGGCAAACTGGAAGGGCCTGAACTTCGACGTTCTCGCTGAGATTCAGAAGCTCACCGGCACCATGCCGCTCGTTCTCCATGGCGGTACGGGCATCCCGGCCGACATGATCAAGGAAGCAATCTCCCTTGGCGTTTCCAAAATCAACGTTAACACCGAGTGCCAGCTCTCCTTCGCAGATGCTACGAGAAAGTACATCGAAGCAGGCAAGGATCTCGAGGGCAAGGGCTTCGACCCGAGAAAGCTCCTCGCTCCGGGCTTTGAGGCGATTAAGGCTACCGTTAAGGAAAAGATGGAGCTCTTCGGTTCCATCGACAAGGCTTAATTTCAGCTTAAATCGAATTACAGAGAACGCTCCTATGACTGGAGCGTTCTTTTTTTGCCCGAATATATGCCGGAAAAGAAAAGCAAAATTTTCCTTACAACTTTATTAAAATTGCGGCCCTTGCAGCTTTCCGACAGTTTCTTCGCGCTTTCGGGTGCGTACACACCTTGAAAGCACAGGCAAAATGTGGTATACTGTGTTCAGTGAAAAGAATTTTTCGGGGATGTTGTATAAAATGCACCGCATTCCGAAGCGGAGATCGAGAGGAAGCTGAGCGCATGGGAGAGAACAAATTATATTGCATGAGATGCTTTGAAGCAATGGAGGACAGCAGCAATACCTGTCCGCACTGCGGCTGGCACAACGGCGAGCAGGTGAAAAACGCGCTGCCGTACGGCACATTGCTCGGCGAAAAATACCTTGTGGGACAGGCCGTGCACGTCAACGGCGCGGGCATTACATACGCCGCGTTGGAAGCCAAAACGGCGCAGAAGGTAGAGGTACGTGAGTTTTATCCGCATACCATCGCTGTGCGCGGCGAGACCGGCGCGTCCGTACTGCCGGTCAGCGGGGCAGAACTCAAGTTCAGCGACTATTTAAGCGAGTTCGAGCGCTATGCGCAGAAGCTCCTGCGTGTTTCCGATACAAAACACATTCAGCGCGCCATCGATACGTTTTCGCAGAACAACACGCAGTACATCGTGTTCTCGTTCACAGAGTCCGTTTCCCTGCGACAGTACGTGGAGGAGCACGGCGTTCTAAGCTGGGCGCAGTGCGAACAGTTCTTTTACCCGGTCATTCACACGCTCGGCGCCATTCATGCGCAGAACGTCGAGCACCTCGGTATCTCGCCGAACACGCTGCGCATCACAAAAGACGATAAAATGATCGTTACGGGCTTTGACATACAGTCTGTGCGCCGCGCCGGCACCGACCTCATTGAGGATATTTTCCCCGGCTGCTGGGCGCTGGAGCAGTACTCCAAAACGAAAATCTGTGATGAGGTCACGGACGTTTACGGCCTGTGCGCATCGTTGTTGTTCGCGCTCACGGGCGCCGCACCCATGGAAGCGCCGAAGCGCAAACAGGACCCGCGCCTGATGATCTCCAAAAATATCCTAAAGCAGCTGCCGGAGCAGGTTATTCCGGCTATTGCAAACGGCCTACAGGTTGATCCCTCTCGCCGCACGTCAAGCTTCTCGCGCTTTTCCGCAGAGCTTGCCGCTGAGCCGACCGTTGTGGAAAAATTCGTCGAGACCGAAACGGTGCGCTCGCTGCCGAGCGGTTCCGGCCGCACGCCGAGCAAGCGTCGCGTACCTACTTTCCTGTGGCTTGTCGCGTCATTTGTGTTTACACTCGTCGTCATCTTTGCCGTGACGAGCGTGTGGTTCAAAGACAGCCCGTTCTCGCCGCAAAGCATCGTTGCGTTCATCAAAGATCCGGGCGTTGTCGAAGAAAAGCAAACGCTTGAGGTGCCGAACCTTGTCGGTATGGATTACGACAAGCTGCTCTCCTTAACAGAAAAGGACAAAAAATATAAATTCGAGCTTGAGATCTACAAAGAAACATTCAGCGATACATTGCCGGAGGGGCAAATCACCGGGCAATATCCGCTCGCGGGTGAGATTATTGAGGCCGGCAGCACGGTAAAGATTGCTGTATGCAAAGGCCCGCAGCTGCGTACGCTGCCGGATATCGAAGGTATGACCGCCGACGAAGCTGTAACGGCTCTAAAAGCTCTCGGCTTCGAGCCGGTGCAGGTCGCCGAAGTCAACGATCATGTGAAGATTGGTCACGTCATCGGTTATCAGTCCGACAGCCCCGGCGATGCGCTTGCGCACGGCGCCGTTGTGGGTATCCTCGTCAGCGCGGAAAGCAGCGGGGAAGACGGCGAGTAAAATTGGTTAGAAAGCAATACACCCGCAGGCGGTTCGTTCCTGCGGGTGTATTTCTATAGAAGTATCAATGGAGGAAAACGTTAAGTTATTTGTACATCGCCATGTAATCGCCGTGTGCCTCGATGAGGTCGTCGCACATCTTCACGATGTCGTCGATGGAAAGTTCGGCTGCGGTGTGCGGATCCAGCATAGCGGCGCGGTAGATGTCCTCGCGCTTTCTGGTGCGTGCCGCTTCGATTGTCATCAGCTGTGCGTTGATGTTTGTCATGTTCATTGCGGCAAGCTGTACCGGCAGGCGGCCAACGTGGCACGGATTTACGCCCATCTTGTCCACAAGGCACGGTACCTCAACGCACGCATCGGCGGGCAGGTTATCGATAAGGCCGGTGTTCAGTACGTTGCCGCCAATCTTATACGGGTTGCCGGTGACCATAGCTTCCATAATGTAGGAGGCATATTCGCTGGAACGGGTGTGCTCCACTTTGCCGTCCTTCAAAATGCTTTCCTTTTCTTCCTTCCAGCCCTTGATCTGGTTGATGCAGCGGCGCGGGTATTCGTCCAGCGGAATGTTGAACTGTTCAATGAGCTCCGGGTAACGGGACTTGATGAAGAGCGGATTGTATTCCGCGTTGTGCTCGCTGGATTCGGTGCAGTAGTAGCCGAGGCGGCGAATGTACTCATAGCGCACCATATCTTTGTGCTTTTCGGTTGCATTCTTTTCTGCGGCGCGGCGCTTGATCTCGGGGTAGAGGTCGTTGCCGTCCTTGTCTTCAATCTTCAAAAGCCAGCCCATGTGGTTGATGCCGGCGATGAGCTCGCGGCGGCCTTCAACCTTATCTTCCATGCCAAGGGCCTTTAGGAGCTCCTTAGAGCAGACCTGCACGCTGTGGCAGAGGCCGACGGTCTTTACGTTCGTATAGCGCTGCATGTAGCCGGAAAGCATTGCCATCGGGTTTGTGTAATTGAGGAACCATGCGTTCGGGCAAACTTCTTCCATGTCGCGGGCAAAATCTTCCAAAACAGGAATGGTGCGCAGTGCACGCATGATGCCGCCAATGCCCATCGTATCGGCAATTGTCTGGCGCAGACCGTACTTCTTCGGCACCTCGAAATCGATGATTGTGCACGGGTCGTAGAAGCCGACCTGAATGGCGTTTACGACGAAGTCCGCGCCGCGCAGCGCTTCTTTGCGGTTCTCAACGCCGCAATAGGTCTTCAGTGTCGCCTTGCCGCCGTTCGTATTCTTGTTGATAGCGCTGAGAATGATGTAAGACTCTTCCAAACGCTCGGCATCGATATCATAGAGCGCGATCTCGCTCTCACACAGAGAGGGCGTGCACATGCAGTCGCCGAGCACATTGCGTGCGAAAACGGTGCTGCCCGCGCCCATGAATGTAATTTTTGGCATAATTTGTAACTCCTTCCATAAAAACGATTCTTGTATTCATTATACGGTGCATAGTGTGCAGATTCTATATTTTTTGTTTCTTTTCGTTGTGATTTTGTTGTATTTTGTGTTTAAGTGTGCTATACTGAATAAGGAATTACAAAGGTAGGGACGGGTATGAACACCATAAAGCATAGAGCGGAAAATTTGAATAACGGCGGCTCTGTTACCGTGTATTACTGCGGTTACGAAAAATGTGAGGGCGGGCATTTCTGGGGCCCGGCCGTGCGCAATCAGTATTTGCTGCACTACGTCATCTCCGGCAAGGGTACGTATACCGTCGGAGAAGAGACCTACACGCTGCACGCAAACGAGTGCTTCCTCATTCGCCCGGGTGAGCGCACATATTACATTGCCGATCGCGAAGACCCGTGGGAGTACATGTGGGTCGCATTCGACGGCTTTGATGTACTGGAGATTCTGCGCCGCACGGGCCTTGTCAGCCAATACACAACAAAGCTTGAAAACGGCGACGAGTTTATCCGCTACATGCACGAGATGATCGACGAATTCAACAAAGGCAGCTTATTTAAAGTGATGAGCGGCTTTTACGGTGCGATGTCCGTTTTGGAGGAATCCGCACACGGCGGCGCTTACACCCGCGAGCATGAGTATGTGAATAAGGCCATCGGCTACATCAAAAGCAACTACGGCTATCCCATTCAGATCAGCGACCTCGCGCGGCATATCGGCATAGACCGCACGTATCTCTACCGCATTTTCTCCGCTTCCGAAAGCATGTCGCCGAAGCAATATTTGATGCAGGTGCGCATCAATGCGGCGAAAAAAATGCTGCTGGCGGGTACATATACTGTCAGTGAAACGGCGCTTTCCTGCGGCTTTTCGGATTCCGCCTCGTTCTGCGGACGCTTTAAGCGCTGCACCGGCATGACGCCGAAAGAGTTCGTCGCGGACAGCCACAAGCAAAAATCAAACAGCAATACATAACAACAACGCTCTGTACGGCACAAAAGTCATACAGAGCGTTACTTTTTATAAAATTTAGCGGCTGAACTCGGAAAGCTCCAGGCCTTCGTTGTGCTCCAGCGCCCAGCGGATGCTCCACTCATTTGAGAAAAGCAAAAGGTAACGTCCGCGGATGTCCTGCACCTTTTTTGTGTCGGACGTGAGGTTCAGCTTTTTGAGGTCTACGTCCGGCGTGTCGATCCATCGGATGAGTGAGTACGGCAGCGTTTCCATGCGAATTTCAACGTTGTACTCGTTTTCCATGCGGTACTTGAATACGTCAAACTGCAGTGTACCCACAACGCCTACAATGACTTCCTCCATGCCGGAGGCGATCTCCTGGAAGATCTGAATGGCGCCTTCCTGTGCAATCTGTGTAGTGCCCTTGACGAACTGCTTGCGCTTCATCGTGTCCTTTTGCTGCACGCGGCAGAAAAACTCCGGTGCGAACGTTGGAATGCCTTCAAATTGCACTTTTTTACCCGTGCAGATCGTGTCGCCGATGGAGAAAATGCCCGGGTCGAACACACCGATGATGTCGCCTGCATACGCCTCGTCAATGATTTCGCGGCTCTGCGCCATCATCTGCTGCGGCTGCGAAAGCTTGATCTTGCGACCGCCCTGCACATGGGTGACCTCCATGCCTTTTTCAAACTTGCCGCTGCAAATGCGCATGAATGCAATGCGGTCGCGGTGCGCCTTGTTCATGTTCGCCTGAATTTTGAAGACGAACGCAGAAAAATCCTTGCTGAACGGGTCAACCACACCCTCCGAGGTTTGGCGCGGCAGCGGGGAGGTCGTCATACGCAGAAAGCTCTCGAGGAACGGCTCCACGCCGAAGTTTGTCAAAGCGGAGCCGAAGAACACGGGGGAGAGCTTGCCATGACGCACTTTTTCAAGGTCAAATTCATAGCCCGCGCCGTCCAGAAGCTCTACGTCATCGCGCAGCGTCTGGCACAGGCTTTCGCCGAGAATGGTCTCAAGTGCCGCGTCGTTCAGATCAATCTCGTGCGCTTTGACTTCGTGCTGACCGCGCAGCTCTTTATCTCCTTCAAACGCGAGAATTTCGGACTTTTCGCGGTCGTAAACGCCCTTGAAGTCCACACCGGAGCCAATCGGCCAGTTCATCGGGTAGGTGCCGATGCCGAGCTCTTTTTCGATCTCATCCAAAAGATCATACGGGCTCTGCGCGTCGCGGTCCATCTTGTTGATGAACGTGAAAATCGGAATATCGCGCATGACGCAGACTTTAAAAAGCTTTCTCGTCTGTGCCTCAACGCCCTTTGAAGCGTCAATGACCATCACGGCGGAGTCTGCCGCCATCAGCGTGCGGTACGTGTCTTCAGAGAAGTCCTGGTGGCCCGGGGTGTCCAGAATATTGATGCAGTAGCCCTCATACTGGAACTGCATAACAGAAGAGGTGACGGAGATACCACGCTGCTTTTCAATTTCCATCCAGTCGGAAACGGCGTGGCGCGCATTCTTTTTGCCCTTGACCGCACCGGCCAGCTGAATGGCGCCGCCGTACAGAAGGAACTTTTCCGTCAGTGTCGTTTTACCGGCGTCCGGGTGCGAAATAATCGCGAACGTGCGCCGTTTTTCAATCTCATTTCTAAAATCGGCCAAGATGATAACCTCTGTTTCTTCACAAATTCAAAATAACCGATTTATTTTACCACAAATGCGTGGAAAGTTCAAGATTTCCGCATGATGGGAATGACAAAATATTTCGCCGTGTCGTGGTATTTTATCCGTAGAGATCACAAAATTTACGGAAAGGGCATAGGAAAACGATGAAACACGGAAAGCACTATCGCGAAGAGAAAAAGACCGTCCTGACGCTTTTGGAAAAGCTGTTCGGCAGGCATGCGGAGATCGTCATGCGGTACCGTGCGTATATAACGCCGGCGCGCACGCATATACATGAAGAAAAAGGGCCGTCGGTGCCCTCTTACAGGCGGCGCGTATGGTGATGCGCGCCCGGCGGCCGAGGAGGGGTGCGCATGTTTTCGGTTCGGGTCCTGGCGTTCATCACGGCGTTTTTGCTGCCGGTGTTTTTCAGCGGAGACCGTTTAGAAAAGACTGTCATAGCCGAAAGCGGCGTGCCCCTCAGCCTTGTATTCAAAAACGAATGTACCGTGCCGCTTGAGTTGTATCTCACGGCAGAAGAAAGCCAAGGTGAAGTAAAGCTTCTGCGTGTGCAAAATGGGCAAAGTGTGATGCTTTTCTCGGGGGACAGTGCTGCACTCGGGTTTGCCGAGATTTATATCGGTACGCTTACCGCCGAAGAGAGCATGACATTTACCGTGCAGTGCGGGGAAGGCGGAAGCGCAAAGCTTCACATTCATGGCGAGAAGCAAGAGAACGCAGCCGGGGAATGGATTGTCCGTGCATCGCTCCTCTTTGGCTGGGGCGTGCTCGCCGTCGGCGGCTCGGCGCTGCTCATACGCCGCATTCAAAACCGCAGGAAAAAGCCATAATAAAAACGCTGCAGGAAAGCTCCGTGCAACGTTTTTTCATGCAAATTGAATTTTAGAAACAGAAGTACCCGATGAGCGAGATCACAAATCCGAGCAGCGCGCCGCACACTACCTCGATCATGCGGTGGCCAAGCGATTCGTTCAGCTTCGGGATCATTTCTTTCAGTTGGTCTTTATCCTTGGTGTTCTCATCGCCTAAATATTCCACAATGTAGTTGATGGCTTTTGCGTGCAGACCCGCCGCCCAGCGCACGCCGGTCGCGTCGTACATGACGATGAGTGCCAGCACGAACGCCATGGCGAAGATCGGGGAGGAAAAGCCGTAGATCAGGTAAGAGGTCAGCAGCACCGAGCACGTTACCGCCGAGTGGGAGCTTGGCATGCCGCCTGCGCCGGAGAGACGCTCTTTCTTAAATTCGCCGTGTTTAAAAAGATGGATGCTGGTCTTTAAGATTTGTGCCGCACACCATGAAACAACAGCGACGTTGATGAGCGGGTTGGAAATCAATATAGAAAAATCAAACATGTCACGAAACCTTTCTGTAAAACGGCACACAAACACCGAAATGCGCCGTATGAGCACAATTTGATACATATAGTTTACCGCGAAACGGCAATATTGTCAATTCACACGGCGGATTTGTAAGAAATTTGTGATAAAGAGTATACATATCTTGCGAAAACGGGGCTTCGGTGATAAAATAAAGTCATGGCTAATAAAAGAAACTACGCAAAAGAACTGAATACACTCATCGAAACCTTTACGCACGAGGAAAAGCGGCCGACTTTGCTCTTGCACGCGTGCTGTGCGCCGTGCTCCAGCGCCGTTTTGGAGAAGCTTACAGCGCATTTTAAAATTACCGTGCTGTTTTATAATCCCAATATCTATCCGGAGGCGGAGTATCAAAAAAGGGAAGCAGAGTTAAAGCGGCTTATCTCCGAAATGCCATGCACCAAGGAAGTAGCGCTTGTCGATCTGCCTTACGTGCCGGAAGAATTCTTCACCGCCGTGCGCGGGCTTGAGCACATCCCGGAGGGCGGCGAGCGCTGTTTTGCGTGCTACAAGCTGCGCATGGAAGCAGCGGCAAAGTATGCCGCAGGGCATCATTTTGATTTTTTCACGACAACGCTGTCCATCAGCCCGCTGAAAAACGCGCAGAAGCTAAACGAGATCGGCGAAGCGCTTGCAGAAGAATACGGCGTGCCGCACTTGCCGTCCGATTTCAAAAAACAGGAGGGCTATAAGCGCTCCATTCAGCTTTCGGCAGACTATAACCTATATCGGCAGGATTTCTGTGGCTGTGTGTTCTCGAAAAAAGAAAGGGAGGCGAAGGCGTATGGTGAAGCATAACGGCGTTTTGTACCGTGCCGCCGACGCGCACGCCCACATTTATCCCGGCAAGATTGCGGAAAAGGCGACCGAAAACGTTGGCCGTTTTTATGATCTTCCCATGGCGGAGGTCGGCCTGCCGCACGTTTTAAACGAAGAGGGCACCGCCGTAGGATTCGATAAATTTCTCGTCTGCTCCGTTGCGACAAAAGTGGAGCAGGTTGGCTCCATCAATCGTTTCATCGCGGCCAAATGCGAAAAATACCCGAAGTTCGTCGGCCTTGGCGCATGGCACCGGGACATTGAGGACGTCGAAAAAGAGCTCAATGAAATTCAGGCGCTCGGCTTGCACGGCATCAAGCTGCACTCGGATTTTCAAGGCTTTGCCATCGATGACGAAAAAATGCTGCCGGTTTACAAAGCCTGCATGGCGCGCGATCTGCCGATTTTATTTCACATGGGTGACGCCAGAAGCGAGCTCTCTGCGCCGAAGAAGCTTGCGAATGTGCTCGAAAAGCTGCCGGAATTAAAGTGCATCGCCGCGCATCTCGGCGGTTACCAGCGCTGGGATGAAGCCAAAGCGTGCCTAAAAGGAGCGAACGTGTGGGTCGATACCAGCAGCTCGCTGTTTGTGTTGAACCCGGACGAAGCAAGAAGGAGCATTGAACATTTCGGTATGGATAAAGTCATGTTCGGCACGGATTTCCCCATGTGGACGCACGAAAAGGAGCTCGAACGCTTTTTCGCGCTCGGCTACGGGGAGGATGAGAACCGAAAAATGCTTTATGATAATTTTGAAAAACTATTCAAATTGTGATGAAAAGCCGATGTAATCGCATCGGCTTTTATAATATCTTTCTACCGATAAAGTCAACAAAATTTCTGAATTGTCTATGGAAATTTTCGCGAAAGTGTGCTATACTGAACTCAAATCAGTCATAGGAGTTGTTTGTATGGATGTGAAATCAATCATTTCTCAAATGACGCTGGAAGAGAAAGCCGCGCTTTGCTCCGGTAAAGACTTCTGGCATCTCGATACTCCGCAGCGCCTCGGCATTGAATCCGTCATGGTCTCGGACGGCCCGTGCGGCATCCGTAAGCAGTCTGACGCCGCCGACCATCTCGGCCTCAACGCCAGCGTGCCTGCCACCAGCTACCCCACAGGCTCCTGCATGGCGTGCTCATTCGACCGCGAGCTGTTCCGCCGCTCCGGTGAAGTGCTTGGCCACGCCTGCCAGGCGGAGAACCTTTCTGTTCTGCTCGGCCCGGCCATCAACATCAAGCGTTCTCCGCTCGGTGGCCGCAATTTTGAGTATCTTTCCGAAGACCCGTACCTCACCGGCGAGCTTGCCAAAAACTACATAAACGGCGTGCAGAGCCAGAATGTCGGCGTCAGCGTGAAGCATTTCGCCGCCAACAGTCAGGAATACAACCGCATGTCCAGCGACAGCGTCGTTGATGAACGCACCCTGCGCGAAATTTACCTTTCTGCGTTTGAGACTGCCGTAAAGGACTCGAAGCCGTGGACGATTATGTGCTCGTATAACCGCATCAACGGTACGTTCGCCGCTGAAAACAAGCGCTTGCTGACCGATATTCTCCGCGACGAGTGGGGCTTTGACGGCTACGTGATGAGCGACTGGGGCGCAACCACCGCAGACCGCGTAAAGTGCCTTGAAGCCGGCATGGAGCTTGAAATGCCCGGCAAAAACGCCGCAAACGACAAGCAGATCGTTGACGCGGTCAACAACGGCACACTCGATATCAAGGTGCTCGATACCGCCGTGGAGCGCATTTTGAACATTGTTCTCAAATACACCGAAAATAAGCAGCCCGAAACGAAGATTGATTTTGAAGCCGACCACGAAGAAGCGCGCAAGATTGCAGATGAGTCCATGGTTCTGCTCAAAAATGATGGTATTCTGCCATTAAAGCGCAGCCAGAAACTCGCGTTCATCGGCAAGTTTGCGGAGACTCCGCGTTTTCAGGGCGGCGGCAGCTCGCATGTGAACTCCTATAAGGTCACAAGCGCGCTCGAGGCTGCAAAGGGGCTCGATGTCACCTACGCGCCCGGCTACGATACGAACACCACAGAGTCCGACGAAGCGCTCCTCGAGGAAGCACAGGAGGCCGCAAAGAATGCCGATATCGCCGTTGTATTCGTCGGCATCACGGACGCCATGGAGTCCGAGGGCATGGATCGCCGCACGCTTTCGATGCCGAAAAACCACGAAGCACTCGTCAAAGCCGTTTCCGAGGTGCAGAAGAACACTGTCGTTGTCGTCATGTGCGGCGGCTGCATCACCATGCCGTGGATTGATAACGTGCGCGGCGTGCTGTACGCATACCTCGGCGGTGAAGCCGTCGGCACCGCGACGCTCGATCTGCTGTTCGGCGATGTGAACCCTTCCGGCAAACTCGCGGAAACGTTCCCGCGCCGTCTGGAGGATAACCCCTCGTACCTCTATTTCTTCGGCGATGAGCAGAATAAGACCGAGTATCGCGAGGGTGTATTTGTCGGTTACCGCTACTACGACAAAAAGAACATGGACGTGTTGTTCCCGTTCGGCTATGGCCTCAGCTATACGACATTTGAATATAGCAATTTAACGCTTGATAAGTCCGAGATGAATGATACTGATACGCTGACCGTCTCCGTCAACGTCCGCAACACCGGCAAGGTGAAGGGCAAAGAGGTCGTGCAGCTGTATGTTGCAAAGCCTGAAAGCCGCACCATTCGTCCCGTAAAAGAGCTGCGCGGCTTTGAAAAGGTCGAGCTTGAGCCGGGCGAGGAGAAGACCGTCACCTTTACGCTCACAAAGCGTGCGTTCGCGTATTACCGCACCGATATTTCCGATTGGTACGTCGAGTCCGGCGACTACACGATTATGGCGGCAAAATCCAGCCGCGACATCGCCTGCACCGCGACGGTGAACGTCACCTCTACTACGCAGATTAAGCGCGTCTACACAATGAATTCCACGATTGAAGAGATTATGGAAAGTCCCGTCGGCCGCGAGATTCTCGGCAAGATGATGGCACAGAACCCGCTTGCACAGGCAGATGCGGACGACATCGGCATGGGCGAGGCCATGGCGCGTATGATGGCGGAAATGCCGCTGCGTGCGCTGTTATCGTTTGGCGGCGACAGCGTGCCCGCCGGCGCAGGTGAGATGCTCCTGAAGCAGCTTAACGCATAAATTAAATTTATAAACCACCGACAGCACCGCAGAAATTTATCCGCGGCGTTGCCGTGAATTTTATCTCTGGGAGGAAGTTTCAATGAATACGATCGTAACCGTCAAAGAAGGCGCACTCGAAGGTGCGTTTTCCGATGATAAACAAAGTGTGATCTTCAAGGGCGTGCCGTATGCTGCACCGCCGGTCGGCGAGCTGCGCTGGAAGCGTCCGCAACCGCACGCAAAATGGGAGGGTGTGCGCCCCGCACTGGAGTTCTCCGCCAAAGCACCGCAGGCTGACCTGTCCAAAATGGACCTCTACGGCAAGGAATTTTACAGTGATGAAAACCTAAAGCAGAGCGAAGACTGCCTGTATCTGAACATCTGGACGTCTGCATCTGCGCAGCCGGGCGATAAGTTGCCCGTGTTCTTCTGGATTCACGGCGGTGCGTTCACGCATGGCAGCGGCGCGGAAAAGGAGTTCGACGGCGAGCAGTTTGCGAGAAACGGCGTGGTGTTCGTCTCCATCAACTACCGTGTCGGCGCACTCGGCTTCTTTGCACACCCGGAGCTCGATGCCGAAAACCCCGAGGGCATCAGCGGCAACTACGGTATTTATGACCAGGTTGCAGCAATCGACTGGGTATACGAGAACATTGCAGCGTTCGGTGGAGACCCGGACTGCATCACGGCAGCGGGCCAGTCTGCAGGCTGCATGAGTGTGCAGACGCTTATTTCGTCCGATTTGACGCGCGGCAAGATTAAGCGTGCCGTTTTGCAGAGCGCAGGCGGCCTTGGTGGCCTTTCGCACGACGTTTCCATTGAAATGCGCGTGAAGTCCTCCAAAGAGCTGATGGAAAAGCTCGGCGCGAAAAACATCGAAGAGATGCGTGCTGTCCCGGCGGAAAAAATCGCCGAGGTGCAGTATACCATCCAGTCCCCAAGCGGTCTTGCGTGGCAGCCCGTTGTTGATAACGTGCTCCTGAAGGCTTCCGTAGACGAAGTGGCGCTTTCCGGCAATGCGCACGACATCGATTACATGATCGGCTGCACCGGCGGCGACATCGCAGCGGGCGATAGAATTCTCGAAAAGAGTGCCGTGCGCTGGGCGAAGAACCAGAATAAACTCGGCAGATGCCCGAGCTACATCTATTTCTTCAACCGTCAGTTGCCGGGCGACAACGCAGGTGCGTTCCATTCGTCCGAGCTGTGGTATGTTTTCCACACGATGAACAGATGCTGGCGCCCGTGGGAACCGTGCGACTATACGCTTGAAGCTGCAATGTCCTCCTACTGGGCAAACTTCGCAAAGACCGGCGACCCGAATGGGGAGGGCTTGCCCACATGGCAACCGTATACCGCCGAGCACCCCGTGCGCATGCTGCTCGCGGAAGACATCAAAGAAGAAAACGCCATTGCCGTTGAGGACTAAACCGACGCAAATCCGGCTTTTTACAAACAAAAATTCAAGTTTCTTTTAAAATAGTCTTGACAATTTGCCTGTTTGTTGCTATAATATCACTTGTTGAGCGCGAGTGCTGGAATTGGCAGACAGGCACGTTTGAGGGGCGTGTGTTTATGACGTACGGGTTCAAGTCCCGTCTCGCGCACCACGCCAAAAGACCCATCGGAATTTCCGATGGGTCTTTTATTTTACGTTTAGCTTGGTTTTTATAGCAAAAAGGTCTCCCGAAATCCTAACGGAAGACCTTTTCGTTTATTCTAGTGTAAGGGCGTGTTACAGCGCCGTACCTTTTTTCGGGCGGAAAAATCTTGCGGTGTCGGCTTTTTCAAGCTTCAACAGCGCGATTTTCTTATCAAGGCCGCCGGCGTAGCCGGTCAGGCTGCCGTTCGTACCCACAACGCGGTGGCAGGGGACGATGATCGAGATCGGATTGTGCCCGACCGCACCGCCAACCGCCTGTGCGGACATTTTGTCTATCCAGGTGTTTTTTGCAAGCTGCTTTGCAATCTGGCCGTAGGTCATCGTCCGGCCGTAGGGGATAGAGAGCAGGATGTTCCAAACCGCCTGCCGAAAATCCGAGCCGATGAGGTGTAGCGGCGGCGTGAAATCCGGTTCATTCCCGGCAAAATATACGTCGAGCCACTGTATAGTTTCGAGCAAAACGGGTGTGTCCTGTTCTATGTGCGCCTTCGGCAGCTCCGCCGCAAAATATTTGCTGCCCTCAAACCACAGCCCCATAAGCCCCGCGTCGTCTGCTGCAAGCAAGATCACGCCAATCGGCGACATATAGCGTTTTGTGTACGTCATCGTGTTTTCCTCCCGTGTTTCTGTTACATGCAGTATAGCACGTTTTGACCCTTTTCACCAGCATTTTGCGGTAAAATGCAAAAAACGGACATGTTTTTGCGTTTTGAGAAATAACAGTTGACAAACAGCGCGGCTTATGCTATAATACATATTGTTGAGCGCGAGTGCTGGAATTGGCAGACAGGCACGTTTGAGGGGCGTGTGTTTATGACGTACGGGTTCAAGTCCCGTCTCGCGCACCACGCCAAAAGACCTATCGGAATTTCCGATGGGTCTTTTATTTTACAAAAAACAGGGATAGTTCTTGTTTTTATCGGTAAAAAGGGAGCCTGAACGCGATTTCCATGCGCGCAGGCTCCTTTTCCGTTAGAATTTAGATATTCAGTGTTTTTGCGATGACAGTGAGCAGCTCACGGGTGTGGTCGGCGCTGTGCTCCCAGTACATGACGCCGAGCATGCCCTTTTCCTTGACGTACTCGCACTTGCGGCGGATGGCCTCAGGGGACTCGAAGCTGATGAACGTTTCGCCGTTCCAGAGATATGCGGCTTCAGCGTCCTCGTCCCAATATTCCGTGTAGTTATGCTCGCGGCGGAACTCCTCGGTGAGACCGTCGTAGTTCGGGCCGTACATACCGGCGCTGGCTTCCTGCAGGAGGCCGTTGTTGACGTTTGCGGCGCCCGTGTAATGGCGGCAGTAGAATGCTGCGCCGACGACGAGCTTATTGTACGGTACACCGGCGTTGTGGAACAGCTCGACGATGTAGCGCGTGTTCGTGTTGCTCGTATCGCCGCGGCTGGCACTGAGGGAGGCGTGGTGGCCGGCCTGATGCGTGAAGCCGTTGCGCATGTCGTAGGTCATGAGCTGCACGTAATCGACAATCTCGGCGACCTTGTCCATTTCGGTGTTTTCCGGGAAATAATCACCTGCGCCGACAGCGGTGGAGACAATGCGGTTCATGCCAAGGGCGTCGCGCAGAGCTTGCAGGAGCTTTGTGTAGTTCTGTTTATCGCTCGAGTCACAGTCAATCTCGGCTTGGTCGCTGCATGGGTATTCCCAGTCGATATCAATGCCATCGAGGTGATACTCCTCCACGGCTTTGCGGCAAGACTCCGCAAATGCGCGGCGGCCTTCTTCGGTGCGGGACATGAGGGAGAAGCCGCCCGCGCCCCAGCCACCGACGGAAAGCACCACGCGCAGAGCGGGGTTCCAATCGCGGAACTGCGGGATGAGATCGAGATGTGTCATCTGGTGCAGATCCAAAAGGCCGTTTTCGCTGATGAGACCGAACGCAAGGTTCATGTGGGTGAGTTTCTGCACATCTTCGCGTGTAACTTCCGGCAAACCGTCGTTGACGGCGTAGCCGATCGAATAATACTTCATGAAAATTCCTCCGAAAAATTGATAGGAAAACGATTTTCCCTTTTAATTATACCACTTTTATTTCGTAGTAGATAGTAGTAAAATAAAGAAAAGCGAGGAAACTTTATGAAGTATGATTATAACGCATTGATGAAAGAAATCTACGAAGAAGTGCGTGCGCTGGGTATCCCGGTCTCGGGCAACATCGAGCCGGAGGTACAGATCAACACGCGCGCAAAAAAGCGCTACGGTCGCTGTATGCGATTACATGGCGAAAAATATGAATATCGAATCGAGGTCTCAGCGTATTTGGAGGACAAGGACGAGAATTGTGTGCGCAGCGTTTTGGCGCATGAGCTTTTGCACACGTGCCCGCGCTGCATGAATCACAAGCTCCTTTGGAAGACATACGCAGGTAAGATGAACAACGCGTATAGCTACTGCATTACGGCAACGACGAAGGAAGCACTTGTGGAGTACGAGGAGAAACCGGTGAAATATATGCTACAATGTACAAAATGCAAAAGGCAGTTTCCGCGCATGAAACTCACGGCAGTGGTGCAGCACCCGGAGCGGTACCATTGCGGCTGCGGCGGCAAGATCATTCGTCTGTTCTGATGACGATTCAATTCAATTAAAAGAAACCCGCATTCTGTACCGTTAAAGGCACAGAGTGCGGGTTTTGCAAATCAATGGGGGATAGCAAAAGGGAGACCTTCCGACGAAAATCTCCCTTGTACGCTGATATTAGATCTGCACGATCAGTCGCTGCTGAAGGGCAGGAGAGCGAGGTGACGAGCACGCTTGATAGCGACTGTCAGGCCACGCTGATGATGTGCACAAGTTCCCGTAACTCTTCTGGGGAGGATCTTGCCTCTTTCAGAAATAAAACGGCGAAGCTTGGCAACATCCTTGTAATCGATGTAATCCGCTTTGTCAACGCAGAAGCTGCATACTTTTCTGCGGCCCTTGCGACCACCGCGGCGATTATCTCTCTCCGGTCTGTCTGCCATTGCGAAAGCCTCCTTATCTTAGTCGTTGTTAGATCATCAGAACGGCAGGTCGTCGTCCCCGATGATCTCCTCGAAATCTCCGCTGTTACCACTTGAATAGGTGGGAGCGGGTTCGCTGTAAGCCGGGCGCTGCATTTCATTTCCGGCTGCGCTGTTACTTCCGTAATTATTGCCGTAAGACGGGGCGGAGGGGGCACCGTAATTTGCGCCGCTGTCACTGCGTTTGGAATCCGCAAAATTGACATCGTTCGCAACAATCTCAGTCGCCTTGCGCTTATTGCCGTCCTTATCTGTATATGTGCGCGTCTGAATGGAACCGTGAACCGCCATCATCTGGCCCTTGCGGAAGTATTTGCATACAAAATCCGCGGTGCTGCGCCAAGCGACAACATCAATGAAATCAGCCTGACGTTCTGTGCCGGACTTAACATAGGAGCGGTCTACCGCCAGCGTGAAGCTGGTAACGGCAACATCGCTCGGGGTGTGGCGAAGCTCAGGATCGGCAACCAGTCTGCCCATAACAACTGCAACATTCAACATAGGTAACAACTCTCTTTCGTTTCAAAAAACTTACTCAGCAGCGGACTCGTTTGCTTCGACAGCCTCGGCTGCAACAGCCTCAACGTCGATCGGCTTCGGCTCAGCGGCTTTACGCGGCTTTGCAGCAGCGGTTGCAAAACGGGGATCTTTCTTCACGATGATGGAACGGAGAACGCCGTCAGTAATCTTATAGCGTCTGTCCAGCTCAGCGGTGAAGTCCGGCGTGCTCTCGAAGTTTACGAGGGTGTAGTAGCCTTCGGTTTCCTTGTTGATCGGATACGCGAGTCTTCTCTTACCCCACTCGTCAACGCTCTCGACAGTGCCGTGCTTTGCAATCAATGCCTTGAACTTTTCGACCAGCTCTGCATTACCTTCCTCACCGAGCTTTGCGGAGAGAACGATAACGGTCTCGTACTTGTTCTTTACTACCTCTGTCATGGTTTGCACCTCCTTTTGGACTTTGGCCCCGTACTTTTAAACGGAGCAAGGATTGTCATTTGTGTTACACAAAACGCATAAGCACAAACTAACAAAAGTATTATAACATAAAAATCCGCAAAGTCAAGAAAAATCTTGGAACTCGGCGGATTTTTGGAAAATCAAATTTGATATAGGTGCTTTGTGAAGTCGATCGACTTTACAAAGCAAACGAACTTTACATACGTGTAATGCGAATCGACTTTACGATCAAAGCGTTTTGGCAAGCTCTTTAAGGTAGGCGCGGAAGCTTTCGCCAATCTCGGGGTGCTTTAAGGCGACTTCTACCTGTGCCTGCATGACGCCGAGCTTATTGCCCATATCGTAGCGCTTGCCGGTGAAATCGACGGCGATCATGCTTTCGGTGCGGGCAAGCTCACACATGGCGTCGGTGAGCTGAATTTCGCCGCCGGCGCCGGGTGCGGTGTGGGCGAGAATATCAAAAATCTGCGGCGGTAATACGCAGCGGCCGAGGATGGAGTAAAGCGACATAATCTTATCCTTACTCGGCTTTTCAATCATATCGGTGCAGGTGAACCAGTTATCGTGCAGAGGCTCTACCTTGAGGGAGGAATAGCGCTGAATGGCTTCTTCGCTGACCTCTTTCACGCCGACGACACCCTTGCCGGTCTCGTTATAAGCGCGGATGAGCTGGCCACAGGCGGGATCTTCGCCGAGGATGACGTCATCGCCGTAGAGAACGGCAAATGGCTCATCGCCGACAAATGCTTTGGCACAGGAGATGGCGTGGCCGAGACCTCGCGTCTCTTTCTGGCGGATGTAGGTGATGTTTGCAAGGTGCGCAAGATTCACAACTTCATCGTACACTTCTTTTTTGCCGCTTGCGAGCAGACGCTCCTCAAGCTCCGGGGCGCGGTCGAAATGATCTTCCATGATGGATTTGCCGCGGTTTGTGATGATGAGAATATCCGTAATGCCGGCGCGGACCGCTTCCTCCACAATAAACTGGATAGCGGGCTTATCCACAATGGGCAGCATTTCCTTGGGCATCGCTTTCGATGCCGGGAGCACGCGTGTGCCGAGGCCTGCTGCGGGGATGACGGCTTTTCTGACGGTTTTCATAAATCAATACCTCCAAATATACTTCCTATTTTCCAAATGTGCTTTATTTTAAACGACATTACCGCGTGAAGCCGTAAGCGGTAATGTCGCTTTTAAGCTGGAATCAAGTCAAAAAGAGCGGGATCCAACGCAGGATCATGTAGCAGGCGAGCAGGCAGAACGTTACGACAACGTTCACGCCGCCGCGTGCGGTGTATTCTGCGGAAAGGTCGGTTTCCGTATTGCTGACGCTTTTAATCTCCTGCACGGTGCGGACGCAGTGATTTAAATACATGCGGTTTGCGCGCACGCCGACGAAGATCATAATGCCGAGCATCAGGGCGCTGCACAAAAGCGGCAGGCAGAACAAAAGATACTGTGAGGGGTTATCCATCAAGTACTGCGAAAGCAGGTTTGCAAGCTGCACGTAGCTGAGATCCGATGAAGACACGCCGGCGTTATCGATGACGTGCGTCGTGATGGGGTTGACGACGAAACACGAGAGCATCAGGTTCGCGATATATAAAAGGAACATGATTGTCGTTGTGATGATGCCCGCCTTGTACTGCTTGCGATACAGGAGCCAGCCGCCGGAGAACAGGAACGCACTGAAATTGAACTTGCTGCGCCCGAAAGACTTAATATTGCGGAACACGGAAAGGTAATACGCCGTATTCTGCTGCACGACCTTGCTGACGTCGCCATAGGTGACATTATCCGCAACAAATTCCGCGGGATTTGCGCCGCCCATGGGGTCGAACGCGAACGGCACGCCGCCAAAGCCGCGGCTCTGATAGTTTGCGTTGTTTTGCGGCGGGGGATAACTGCCGTACGGGTTATTGTAATTGTTATAGCCGTTCGGATTGTTCGCGTTATTCGGATTTTGCTGCGTGTTGTAGCCCGTGTTGCGGTGTTCATTCGGCGCGCCGGTGAGGGAAGCGCCGCAGATGTTGCAGAACAGCGCGCTGTGGGCGTTTAAGGTGCCGCAGTTCGGGCATTCCTTGTCTTTAAGCTCACTGGCCGTGTTCGGCGCGTCCGGCGGAACAGGCGGCGCCCAAGTCTTGCCGCTTTCGTGCAGATCTGTGAAAATGCACGCACCTTTTTCTTTATAGCAGCCTCTGTGGTACGGTGCACCGCAGACCGGGCAAACGACGATATCGTCATTTTCCGTAAACGGCTTGTCGCACACGGGACACTTGATGCCTTTGTAGTCCAAAACAGAACCTCCAAAATTCGGTTGGCAATATTCGAAAGACGGTCAGAATACTGCCAGAATTATTTTCTTATTCATATAATACTACAAAATGCACGCAATCGCAATGCAAAGCGTGCAAATTTTCAGACTGTTAATAATTCAGTGAGAAAACGAAGTAAAACTTCAAGAAAGGCAAATATAAAGATTTCAGCGAAACCGTGCGTTTTCCCGCATTTTTTCTATTTACAAACGGCGGGTTATCTATTATAATAAACAGAGATTTGCGTACATTTAAGCTGAACGCCGCCGTGAAATGTTTGAAGGCGGGTTTGGACGGATATTTTTGAAAGGTAACGAAAACGTATGCTGCAATATGAAGTATTAAAACATGAACTGAATGAAAAGCAGGCGGCGCTGGATGAATTGAAGGACGCGCTGGGCCTTGAAAGACTGCGTGAAGAAGTGGAGATGCTGGAAAACAAGGCGGCGGAGCCGGGCTTTTACGACAACATGGAATCTGCACAGAAGATTTTGCAGAAGACTGCTGCGTTAAAGCAGAAGGACGAGACGTACCTGAACCTTGTTTCCCGCTGCGAAGATACGCTGACGCTCATTGAAATGGGCAATGAGGAAGAAGACCTTTCTCTTTTGCCGGAGGCACAGGAGGAAGTGGAGGCCATCGGCAAAGAGATTGAGACGATGCGTCTGACAACACTTCTCACCGGCGAATATGACAGTAAGAACGCGATTTTGACGTTCCATGCGGGTTCCGGCGGCACGGAGGCACAGGACTGGGCCGAGATGCTGTTCCGTATGTACAACCGTTGGGGTGAGCGTCACGGCTTTAAGGTTTCTACGCTCGATTACCTTGAGGGCGACGAAGCGGGGCTGAAGAGCGCTTCCATCCTTGTCGAGGGCGAAAATGCCTATGGCTTTTTGAAGAGTGAAGCGGGCGTCCACCGTTTGGTGCGCGTCTCGCCGTTCGATTCCGCAGGTCGCCGCCACACTTCATTCTCCTCTCTGGAGGTTATGCCGGAGATCGACGAGGACCTCAGCGTGGAAATCAACCCGGACGATATTAAGATGGAAGTATACCGTGCGAGCGGTGCGGGCGGACAGAAGGTCAACAAGACCTCTTCGGCCGTGCGTTTGATCCACATTCCGACGGGCATTGTCGTTTCCTGCCAGGTGGAACGCAGCCAGTACCAGAACCGCGACGTGGCTATGAAAATGCTTATCTCTAAGCTCGTTGAGATCAAGGAACGTGAACACCTTGAAAAAATCTCCGACATTAAGGGCGAGCAGAAGGAGATCACGTGGGGCAGCCAGATTCGCTCCTATGTCTTCATGCCGTACACGCTCGTAAAGGATCACCGCACGGGCTGCGAAAAGGGCAACATCAGCGCGGTGATGGACGGCGACCTTGATGATTTCATCACTGCGTATCTGAAGGCGCTCAGCCAGGGTACGCTCGGCGAGAACATCGAATAAATTTAGATTTTGTAAATTTGGGCAGCGTCTTTTGCGGGCGCTGCTCTTTTTTGCAGAATTTTTGCAGAGATATATGTGTTTTTGCGAAAGAAGACCTTTCTTTTTTCGGACAAGTGTGGTAAACTTAATCATGGTATCGCACAAAACGATTTGTGCGTGCCGTATGGATCCGGCCAAAATTTCTATTACACATTGGCCGAACGACCGCTGACTCTCGCTTCAAAACTCATGAGCGGGAAAAACGCAGCCCCACGCATAACGCGTGTGATCGCTGAATCATGCAGATGGCATGGTAGAAAGGATGGTACTACATGAGTACAAACAACACGAAAGCATTTGAAACGTATGAATCCGAAGTTCGCTCATACTGCCGTAACTTCCCGACAGTCTTTGTCAAGGCGAAGGGCTCTATCCAGACGGATGAGAACGGCAAGGAGTATATCGACTTCTTTTGCGGCTCCGGCGCACTGAACTACGGGCATAACAACCCGTACATCAAAGAGAAGGTCGTTGAATATTTGCAAAACGACGGCGTGATGCACGCGCTTGACATGTACACAAAACCGAAGCGCGAATTCATCGAATATTTTGAAAATGAAGTCATTCGCCCACGCGGCTTTGACTATAAAATTCAGTTTGTAGGCCCGACCGGCACAAACGCGGTGGAAGCGGCTTTGAAGCTGGCTCGCAAGGTAAAGAAGCGCAACAATGTCTTTGCGCTGATGGGTGCGTTCCACGGCATGACGCTGGGTTCTTTAGCGCTGACAACGAATGCGGACTCCCGCAAGGGCGCAGGCGTGCCGCTTTACAACGTGACGCATATTCCGGCACCGTATATGTTCCCGGAGCTTGACACCGTGGCATATATGGAACGCTTGATCACGGACGACCACTCCGGCGTGGAGAAGCCGGCGGCAATCATTTTGGAAACGACGCAGGCGGACGGCGGTATTTATGTGCTGCCCGATGAGTGGCTGCGCCGCGTGCGCGCACTGTGCGACAAGTACGACATTTTGATGATTGTCGATGACGTGCAGGTGGGTGCTTCCCGTACCGGCTGGTTCTTCTCGTTTGAGCGCGCAGGCATCACGCCGGACATTGTGACGCTCTCGAAGTCCATCGGCGGCTACGGCATGCCGTTTGCGCTGACGCTGTTGCGCCCGGAGCTCGACCAGTGGAAGCCGGGCGAGCACAACGGCACATTCCGCGGCTATCAGCTGTCTTTGGTCGCAGCGAAAGCGGGTCTGGAGTTCATGCTGAACGAGCATGTGGAAGACGCGGTTCGTGAGCGTGCGCCGTTCGTGGAGAAGTTCCTCAAGGAGAATATTGAGACGATTGACAGCCGCATCACGACACGTGGCATCGGTTTGCTGTGGGGCGTGGATTTCGGCGCGTTTGAGGGCGATGTTGCGAAGGCGGTCATTCACAAGGCGTTTGAAAACGGCCTCATCGTGGAGCGTGTAGGCCGCCGCGATTCCGTTGTGAAGATCATGCCGGAGCTGAAGGTACCGATGGATACGCTGGAAAAGGGCCTCAATATTCTGGCGAAGTCCATTCGTGAGGTTGTTGGCGAGCTGGAATAACTTAAAATTTATCTCAAAGATAGAGATCGGGCTTTGTGCGCGGTCTCTTTTTGCATAGATCACATTTTGCTGTGCAGGATAAACAAAAATAGCTTGCAAAATGTGCGAACCAGTGGTATGATAAGCGCAAATAGATTTTGGAAAGGAAGCGTATTGTTGTGCAGAAATTCAGTGAACTTCCGTACATCCGACCGGACATTGCGGCGGCAGTGGAGGAATATAAGCGGTACAGCGAGGCATTTAAGGCAGCAAAGACCTTTGAGGAAGCGAAAAAGGTGTTTTTAGACGCTGAAAAGCTCGACACGCACTTGTCTACGATTGCGTCGCTTTGCAGCATCCGCAACACGATGAACACGACAGATGAATTCTACGAAGCGGAAATGGCGTACCTGAACGAAAATCTGCCGAACCTGATCCCGGCGGAGAAGGCGATGAAGGAAGACATTGTGAACGGCCCGTTCCGTGCGGACTTTGAAAAGGAATACGGCGCGCATTTCATCGCGGTTTTGGAAAACGACCTCAAGACGCAGGACGAGCGCATTATCCCGGAGCTTGTGAAAGAATCGGAGCTTTCCGTGGAGTATTCCAAGGCTGCAGCTTCCTGCAAGGTGGATTTCCGCGGCGAGACCTGCAATTTCTACGGTCTTTTAAAACATATGGAGAGCACCGACCGCGAGGAGCGCAAAGAAGCGTTTGAAAAGTGGGCTAACCTTTACGAGGGCGTTTCCGACAAGCTCGATGAGTTGTACGATAAGCTCATCGAAGTGCGCGTAGAGATGGCGAAGAAGCTCGGCTATGACAATTACACCGAGCTTGCGTACCGCAATATGGGCAGACTGGACTACACGCCCGAGCACGTGGAGAAATTCCGCGAGCAGATCCGCACGGTTATCACGCCGGCGGTGGACCGCATGCGCAAGGCGCAGGCAAAGCGCCTCGGTTTGGATTCCGTCAAATACTACGATGAGAGTTTGACATTTGCAGGCGGCAACGCAGATCCCATCGGTGGCAAAGATTATATGGTGGGGCAGGCGACCGAAATGTACGGCGCGCTCTCGCCCGAAACAAAGGAATTCTTCGACTTCATGACGAAGTACGAGCTGTTTGACCTTGAGACGCGCCCGGGCAAGCACCTTGGCGGCTACTGCACATCTTTGCCGGAATACAAAGCACCGTTCATTTTTTCGAACTTTAACGGTACTTCTGCAGACGTGGACGTTTTGACGCATGAGGCTGGCCACGCGTTCCAGGCATATCTCGGCGAGCGTTTGATTCCGATCGGCGTTTTGCAGGGCTCTACGAGCGAGGTGTGCGAGATTCACTCGATGTCGATGGAATTTTTCACCTACCCGTGGATGGATAAATTCTTCGGCGACCGCGCGGACGAATACCGTTATGCACATTTGTGCGACGCACTGGCCGTTATCCCGTACATGGCGTGCGTGGATGAGTTCCAGCACGAGGTATACAAGAACCCGAAGATGACGGCGAAGGAACGCCGCGGTGTGTGGCGCAGCATTGAGAAAAAATATATGCCGTGGCGCGATTATGACGGCAACGCATTCTTGGAAAACGGTGGTTTTTGGATGCAGAAGCAGCACATTTTCCTCTACCCGTTCTATTATATCGATTACGCGCTGGCGCAGATCTGCACATTCTTCTTCTATGACGAGATGAAGAAAGACCGCGAGAGCGCTTGGGCACGTTATTTGAAGCTGTGCAAAGCGGGTGGCACGCTGGGTTATTTTGATCTGCTGCATTATGTCGGCATTCCGGTGCCGTTTGAAGATGGCGCGGTGGAGAAAGCCGTGCGCGGCGTGATTGAAGAGATTGAATCCGCGAAGTATTAAAATAAATTATAAAAGCCGAACGGCGGGGAAAGCTCCGATGCCGTTCGGCTTTTTGCTTGCGTGCTAATTTTGTTTGTTTTGCGGATTGAGCTTTTTTTGCATGCGAATGTCTTTGCCGCGAAATGGCAGGCGATCATAAAAACCGATCACACGGGAAACAAAGCGTTCTGTATACCGCTTTTCGAGCTCTAACATGGAGAGATTCGTGCTGATGATAGTCGGTTTTTTCAGCATAATGCGCGTATCGATCACGTTGTAGATGGCCGACATGATATAGGATGACGAAATTTCCATGCCGAGGTCATCGATGATGAGCAGGTCGCAGTCGTTTAAAAGATCGAGTGTATCATCGCCGGATTCTTCGGTGCGGGTGAAGCGCTCGCGCTCGAGCGAGAGGGCAAAAGTCTGCGCCGTGCCATACACTACGCCGAACCCCTTATTGATGGCTTCTGCGGCGATGGCGAGGGAAAGGTGCGTTTTACCGAGACCGGTGGCACCTGTAAAAAGTAAATTTCCACTATCTTTTTTGAAATTGTCTGCATAGCGGCGGCAATAATTGAAGATATTTCGCATCTGTTCACGGTCGGAACGCTCCCCGTTTACGGATATATCGGAATAATAGAGCAGGGAGAAATCCTCAAAGGACGAGAGCGTCAGCGGGGAGATGCGGTTCAAGTTTTCATAGGCGATCTGCTTTAACAAATTGCGGTAGCAGGAGCAGATGCGGCCGTCTACATAGCCGGTATCTTCGCAGCGCTTGCAGGTGTACTGCGGCTCAATATCGGCGCGGGTGAGACCGTGCGCGGCAAGGAGATCGGCAAACTGCTTTTGCAGCGAAAGATTTTCGTTTTTTAGAGCTTCCATAGTCTCTCTCGCGTTGCCGCTGCGCAAAACAGCCATGGCCGCCTGACTTGCCGTGGAAGCGATGCGTCTGCGCACGTCTTCGGCTTCGGGGCAGACGGCGTAAAAGTCCTCTAAGCGGCGCTGTGCGGTGTCCTGTGCGGTGGTACGGCGTCGATTTAATTCATTTTCAGCCTGAAGGTAGACCTGTCTTGCATATCCCATGGTTTATTTCTCCGTATTGAATGTATCAAACTTTTCGTAAGAATCGAGACTATATGAGGGGGAATGCGCGCCCTCGCGGCGGGCTTCGGCGGCAATTCTTTCATCCACGGCTTCTTTCAAGGTATGGATGCCCGCGTTGTGCCACGACTCCAAAATGGCGTTGATGTATTTCATGTTGACCTTGCCGGTGTTATCCACACAGCGGTTATAGGCTTCGTTTAGAAGCTCATCGGGCATGCGCCACTCGAACACCCATCTGTGAGCAAACTGGCTCTCGTTTTTGCTGGGCGCGCGGCGGGAGGTGATGCCGAACGCATTTTCACAGCGCTTCCACGCGATGGCGGTCTCGTCGAGCTCGCGCAGCTTTTCCTCCGCGGCGGCGATGCTTAAAATATTGGAATCTGCCCAGTTGCGCACGGTGGATTCGATGTAGCTCGTGTTTGCGCGGCCAATCTTATTCGCGTAGGCGATAAGCATTAAAATGACTTCGCACGGCAGGCCGTAATCTTCGTGCGCCTGAATGAGCGTGCCGGAAAGCGCGGGGGAAAGCGTTTTGCCGAGCAGGTTCTGCGCTTCCTCTACAAGGCGGCGAATCTCCGGGGAGGACTCTACGCGCTCCGAGATATAAAGCCCGTCCGGGCGCAGCATACGCTTCGGCGCGGTGGGGCGCTGCGGCTGTGTTGGAGCGGCCTTTGGCTGCGGTGCGACGGGCGCGGGGCTCTCCACGTGATTCGGCGTAAGGGCGGTATCAAGCGGGGTGTCAACGCTGCAAATGAGGCCGCTTTTCATCCAGAAGCCGAGCGCGGTATCGACACGCTGTGGGGTGATGCCGAGCGCGGCTGCAAGATCCTCCGCCGCATACGGCCGCCCGTTATGGCGCAGAAGCCACAGCATGACCTTGAGCTGATCTCCGTCCGCCTCCTTGATATATCGATCTACAAGCGCGTTCGGCACGGCGAAAACCGCGCTCCATGCGCCGAGCTCCAGCTTATAACCCATAAAAAGCCGCCCTTTCCCATCTTGAATTTCTGCATGTATCATTGTACCACACATTGCGCGTGGTTACAACCGTAAACCGCCCGGCGTAGGCGGATTTTGTCCGCGCGAAATATTTTTTAAAAGAAAATTCGCGATAGGGGTTGACTTTACGGAGAAAATTCGGTATAATAATCAACGTTGTAAAACCCAATATGCTGATGTGGCTCAATGGCAGAGCAGTTCACTCGTAATGAACAGGTTGTCAGTTCGATTCTGACCATCAGCTCCAGAAACCCGATACAATTTGTATCGGGTTTTTTGTTATCTGCAAAGCCTTGCGCGGAGGCGTTTTTTGTGGTATTCTTGAAAAAAAGGAGTGTGATCCATGCGCAGCGATGAATTTATCGATTTATATAAACAGCTGGAGGATGAACTTGAGGTAAAGTTCAGCACCGCAAAGCAACGGCGGTATTCCAGCGTGGTTTTTGAATACATCAACCATTATGAAAGCGCGCCTGTGCGCGAGACGTTGAATCTCTGCCGGGAAATCCGCAATTTGATGACGCACAATGCGAACCTCGGCGGCGAGCCGATCGTGGAGCCGAGCGAGCCGGTGGTGGAAGCACTGCGGGAGGCGCTCGACTACGTTTGCCGTCCGCCGCTTGCACTCGACTTTGCGACAAAAGGCAGCAGCATTCGCTGTGCAAGGCTTTCTTCTCGCGTTTTAAATTTGATGGAAAGCATGGACAAGAGCGGCTTTTCGCACATTCCGGTTATAGAAAAAGAGAAATTTCTCGGTGTATTCAGCGTGTCCACAATCTTTTCGTGCATTTTGCGTGACCCAACCTTGCGCATCACGAAGGAAACGACGCTTTCACAGCTTGGAAAAATGCTGGCCGTAGAAAAGCATGTGGAAAACTTTGCATTTGTCGACGAGAAAACGACCTGCATTGAGGCGCGGCGTATGTTTGAGAAGATACGTGGTCGCAACAAACGCCTTTCGGTCATTTTCATCACGAAGACGGGGAGCCGAGATGAGCCGCTGCTCGGTATGCTGACGCCATGGGACGTAATGCAGGATATTCGGCACACAGATGAAGACCCGGAAAGCCCGCGTAAAAAGAACAATAGAGACGCTAAGAACTGAATTCACTCCATACGAAAACGACACCGCACGGGAAAAGACTTCATCATGCGGTGCCGTTTTGTTTTATGGTTTAGTTGTCGGAGGGGAAGCGGATGTTCGCGAGCTTGCGAATTTCTTCCATATAGACGGAAACGTCGTAAGCGAGGGCGGAGCACTGCTCGTATTCCGCGCGGGAAGCTTCGGGCTCTGTAATATAACGGTAAAAATCCTTCGCTTCGTAGCCCATCAGCTTGAATTTTTCTTCTTCGCCGCAAACTTCTTCCACGGTGCCGTTGTTATAACGGATGGAGATGTTGGCGAGTTTTGAGATGGACTCCACGGATACAGTGCCGTTTGTGCCCTGAAAATCCGTGTTCGCGCCGGCCTGACCGACCTTGGAGAACACGAGGTTCACGAGCTTATCCGGGTACTGCATGGCAACAATGTTGCTGCCGTCTGCGCCGGACGCCAATAAATGCGACACGGCGAGCGTGTTCTGCGGCTTACCGAACAGATACAGCGCGGGATAGACACAATAAACGCCGAGATCCATCAAAGCGCCGGTCTCGAGCGCGGGGTTAAAGATATTCGGCAGGCTGCCCGCGAGGTACGCATCGTACTTTGAAGAGCGCTGGCAGAAATCAATCTTCGCCACGGAGATATCGCCGATCTTTTTTAAAGCTTCTTCCAAAAGCTTTCTCTGCGGCAGGTGCATGAACATGATGGCTTCAAGGTAGATGAGCCCGCGCTCTTTTGCAAGTGCCTGCAGCTCTGCTACATCTTTTGCGTGGGCGGAAAGCGGCTTTTCGCAAATGACGTGCTTGCCGTGCTCCAGAAAAACACGTGCCTGCTCGATATGCAGTTTGTTCGGGCTTGCGATATACACCGCGTCGATTTTGTCCGTTGCGGCCATTTCTTCGAGGTCGGTAAAGACGGTTTTAACGCCGTAAGGCGCAGCAAAAGCCAGACCTTTCTCTTTTGTGCGGGAGTAAACGGCGGTGAGCTGCCACAGGCCGCTGTCCAAAGCGCCATCTACGTAGCTGTTCGCGATCCAGCCGGTGCCGATTGTTCCAAATCGCAGCATAGTTTCAGGTTCCTTTTCCATTATTCAACGAGCTCTGCGATGGACTTGATGATCTCGACGATGGTCTCCATCTCTTCCAGAACGGCAAATTCGTTTCTGCCGTGTGCAAGCTCGCCGCCGGTGCAGAGGTTCGGGCAGGGCAGACCCATAAAGGACAGGCGTGCGCCGTCTGTGCCGCCGCGAATGGGGTTGGTGACCGGTTCTACGCCGTTTTTGCGCATGGCGGCGCGGGCAACGTCGAGGATTTCCTGATGCGGCAGAATCATTTCTTTCATGTTGGAGTATGCGTCCTTCAGTGTGACCTTGACGAGATCTAAGCCGTACTTGCGGTTGATGAACTCGGCCGCGAGGTTGAATTTATCCTTTCTCGCTTCCAGAAGGTCGCGGTCGTGGTCGCGGATGATGTAGTGCAGGTGAGCGTGCTCTACGTCGCCCTCCATGTTGTTGAGATGCGCAAAGCCTTCGTAGCCCTCGGTGTTTTCCGGCACTTCGCGGCTCGGCAGCAGGGAAGCGAACTCCATGGCGACGCGGCTTGCGTTGATCATCTTATTCTTTGCGCTGCCCGGATGCACGCTTCTGCCGGTAATCTCCACATCGGCGGAGGTGCCGTTGAAGTTTTCATAATCGAGGCCGCCAAGCTCGCCGCCGTCGAGCGTGTAGGCGAAATCGCAGCCGAAGCCCTTGACGTCGAACTTATCCGGGCCTGCGCCGATTTCCTCGTCCGGGGTAAATGCGATATGGATTTCGCCGTGGGGGAGGTTGTTTTTGATGATGTCTTCCGCAGCCTGCATGATCTCGGCTACGCCTGCCTTGTCGTCTGCGCCGAGCAAGGTGGTACCGTCGGTGACGATAAGCGTTTTACCCTTGAATTTTTTGAGAATCGGGAAATTTTCAACGTCGGTGACGATGCCGAGCTCTTTGTTGAGGACAATGTCTTCGCCGTCGTAATTTTCAATAACGCGGGCTTTGACGTTTGCGCCGGAGACTTCTTCTGCGGTATCCATGTGTGCGATGAAGCCGACGACGTTCTTCTTTTCGCAGTTTGCGGGAATGGTGCCGTAAACATAACCCCACTCGTCCATGTGTGCGTCTTCAATGCCCATGGCGACCATTTCATCGGCAAGGTGCTGTGCGAGCAGCTTTTGCTTCATGGTGGAGGGCATGGTGGTGCTGGAGGAATCGGACTGGGTGTCGTAGCTTACGTAATCCAGAAATTTTTCTTTAACGGACATTTTCAATCACTCCTTAAGTTCTTGTGCAGCTATGCAGGACACAGATGCGTAAAATTCATTTTTATTGTACACCTTTCTGAGTTGTATTGCAAGCGGGGGAACAAAAAAGCTCTGCTTTCTTTGTCCGTGCTAAAATGATAGGATTCGAAAAAGAAGAGAAGTTAATTTCAAAGTGGTATAACATGTGATACGACATCTCTCGTTAGGGGCATAAGAAAGGGCTCCGTGACGAAAAGACACGAAGCCCAAACTTTAAATCAGGTTTTTGGATATAGGGGGGATCAGACCTCAGCCCAATACTTCTTGAGGTTTGCAAGGCCGATGCGCAGTGCATCAAAGACGGGCTCCATGCCCTCAAACTCGATGGAGATGCAGTCGTCATAGCCTGCACGCTTCAGCTGATACATGCACTGCTTGATCGGTACATTGCCGTGGCCGACAATGGTGCCGCGCAGGTACTTGCCGCCGCGGGAACGGAAGCTGCCTTCGCCCGGATCAGCATCCGTGAACGGCTTTACGATGAAGTCCTTTGCATGGACGTAGTACGCATACGGCGCAACTCTTGCAAATGCGGAAGCCGGGTCCTCATCTGCGCAGAGGAAGTTGCCCATATCGGTGAGGAGGCCGAAGTTTTTGTTGTCGACCGCTGCGTAGAGCTTCTCAACACGCTCGGAATCCTGCACATAGAAGCCGTGGTTTTCGACCATGGTGCGGATGCCGAACTGTGCAGCGTACTCCGTGATTTCCTTGCAGGCCTTTGTGAGGCGCGGGAGCATTGTATCAAACGGGCAGAAGTCACCGGAGTTGCGTGCATAGCCAATGGCTGCGTCGTGGCGCATACGGGTGACACCGAGGACATGTGCGATGTCGACGTAATCCTTTACGCGAGCAATCTCTTTATCGAGGTCGCCGTCGCTGCCGGTGATGAAGTCGCAGCTCATGACGAGTGCGGAAATCTCAAGGCCGACGCGCTCGCATTCCTTGCGGAGCTCTTCGGCGTGAGCGAGACGCTCTTCCTTGGTGCCGGTGCCGAAATCGGTGAAATCGACAAACTCAATGGCATCAAAGCCGAGTTCCTTGGTTTTCGCGATCAGCTCAAACGGAGTAGCCTCGCCGGAGCGGATCTTCTGCATGTAGCTGTACATACTGACGGAAAATTTCATGTGGGTCAATCCTTTCAATACAATCCTTTTTATTAAAACGTCTCTTTTGACGTTTTGTGCGAATTTAGTCGCCGAAGGAAATGCCGATCTCACGGGCTGCGAGGATTTCTTCGCAATCGACCGGGACGGTTTTCAGCTTGCCTGCGACCTCGCTGAGCGGCACCGGGACGATCTTGCCGTTGACAAGGCCGACCATATTGCCGTAGTTCTTCTCACGGATGAGACTTGCGGCTGCCGCGCCGAAGCGTGTGGAGAGCACGCGGTCGTAGGCGCACGGGCTGCCGCCACGCTGGAAGTGACCCGGTACGCAGACACGGATCTCGTTATCCACACGGGAGGCAAGCTCGTCTGCAAGGCGGTACACGATGGACGGGTACTTCATTTCGGCACGCGCCTTTTTGAAGTCCTTCTTCTTCATGGCGGCTTCTTCCTTGGACAGCGCACCCTCGGCTACGGCGAGAATGGAGAACTTCTTGCCGTTTGCGATTCTATTATCCAATGTTTTTGCGATTTTGTCAATATCATACGGGATCTCCGGCAGCAAAATCACATCTGCGCCGCCCGCGATGCCGGCATAAAGCGGCAGCCAGCCGACCTTGTGGCCCATGATCTCCACGCAGAAAATACGGCCGTGGGAGGTGGCGGTGGTGTGAATGCAGTCGAGGACATTCGTCGCAATCTCCACGGAGCTGTGGAAGCCGAATGTCATATCGGTACCCCAGACGTCGTTGTCGATGGTCTTCGGCAGGGAGACGACATTGAGGCCTTCCTCGCGCAGAAGGTTTGCGGTTTTCTGTGTGCCGTTGCCACCGAGGATGACGAGGCAGTCGAGCTTCATCTTCTTGTAGTTATCCTTCATGTTCTTGACTTTATCGACGCTGTTTTCATCGATGACGCGCATGAGCTTGAACGGCTGGCGGGAGGTACCCAAAATGGTGCCGCCGAGCGTTAAGATGCCGGAGAAATCTTCCGGTTTCATCAGCTTGTATTCGCCGAAAATAAGACCTTTATAGCCGTCTTTGATGCCGTAAATCTCTACGTCGTTGCCGAATTCTTCGTAAAGCGACTTTGCAACGCCGCGAATGGAGGCGTTGAGGCCCTGACAGTCGCCGCCGCTTGTTAAAATACCGATTCTTTTCATCGTTCCTCAACCTTTCGTTGTGGTGCGCGGACAGCAAAACGCGCCGAAGTCCGCTCAATTAATTCTATTATAATCTTTTATTTACAACTATGCAAGCTTTATTCTTCCGCGGAGTGAATCGGGATCAAAACGCTGTCCTTTTCGATGGACTGCAGCTCTTTCAGACGCGCCTGTGCTTCGTGGTAGAATGTAAGCTGCGAGCTGATCTTTTTCTTGCCGCGCAGGTCAACGTGCTCGTAGCTTGTATCACTCTGCATGAAACGGGCGTTTGTGGTGTCGCTCAGCATGGTATCAAGAATGCCGAAGGCGCGGGCCTTCTGTGTTTCGTCCTCAATGGGGAAAACAAGCTCCACGCGGCGATCGAGATTGCGGGGCATCCAGTCCGCACTGCCCATGTAAATGCGCGGGTTGCCGGCATTTTCAAAGCGGAAGATACGGCTGTGCTCCAGAAGCTGACCGACAATGCTCATGACAGTGATGTTCTCGCTGACACCCTCGATGCCCGGAATGAGGCAGCAGATGCCGCGCACGATAAGCTGCACGCGCACACCGGCCTTGGAGGCTTCATAGAGAAGCTCGATGATCTTCGGGTCAACGAGGGAGTTGACTTTGACCGTGATGCCGCTGGGCAAACCCTTTTTGGCGTTTTCGGTCTCCTGACAGATCATGTACTCAAAGAAGCTGCGCATGCCGTGCGGCGCAACGATGAAGTGCTTGTACTCCGGCGGACGGGAATAGCCGGTGATGACATTGAAAAGGGAGGACGCGTCTGCGCCGAACTGCTCGTTGCAGGTGAACAGGCCGAGATCGGTATAAATTTTCGCGGTGGAGTCGTTGTAGTTGCCGGTGCCGAGGTGCAGGTAGCGGCGGATGCCGTCTTCCTCGCGGCGGACAACGAGCGCGATTTTGCAGTGGGTCTTGAGGCCGGTCAGACCGTAAATGACGTGGCAGCCGGCTTTTTCAAGCTTCTTTGCCCAGTTGATGTTGTTTTCTTCGTCAAAGCGCGCTTTCAGCTCGACAAGCACCGTGACCTGTTTGCCGTTTTCGGCGGCTTTGATGAGCGACGCGATGATGGGCGAGTTGCCGCTGACGCGGTAGAGCGTCTGCTTGATGGCGAGTACGTTTTCGTCTTCTGCGGCTTGTGCGATGAACTGCACGACACAGTCGAATGTCTCATATGGATGGTGAACAAGGCGGTCGCCCTCACGGATGGCCCTGAAAATATCGGTGTAGCCGAAGAAATCGCCCGGGGGTGTGGTGGGACGAATGGGCGCAAAGCAGAGTTTTTCGCAGCCCGGGATATTCGCAAATTTCGAGAAGAACGTGAGGTCAATGGGTCCCTGCACCTCGTAGATGCCGCTTTCATTGATGTTCAGCGCTTTTATGAGAAATTTGCGGGTATCTTCATCGGTGTGCTGCAAGAGCTCCAAGCGCACGGGACGGCCGCGCTTACGACGCTTGATGGACTTTTCAATCTCATACATAAAGTCGTCCGCTTCTTCGTCGATGGTGAGGTCGGAGTTGCGCGTGATGCGGAACGGGCACACGGCTTTAATCTCGTGCAGCTCGAAAAGCTCCTCGAGATAATCGGTGATGATGTCCTCGAGCAGGATGAAGCAGCGTGTGTCGCCGTCTGCGGGCAGCTCCGTAAAGCGCGGCAGAATAGACGGTACCTGCACGACGGCAAAGCACTTTTCACCCTTGTTTTCCTTGGAAGAAAGGCGCACGGCGAGGTTCAGACTTTTATTTGCGAGCATCGGGAACGGGCGGCTGCTGTCTACGGCGAGCGGCGTCAGCACGGGGAACAGCACGCGATGAAAATACTCGTCCGTAAAGGCTCTTTGCTCGTGCGTGAGCTTTTCCGGCGTGCGGAACTCGATTCCCGCCTGCTTTTTGAGGACCGGCAAAATAGAGCGGTATAGGCAGGAATACTGCTTTTCCATAAAGGCGTGCGTTTTTTTATCGAGCGCCGAGAGAAGTTCCTTCGGCGTCATGCCGGAATCATCCGGCTTTGTGTAGTTTGAGGCGATCTGGCTTTTTACACCGGCCACGCGCACCATGAAGAATTCATCAAGGTTGGAGCCGGTGATGGCAAGGAAGCGCAAACGCTCCATGAGGGGGTTATCTTTCTTTTGGGCTTCTTCCAAAACGCGCGCATTGAAGTCCATCCAGCTCAGCTCGCGGTTATAATAGTAATTCTTTTTATCAGACATGGTTTCCGTCCTTTCGTTATTTCAGCAGCTCGCTTTTGATTTGCAGCTCGGGGCTGAGACCGAATACTTCCTTAAAGAGACCGGCGCATTCCTCAAATGCCCATTTTTCGAGCAGGGCACTGCCGGAAGCGACGGCTTTGATCTCCAGCTTTTCGTTTGTAATGCGGATTTTACTGATGCGCAGCTTACGGCGCTTCGATTTATCGAGCGCGTTTGCAAGACGGAAGATGGCAACGAGCTTTAAGATTTCCAAACGGCGTTCTTCCGTCATCGGGATTGCACCTGCATCGGCAACATTCGGCATGGCGAACTCATCGCTGCCGGCGACGAATGCCGTGAGCAGAATTTGTTCGTGCGTGAGGCCGAAAATGTCGAGATCTTTAATGAGGTCGAATGAGCACTGGTTCGGCATGCGCACGTTGATGTATTGACCGCAGCTGTGCAGAATGGACGCGAGTTGCAAAATGATTTTTTTGTCACTTGACAGACCGTGCAGGTTTTTGAATTTGTCGAAAAGCGTGCATGCAAACTCCGAAATGGCGTCGGAATGTGCACCGTGGCAGTTGTATTTTGCCGCGATGCGTTTTGCGGAAACAATGGCGCTTTCGTTTGTTTGCGCAATGTATTCTTTTTGCGCGCCCGGCACGAGCATGTGGCGTGTGATGGCATCGCAAATATCGATATCCGGGCAAATGATCTTCTGCACGCCGTCCGAAAGGCGCAGCATGCCGGTATATATAGAAAGCGCTGTGTAGAGAATTTCGGCAAGCTCCTCGGAAATGTTGTAGCGGCGTGCGATGGCAGAATGGGACATCATGCGGATTTCCTTATACGCCGCGTGCATTTTCTTTGCAGAGATGGTGTAAAGGTCGCCGTTTTTTTCGGCGCCGCACACGGAGGCGACAAGCTCCAGATCGGAACCCGTCAAAATGATGCTGCGAATGTCTTTTTTCGGAATATCGACGCGGTTTAAAATGATGTCGAGATATTCTTCGACCGCGGGGTAAAAATCGTCGCACTCGCGGCTGAGCGCACCGAGGGCATCGTGCAGCTTTAAGGAGCCGATGGGGATGTTCTGCGAGGTGCAGATTGCCTTGCCGTCGTACAGCGCAACACCGATGCTGCCCGTGCCGACATACGCGATGAGCGCGTCTTTCATCTCGATCTTGCTTTCTTCTTTTAAAAGCCGGATAATCTCGGAGCAGATGAGTGCTTTTTCTTCGCTGTATTCCAGAATTTCCAAGCGCAGATTGTTGTGAATTTTGAGTTGATCGATGACGAACGAGCGGTTTTCCGCCTCGCGCATCACGGTGGAGGAGACCACGCGCACGTTTTTGCAGTTGTAGCCCTCCAGCGCCGTTGTGAATTTTGTGAGGATAGAGGAGAGTTGGCGCAGGCTTTCAAAGCTGATGCGTCCCGTGGTGAAGACCTCGTGGCCGAAGAACACAGGGTATTCAAGAGAATCCAGCATTTCGATCTCGCCGTGCTTTAACTGCGAAACACGCATGCGCACCGCACTGGAGCCGATCTCGATGACCGCAGCCGGCCCGCCCGGAAGTTTTTTATTCAATATGAGCACCGCCTTTCAATGTAGAGCAATTAAATCGGAGCGCCGCCGAAAGCGGGCCCGCAAGAATTCTTGAGATATTTACTTTATTATAGCAAACCCGAGAGGAAAAAGCACCCTGTTTTCGCCGAATTTTACATAAAATATATGTGAGCCATACAATTGAATGAAACGATACAGCCTGCTATATAGTTTTAATATATAAATGTGCAAATATTTCGCACAATATTGCCTAAAAGGAAATAAAATGAAATTTTTTTGAAAAAACACTTGCATTTTTGAAAGACATGCGCTATAATAATACCCGTCGCTTGGAGAGGTATTCTAATGGTAAGGAGCCACATTGGAAATGTGGTGTGCCGCAAGGCATTGTGCGTTCGAGTCGCATCCTCTCCGCCAGTACCCGGATAACGGAAGTTATCCGGGTTTTTCTTTTATCCACATTGCTTTTTGATAACGCAGACTATATACTATTATAGAGGGAAAAAGAGGCAAGAGCAATATGCCCAAACGTTTAAATTTGGAGGAGTACACATGACATACGAAAATCCAATCCTGCCGGGTTTTTACCCGGACCCGAGCATTTGCCGCGTAGGTGAAGACTATTATCTTGTCAACAGCTCGTTTGAGTTTTTTCCGGGCGTGCCGCTTTGGCATAGCCGTGACCTGCTGCATTGGGAGCAGCTTGGCTATGTTTTGACGCGCGAAAGCCAGTTGCCGCTGGTGGACTGCCGCACCTCCGGCGGTATTTTTGCGCCGACGATCCGCTACCACGACGGCCGATTCTATATGATCACGACGAATGTGACAGGCGGCGGCAATTTTTTTGTGTGGACAGATGACATCCGCGGCGAGTGGTCCGACCCGATCTGGATCGACCATCAGGGCATTGACCCGTCTTTGTTCTGGGATGCGGACGGCAAGGTGTATTACACCGGTACACATACGGACGAAAACGGCAACAACTGCATCGGACAGTTTGAGATTGATCTTGAGACCGGTGCAAAACTGAGCGAGACAAAGTGCATTTGGTACGGTACCGGCGGCAAATGCCCGGAGGGACCGCACATGTACCGCATCGGCAATTGGTATTACTTGATGATTGCCGAGGGCGGTACGGAGTACGGCCACATGGAGACCATTGCGCGCAGTAGAAGCGTGTGGGGCCCGTTCGAATCTTGTCCGCACAACCCAATCCTCACGCACCGCAATGCACACCGCGTGGAGTTTCAGGCGCTCGGACATGCCGACCTTGTGGAGACGCCGGAGGGTAAGTGGTGGATGGTGTTTCACGGCATTCGCCCGTCTGTTTTCATGCTGCATCACACCGGCCGCGAGACGATGATGGCGCCGGTTACATGGGATGAGAACGGCTGGCCGGTCGTATACGGTGGCAAGGAGATTCAGCCCATCATGACGGCAAAGGGCGAAGGAGACGTGCGTGTTGCGCGCAGTTGGCACGATGATTTCAACACAGCTGCACCTGCACCGCGCTGGAGCTATCTGCGCACACCCGACCGCATGAAGTATACATTTGATAAGAGCGGCGTTACACTGCGCGGCAGTGAGGCGACGCTTGACGAGCTGAAGACGGTCACATTCTTCGGTGTGCGCCAACAGCAGTTTGGTTTGAACTATACGACCGAAATGACGCTTTCCGGCGACGGCAAAGCGGGCATGACGGTTTTCCACACGAACGAGCACCACTATGAGCTGTTTGCCGAGCGTAAAAACGGCGGTATGGAGGTCACGCTGCGCCGCCGCGTGGTTGATATGCTGATCGAGAGCGAGCCGGTGTTCTTCCCGGAAACGGACACGCTGACGCTGTGCATCAAGGCCAACCGCCTGCGCTATACGTTCCTTGCGGGTAAAGCCGGGGAAGAGATGAAAGAGATCGGCACCGGCAGCACGCAGTTGCTTTCCACAGAGTGCATGAACTGCACGTTTACGGGCTGCTTTGTGGGCCTTACGGCGCAGGGGGACTGCGAAGCAAAGTACCGTTATTTTGACGTTTCTGTGCCCGCAAACGAATAAAATTCGAAATAATTAAAAAAACACTTGCTTTTTCCACCGGTTTAACGTATAATAAATTTTGTTAAGCCGGTGTGTTGGAATTGGCAGACGAGACGGACTCAAAATCCGTTGATGGCAACATCGTGCGGGTTCGACCCCCGCCACCGGCACCACACTGAGATCCCAAACTTCTTAGAAATAAGAGGTTTGGGATTTTTTATTTTATCCGTCAGTATAAAAAAAGCGGCGCCGAGAAATTTCTTGAAAACAAAATACACGAATGTGAAAAAAGCGCAGTTGGTAGGATATGCCCCCTAATGCTGGACACCCAGTATTGGGGGCATATCCGTATGAGAAACCGAACTGCGCGTTTTTCTGGTTTTAGGGGGTGTGGATTTTTTTTGATGGATTTAAAGTGGAGTATAGAAATTTAGCTTTATCTCATAGCGTTGAAACTTTATAAAATACATATAAAAGCAAAGCTTAGATGCGCCTGTGAATTCAAAGAGCAATATTAGGTGAATAAAAATCACGCAGGATTCAAATGAAATTCAAATATTTGGCAAATAGAAGTGATTTTTGTTTCAACTTTGATTCATCTTATTTTAAGAGGCTGGATAGTATTTTAAAAAATACATGCAAATTAATTACACACATTAAGGCAGTAACCTGAAAATGCAGCGCGCGGCAGGAAACACATGGTTTAATGGCAAAAAATATAGAATTAAAATTTCAATAAAGTAAATAGGCGAATTTGAGTAATGGAACAAAATATAGGGAGTTAATGCCGAAAAACACAAAATAATTACACAAATTTGAGTCAAATTCCATCTAGTTAGTCAAATTCACTAAAAATATCGGGGGGGGGGTCACATGTTTGCATATAAATGCCAATGTGTGTAGCAGAAATACACTTGATTTTCTCGTCGAAATATAGTAGAATAAGAATAGATTTGTGCAACTGATTTTCTTCCCTTCGTTGATGGGAAAACGAATGTATTCCTTTTATATATGGGGTGTTCGCAGATGTGCAGAAAAAGAAAATTTGGAATGGGGAAAACAAGTGGGTAATAACAGAGAAAACGAAACAGAGATTGATCTGCTGCAGCTTGCAAAAGCCCTGTGGCACAAAGCATGGGCCATTGTGCTTGTGACGCTTATCACGGCCGCTATGGCATTTGCGGGCACAAAGCTCTTCATCACACCGCTTTATACGGCGAGCGCTATGATGTATGTGAACAACAGTTCCATTTCCGTCGGAAGCACGCAGGTGAACCTGAGTGACTTAACCGCAGCGCAGAGCCTTGTTGAGACCTACATGGTTATTTTGAAGACCCGCGGCACACTGGAGGAGGTCATTAAGGAAGCAAATCTGCCGTATGATTACGAGCAGCTTTCCGGTATGATCGAAGCCGGCGCTGTGAACTCCACGGAGGTCTTTTCCATCTCTGTGACGAGCGCGAGTCCGGAAGAAGCTGAGAAGATTGCGAACACGATTGCAGAGCTGCTGCCGAACCGCATTGCAGACATCGTAGAGGGTAGTTCCGTGCGCATCGTTGATTACGCTGTGGTGCCGTCCAAGAAAACTTCGCCGAGTCTTTCTAAAAACACGATGCTCGGTGCAGTGCTCGGCTTTGTGTTGAGCTGTGGCGTGTTTACGGTTCTGTATCTTCTGGACGATGTTGTGCACAACGAAGATTACGTACGCGTGACGTTTGACCTGCCGCTGCTGGCTGTGGTGCCGGATCTGACGGAAAAGAATTCGAGAAGCAACTATTACTATTATAGAGATGGCAGCAAAGGTGGGAAGGAGGAAAACGCATGAGAAAATATAGGAATGCAGTCTCCGACTACGAGTACGGCGCAATGCTCGGTGAAAACCTAAGCTTTGCAGCTTCCGAAGCATACAAGCTTCTGCGTACGAACCTTGACTTTGCGCTTTCCGATGAGCAGAAATGCCGAATTATCGGAATGACGAGCTCGGTGCGCGGCGAGGGCAAAAGCACCACCACACTGAACCTTGCGTATTCCATTGCGGAAGCCGGCAAGCTTGTGCTTGTCATTGAGGCGGATATGCGTATGCCTACGTACACAAAACGTCTGCACATTCAGACAAAGAAGGGTATTTCCAACCTGCTTGCAGGCCAGTGTACGGGCGCGGATGTGCTCAGCCGCTGCGAGCTGCACAAGAACATGTGGGTAATTCCCGCAGGCGATATTCCGCCGAACCCGTCTGAGCTGCTCGGCTCCGAGCAGATGCGCATTACACTGGATGTTCTGAGTCGTGATTTCGATTATATCCTGTTGGATCTTCCGCCTGTAACGGCTGTTTCCGATCCGCTCGTTGTATCGAAGCTCGTGAACGGCATGCTGCTTGTTGTGCGCCAGAATTACGCTACACGCCGTTCAGTCGCAGAAACCGTGCGCCAGCTGCACTTTGCGGAAGCGAAGATCTTGGGCTTCGTGATGACGAACGCAGCGTTGGAGGGAAAGAAAAAATACTATAAAAATTACAACTATGGCTACGGCTACGGTGAGAAAAATAAGACCGGAAACGGAAAAGAGAAATAACGCATGCTCGATATTCATTCCCATATTCTGCCGAAGATGGATGACGGCAGCAGCAGTGTGGAGGAGAGTCTGAAGCTTTTGCGGACCTCCGCAGAGCAGGGCATCACCGAAATCGCTGCAACGCCGCATTTTTACGCTTCGCAGTACAGCCCGCAGAAGTTTTTGGAGCGGCGGGCTGCCTGTGCCGCGCAGCTGCAGGAAGCTTTAACGCCGGATTTGCCGCGTGTTTATCTTGGCGCAGAGGTTTGTTACTTTGACGGCGTCGGCCGTATTGACGAATTGGAAGCGCTATGGCTGCAAAACACGAACATACTGCTGCTTGAAATGCCTTTTGCAAAGTGGAGCCGCCGCATGGTCAATGAAGTGGCCGAGATTCAAAACCGACGGGACACACAGGTGTTATTGGCACACATTGAGCGCTACCTGCCGTTTCACAACAGTGACGCATTGCAGTCGTTACGGGCGCAGGGCGTGAAAATGCAATGCAACGCTTTGTTCTTTTTAAGCTGGAGGACAAAACGAAAAGCAGTGAAGATGCTGCAGCGCGGCGAGATTGATGTGCTGGGCTCCGACTGCCACAACATGACTACAAGACCTCCGAGACTCGGAGAAGCAATACAAGTGATTCAAAAGTCCGTTGAGCGCGATGTGTGGCGCGAATTTCAACGAAACCTGCCGGATCTTTCAGGAAAGGGGGAACGCCTGTGAAACAGCGCGCACTGATCATTTTGGTCGCGATACTGGGCGCTACCTGCATTGTGCTCGGTATTTTTCTGCTTCGCGGCGGAAAACAGCCGGAAACGGCAGACCCCACACCAGAAGCCACGGCTACGGTTACACCGACAGCAACGCCGGAAGCGGTATCTTCCGCACCCACAGATTCCGCAGTGCCGTATGTGAGTCCGATTGACTTTGCGTCACTTCAGGAAGAAAACCCGGATATTTACGCTTGGCTGCGCATTCCGGGTACAGAGTTTGATTTTCCGATCTTGCAGCGCGCGGGGGACGATGATTACTACCTGACGCACGACAGCGACGGAAACGATAACTCCATGGGTGCAATCTTTTCCGAAAGCTCTTATAACGACGGAAAAATGGACGACCCCGCTACGGTGCTTTATGGGCATCAGATGCTTGCCGGCACGATGTTCGGCAAGCTGCAGCAGGTCTATTCCGAATCGAATGCGCTGACGGAGCACGGCGATATCACCGTGTATCTGCCGGAAAAGGAAATGCACTACAAGGTGTTTGCAGCTGTGCCGTACGATAACCGCCACATTTTGTACACGTATGATTTCACGAGCAAGCGCCGATACAATGCGTTTTTGAACAGCATTTTCGATGTGCGTGAGATCGGTGCGCAGCACAGTACAGATGTGCCCGTTACCCCAGAGGATAAACTGCTTATCCTGTCCACCTGCCTGCAGGGCAATTCACACAGACGATTTCTCGTCGTTGCAAAATGCGTCGATGAGGTCGAATAATAAATGGTGTCTAACCACCCGTTTAGGAAAGGAAGTTTTAACCATGAAGAAAATCGTAGTAATCTTATCGGCAATCCTGCTGGTAGTTGCTCTTGCTGTGCCGTCTTTTGCTGCTGGCTTTACCCCTAGCGTTGAGCAGAAGGGTGCACCGACAGTTGTTTCCGCAACGGATGCCGACGGTAACGCGTTTGCAGACGGCGAAGTTATTGTAACTCCGGTTTCCGCTGCAGACAGCGCTGATGCGGCTATTGCAGAGGGCCTGAAGGCTGCTTACGAGCAGATTAAGGCTGCTGCAACGCTCACCGACATCGCACCGTCCATCGGCGATTACCTGAAGGAGATCGGCAGCGAGGCTTCTGTTGAGGATCTCGTTGTTCGTGACCTGTTCGACGTTTCCGTCACGGGTGCCGCAGCAGAGAGTGGCTCTGTCACCGTTCGCTTCAATCTGGGTCTTTCCCAGTCTGCAACGCTGATCGTTCTGCACAACTACGAGGGCTCCAACTGGGAGATTATCCCGAAGGATCGCGTAAAGCAGAATGCTGACGGTACGGTCGACGTAACGTTTGACAGCTTCTCCCCGGTCGCTTTTGTTGTAGACAAGCAGGAAACTGCTGACACAACGACGCCGAGCACCAATGCTCCGTCTTCTCCGCAGACCAGTGACAACGGCGTTCTGCGTGTGGCAGGCGTTGCTGTTCTGGGCCTCGGATGTGCAGCTGTGATCGGCTCTGTTGTTGCTTCTAAGAAGCGTAAGGGCTAATTTATGAAGCTGCGGGTAAATATGCGTGTCTTAAAAGGCATGGCAATCGGGTTATCCGTCCTCATGCTTTTGATGGCAGCCGCTCTTTTACTCCGGAATTTGGATGAAAATCAGGGACAGGATACTGCCCCTGATGTTTCCTCAAACGCAGAGGGAAGCAGTTCCTCTGCGCTTGAGGAAGCCGGAGATACGCGGGAGCTGACGTATTATAACGGCGGGTGGTATGCACGCCGCAATGATCTTGAGACCGTACTGCTGATGGGTCTCGATAAATATGCGGAGACAGAAGAAAGCAACTATTTAAATAATGAACAATCCGACTTTCTGATGCTGCTCGTGATTAACAAAGAGACCGGCGCTTGCACGCCGATCCAGCTGAACCGCGATACGATGACGAAGATTCAGATCTTGGGCGTTCGAGGCGATGTGGCCGGTACATTTACCGGTCAGCTTGCGTTGGCGCATACATACGGTTCGGGTGAGCGGGACAGCTGTCTAAACACGGCAGAGGCTGTTTCCAATCTGCTGTATGGCGTTGGTATTGACCACTACATCTCCATTACAATGGATGGTGTGGCAATTTTAAATGATCTGGTCGGTGGCGTCGAGGTGGAAGTGATGGATGATTTTTCCTCCATTGACTCAACGCTTGTACAAGGCGAGAACGTAACATTAATGGGTAACCATGCACTAACTTATGTGCGCACACGTGGCGGGCTAGAGGATAGCTCTAATCTGCGCAGAATGGAGCGCCAGCGCCAGTACCTTATAGCACTGCAAAAGAAGCTAACCGAAAAAGCCGACAGCGATGCGTGGTTCGCTACGAATGCGATTCTGCAGGTCAGCGATTATCTTACTTCCGACTGCACAGCTGAAAAGCTTTCTAAAATCGCGGACTTACTCAGTAAAAGCGATGTTTCCGAGATCCGCACCATAGACGGTGAAGCCAAGGTAGGGCAAGAATACATGGAATTCTATCCCGATGAGGACGCCTTGCAGGCGCTTGTGATGAATGTTTTTTATGAAAAAGTGGAAAAGTGATATTTAGAATAATTGAGGGATTTGATATTGAACGAATAAAGGAGAGGTTTCATGTCCAAGTTCAAACACGATTTGCTTTTGCGGCTGATTAAGCTTGTAGATGCGGTATTGATGACAATTCCATTTGCGCTTTGCTGGTATTTATACTATTCTGATCGAACCGCTTCACCGCTCGATGAGAAAGGTAATTTAATTGTTGTACTGCTGTTCTTAGTTCTATTTGTTATTTTTGGACGTATTTATGACGCGTTTATGATGTCCATACAGCGGATTTCTGAAATTGTTTACGCACAGTTTTTGGCAGTTGCTGTGAGTGATCTCATTATATATGTTGTTATTTGTCTGCTAAGTAAAGGTTTAACGAACCTCTTGCCTGGAATTGCAGCGCTTGTCGGACAAATCATACTTGCATTTTTGTGGGCTTATTTGGCACATCATGGTTACTATGCAACATTTCCCGCAAAAAGAACAGCTATTATTTATGATGTACGGCGGGGATTTGAAAAGCTGATTGGCAAATATGGTCTTGATGGTAAATATGATGTTGTTCTGACGCTCTGTGCTGAAGATTGCCTGAAAGATCTTTCTGTGTTGGACGGCATTGAAACGGTATTTGCAAGCGGTATACATAGCCATGATCGCAACATTATCTTGAAGTATTGTATTGAACACAGTATCAATATGTTTGTGATTCCGCGTATCGGTGACGTTATCATGAGTGGTGCACGCCATATGCACATGTTTCGTTTGCCGATGCTTACAGTTAGTCGGTATATGGCAAGTCCTGAATATTTGCTTGTAAAGAGAATTATTGATATTATTGTGTCTGCATTGGGACTTATTGTGCTTAGCCCGATTCTTCTTGTTACGGCTATTGCAATTAAAGCAACGGATCATGGCCCTGTATTTTATAAGCAGGTTCGCTTAACAAAAAATGGGCGTGAGTTTAACATTTTCAAATTCCGCAGTATGTGTGTAGACGCAGAAAAAGATGGCGTTGCGCGACTCTCGACGGGTGATAAAGATGATCGTATCACGCCAGTTGGTAGAATTATCCGGGCTTGCCGCATTGACGAACTGCCACAGCTCATCAATATTTTGAAAGGTGACCTCAGCATTGTTGGCCCGCGTCCCGAACGTCCGGAGATTGCAGCACAGTATTGCGAAGAAATGCCGGAGTTTAATCTGCGATTACAAGCAAAGGCCGGTCTTACCGGTTACGCACAGGTCTACGGAAAGTATAACACGACGCCATACGATAAGCTCGTGATGGATCTCATGTACATAGCCCATCCGAGTATTATCGTTGACTTTAAGATCATGTTCGCGACTGTCAAAATTTTGTTCCTACCGGAATCAACGGAAGGCGTTGCAGAAGGTCAAGCGACTACTATGGCGGAAAATGAAGTCACTGTCGCGGCTGAAAAGAAAGCCGAAAATGACGATGACGTAGCAGTTTGATTCAAACTCGTCCGGTTGCTATTAAAAGCTTGGATGAGAGTTGAAAAAGTAAATTTGAAATTGAATAGCAGCTATCTTATATAGTTTCATAGTTAAGGAATCCTGTTTATGCCGGAGAGCGCTAAAAATTGAAAAGTAAGCTAAAACATTGAGCTATGGATAGAGATAGGAAAGAATAACGGTTCAGACTCTTGGAGATGAGTCTGGGCTGTTGCTGTGGGGAAAGGAATTCCGTTTTATGAGTGCTTTTGAATACAAAGAATACTCGGTTCTCATGTCGGTATATCACAAAGAAAGACCAGAATATTTAAAGCAGGCAATCGAAAGCATTCAGGCGCAATCCCTTTCTACGAATGACTTTGTGCTTGTGTGTGATGGTCCGCTAAATGATGAACTTGATGCTGTGATACAGACGAAGCAACTGGAAATGGGCGAAAATCTGAATGTTGTTCGACTTGCGAAAAACGGGGGACTTGGCAATGCGCTGAATGAAGGAATCAAGCATTGCAAAAATGAGTTGGTTGCCCGGATGGACAGCGATGACATCGCGTACCCGGATCGCTGTGAAAAACAGATTGCTGTGTTTAACACACATTCGGAAGTGAGCATTTGCTCTGGCATCGTGGAGGAGTTTACAACTGATCCGAATACTGTTGATACGAAGCGTGTGCCGCCGGAGACGAATGCGGAAATTATAGAGTTTGCAAAGAAGCGGAATCCGTTCAATCACCCCTGTGTGATGTATAAGAAGTCCGCAGTCAAAGCAGTTGGCTCCTATCAAGATTTCTATTTACTGGAGGACTATTACCTTTGGCTAAGGATGCTGATGGCAGGATATCATGGGTACAACATTCAAGAGCCGTTGCTCCATATGAGAGCTGGCTCGGATATGTATTTAAGAAGAGCCGGTTGGAAATACGCCAAGACGCAGGCCAAGTTGTTCAAATTTATGAAACAGCAAGGCTTTATTGGAAATGGTCAGTACATTAAGAGTTGCGTAATCCGCAGCGGGTCGGCGCTGGCTCCCAACTGGCTGCGGAAGTTTATGTTTGAGAGGGTATTAAGGGATGCAGGCTAAGACAGAAAACAGAAATCAGTTTGTGGATATCATGCGGGGTATAGCAATGCTTCTGGTTGTTCTGCAACACACAATGAGTGGATGTACGGTCGGAGCAGAAAACACATTTGTGTTTAATATTGCATGGTCCTTGCAGATGCCGTTGTTTATCTTGATTAGCGGATATGTAACGAAATATAGCCGCCCAATCTCTGATGGTAAGGGGCTGTGGAAATATGTGAAGCGTAGAACGGTTGCTTATATGCTACCGTGGGCTGTATGGAGTTTTTTAGTTAGAGGTATCATTTTTGGAGAGGATGGTTTCCTAAACGTTAAGCATCTCCTGTGGAATATGGATTCAGGTTATTGGTTCCTTGCAACGATTTGGACGATTAGCATGATTTTTGGCATTGCCTCTTTCATTGCAGAGCGGGTGAGCAAAGAAAACCTGCTGAAGAAGCAGACCGTACTTTTGGGGTGCTACTTAGTGGGAATGGTTCTACTGGTGGGAATTGGCGCGATTTTAGGGCTTTCGTTCTTTGCAATCAAATTGACGCTCTATTATATGCCTTTCTACTATGCAGGGTTCTTGTATGGTCAGTTTGATGACAGTATGTAGGAATCTGAGATTGGCAAAAAAATTGTTGACAGTGTAGTTGCAATCTGCTTTGTAGTGTGGTTGTTCGTTATTCTTAGATTTCCGCTTTATGAGATGTCGGATGGCGGCTTTGCGATTATCTTGCGTGCGGCAACATCGTTGGCTGGGTGTATTGCAGTATGTGGTCTCTGTAGGGGAATCTTCTCCAGTAAAATCGGAGGGGGGTACTCTTGCATGGATCGGAGAGCACTCGTTGGAGGTGTACCTCACGCACTATCTGCTTCTCAGTTTGATCAAGCTGGACGAGGCACCGATTCTATACAGTCCAGCGGGGTTGAGCATGGTTCTGGTCAACTATGTGATTACGGTAGCACTTACTGTGATGGCAATAGTGATGATGAACCAAAATGCCGTGCTGAGCTTTGTATTAACCGGAAAGAAAAAGTAAGTGAGTTTTTCCTTTGGGCAGGAAAACAAAGCTTAGAAATTTACATGATGCACGGTCTGCTTCTCAATATCTTCAAAAGCAGTGTTGCGATCCAATTTAGCAGTATTGAAGGGTATTTACTGACTGCCGGAAACTTCGCCCTGACAGTAGGGCTGTGTGCAGTAGTTATCCGTCTGCTTGGTCAAAATGCCGTACTCAAGAAAGTATTAAATATTCGATAAAAGTTCAAAGGAGAAACGATATGCATCCGAGAGTGCTGATCGTAGGAACGGTTCCATATAACACAAAATCAACGTCACGCGCTTTTGATGCGTACTTTCACTATTGGGAGAAAGATAATATTGCACAGATATTCTCCAATACAAAGAAGCCGTGCAAGGGGCATTGCGAAACGCTTTTCCAGATTACGGATCATCGTGTGTTGCAGCGGTGGATGGGGAAGAAAGTCGATACCGGCGTAATTTATCATTATGATGAGCTTGACACCGAGTGGAAAGACAATGATTTGGAACTCGGAAATTCAAAAGCAGAAGCTGCCTACAAGTTCGGTGAAAAGCATACGCCCCTTACGCATTTGCTCAGGGGAATCCTCTGGCGTAAGAGATTCTGGTGCACGGAGAAGCTAAACAATTGGCTGGATGACTTCAAGCCAGAATGTGTGTTTCTGGCTTTTTCGGATGACTATTTTATCCCGCAGATTGCAATGTATGTCGCCAAGAGATATAACGTGCCAATTGTCTCCTGCATTGGCGATGACTATTATTTCAATGTGGAAAAGACGCTGAATCCGATCTATCACCTTTATAAATCGACCTACAAGAAATTGATTGACAAGGTTCTGGCTTGGCCGGGTAGTGCGATTTACATCAGCGACAAGATTCGGGATAAGTATAATTCGGAATTCGGCTTGGATGGCGAAACGGTTTATTTGACTTCTACGGTTCAGCGTAAACCGTTCAGCGTGATTAACAAAGATTGCCCGGTTATTACTTACTTCGGAAATATCGGTATGGGACGCAACAACTCCCTGAACGATATTGGCTACGCCCTTGGGAAAATCAATCCAGAATATATGCTGGAGGTTTATTCCAACGAAAAGGACGAGCAGGTCTATTCTATATTCAAGGACAATCAAAATGTCAAATATATGGGCTCTGTGCCGTACACGCAAGTTCAAAAGCGCATGGCAGAAAGCGATATAACTGTTATTGTAGAGGGATTTGAGGAAAAGGACATCAACCTTTCACGGTATTCACTCTCTACGAAGGCAGCGGACGCATTGGCGAGTGGCGCATCCATTCTAACATATGGCTCGCTAGAAAGCGGCATCATTGAGTATATGCAGTCAACAAATGCGGCAATGGTTTGTACGGATAAAGCCAAATTGGTAGATTCGATTGCACAGCTGATTTCTAATCAGGAAATTCAAAAGAAATACTACGAACAGGCGATTATGATGACAAGAGAGCATCATAATCTGCAGGCTAGCTGCAAGACCTCAGAAAATGTGGTTGCAAAGGCAATCCAACATATGAAATAAGTGGCAGAGGATACATGGTGATGGAGAACAACTTTTCAATTATTATTTCGACGTGCGACAAGTTTTCGGATTTGTGGGATGCACATATTTTGCTTTTGAATCAGAATTGGGCAGACCGAAATGTGGAGACGTTTTTAGTAACCGATAAACCCACTGATCGTACTTTTGAAAATGTAACAGTGGTGGCAGCAGGCGAAGGCACGGAAATAACGGAACGTCTGAGAGCAGTGATGCCGCTGATTAAGACAGAGTATGTTCTCTTTACCTTGGATGACTATTTCCTGACGGAAAAGATTTCTACTCAAGCGCTTAACGAAGATGTTCAGGTCATGGAAAAGCATCAGATTGATTATCTGCGTCTGTTTGTTATGACCATGAAGAGTCTGAGAAACAGAAAAGCTGAGGAATTGGAACCGGGTATTTTTCTGCTGGACAATCATGCAGGCGATTACATTGTCAGTCTGTACGCAGGCATCTGGCGTAAGGATTTCATGGAAAAGACACTGACAAAAACGCTGAATGCCTGGCAGTATGAGGTTGCGTTGACGAATATGGCACGGCAGTTGAATGCTCGCTGTGCTGATAGCCGTCGTGGTGAATTTCCTATTCTTGACGTGATTCGTAAGGGAAAGGTGCTGACGAAAGCTCGTAAGTATTTCGATGAGAATCCTATTTATAAAGGTGATCGAGAGGATATGCGAGCCAAAGACGAATGGATGCTTGAATTCCGGACGTGGCTTCGTGAGTGGCTTCCGAAGCCGCTGTTCAATCTCTCAAAGGCAATCATGAGGCGCAGAGGATATACATTTTTTAGCGATAAGCAGTAAAGTCTGTTAAACATTAAGAGGAAATCGGTAATGAGAATCAAACTATCGGTGAAATGGAATACGGAATTGGCTATTGCATGGTTGTTCTTGACACCGCAGATCAATTATTATCTGGCTAATATTCTGGATATGTATGGTATGCCTACAATCACACCATTAATCTATCTTATGGCAGCTATTCTTGGCATCTTGTCGTATGGACAGACACTAAAAACAAAGCAAGGAATGTTGTTCACATGGACATTAGTTGTGCTTGTTATTGTAAGTGCTCTTGTCAATGATCAGACAACGAAGTATATGTTTGATTCAAATATTCTACAATCCGGCCTAATACTGTTACTGTTCTTGTATTTTCCGGTATTTCTTTTGTTGCAGCAACAGATTGATTTCAAGCGGCTAATGAACTACTTATGGAAAGGATCACTTATTACACTTTGTTTTGCTGTAGGAGCCTTTTGTAAACTAGTTTCCTTTAGAAATGATAGAACTTTTGATTATATGTCCTTTGCATATATGATGCTGTCTCCGATAATGATTTGTCTTATTCAGGAATGGCAAAAAAAACGAGTACAACTTGTCCTGCCGATAGCTGCTTCAGTTGTCCTTTTTGTAATAGGATGCAGAGGAGCAGCAGTTGCTCTGGCATTTTTCTTAGTGGTTTGCTTTCTTGATTTGTATTTTAGAGGCGGTAGAACGGTACGACACCTATTTGTGAAACTTATCATGGTAATAGGTGCTGTGCTAATTGGTCTTAATTTGAATTTTATAATGAAAAAAATGGTTATCCTATTGGATTCCTTTGGCTTTTCAAGTCGTACTCTTGAAGCCTTACTCCTAGGAAAAGGACTGTTTATAAAAAGTATAAAAAGTGACGGAAGACAGTCGATTTGGAAACAAGCGATAGACAATATAGGAATTATGGGAAAGGGATTGTTTGGAGATCGCACAGTAATACTAGATGAATATCACAATCCAGTGTATCCACATAACTTTATTCTTGAAGTGATGGTTGATTTTGGAATGGTAATTGGTTCAATCCTTGTACTTTCTTTTATAATTCTCGTTATAAAAGCAGTATTCAAATCTTATAAATCGAATGATATGCAAAAAATTCAAATGACATATGCTATGCTTACTATTCTTTTAATAAAACACATGGTTTCTGCAAGCTTTTTAACATCATTCGATTTTTGGTTTTATATTGGTCTGGCAATGAATTTGATTATATATTCAAATGATTGCCTAAAATCAGTACCGCAACAAGAGGAATAAAAAATATGAATGGGATCGAAAAAAGAATAGTAAGATTATTTGCTGTAATTAAATATAGACATGATTGCAAAATTGAAAGAGACGCTATTGTGTACGGCGATTGCCATTTTGAAGGAAAAAATAAAATTAGTCCAGAGGCATATGCCGTATCTATTGACATGGGATTCGCGAGCTATATAGGTAAAGCGAGTGTGATTTCCCATGCGAAGATAGGACGCTTTTGTTCAATTGGAGATCAAGTCAAGTTGGTTAGAGCTCGACACCCTGTAGATGGCTTTGCTTCAACCCACCCGGCTTTTTATTCCTCGGCAACTATTGCTAGTTTTGTGAAAAAAGACAAGTATAAAGAGTATGAGCAGAATGACGATGGACTTTCTCTTGTTGTTGGTAATGATGTGTGGATTGGTAGCAATGTTCTAATTAAAGCAGGAGTTCACATTGGTGATGGAGCAGTAATCGCAATGGGAGCTGTCGTGACGAAAGATGTGCCAGATTATGCGATTGTTGGTGGAGTGCCGGCAAGAATACTCCGATATCGGTTTACGGAAAGCCAACGCACGGAGTTGCAGAGATTAAAATGGTGGAATAAAGATGTTAGTTGGATATCGAAAAATGCTGACATATTCGACAATGTTGATAATTTGATTGTGACTCTAAAAGAGGAGAAATAATACTATGAAGGTTTGCGATTGTGTTAAAGATGCTGTTTGGTATGACCCTCGAGTTAGAAAACAAATTGATGAGTATATAAGTCGAGGAATTCAGGTCGAAGCTGTTGGAGTAATGGATCCCAGATATGATGAAGCAGAGGTTGCAAAGATTCCGTGTGTGGTTCAGCTTTGCAAAATTGATGAAAAATACTATCAAAAACCCAATGTGATCCAAAAAATATGGCGTGAGATAAAAACTAATGTGGATTTGTGTCGGTTGATTGTTTCAACACAAGCTGATGTGATTCATGCGAATGATCTCAATGCTTTGATTCCTGCCTACTATGCCTCAAAGAAAATGAAATGTCGGTTGATTTATGATACGCATGAGATATTTCTTGAAAATCCATGGATAAATCGCAATAGAGTAAGCAAATTTATTTGGGGATGTTTTGAAAAGTATATTATTAATAAGGTGGATTTGGTGGTATCGGTTAGCCATGCTGCGGCAGATTATTTGAAGAAAAAATACAACATTCAGAAAATTCTGGTTGTTACTAATTGTGTTAGCGAGAAATCGATTATTCGCAACGCTAATAAGAAATACCCACTACAGGTACTTAACCATGGGCAATTCTATGAAGGCCGTGGATATGACATTCTAGCAGACGTAGCACCACTAATTAAAGATCTATCAGATGTTCAGATCGCACTGAGAGGCTTCGGCAAGCTTGAGCAGAGCATTAGAAATAAGGTTGAGGAGAACCATATTGATAATTTGGTTTTTGAACCGCCAGTCAAGGTCTATGAGTTGATACCCAAGGCTGCGGAAGCGTGGGTTGGAGTGGCGATTACGGAAGCAATTTCTTTGAATTTCGAACTATCGGTTTCTAATAAACTCTTTGAATATGCTGCCGCTGGCTTGCCAGTGATCATGTCGGATATACCAGAACATCGATATTTAAATGAAAAATACCGCTTTGGTGTTATTTTGAAAAGTAATAGCCCGCAGGATGTGGCAAATGCGATAAAATCACTTCATGATGATAAGAACCTATATAATAGTTGCAAAACTAATGCATATGTACTTGCCGAACAGGTGAATTGGGAAACTGAATTTGGGAGACTTGTTGATTTTGAAAAGAAAGTTTGTAATTGACATATAAAACTGAAGGAGGGGGCAATTTGTCAAATAGTAGAACAAGTAATCTGATAAAGGAAACTGCGTGGTTTGCAATAGGTAACTTTGGCTCCAAAATATTGTCGCTGCTGTTAGTTCCACTTTACACAAATATCCTTACAACTAATGAATATGGAACAGTTGATATCATTAGCACAACGATATCGCTGGCAATTCCGTTACTTACTCTATCTTTGCAGGATGCGGCTTTTCGGTATGCAATGGAGAGTGGTATTAGGAAGGAAGCTGTTATATCAGACTGCTTATTGGTAACAATCGCTTCTCCTATTTTGTTGCTACTCTTTTACCCGCTTATTAATTGTATTCTTCCTGTTCTGACGGCATACTGGTGGTATTTCTTTGCTATTTATGTTTTCAATAGTATATCGTCTGTTCTGTCATGCTATTTAAAAGGCGTTGGAAAAAGCAACATCTTCGCAATTCAAGGTATTATCTATACATTTGTCTTTTCTGCTGCTAATGTGGTCTTTTTGCTGTTTGTGAAATTAGGTGTAGAAGGATACTTGCTCAGTTTACTGTTGGCACATATATTCTCATGTGTGTATATGATCGCTGCGGGAGGCCTTCGGTCGGATATCTCATTGAATTTCATGGATATGCCGCTTCTGAGAGAAATGCTGCGGTATAGCCTACCTTTAATTCCCGCTTCTGTTGCATGGTGGATTATGACCTCGATAGACAGATATATGCTGTTGTATATGTGTGGAGCTGAGGCTAATGGATTATACAGCGTTGCTCATAAATTTCCTACGGTCATTTCTGTTGTTATGACCTTCTTTATTAATGCATGGCAGATAACTGCCGTTAGAAATAAGGACGACTCGGATATTGGAGAGTTTACATCATCGATTTTTGAAAAACTCTTTTGTGTTGGTCTTGGAATGGCATACTTCATGATATTAATCTCAAAAATCCTAGGTCATCTTTTTTTCGCAAAGGATTTTTTTGCAGCATGGACAATGACTCCGCTTCTTACGGTCTCAACGATTTTCTCGACACTTTCACTTTTTTTAGGTGCGCAGTTTACAGCCAGTAAAAGATCAGATCTTCATCTAAAGTCTAATATTATTTCGATGATTGCAAATGTAATCCTTAATTTAATTCTAATTAAGGAAATGGGAATAGATGGTGCGGCATACGGAACAATGATAAGTTATTTTATTGTTCTAGTCTATCGAATGGTAAAGACGCAAGGCTTAATAAAACTTACATTTAGTAAGATCAAACTGTATTTGATGTGTGTGCTATTGATAGTTGCTGCTACGGTGACGGCTGTTGAACAACCAGGGTATCTAATTATTACAGTTTTACTTTTTGCAGTTTCCATGTTGGCATACAAGAGCACAATCCAACAGGTAGTGCAGGGGGCTTTTCATATGATAGCTCAAAAGAAATGAAGAATAGAATGAGGTGATATCGTGCTTAATGTATGCATTACATTTGATTATGAGCTTTTCCTTGGAAAAAATAATGCGCCATATAAGGAAATCCTGTTTGCTCCTACAGATAACTTGATTAGAACATTATCCGAAAAAGGCGTAAGTGGAACTTTCTTTGCCGACGTCTGTTCGGTGGATGCGCATCATCGGTTGGGAAATGAAAAATATTGTGAGGACTTTACTTTGCAATTGCAAAGTATGGTCTTGAATAATCAAGATGTTCAATTGCATCTCCATCCGAGTTGGTTGTACGCAGAAAAGAAGGATGGACAGATTGTTCTGAGCAATAAAGGATATCGTTTACATGAATTCGGGTTTGGTAATGGGGGAAAGGCAAGCCAGATTATTCGGGACGGGATTTCTTATCTGGAGAATACCTGCAGAACATATAACAGCGATTATAAATGTGTGGCGTATCGAGCAGGAGGATTTTCAGTTCAACCAGAGCGGGCGTTGTTCAGCACATTAATCAAGAATGGAATTCGAATAGATTCCTCTGTGGTTCCACACATGTATACAAATGAAGCAAATGCCTATGATTTCACAAAGGTACCCGCAGAACTAAACTGGTGGATTGACCCGGATAAAGGTATCTCTTGCAATTCAAACCAAACGAGTCAAACAATTTTTGAGGTTCCAGTTGCAACAGTAAGACCGCGGATAATGCAGGTTATCGGCAAACGTCGTAGTGAACTAGGATTGCCACCAAACAAGGTTCTTGGTGAATATGTAAAGAGTGATTGTCCTCCTAAAAAGCAGAATGCAGTAATGAAACAGTATCATAGACTGAGAGATTACAGATATGTTTCATTGGATACTCGTTATTATCTCCGTGTCATGGAGGACTTGGAATACATTTACAGAAAGTACGGGATGGATGAACAAGATGGCTATGTTTGCTTGATCTGTCATCCCAAGCTAGCAGATGAATGTCGTGTTATGAACATAGCACACTTGATTGATGAAATACGGAAGATTCCTGAAAGATTTGCATTAGTGAATTTTTCGGATATCTATAAGAATGAAGTAAAAACAAAGGAGAGTAAAAATGGTTAACGTAATTGGTTTAGGTTACATTGGTCTGCCTACTGCTTTGATGATGGCTTCCCACGGTGTGGAGGTTATCGGTACGGATTACAATAAGGAACTGGTGGCAACCCTGAATGCGGGCAAGACCACTTTTAAAGAAAAGGGTCTGGATGAGCTGTTCCAGAATGCTCTGGCAGCCGGTGTGAAGTTCACTACCGAGTATCAGGTTACTGACACCTACATTGTGTCCGTTCCTACTCCGTATGACAAGTTCAGCAAGAAGGTTGATGCCTGCTACGTTGTTGAGGCTGTGAAGGATGTCATGCGTGTCTGCCCAAAGGGCGCAACGGTTGTCGTTGAGTCTACTGTTTCTCCCGGAACCATTGACAAGTATGTCCGTCCTGTGATTGAGGCAAATGGCTTTAAGATCGGTGAGGATATTAACCTTGTCCATGCTCCGGAGCGCATCATCCCCGGCAACATGGTCTATGAACTGTTGCACAACAACCGTACCATCGGTGCAGATGACAAGGCTATCGGTGAAAAGGTAAAGAAGTTCTATTCTTCTTTCTGCCAGGGCGAGATTGTTGTTACCGACATCCGTACTGCCGAGATGACCAAGGTCGTTGAGAACACTTTCCGTGCTGTCAATATCGCCTTTGCAAACGAGTTGGCAAAAATCTGCCGTCATGACAACATGGATGTGTATGAGATCATCAAGATTTGCAATATGCATCCTCGCGTAAACATCCTGCAGCCGGGTCCCGGTGTCGGTGGTCATTGCATCAGCGTTGATCCGTGGTTCCTCGTTGGCGACTATCCTTCTCTGGCAAAGGTCATTGATGAGTCCATGAAGACCAACGATGGCATGCCCGACTTCGTGCTGAATCGCATCTACGAGATTATGAAGGAACAGGGCCTGACCGATGTGAGCCGTGTTGGTCTCTACGGACTGACCTATAAGGAAAATGTTGACGATATGCGCGAGTCTCCGACGCTGCAGCTGTTGGAGAGCCAGGAGCGTCATCTGGCAACTGGCCTGAAGGTGTATGATCCGTTTATTACCAAGGATGTGGTCAAGAACCAGTACCACGATCTTGACGCTTTCCTCGCAGATGTCGATATGGTCGTTGTCATGGTCAAGCATACCGAGATCCGTGAGAATGTGGACAAACTGGCTGGCAAGGTTGTTCTGGACTGCCACAACATCATTGATTTGCCGGGTATGTATCACATTTAAAATATAATGATTAGTGCTGTGCTGAAAAGGCAGATCAATTCTGCACAGCACTTTCCTTTGGAGATAAAACATGAAAAAAGTAATGCTTGTTTTCGGCACACGACCGGAAGCAATTAAAATGTGTCCACTTGTTAATGAACTGAAGAAACGCGAAGAGCTGCAGACGACCGTTTGCGTGACCGGTCAACACCGTCAGATGTTGGATATGGTTCTTGAAGCATTTAATGTTACTCCGGATTATGATTTGTCCATCATGAAGGACAAACAGACGCTGTTCGATGTGACCACCAATATTTTAAACTGCATCAAGGAAGTGCTGGAAAAAGAAAAGCCTGATGTGGTGCTGGTACACGGTGACACATCTACGACTTTTGTGACAGCGCTTGCTTGCTTTTACTTACAGATTCCAGTTGGTCATGTGGAGGCTGGTCTGCGTACCTATAACATCTATAGCCCGTATCCGGAGGAGTTCAACCGTCAGGCGGTTTCCATTATCAGTAAATTTAACTTTGCTCCTACAGAGCTTTCTAAGCAGAATCTGCTGAAAGAAGGCAAAGATCCAGCCAGCATCTATGTTACCGGAAACACGGCTATTGATGCTTTGAAGACCACCGTGCGGGAAAACTATACGCACCCTGAACTGGAATGGGCAAAGGACAGTCGTCTGATCATGATTACTGCCCATCGCCGTGAGAATCTCGGTGAGCCGATGCGTCATATGTTTAAGGCAATCCGTCGTGTGCTGGATGAACATCCGGATGTGAAGGCCATTTATCCAATTCACATGAATCCCGTTGTGCGTGAAATCGCCAATGAGTATTTGGGTGACGATGATCGTATCCATATCATTGAACCGCTGGATGTTCTGGACTTCCACAATTTCCTGAGCCGCAGCTACTTGATTCTGACGGATTCTGGTGGAATCCAGGAGGAAGCCCCTTCTCTGGGGAAGCCTGTTCTGGTGATGCGTGATACCACGGAGCGTCCGGAAGGTATCGCAGCAGGTACGCTGAAGTTGGTTGGCACGGAAGAAGAAACGATTTATAAAGAGTTCAGCCGTCTGCTGTCTGATAAGGATGAGTATGAGGCAATGAGCAAGGCAAGCAATCCGTATGGCGATGGACATGCCTGTGAGCGGATTGCGGATATTTTGGAGGAAAATAAAAATGTCTGCATTTGATAACGCAACCCTTATGATCACTGGTGGTACTGGTTCTTTCGGTTCTACTGTTTTGAAGCACTTCCTGGATTCCGACCTGAAGGAGATCCGTATCTTCTCCCGTGACGAAAAGAAGCAGGACGATATGCGTCATGAGCTTCAGGCCAAGCACCCTGACACTGCCAAGAAGGTCAAGTTCTACATTGGTGATGTCCGCAACCCGCAGTCCATCCGTGACGCAATGCCCGGTGTTGACTACATCTTCCACGCTGCTGCCCTGAAGCAGGTTCCGTCCTGCGAGTTCTTCCCCATGCAGGCCGTTCAGACCAACATCATCGGCACGGACAACGTTCTGCACGCTGCCATCGACGCAGGCGTTAAGCGTGTCGTCTGCCTGTCCACTGACAAGGCGGCTTATCCCATCAACGCAATGGGCATCTCCAAGGCGATGATGGAGCACGTCATCTACGCTAACGCCCGTGTGGCTGCCGAGCGTGGTGGCACTACCATCTGCTGCACCCGTTACGGCAACGTCATGTGCAGCCGTGGCTCTGTCATTCCTCTGTTCATTGACCAGATCAAGGCTGGCAATCCTATCACCATCACCGACCCCAACATGACCCGCTTCCTGATGAACCTGGACGAGGCTGTGGATCTGGTTTTGTTCGCTTTCCAACATGCAAATCCCGGTGATTTGTTCATCCAGAAGTCTGATGCTTCCACCATCGGCGATTTGGCAAAGGCCGTCCAGCAGCTGTTCGGCGATACCGGCACGAACATCATCGGCACTCGCCACGGTGAGAAGCTGTTCGAGACCTTGATGACTCGTGAGGAGCGTCTGCGCAGTCAGGATATGGGTCACTACTTCCGCGTAGCCGCCGATAATCGTGACCTGAACTACGACAAGTTTGTGGTCAAGGGCGAAGTACATACCATGGCGGACGAGTCCTACACCAGCCACAACACCACTCGTCTGGATGTCGAGGGCACTGTGAAGAAAATCCTGACCACGGAATATGTCCAGAACGAACTGAAAGGCATCCCGAATGTCTAAAGAAAGATTGCTGCTGATTGGTGCCGGCGGCTTTGGGCGCGTGGCGTCCGAATTGGCTATACAGAAATACGACTGCGCTTTCGTCGATGACGGCGTGGAAGTTGGTACAGAAATATGCGGTGTGAAGGTTATCGGGCGAGTTTCTGACCTACCGAAGCTTTTTGACACATACAAGTTGCTGGTCGTCACAATTGGCAATAATGCTGTACGTGAACGCATTTATGATACGGCGGAGAAGATAGGATATGCTTTCCCGAATTTGATCCATTCGAGTGCGTATGTCAGTCCGTATGCAAAAATGGGCTGGGGCTGTGTCCTTTTGAATGACTCTGTTGTTCAAAACGGATCCACGGTCGGAAATGGCGTTCTGTTGAACCCGGGTGTTGAGGTTCACCACGATTGCTCGGTCGATGACTTTGCTTTGATCTATACGAATTCCGTCGTGCGCACATATGCGAAAGTCGGCAAACGTGTGCGCATTGGCAGTAACTGTACTATTTGCAATAACGCAACCGTGTCAGATGGTGCAGACATCCCAGACTGCACGGCTGTGCATTAAAGAGGTGAAAGGATGAACATTCTAGTCACAGGTGCCAAGGGCATGGTGGGAACTGCCTTGTGCAATAACCTGAAAAATATCCGGGACGGCAAGAACAAGACTCGCCCGGCATTGGATATTAAAGAAATCTATGAGTATGATCTGGATTCCACCCCGGCGGAGCTGGACGAATACTGCCAGAAAGCAGACTTCGTGTTCAATCTGGCAGGCGTGAATCGTCCGGAAAACCCGGAAGATTTCATGAAGGGCAACTTCGGCTTTGCATCCGAATTGCTGAACTGCCTGAAAAAGTACAATAACAAGGCAACCATCATGTTGTCTTCCTCCATTCAGGCTACGCTGGCTGGGCGGTTTGGCAACAGCGAGTACGGCCGCAGCAAAAAGGCCGGCGAGGAGCTGTTCTTCCAGTATGCTCGGGAGACCGGGGCGAAGGTGGCGGTCTATCGCTTCGTCAACCTGATGGGACACAGCCGCCCTAAATACAACAGTGCCGTCAGTACCTTCTGCTGGGCGGTTGCCAACGATGAGCCTTTCACCGTCAACGACCGCAGCACCGAGCTGGAGTTGCTGTACATCGACGATCTTGTGGAAGGGATGTTTGATCTGCTGGAAGGCAAGGAGCAGCACTGCGAGTTTGAAGGCGTGGAGACTGTTCTGAAAGCAGACGGTCGCTACTGCTGCGTTCCAATGACCCACAAGGTCACGCTGGGCGAAATCGTGGATCTTCTGCAGGAGTTCAAGGCACAGCCCACGACCCTCATGATGCCCAAGATGCCGGACGGCTCCTTTGCCAAGAAGCTCTACTCCCTGTACCTGACCTATCTGCCGACGGACAAGTTCAAGTATGCCCTGAAGATGAACGTGGACAACCGTGGTTCTTTCACGGAATTGGTTCATACCGCTGACTGTGGGCAGGTGAGCATCAACATCAGCCGTCCCGGAATCACCAAGGGGCAGCACTGGCACAACTCCAAGTGGGAGCTGTTCATTGTGGTGGCAGGTCACGGACTGATTCAGGAGCGAAACATCAACACTGGAGAAACGGTGGAGTTTGAAGTTTCCGGGGACAAAATTGAGGCTGTCCACATGATTCCCGGCTGGACGCACAACATTATCAACCTGTCGGAAACGGAGAATCTGGTGACGGTGATGACCTGCAACGAGATCTTCAACCCGAATCACCCGGACACCTTCTTCGAGCCAGTGTAAGAGAAGATACTGGTTGACGTTAGGAGAATTTTATGGAACACAATTTTAAATGGAAAAACGACGGACGCACGAAGGTCATGATTGGCTGCGGCACCCGTCCGGAAATCATCCGACTGGCTGCGGTTATCAAGCGCTGCCGGGAATATTTCGACTGCTGCGTGGTCTACTACAATCAGAACTGGGACAGAAACCTTTCCACTGTTTTCTGGGAAGATTTTGAACTGAAAAACACCTTCGGGGAATACGGCTCCGACATTCTGGTTCCTGTGGTGGGCGAGAATCTGGGTGTGACCTGCGGTAACATTCTGGGGCGTAGCTATGAGCTGCTCAGCGAATTGCAGCCGGAGGGCTATCTGGTGCTGGGCGATACCAACTCCTGCCTGTCTGCCATCTCTGCGAAGCGGCTGCACATCCCGCTGTTTCACATGGAGGCAGGCAACCGCTGCAAGGATGAGTGCCTGCCTGAGGAGACTAATCGCCGCATCGTGGACGTGATCTCTGACGTAAATATGTGCTACTCCGAGTTTGCCCGGAAGTATCTGGCGGACACCGGACTGCCCAAGGAACGCACCTACCAGACCGGCTCTCCCATGGCGGAAGTCCTGCACATGAATCTGGAGAAAATTCAGAAAAGTGATGTGTTGGAGCGTCTGGGGCTGGAAAAAGACAAGTACATTCTGCTGTCCGCCCACCGTGAGGAGAACATCGACTCTGAAAAGAACTTCCTGAGCCTGTTCACCGCCATCAACGCATTGGCAGAGAAGTATGATATGCCCATCTTGTACTCCTGCCATCCCAGAAGCAAGCATCGTCTGGAAAAGAGCGGCTTCAAACTCGACCCTCGTGTCCGAGTCAATGAGCCGCTGGGCTTTAACGACTACAACAAGCTGCAAATGAATGCTCTGGCAATCGTCTCCGACTCCGGTACTCTGCCTGAGGAGAGCAGCTTCTATCTGTCTATCGGTCATCCCATTGCCGCCGTGTGCATCCGTACCAGTACGGAACGTCCCGAGGCATTGGAAGCCGGTGACTTCATTCTGGCGGGCATCACCACCCGAGAGCTGCTCAACGCTACCGATATGGCAATCGAGATGAAGCAGAAGGGCGTTCTGGGCAAGCCCTGCCCCGATTATGTGGATGAGACCGTGTCCATGAAGGTGGTTCGTATCATTCAGGGGTATGTAAACGTCGTTAATAAAATGGTGTGGAGGAAATACTGATTCTGCACAGCAGCCGTGTACTGAGTCGCATGGCTGTGCTGCTCAAATATGCCACCTCTCCGTGGTGAGCAGCAGGCAACAGAGATATCCTCCGGATAAAGCATATATTCGTTAAATCACTCTTTGGATAAGGAAAAAACTATAATGGGAAAGTATTTTGGAACTGATGGCTTCCGTGGGGAGGCTGGAATTACTTTGACTGCTGACCATGCCTATAAGGTTGGTCGTTTTCTGGGCTGGTATTATAACGCTCTGCGTGAGCGCAACGGCAACAACGAGTCCGCCCGCATTGTAATCGGCAAGGATACGCGCCGTAGCTCCTATATGTTCGAGTATAGTCTGGTCGCAGGCCTGACCGCCTCTGGTGCAGAAGCCTACCTGCTGCATGTCACTACCACGCCGTCCGTGGCCTACATCGCCCGCGTGGATGATTTTGATTGCGGCATCATGATTTCTGCCAGCCATAATCCCTACTACGACAACGGCATCAAGCTGATCGACTGCTATGGCGAGAAGATGCCAGAGGAAATCTTGCTGTTAGTCGAGGATTACATTGACGGAAAGCTCCATGTATTCGATAAGGACTGGCCGGAACTGCCCTTTGCCCATCGTGAGCATATTGGCTGTACTGTGGACTACGTTGCAGGCCGCAACCGTTATATGGGCTACCTGATTTCTCTGGGCATCTACTCTTTCAAGGGCGTCAAGGTTGGTCTGGATTGCGCTAACGGTAGTTCCTGGAACATCGCTAAGTCTGTGTTCGATGCGCTGGGTGCTGACACCTACGTCATCAATGCACAGCCCAACGGTCTGAACATCAACAACAATGCCGGCTCCACCCACATCGAGGGCTTACAGAAGTTTGTGGTGGAGAAGGGTCTGGATATTGGTTTCGCCTATGACGGCGATGCTGACCGTTGCCTGTGTGTGGATGAAAAGGGTAATGTCATCACCGGCGACCACATCCTGTACATCTACGGTTGCTACATGAAGGAGCGTGGCAAACTGCTGACCAATACTGTTGTTACCACGGTCATGTCCAACTTTGGCCTGTATAAGGCTTTTGATGAGAAGGGCATCGGCTACGCCAAGACCGCTGTGGGCGACAAGTACGTCTATGAGTACATGGCCAAGAACGGCTGCCGTATCGGCGGTGAGCAGAGTGGTCATATCATCTTCTCCAAGTATGCGAGCACTGGTGATGGCATTCTGACCAGCCTGAAAATGATGGAAGTCATGCTGGCTAAGAAGAAGCCGATGAGTGAGCTGGCAACACCGCTGAAGATCTATCCGCAGGTGCTGGAAAATGTCCGCGTGACCGATAAGAAGGCCGCGCAGAATGATCCTGCCGTGCAGGAAGCTGTAAATACGGTAGCTGAGGCTCTGGGCGATACTGGCCGTATTCTGGTCCGTGAATCTGGTACGGAGCCTGTTGTGCGTGTGATGGTCGAAGCTCCCGACCACGACACCTGCCAGAAATACGTGTCTCAGGTTGTGGAGACTATCAAGAGCAGAGGCTACGGAGTTTGAGTGCAAACCTGAAACGAGGATGCGGAATCCTGCTGATTGCATCTGTGGTTCTTCTGTCTATCTTGGCGTTGTTGCCTGATGCGGATGTTGACCACGATGCAGGATACACTTCCTCAGAGGTGAGTATCCGAGAAACCGCAGATGGAAACGTGACCAGCACAAGCTATGTAAATCCTGATGGGGTAATCACAGATGCCATTGATATGGGCTATGCGACCGTGTGTAGAATGCGGGACGATAACGACCGAGTTGTGGAGGAACGTTATCTTGACGCAAGCGGAAGCCCTGTGGCAAGGTATGGAGATTATTACGGATTGTCGTATGAATACGATGAAACCGGTACTGTGATAACATATCTTGATGCAGAGGGAAACCCTGTGAAACGCAGTGATGGATATTCTACTATTGTCAGAACGCTGGTTGGCGGCATGGCTTCCGATGATTTCTACTATGATTTGAACGGACAGCCGGTACAGTGCTCCGGTGGATACTATGGGCTTCATCGTGAGTTTAATACTGAAGGCCAGAACACTAGTTTGACCTTTCTCGATAAAGACGGTCATGCAGTGAGTACATCATCTGGATATGCGATTAAGACATATCAGCGTGATATGGATGGTAACGTTGTCGGGGAGCAGTATTTTGACACAGAAGGGAATCCTGTAAGGTCTTTGCTTGGTCAGTATGGTGAGTCATACAAGCGCAACGAGCAAGGATACATCGGCCAGATCACCTATCTTGACGCAGACGGCAACCCCGCCTCTACCAATGAAGGCTATACCATCCTCAAACGTACCTATCATAGAGATGGAACAGCAGATACGGACATGTATTTTGATGCGGATGGTAATCCAAAGGCATTGTCTAAAGGACAGTATGGCATCAAGCGCAGCGGAAAGGTGAATCTTCTGCTTGACAGAAACAGCAACGTGATGCTGTGTGTGGACAACCTTCTGAATGGCTTCCCATGCATGGTTGTTGTTTTTGGCTGCGTTGTCTGTTTGCTGATGATTGTTCTTCCGAAGAGTTTAAGCGTAGTATTGACGATTGTTTATGTAGCGTTCATTCTTTATGAAACACTGATGTTCCGTGAGTCAGGGGATGCAAAAACGAACTTTGTCCTCTTTTCCTATGCAGGGAAGTTCTTGAAAGAGCAATCCGTGAGGGTGGGGGTTATCAATAACATCTGGCTGTTCATTCCGCTTGGAACGGGGCTGTATAGATGGTTTCAGAAAAGGTGGGTGTTGCTGATTCCCTTTGTGATGTCTGTGGCAATCGAAACGACCCAGTATATTACGGGACTTGGCATCGCGGAGTTCGATGATGTGTTCGGTAATACGATGGGTGGATGGATCGGTGTGCTGGTGGCCTGGACGTGGTTGAGCAGAAAAATGAGCTTGAAAAATAGAGCATAAGGAAGTATACATGTCTAATTTCCTTCGTTATCCTTGAAAACGAGACCGATATAGTATATATTTGAGCTGTGAGAGTCATTCGTTATGGATGCTCACAGCTTTGCCGCTCGGAACTTTGCACACCTCTACGTGGTGGGCGGCAGGCAACACAGCATGGGTGCTGTGGCTGAGATGCAGAGAACTAGCTTTAAGGAGATATTGGTGTTCGTATGAATATACTGAAAGAATTTTCGAATGAACTAGGATATATAAATATAACCAATCAGTATATTGAACTGGCGGTACGCTGCTATGAGCGTGAATGTGGGGACGAACCTATAGAGTCAATAGCGAGATCGGTTAATTTGTCGATTTCAACATTACCGGAAGGCTACTATGCTAGAGTTTCAAAGGGATACCTTGTCGGAATTCAATCTTGCTTTGAAAAGTACTTGCTTGCATTTAAGGAACTGTGTGGTAATCCGACAGAAAATATCGAAAAGTACGATCCCAAAAGGCAGAATACAAATAGATTACAATGGATATTAAAAGCGTGTTATGGGAACAGTCTTCCTGATGATATTCAGGAATATTATCATATCTGTAATTACTACAGGCTTACAAGAAACCAAAGTGTTCATATCAATGATCAATCTGCAGAATATAAAAATGCGAGAGCTTTAGTGGAAAATTTGGATAGAACGCTTTTGAAATCTGGTATGTGTGATCGTCTTGATGCTCCTCATTCTATAGAGACGTTGACATTTGATGATCAGGTATTGTTTTCAAGAGTTGCGAGAATGCTGGCAGAGAGAATCTATAAGGACAGCAAGTATAACTGGAATAAAATCTTGACAGCAAATCGTGAGTCAATTGTAAGTGTGGCAGGTACTGTTAGAGACGACATGGAAAGACGAAATACAAAGATTATCAATTTCCTTATACAAACATATCCGGTAAAGAATCAGCCTGAACTGGTTGAATGTTTACAGTCGTTTGTGTTATAATCTATATGGGCCCTAGCTCAACGGCAGAGCATCCCCCTTCATAAACACATAGCCTGCGTGGGTGTGTGCTTATGAAGGGGAAGGTTGAAGGTTCGAGTCCTTTGGTGCCCACCACAAATGAAAAATCCGAACTTATTCCCCATCTGAACAGCACCCCATTTGTTAGACAGTATGATATAATGTTTAACAGGTGGGGTGATTTTAATGCCAAAGGGAGTACCAAACAAACGATACACGCCGGAATTCAAGAAGCTGGTCGTGGAAACCATGATGAAAGAAAAGATGAGTTACAGAGAAACGGCTCGACAATTTGAAATCAGCAATCATCACAGAGTACAAGACTGGGAACGAATCTATCTGACGGAGGGTCCAGAAGGCTTTGCCATCGAACGGCGTGGCCGCAGCAGTAAGGGTCGTCCGCCAAAGCAGTTGCCGAAGCAGGTAGAAGAAG
>OLSE01000107.1_pt1 | contig 115786 bp, 105 predicted proteins | sample 1673191 | NCBI WGS metagenome assembly OLSE01 (sample SAMEA3136764, study PRJEB25190) | human gut metagenome | biome: human gut; feature: human-associated habitat; material: faeces | place: Austria | collected 2013
GAGGGAAACCTCAAAAAAACAAACAAAAAGGATAAATTTTAGGAGGAAAAGAAAAATGAAAGAATTTAAGGTAACAAACGAAATGTACAAAAACGGTAACGTAGTAGAAGCAAGTCGTGATAATTACGCAGGTGACTATGTAACTGCTGAAAGCGAAGCAGAAGCAATCGAACTATACAAAGATTTTCTAATTGAACAAATCAGAAACAACAACCTAAACGCTGAAATTATTGATGACGAAATCGTTGTAACAGATGATGAAGAAAACGAAGTTGAAAGATTTATCAATTTTGAAATTGAAGATTAATTAAACTTATCCCCTGTCATTCAAATGACAGGGGATATAGAATAAAAGGTGATAATATATGGATTGCAAAATAAAGCAAGCTCGCCTTGCGGCAGGTCTGACGCAAGCTGAACTATCAAGACGGTTTGAAATCCCTTTAGGCACTCTCGCCCATTGGGAAAAAGGGGACCGTCAACCGCCAGTTTGGGCGGAGAAATTGTTGCTTGACGCAATAAACCGCATAAACGAAAACAAATAAAAAATAGGTGGCACGTAGCCACCTATTTTTTTATCCTATTTATTATACAATCCGCAGCGGTACTCTCTGCAAATTGCTCTCAAATCCTTGTAGGATAGTTCAAGGCGACCGTTCTCATCACCCTGTACCGCACCGCAGTCCATAGCTGCCTGAACCGCAGGACGTGCCCATGGTGGCATATTCTTATCAACATAATCATACACCATTGTATTTTGTAAAACGGCTTTCAACTCTTTATTTTCTTCCTGTAACGCCGATATAGCCACCGCCTGTTTTTCAATTAATGATTTTAATTCATTATACTGTTCCATAGTTAGTTCCTCGCTTTCACTTAATTTTCTTTTGAATTTTTCCCACAATTCCGGTTTACGCACAAATGGCTCTGGACATTGTTTGCCCCACACGTCATAATGACGCAGTACATTCTGTGCCGGCACACCGTATTTATTCATCAAATACCGTGTTAATTTAATTGTCTGTTCCACAATTCCGTCACGAATATAGTATTTACCGTCCGCACCGATACGACTGCACATTTCAATCGAAATACTGTTCATATTTCTACAATACGGGTGTTTGTAAATTTTTGTACCACCGACAGCCCACGCCGCCCATTTATCGGGTACAGATTGATATATTCCGTCATCACCGATAAAATAATGTGCAGACGCACCACGATTTGCACCGCTGAAATAATTGCAGTTGTTCAATGCCGTGTCGCCGTTATTTGACGTAAAATGAATGACGATATATTTAATATCGCCATTCCTATATGTGTAGCAATTAGACGTGTGGCACTGCGGGCCCTGTTTGATTTGAATATCCATTGTTTATACCTCAATTCTTTTTTTGAATTTCAGGAAGACCTGCTATAGATGTTAGTAGAGAAAGTACACCTGCAAGTGCAGAAGCACTCGCTACAAGTACCCAATTTACATCTCCCATAGCTACCGCAGTACCTATAGTGGCAACTGCTGTCTGAGCAACTGTCTTGATTGCTCTTATTCCTGCCGCTTTAAACCATTCTTTCATAACTCATTACCTCCTCAAAATCCTAACATCTTTACAACGTACCCTATTACAGCACCAACTAATACTGTAATTATTGCACCTACAACTGTTTCATATCGCTTAGTCGGACGTTTCTCTATCTCGTCAACTCGTGATGTAATATCCGAAACATCCTCCCTCATAGCCTTAGTTTCAGTCGCCAAGATATGTACGCTCTCAGTCAACCGGTCAAGGCTATCCAATCTGTGGTGAGCCGACTTCGTGGACTGCTCCACTACGGTCAATCTCTCCCACAACTCCTTGTCATCTGCTTCCATAAATTAACCCTCCATCATTTGCATTAATTCTTTGTATTCATCATCAGTAATACGTTCTGCAAGAAGAAACACGTCAAGTTTATCCTTCATCGAATTCTTATCGTATCTACCGCTTGCAATTATTTTTTTACAATATCCGTATGTCATGATAAATCCCTCCTATATTCCCAATTCTAATTTTGATAATCTGTAATCGGTATCAATTTTGAAATCATCCGTAGCCTCCGGCAAGGAAGCCTTGTAAGCCTCGATACTGCCGTAATTTACTATTTCAAGGATTTCTTTGTTCTCGTCGCTTGTACGAAGTTTAATCCCCTCCGCCCAAGCATAATTTGAAACATCAATAATTGTCTTTGATATTTTTTCAAGTAGCTGATGTTTTGGAATGACGTTGTTCTCAAGTTCATATGCCGCTTCTTCGTTTAAGTAGTAGTCAACATCAGTATAACTATCCTTTTTTAAAGAATCGTAGTGCCTAACAACAATGCAATACTTGTTAATGCCGATTGACCTGTCTTCCGTAACATAAAATAATCGTATATCCATACTATACCTCTCTTTAATAATTTACACTTAAATTATACGCGTTGTTTTGAGTGACTGTATTTCGTACAGCCAGCGTTCCTTTATAGTTATTGCACAGAACATTCAAGCTTCCTTTTGAAGCAGCGTCAATATACCACGTTCCGCTTGCTCCGCCATGAAAGAAATTACCGGTAATACTTGCAGAGCATGGATTATATAAGTAGCACGCAACGGAATTTGACTGATACTCGTTCAATTTCAAAAATTTATTACCGGTTATCGTTGCACAGCGCAAATATACATAATACGCACAATACACAGTATTTGCATTAAATACTCCGCCTACTTCTGTAATGCTTGTATTGTAGTGATATATCCTCGAATTGCTTGAGTGTAAATAAATCACATTACCCGTAATATTTATAGCTCCCGAATTAACTATGCTGCTTTTTCCGCTACAATGTATAATACTATTTGATATATATCCCGTCATTGCTAAATATGCAAAATTCAACTCGAAAGAAGTGCTGTTACTATTATTGAACAAATTAATTTCACTATCATCCACTTTAAGTACTCCGCAATTAATTCCGGAAAAACAATTTGATGATGTACTTAATGTTTTTATAGTCATAGTGCTTCCTCTTAGTACAAAGCACCCTTGTTGCAATTCTCCTGACGAACCCCCTCCGGGGTCTTCTCCTGTATATTGTGTATTTAAATCCGCAAACACACCCACATTAGAGGTTGAATTTCTGACAGAAATATAACAATTCTCAAAAGTTAAATTATCTCCACTGTCAAAGTATGGGCCTTCATTTAATCCATCGCAGGTTAAATACAAATCTTTAAAGCAAAGACTATCAAAATTCTTCATAAAACATTGTAGGTCTTTTGTTTGTATCCATGTAGAAAAAGGGCCTTCCCCTTTAAATGTAAAAATATCTTTTGTTATGGACTGACCTATGCTTATGGTAGAATTAATATTATATACTCCCGTCTTAACAAGGATTGTTCCTCCATATCGCCACATCATAGAACCCTCTTCCGGCGGATTTCTGCTCAAAATAGTTTTTATGCGTCTAATTGCTTTATTAAAACATTCAGCGTCATTCGTTCCGTCGCATCTGAAGTCGCAAAAGCCCTGTGTTTTAGTAGTGCCTATAACCACGGTGGCAGACTGTGCACCGGTAATAAAACGCATATCGGATGCAATCGCAACCCAATAACTACCGTCATACACTAACTCCACAGTTTCACCTGCAAGCCATGAAAAATAATCTTTAACAAAAATATTATCCGTGCCACAATGCACGACAATATTTTTTGCGCCTGTTGAATTGACATTTAATGTAGCTGCCGTTGAAGAAGTATGCTCATAAGTAAACTTTACAAGCACCCTTACTCCTGTCGTCAATTTAAAATTGCTTATAGACACCGTTTTCACGGCGGTGTTTCCCGATGTTGAGCATACCGCATAAGGTGGTTGTTGCCATACAGGAGCACCACTACCATTACTAATCAAATTATACCCTGCCGTTCCCACACTCGTTGGTGCATACCACGACTTGCTTGCCGTTGCCGAACCGTTATAGCTCGTTGCTGAGCCGTTCATTGTCAATGTCAATGAATTAGGATTTTGCATTGACGTTGGTTTGTTTGACAGGTCAGTATATGAACCTGTAAACGCTACCGTTTTTAGGTCTGTAAAAAATTTTTTAATTTTTCCGAATAATACGCTGATTGTTTCCCCTGATACGATATTACTGCGGTTTGTAGCCTCTTCAAATGTTGGTTTTTCTAAATCATCAATAATACTTTCGACATTATCAATGTTGTCATTTATTGCCTTTGGGACGTCCGCAATGTCCGTATATTCAATTTTCTTAAATCCCTTTTCCGTTATTTTTGCCATAGCTTATCACCTCACTGCACGACTTCGACATTGCCATCGTCACCTTTTTGGATTAACCTGTGATATTCAAAATCGCCACAATCTGAACTTGATGAGATTTCAGCCGAAAAAATATAATTATCCGGTGGTTGTGGCCCTCTGCCTGACACTGTTGTGCCGCATATCAACGATATATTGTTACTGTCATAGTTATAACATATATACATATAGCATTTATCATATGATTGTGCAGGATAGGTTGCAGTACCTGATACTTCTTTTCTTGCTATATAATTCACTTTAGGTTTTACCACGATATTATAACCATCATGTCCTCCTTGACTGATAGAATATTCTAAATCAATTTTCTTGATTGATTTTAGCTGCTCAATTTTATTATTCAGTTCAGCTATTTTGGAATTAAACACATCAAATGTCACTTCGGCATTTAATGTGACATCAACTTTGACGGATGATGATTCCGTTATAATATTCAGAAAATCAATAGTTCTGTAAACATTATTTGCTCCCGTAAATTTTGGAAAACCCTGTGCATTATCATCACATCTTGTATACATATAAAGTATCTCGCCTTCGTCTGGGTCTTCTGCCATAATGCCGATTTCATGCAAATAGAAATCCGTATCACCATTTTTGATTCTGATACGAATATTAACTGTTCCTGCCGATATTACGTCAACATTGACTATATCAACTGTTGCAGTCGATGATGTTGTTCCCGTTTGGTGTGATGGAATTTCCGATTTTAGTGCTGTCAGTGTTGCAACTGATTCGCCTTCGGATAAAATACCCGAACCAATAACCGCTCTGGTTATTTTCAATGGTTTTCCCGTTTTTAATTTACTTTCCAACATCAATCCCTTTGCAGTATATTGAAATTTTGAAAAACTGCCGATTGTTTCAGCCATTAATATCCCTCCCGTTGCAGAATTTCAGCATATGTGTAATTCTGTAGTGTTTTATATGTTTGATTTTTTAATGTGTCGTATGTGGCATATTTCACACATTCCACAGTTTCGATTGTACTATCTGCCACGACATGTGTAGAAACATATTCCTGCATTTTACCCACTTCGACATCATGTGAATTGTACGTTATTGCGATATGTGCAGGTTTAATTTCATTAACGCTTTCAGCAATATCCTGTAATAGCGATGTTTCAAACCCCGCTATTACAACCGTATACTCCGACGGTCGCTCTGCCACTGTGGCATTGCTGTCAAATGAATTGACAATGTTTTTCAAATTATCAAACGTTGTCGTTACAGGGTGCAAATATTTAGCTTTAACTCTGCTCCGTCGCAATTCTATTTCATCATCTGATAGTGGAATAAAAAAATCGTTTTCAAAATCACGTATACCGTCTATATCTGCATCATCAATAGACATATTTTTCAAAAATATGTTCATATCAGCGTAGAATTTTTCAAATTCTGCATTGATAGGATTTAACAACCCATTTACATATCGTGATTTACGATAGTATTTCGGCAATAATTGCTGAACGTTAATCATAGTCTACTACCCCCAATACTGCAAGTTGCGTGTCAGCTATTGGAATATTTTTGTTACCACCGTTTACCGTCAAATCAGCATAGTCATTGACACCATTCACATCCAAAATAGCCTGTCCTATTTTCGCATATGATACATAGCCATTCGTAAATGATACATCTGATAGATATTCGGCAATACTTTTTTCTATTTCATTCTTAACATCTGCTGACATATCTACTTTGCAAGATATATTGATTGTAATTTCTTCTGCTGTTGAAACCGTCAACGTTGCTCCGATCGGCTTGACATCATCAATAAATTTTTGCACTTTCTGTATCAGCTCTATAGGTGCTACTTGGCTATCAGCGTCAACAATTACAACTTTGACTGTTCCCGGACCATTCCATAATGGAATACACTTTGCTTCACCAACACCCGGAACAGACTTTGCCCATGTGATATATTGATATTTGTTACCACTTGTTATCGGTCGTGAAACATATTCTTTGTAGCGTTCACGCAGTTCTGCGTCCGTTTCTTCGTCACTGCCCCCCGTTGTGGCGTGTGTGTTTGTTACTTTCGTCAATCCATTTATTGTGACAGGGAAACGATTTATATAACCGGCTAATACATTCCCCTGTGTTCCGGCAGTATCACATATAACTGGTGCTGATACAGTGCCATCTTCACCAACAGTTACAGTATCGTTTATCGTAAACATAACATTGCCTGCCGCCACTTTACTTCCGGCAGGCAATATCGTTCCCGTTGTTCCTGTAACCGTTACCGATCCTGTAGCATATGTTGCAATTTTGCGTTGCAGTCCGTAACAGGCAACGCATTTTTCTAAATATGTGCCACTTGCAGTCGAAACGTGCGATTGTTTTCGTACCGTTTCTAATTGGTCGTATGCGTTGTCAAATTCGACTGCAACAGATTTTTCAATGTCATATGTGTATGTACCTTCGGTTGTATCGTATTGTTCCGGCACCTCTGCCAGAAGACGTTCCGTTATAGATATTATTGTTTCTGCCATTATAGTGCCTCCTTTAAGTCCGTTGTTCCGTACACTGTTGTAACAGTAAATTCAACTGTTAAATGCGTTCCGTCTACTGTTGCCGAAAAACCGTCCACACTGACAATATCCTTGTTTTTCTCTAAATTTTCAGTAATTTCTCGCTGAATTTCAGACAGCATATAGTCATGCGTGAATGTTTTACCTACAAATGTATCTTTAATTCTCGTTCCGTATGATGTTCCATTATATATCTTGTACCGTCCTTTTTGCGTTCGCAGTACCTTGCCTATCCAACTTCGTAATCTGTCCATACCGACAACCATTTTCGGACGACCGTTTATAATAACAAAATCACCACGTTCAAAATCAAATGCCGGTTCTGTCGTAACATAATCAGCCATCTTGTATCACCCCCAACACAATATAACTGTTATCGTTGTTATACGGTAACAGGACAACTTTCTTGCCGTTGTGAATATATCTTCCTTCGGCATCACGTTCATACAGATTTACAATGCTTACAACGTGATTTTTTGTCAGCTGTATATTGTTACTGCGTGTTATGATTAAATCCGGTAATTGCGTTATTCTGCCGAATACAGGACCATAGGTTTCACCCTTGCTTAAATTTTTCAGCATTTTTGCCAATTCTGTGTATCCGTTATTCATATCATAATCGCTCCAAATCTAATTTATTGTAATGCACACCTTGTTTTATACTGTGCTGACTGCTATTTATCAAATACTTTTCATCACCGATAGCGATAACACTTCCGGCTCTGGTATAGCTGTTCAGTTCTTCAATAATTTCACCGGAATATGTTTCGCTTGTATTGTTCAGCTCCGACAACTTGTTTTTTGCCACTTCCTTTGCGTCTTCATTTTCACCGACTTTGATAACTTCTTGCAAAAAACCGAATTGTGCAATGCTGTTTTCATCTTTCAGCGTTGTTAAAACATCTGTATCTGAAATAACCTTTACGCTTGTTTTTCTGTCCTCGATGCTGGTTTTATGTTCAACGTTTCCGATATACTTTATCGAATCTTTCAATTCGGTGTTTGACGATATTCTGAATTGTGGATTTACAACCATATCCGCACAATTATAAATTCTGATGCCGTCAGGAACAAAATCAAAATTATGTACACCGCCGCACAGTGTCAGTATGTCAGCAATAACATCTGATACCGCCTTGTCCACATAAATTTGTGTAATCAATAACGGTAATTCCGGTATCATCACAATAGGAATACACAAATCACCGCATATTTTTTTAATGCAGTCGTCAGCACGCATCGCAGTGAATTGATATGTATCACTAGTTTTGTTCAGATACTGTCCTACATCACCGGCAACATATTTATTAACGTAATTATCGCCGTCATCAACTTCGATAATTACACCCCTAAAATCTTCTTGTGTACCGCCGCTATAACGAATAATATCGCCCTCCTGTGGTTTGTACATATTTATGTACTTCATGTCACCTGCCTTTGGTACACTGAAATTAAACAGCGTTGCAAGCGTATCCTTGGTATTTTGCCACGATATATCGCCCACATATGATGATATATCAATATCGTTGCATAACACCGTTAAACCACCATTATGGCGGTCACACTGCATAGGTGTTTGTTTGAATATTGTCGGATGTATGGAAATTTTCTCGTTTGTATCAATAAAATGATATTCTTTTTCATTTTCTGCCGTTGTGCTTCCTGCACCGCCGTAGGTTGGCTCACTGTCAGAAGTCCATATTGCCTTGATTCGTGCTGAACGGTTTATGCCGGCAGCATTTAATGCTGATGTGAATTCATCATTATTTCGCACAACTGTTCTGTCAATAATGAATTCCAATACATTACGGTCAAACGGATAGTCGTGATACATATGTTTGCTGTCTGTTTCACTGTCTTTTTTTTCGTCAGCCTTTACGCAATAAATCGTCTTGCCGTCATCAAATTCCACTTTGATAAATGTTCCGTCCGGACCGTAGTACGAACCCATTGCTACACAATAGAATTCTTTGTATTTTCGTAGTCCACCATTTGCAGTTGTCGAATTACTGCCCCATAAATAGCTATATCCGCCTGATGATTTATCAGTGTATAACTGATATGCCATATATGCTTTTGTGGCTAAATCCCTGCCTATATTCGGTACTTCTCGTGCCGTCCAAGCGGCAGTCATTCCACTACTGCTATCCAAATTAAAATGAACAAACGTCAATCCGGACATTGATAACGTTCTGGATCGAACCATATCGGATGAATTGCCTTCAATCGTTGTGATATTAGAACCGTCACACGATGCAACTATACCTACATGATTCGCCCAATCCGAACCATTGTAATTTATTAAAAACAAATCACCTGCTTCGGGATTTTTATTGGTAAAAACCTCACCATGTCCCTGATTCGCATAATGTGCAAAATAACCGGCACTTGCCGTTTTAGGCATTATGTCTGTTGTAATGCCTGCTTTGTCCGCACACCACGAAACAAATACCGCACACCACGGATAATTACTTCCGTCTACTTCATGTCCGTAAAACCATGTATTATATTTGACGTTGTTCGTTCCACTTTCCTTTGTGCCACTTTCAGCCTGTGCAATTTTAACTAAATCCTGTCCACTTGCCATATTTAATCACCAAATACTCCGGCTTTGTCTAAAATAACTAATATGCGAATCATATTCTTTGTCAGTCCCAAATTGTCATCATCAATACCGGACAAATAACCCTTTTTATTGATTTTTTCAATCGTTGGTGCAGCCCAATCAGGAAAACTGTCAACGGTATAACCCTCAAAACCGTTTGCATTATCTATCATCACGCACATTCTGATAATGTCCATAGTCAATCCCAGTTCATTATCACCGGTGCCGTTCAAATAACCCCTATCCATTAATTTTTGGATCGTAGGTTTTGCCCAATCAGGCATATTATCATCCATATAGTTATAGATTTTTTCATTTTCCAATGAATCCAGCCGTTTTTCGACTGCGTCCATTCTTGCCGCCAAATCATCTAACTGTGCCATATTTGTATCCTCCGTATCATTTAACAGCTCTACTTCGCCCAATTCGATAGAATAATCCAAATCACCTGTTGTGCCAACATCAAAATCTAATTTTTCTATGGCTACAGCCATATTTATGCTGATGTTTGCAAAACCGGTTGATGTAATCACTAAACGAACAGGCAATTTTCGTTTTTGCCACGATTTTAATTTTTCGTAGTATTCTTGACCTTCCATTGACGCATCACGTCTGAATGGATAGTCATGGACAGGAAATGTTCCGTCCCACGAAACACCTCGCAATTCGGTATTTCCTATAATTTTAATCCAGCCGTATCCGGCTGATTCAAATGTTTCTGTCGACTGCGAATTTGTCACAGAAAAAGAGGAAGGAGTGACAGGAATATGCACTACCTCCTCGCTGTTATTTACGCTTAGGTAAAAATCTAACATTTTCCCTCACTCCTTTTATAAAATTGCATACTGTCGTTTAATTTCAGGTACAACTATATTTATAAATCGTGCCGCCATTTCTTCTTCATTCGCATTTCCTGCATTAATGGTGACGTTTATATTAATATCATTGTCCCCCTGACTTTTCTTTTGGCTGTTTTCGGTGTATGCCTGCAAATTTCGCCAAAATGCCGAAAGTGGAAGTATCGCCTCAGCCCCTGCTTCGCCACCCATTTGAATCTTGCCGTTTGCAAATCCAAATGCAGTTGGACGTGTCATAATACCGCCCTTGGCGTTCCAATCCAATCCGAATTTTGGAATAGGTGTATCAACCCCCATCACCGTAACAGTTCCTGTCTGCACAATCTTTGGTGCTTTCAGCAGGCTTTTTATTTTGTCCCATACAGATGATACAGTATCAGAAATTTTAGTGAACACATTTTTAACTGTGTCAACTGCCGCCGTAATCTTTTCAACAATGCCGTTTTTGATGTTTTCAAAAATAGTCATTACGGTGTTTTTCACATTGCCAAATGCTTCACCGAATTTACTTTTTACGGCTTCCATCTTCACACCGACTGCATTGACAACCTCGCCGAGCTTACCGCCTGTTAATTGATTAATTGCGTCATAGCCTGTCCTGTAGTATTCCTTAACACCCTCTATTGCCGCAAATGTAGCACCTTTCAGTCCTCCACCGTGTGCGTCATATGCACTTTTTATGTTGTTCAGTTTTTCCGATACAGCATTTTTTACACCGCCCCATAATTCTGACGTTTTTTCTTTGACTCCGTTCCACATTGTCGACACTTTTTCTTTGACTGCTGATATTCCGTTTTTTATCTTTTCAAATCCGGCTTTTATTCCTTCCCATGCACTTGTAACAATCGCTTTAACTTTTTCCCATAGGTTGATCCAAAAATTTCGGAATCCTTCGGATTTATTCCACAATACAATAAACGCCCCTACCAATGCACCGATAGCCACAATGACAATACCAATCGGATTTGCTGTCATAGCTACATTTAACGCCCATTGTGCGGCTGTTGAAATACCCATAACAACATTTTTAGCCGTTTCAGCTGCATTCCACAACATAACTGCACCTTTGTATGTGATTATCGCCCCTGCAACTGCTCCTATTACCGGAGATAATGCCTCAATTACCGATATAGCTCCACTGGCTAAATCCATAGCCGTAGATAATGCGTCACAGAATGTTGATATACCTCCCTCACAGAAATCTTTAAGCATTGGTCCAATGTTTGAAAATGTATCAGTTATAGTATTTTTCAGTCCCTCAAATGACCCTTTTAGCTTTCCTACAGAACTTTCACCGATTACATCTGTCATACCGTCAAAAATTGATGGTATTGCATCTAAAACAGCCTTTCCCAATGCAGGTAATTGGCTGATTAAACCGGTAACCAAACTCTTTGCGGCTGAAACAAGGTGTGGAAGTATATCGGATACCATTGACGGAAGTTCTGCTACAATTACAGGAGCCAAACTCTCAATTAACGAACCTACGCCACTTAACGCACCCGTTATTGCCGGTATAACATTCTGCCCGAACGTCTTAGCTGAATCAACCAGTGCATCCAAACTCTGATCAAACATTTCTCCGCCTGTTGTCAAACCGACAAGAGTATTTTCAAACGCCGCTTTCAGTGACCCCCACGATCCGCTTATTGTCGTGCTTGCCTCTTTTGCCGTTGTTCCCGTTATGTCCATTTGCGTTTGGATTGCATGAATAGCCTGTGTAATATCGGCAAATGATGAAATATCATACTTCTGTCCAGTAAGTTTCTGTGCATCGCCAAGTAGTCGTTTCATTTCAGCTTGTGTGCCACCGTAACCGAGTTTTAAATTATCAAGCATGGTGTAATTTTGCTTTGCAAAACCCTGATAGGCATTTTGAATGTCTGTCATATTCGTGCCCATCTTATTTGCATTATCAGCCATATCCACCAACGCTGAATTTGCATAATCCGCCGCCTTTGCCGTATCGCCCTTTAAACTTGAAATCAATGATGCCGAAAAATTTGTAACTGTTTCCATATAGTTATTAGCTGACAAACCTGCGGTTTTGTATGCATCATTAGCATATTTCTGTACTGCCGCCGAACTGTCTTTGAACAATGTATCGACACCACCTGTCAGCTGTTCATAATCAGCAAATGAACTGACTGATTTTGCTACCATTGTTCCTACTGCGGTAGCGGCTGCCGTTCCGGCAATAGCTAACCCTTTGCCTAGTTTACCAACGGCACTGCCAACAACTTTTGCTTTATCTCCTAATTCAGAAATTTTTTTGCTTGTGTTGTTCAATGTACTACGCAGATTATTGCTTTCATTTTGGGCTTTCTTCATATTTGCGAAGAAGTTTCCGGATTTCAACGACAGTGTCGCTCCTATGTTTCTACTTTTTGCCACATCAACCGCCTCCTGTCATTGCTTTTATCTTTTCAGCTTCTTCTTCGTATGCTTTTATCATACTGGCTCTTAAAAATGCCTTTTCATTTCCCGTAGCTCCGGCAATTCTGTCCCAATCAAAACCACGTTGGACGTAGTAATGTATTAACTCAAAATCACCGTTGCGTTCAATTAGTTTTTTAGTTCTTCAACCGCCTTAACGCTATCGTCAACATAACCTGCAAAACTTAATGCAGCTTTTGAGATATTCACTACCTCGCCCGGTTCAAATATTTTGTCAAGAATATCTAATGGATCTTGGCAGCCATATGCCTGTTGCAGTTGTTTGTTTTTCAGTGGCGGTTCTGTCACACATTCATACACCAGATATGCATCCGATTCGCCTGAATACGCATCCATATTCATTGCGTCATTTACTTGATTTCTTGTTGGTTTTGTTATTGTGATTGTACCGTCAAGGCTTTCAACGTACAATTCCTTTGTTTTATTTTTGCTCTTTGCTTCCTTTACTTGCTCTGAACGTCTTATCATTTCGTCCAACGTCAATCTTGTATGTTTTTCTTGTCCTGTCATTTTTATATCCTCCTAAAATGTTTAATCCTGTTCTATCGGTTCAATGCTTTCAAGGAATTTCAATCCTGTAAAACCACCCTTGTATTCTTCCTCAACTATCTTACCGTTTTCACCACCTGTTAGTGGAACACTTTCAAGCCAACAGTTAGTTAGTTGTACCTTTTCGTATCCGCCCCCATATGCGTCCGGGTCTTTTAATTGGCTGATTAGTGTAAAACGTGGGTCTTTTCCTTGCATAAATGCCTCGGCAAACTTTTTACCTCTTGAAAATACTTTTCGTACTTTCATTGTGTATGTACCTGATACACTCATCAGCTTGCTGTCTTTAATCATATCGCCGGAGAATGTGACGTCTTCTCTATCTGGATCTAGTGTTGCCTCAAAACTTGAAATTTCATAGACAGCCGAATTGTCCCACCATACCTTGCCGTGTGTACCGGAAATAATGTTAGGTGCTGAAATTTTTCTACTCATATATGTCTACCTCCTCGATTACATGTTTACAACGAATTTCAAATCTTCCGCCGCGTTTTGCATTTGAATATGTGCCGCCATAAACATAAATGTGCCTGTATTGGCTTGTTTGATTGCAACATCACTCATATTTGCAACGTCAACACTTTTGCTTGCCAAATACTCTCTTTGTGCGTCTATGTCGATTTCTGCATAATGTTCATAACCGTCATATAGCACGCCTTCCTTTGTCAGTGTTTCAAAATATTGATTCACTGCGGCGATAAACAGTTCTTTGTTTTCAATACTGTTACTTCTGCCGATATAGTTTTCTTTGAATGTTGTTCTAATGTCTTCCGCAATCAGATCCATTCCTTCAACTATCTTGATTGACTTCATATCCTCTGTCTGGTTTGTTCCGACCGTTGTCAATGAATTCACACCTCGTGCAATTTCGACCTGCTCACCATCGTTGATTAAAATTAACTTTCCGGCATCAACATCTGCATCGGGGGTTAAACTCTCTGTAATACTGCTGATTTCTGAAATGACTTTGCCTGTTACACTCTCATTCAGTGCAGTTCCGGCAATAATACTGGCAATATATACGCAAAATTCAGCGGTCGTATAGGTCTTACTGCCGATTTTTATATCATCGGTATCAAAATTTATAATACCGATGTTATTTGATACAGAATGCGGTAATACTGCCTTAAACGGTTTCTTTGCCGTTCGCTGTGCAATAATCCAATCTGCCACAGTCTTAACTTCACCGTCCTGTAATGACGGAACGGCAAGATAATTCCACTTCTTATTTGCCAAACGCTTCAATGCATCATCAAGACTTCCTTCTGCGGCAATTCTTTCGATAATCACTTTTTTGGGTGAACCTTTAAACGCCATATTTATGTAATTTAGATTGTCTGATGTCCAATGGCTCTTAACCACTTCCGTCTCATTGTTGTAAACGTATGTGGTATCTTCCTTGGTTTCATCCTTCAAAATCAGTGCAACTGTACCGTTTGCACTGCGTTTTACAGCGGTTTGTGCCGCTGCTTTAAATTCTACATTTATTGTTGATAATCCCATATTATATACCTCTCATTTCTATGGTTTCTGCATTGTCATAATCGTCACATTCATCAATGGACTGTGTTATAGGAACGTCATACATCACAGTTAAACGTTCTTCTTCGATTGTCATATCCATTGTTTCCATAGTTAAATGCCTGTCCTGTACATCAATCGTACTGTACATCAATGTTTCGCGAATTTTTTCCGCCGCCTCTGCACATTCTTGTGCAGTTTCAGTTTTTGGAATATATTTGATGGTTACACTGTAAACGTCATCCTCCAAAAATCCTCCGGATTTTGTAATTGATGATGGGTATACATAGATGAACACTGCCGGCTTAGGATAGCCTTCTTGAATTTCTGATGATATAACATTAAATTCTGCATTTCGTAGTTTGTCCGCTATAAATCTGCGTATATCCTGTGATTTAATCATTGTTAAATTCCTCCACTAATTTATCTAACATTTTATTTGCATCTCGGTCAAAACGTGATTGTGCCTCTTGTATTGCATTGCTTAACATATGCTTACCTTCAACACGTCCGTGCGATTTAATTCCTCTGGCGAAGCGTTGTACTCGGTTTAGTTTTTGTCCTTTTTCTCTTGTTCTGCCTCCCGACACCTGTTCGTGACCTAATTCAACCAAATGTCCGTGAGGTGCTCTCGTTTGAATTCTGACAACTCTGACTGTTCCACCCTTGTACAGTTTAACTTTTTTTAATCTCCACGAATTGCGGAGTTTTTTTGTCTTTACCGGTGTAAGCGATTTTGTCCTTCTATTGACTGCTTGCCCCTGTGTCATTAAAAGTGCATCTGCTTTGTCCGGATATTTTTTTTCAAAACGTTTGAACGATTTTTCCAATTCGTCAAAACCGAATACATCTTTATTCTTCCTTGCCATATCTGTCCACCTCTGAACATACGATTTTTAATTCCCTGTGACTCTCGTTTATATCCAATACGGATACTATGTCAAATACCTTTGCACCGTACAGAATTTTCATATTACTTTCAATGCCGTTAAAATAACGTGTTACCACGTTGTATGTTGTTTCTGCTCTAATTTTCTGCGATTCATCATATTCCCTGCCTGTTGCAGGCGAAACATATGCACGAACACCGTAATTGGCAAACACATTATTTAAACCGCTTAAAACTCCGCTTTTAAAACAGATTTCGCCGTCTTGCGTAGAATATACATCATCACTTGCAGTCTTTGTCACCGGGTGGAACGGAAACCACCCGATAACTTGCTCTGACTGTTCGTTTATTTCTGATGTTGACGGCTTTAAAAATACAACTTTGTGCCTTAGCTTTGCAAAATCCATTATTCTTTCACCTCATCATCAGTATCTTGTGGCGTTTCCAACTGTAACTGCATTAGCATAGTTGAAACATTCTGACTATACTTTGTCTGTCCGTATGGACTACGGTTTTCGTAATAGTCGCCCACCAACATCAGCATTACGGTATGTGCTTTGGGATTGTCCAAATCTACCTGTCTACCACATGCTGATTTGACGTATTCTTCTGCCGTTGATATGTATATTTCCAACAATGTATCATCATCGGATGTATCTAATCGCAGAAAATTCTTTACTTCGTCTAATGTTAGGGACATTCTTCACCCCTCCCATTCATTACGCTGCTGCTTTTGTCGTTACAGCCTTGCCTTCTGCTGCCGTTATTGTTCCGTAGATGTATGTAGAACTATCTGCCTGAATGACGTCATAGCTTTCGATTACACGCATAGTTGTCATATTTGCACCGAATTGATATTCAGTTGATACTGCAAACTGATAACCTTTCTTATCAATGAAATAACAACCGGCTTTAAGATTTCCGTAGAAAATCGGTGCTTGTCCTGCTTTGGTGTTTGGCAGTTGTGCGTCTGGGAACACAATTACAGGTAGTCCTTGGAACAACTTTTGTGTCGGTGTTACATAGTCTTCCTTTAAAATTGGTCTGCCGACTGCGTCCTTTTCGCTGTCCATAATGTCAAATCCTGTTTGGTTTGTGACAATAACTGCACCGATTCGGGCGGATGGGTCCAAATCTTTGTTGATTGACGATTTCAATTCATCTAATCCCTTTATTGCCTTTGCAGTTTTACCGTTTTGCAATGCTGTGAAAATGTCTGTATTTTCACTGATGATTGAATTTTTAACAAACCAGTTATTTAGGTATGATGTCAAACCAGCCTTTTCCGATTCCAATAGTATATTTGAAATAGGGAAAACCTTACCTTTGTGCGTAATTTGGAATTTTTTCTGTTCAAATGATGGTTTAGTGCCTTCTTTGATTGTATCGCCATCTTCAAAATCTGCCAAACCTGTCGGAACACCCTTTTCAAATACAAAACTACCGGTTAATGATGATGTTGGAACTACTGTTACCAAATCTTTTGCTGACATATATGTCTTCCTTAATTCTCTGATTGTTGTATCAACATCTTCAGGAATTAGAAAATTCTCACCGTCTGTACCGTTTGTACCTGTAACCAATGCATTTTCCGCTTCGGTCAATTTTTTTCTTAGTGCAATCTTTGCCATAGCAGAAAAACCGTTTGCTGTTGTTTTATTCTTTGGTTCTTTCGGTACGTTGTCCCTTTCCATTTCAAATAATGCTTTTTCATTTTCGTATGATGTTTGCAAATCCTTGATTTCATCAATTAGCTGCTTCGCCTCAGCAGTCTTACCTTCATTTTGAAAATTTCTTGCTTGTAAATTTTTCTCTTTTATCTTTGCAAGTAACTCACGCATCTTCTTGTTCATTTTCTATTGCTCCTTCCATAAATACGAAATTGTCTAACATATCCAATTCGTTACTGTTTTTTTCTTTCTGTTCTTCCTCGTCCGGATCTTCTTCCTCATCATCTTCGTCATCATTTTTGACAACGACATTTTTAGGAATATTGTTGTAGGTTATAGACGAAATACACGCTGCCACATCTATGTTTTCATCTTCCTGTATTCGTGGGAATAATTCCGCCGCATCTTTTGCCGACAACCACGTCTCATCAGACATTTTCTGTTTGATGTCATCTTCGGTGATATTTTCAGCGACATTTTCCATGTATGTATCAACAATCGTTTGTTCGATGTTTTCCAATCTGTCCGCTGTTTCACGCAAATCGTTGGCATTTCCCATTGCATACGTCCACGCTTTGTGAATCATCAAATAGGAATTTGCCGGCATAATGATTTCATCACCTGCCATAACAATGACTGACGCAATAGACGCTGCCAAACCGTCAACATACACTGTTTTGTGTGCCTTATGCCGTTTCAGCATATTATAAATAGCATTACCGGCAAATACATCACCGCCATTACTATTTACATAGATATTCAGCTGACTGACATTTTCACATTCTTTCAACAGTGTGGCTACGTCAGATGGGCATTTATCATCATTTCCCCACCATTTATCCCCGTCATTCCCGACAATATCGCCGTAAAAATATATATCGGCTGAATTATCGGTCTGATTTTGGATATAACAGTTAAAACTATTCTGTTTCTTGTTCCTGTGTCTTGACATTTTTCTGACTTCCTCCTTCCATAGCAACTTTTAACGGTATCATATTGCCGTTAATTAGGTATGCATTACCGCCTTCGTCTTCGGAAATATGTGGCATATCTTCCTTACTGCGTATATCATTAGCGGATAACCAGCCGTTCTGTCTGGCTTTCGCATAGCCTTCCATTCTTTGTGAAAATGTCGCTCGTAGCACGACATCAACATTGAATTTGAAAAAATATCCTTGCTGAAGTTCTTCCGATGTAAGCAATTTACTTGCCAATTCTTCTTCCAAACCCTTTAGGATAACTAACATTGTGTCGGTCAAAAATGCTTGTTGCTGTGCTTCACTGTTTGCGTAGCTTGATTTCTCATAGTCATTTAATTGATTTGGTTTTATACCGAATGCTCCGGCAATCTGTAATGCCGTATACTTTTTCAATTCCAAAAACTGTGCGTCTGTCAATTTCAAATTTAACGGATTTAATTTCATTCCGGCAGGAATCGGAATAAACGTTAATGCACTGTTCGCTGACGCAGCCGTTTCAATAGTGCTGATTAATTTTTTTCGTAATTCCTCGTTTAAATCTGCCGTATATTCAACAGCGACTTTGCCTGTTAAACCTGTTTCATATAAATTCTTGATGAATTTCTGACTGTCCATTGCACCGTCTATTGTTAATGCCAGAACGTCCTTAACCGCCAACCCCATAATGCCGTCAAACGTCATATATGTTTTAAAATGCAATATTTCATCAGTGCTGAATTTATATACCTTTCCGGTTACCGGTTCGGAATATATATACCAAACTCCGCCGTTATCATCTATTAACTTCGCATTGTCATCATAGACTGTCATATATCGGTTATCCAATATTAACAACTCAGGCTCTTTGTTCCGTGCGATATATACATAACAATTTCCGTAATGATACATCACCGTTACAACTGTTGCCCAAAACGTTGTTGCAGTCATATTCTTATTCGGTCGTACTTTCAGCACATTGTATAATGCTGAATTTTTTGCCTTGCTGACACCTTTCGTTGTTTCCTGATACATCTTTAACGGCAGTTTTGCAACCGCCTCAGATAACGTTTTTAGACAGGTGAAATATGTCACTTCCGACAGTTTACTGTTCCGTATACTGCCGTACTGCGTCCAAAATCGTTCATCTAACAATGATATTGTCGTTGTATCATGTGTCAGTGCATAAAATGCCGATTTTATTCTGTTAAAAAATTTCATTATATCTGACCTCTCAACATTTCTTCATATTCTGCCAGTTGTGCCGCTGCTATTGCGTTGACATCAACATAATTCAATTCATGTGTATATGCTCTGGTGTGTGCTATTATCAGTGCCATTGCAGGATCAATTTTATTGATACTTTTCGCCTTATTTGGTCTAACATTACCGTTTTCATCAAACGTAACTACGGTATTTCCAACCGCCCACTTCAACATCGGATCATCAAAATGTATTAATTTACGGTCTTCAATCGTTATCCCCAATTCCTTGGTTGGCTCTGACAATGTTTTAAATCCTTGTCTGACTTCAACCACTTTCATACCCTCGTCAATCAGATGTGACATTAACTGCGTTGCGTTCCACGGATCTAAGCAGACTTCCAAAATGTCATACTTTTCACGCATCCTCAAAATATAATCTTCGATATAGTCAAAATCAACTGCATTGCCGGGCGTTGCCGTTATATATCCCATATCAATATACCGTTGATAATCAATGTGATGTTTCTGTGAATTATCAAAAATCTTATCTTCCGGTATAAAATCATGGTGCAACACTGCGAAATATCCGTCACTTAGTGGAAATTCAAAAACGACGCTTGCCAAGTCGTTACGCACAGACAAATCGCCTGCGGCATAACACTTTTTACCGATTAAATCTTCTTTGGTGATTTTCAAAGTCGGTGGTTTGTTGTACTGCTCCATATTCGCCCATGAAGCGGTATCAGTAACCCACATATTCAGTTTTTTACACTTGAATTCGTTCAATTTTGACGGAATATTTTTAGATGCAGTATAAACACTTTCCATATCTTTTAGGTTGACACTGACATTCATATTCGGATTGGCTTTTATCCAATTCTGCGGATCTGTCCAATCGTCATTTTCGTCCAATTCTGCTATGTAAATGAAAATATCTTCATTCTCAACCGTTTCATTCAAAATATTTTTGTAATAGTCATATAATTCCTTACAAAAACAGTTTGGATTTCTGCCTGCGGTCGTTCCTGTTCCGATTAATGGCTGTGTTCTTGCACCTGTCGCACTGTCCAAAATATTGTACACATCACCTGTTTTGTGTGCGTGTAACTCATCAATCAATCCCAAATGCACATTTAAACCGTCCAAAGTTTCACTGTCTGACGATAGCGGTTCAAATTTTGATAATTGTGCGTCAAAAGTGATGTTGTTCCGATACGTTGTCAGTATAGTTCGTAGCTCCGGTGACTTCCCAATCATATTCTTAGCCTCATCGAATATAATTCGTGCTTGGTCTTTTTTGGTTGCTGCCGAATAAATTTCAGCACCGTTTTCACCGTCACAAACAATGACATATAGTCCGATGAACGCCATTAACGTAGATTTTCCGTTTTTTCGTGCCACCTGAATGTAAAAATATCTGAATCGGCGTGTATCATCATCTTTACGCTTCCACCCGAATATAGAACCTACAACAAATCTCTGCCAATCTTCTAATATCAGTGGCTTGCCTGCCCACTTTCCTTTGCTGTGTCGGCAGTAATTTTCAGCGAATGCAAAACAATATTCTGCTTGCTCTGCATCAAAGTAGTACGGATAATCTTTTCTTTTAGATTTTTTTAAATCTTTCAGATGTCGCTTGCACGCTTTTTTTACCGAATCACCTGCAATAATCTTGCCAGCTACGACTTTTTTCGCATATGATGTTACCGAATCCATAGTTTACGCACTCCTGTTCTTCTTGCTGATGAATTCCATAATACTTGCTTTTTTGTCCTCGGTTTCTACCGGGTTTGTCATTCCGGCTCTTGATGACGGTGTCAATCCGAACTCTTTGGCGAACGTCAGCATTTGTTTTTTTGCAGTGTTTGAAATGCTGATTTCAGGTATTTGTTGTTCATACCCTTTGGCGGTGATAAACGTCAGCGGTGCAGGAGAATTTTTGTCCGGTTGTTTTGCCTGTATCGCCTTTTCAGCTAATACCCACTGTGCATATGAATCGCAGTATGCGGCAAATGTTCCTACATCTGCATCCGTCAGCATTCCGGCATTGAATACAATCGGTGCTAATCGTTTCCACTCTTTTTTTGCAATTTTATTTAGGAACACCGGCGGTGACGGAACTTTTTCCGGTTTTGAAAATTGCAATCTGTTTTCAGTTTTTCTATGTCCGGGATTGCCGTGTAGTTCCTCCAGCTCTGCCGGTTTTTTCGTTGGTCCTCTTGCTCCCATTTTTGGTTTAACCCCCTCTCGAAAACTTGCGTGTGCGTAAAAAAGACTTGGGCGACGGTCTACCGCATATTCGCAAAAACAATTTTGATACCCCCTTCCGTGAAAAAAATCTTCACGAAAGAAAAAATTTTTTTAATATTATCTACCAAAACCGCCATCTTCTGTCGCAGTCTTACGGTCATGGCATTGCTTGCATAGTGGTTGCCAGTTGTTCCTGTCCCAGAACAGCTGTTGATTTCCCTTGTGCGGTGTGATGTGGTCTACAACTGTGGCTTTCTCGTATCTTCCCTGTTGCAGACAACGAATGCAAAACGGATGTGACAGTAGATATGTCTTGCTTGCTTTTCGCCAACGTCCGTTATATCCTCGCTTGCTCGCTGACTGTCGGCGGTCGTCATATTGCCGCTTTAAATGCTGATGTAGTTCGCAGTATGTATCGTGTGTCAGTCGGTGACATCCGCATTTGTTGCAGACGTGTAATGCAGCCTGTGCCATTGTCATTCGTCCTTTCCGCCTATTACACATAACCCTGTATTGTGTGTAATAGGTTGAATACAGTTTCTACTAATAAATGCATAACAAAAACCGCCATTCTATTACACGTTAGACAATTATGTTTAATAGAATTAAATTTTGAAGTGTTTCATAGCAGATAACACAGTATCTTTTGTGACACCAATGTATCTTAATGTATCACTTGCACTACGATGATTAAACCACACCTGCAATGTAACTATATCGCGTGTTTGTCTGTAGTAATGATAACCACATGTCTTTCGTAGCGAATGTGTTCCTACTTTGTATTTAATGCCTACATGATCCGCCGCTTCGCGTAAGACTTTGTATGCCATACTCCGACTGATTGCCTTATATTCATTGTGATTATTCGGAATCAGCGCTTCTTCCGGTGTACGGTGTTCGCAATAGATTTTATATTCTTTAAGCAATTCATCATTATATGCAACCGTGATTTCTTTTCCGGTCTTACTCTGCCGGAACGTTGCAGTAGTACGTCCCTTAACGTCACCTACTGTCATCTTTAAAATTTCGTTAATACGCAATCCTAATGAAATACCTGTAATGAACATAATGTAATATTTAATATCCTTTTGATGCAGATATTTTTTGATTGCGTATACATCCCGTTTATCACGAATTGGTTCAACCGTATTCATACAATCACCCTTCGTATTCTCTTAGCCACCTACGCAGATCTCTTTCAAACATTTTACGTTTGTGACGACATTCACGCCATTTTCTGTTTCGTCTGTTCCATTCAGTGCAGAATTTTCTGCGTTTATATTCAAACTTCTTTTTTCGCAAATATTTTTTTATTTTTTCAAACATAGTTTTATCCTTTCTACCGTTTATATATTGCTTACATCAATCTTGCCACTCATCAGCTCCGGCAACAGTGCGTCCCGAAGTTCTGCTAAATATCTGTTTTCTTCAAAATTTAGATAATATATGTGTTGTTTCCACGTGTTAAATATCATCATAAGAATGCTTGAAATATTTTCTTTGCTGTTATTTGAAAATGTTATTTCATTTTTATTTTTTGTTGTTTTGAAATAATCATTTTTTACAATCTTTTCACCACATATTTTTTCTGTCAATTTTGAGAAATCATTATTTGTACCGTTGTCCTGCTTGAACAGTTCAATGTCAAATCCTAAAGACTTGGCGATTGTTTCGTTTATTGTTAGTTTACAAGTATTTTTTTCAGTTATAATTCTGTTAATATCCGCAACTATTTCGTTGTACGGTCTATGTGCATTTTCTATATTCTCAAACTCTATGTATCGGCTTGGCACCAATACATAATTATTGTTTTTTATTTCTTCAATGCTTACTGCCTTGCAGTAACCCGCTATATTTCCGTACTGTTCAATTTGTATTAATACATCTTGTATCTGACTTTCGGATATAATCTTGACCTCTTTTGCGTATGTCCTGTTAGTGTGACTTTTGCCGCCAAACTGTCCGTTTTGCATTCGTTGTTCCGTTTCATACCTCTGTCGCAGGTCAATCATTTCTATCGTTGAATGTTTTTTATTTTTGTTAAATGTTATAATACACGTTGGTATTGACGTAACTTCAAACATTTTATCTGGACATACAATTATACTTTCTATGAAATTCATTTCGACTAAATACTGTCTTATTTGCTTTTCCTTTTGATTGTCAGTGCTTAACACGCCATTCGGCAATATAAAACTTGCCTTGCCATTAATTTCATCTAACGCAGTCAATATAAACGCATAATTCGCATTACTTTCCGGCGGTACTTCGCACTGTGAAAATCTATTCTGTAATTGTGCAAATACCGGCTGTTCCCATTTCATATTGTACGGCGGATTTGATATACAACAATCAGCTTTAAATTCACTCTTATCTACTTCTTTAACCGTTGCAAATCTATCACCCTTTTGCGTCCTGTATGTTTTGAAATTTTCATCTGACAATACATCACAATGGATAACTTCGGCGTCAATATTTCTAATTGCCAAATTAAACAACAAAAACGGAATAACACGACTATCATATTCTTTGCATATAAATTTTAAATCGTTATTCTCGTTCCATTTTTGGATTGTCAATGCTCCACTTCCCGCACACAAATCTAAACAAATTTTTTCATCTTTGGTTTTTGATAACTCTGCAACCGCTACCGCAAGGCTTTTCGGTGTGTAGTCTTGCATTTTTTCCTTGCGGTCGGCAAAATAATATTGAAATATCATTTGCATATAATCTATTGTTAAATCGGGACATATTAAAATCCAATCTTCGCATAGCTTTCGACACTTTTCCGCATTTAACAATGTTGATTTTAATTCATCAACAACATCTTCAATTTTTTCTATGCTGAAAACGTTCTTGAATTTTTCAACTAATTGCAATAGCTCCATAATTATGTCCCTTTCTTTATCCAAAATAAAAAACAGAATGTATATGCATTAACATATACATTCCGTATAATCAGCATAAACATGGTACGCTGAATACTTCAAGCGTGTCTATGCCTATCTTAATATCTCTATTCCCCTCTTTTGCTTTGAGATATTTTTTCCCACTGCCTCACGGCAGTTCACCCTTCGATTCATATACTACCACAGGATCAATGTTACATTCTATTACATAATGACGTTTTTATGGATTTTTATAAAATTCCGCATACAAAAAAAGCCGGAATAAAATCCGGCTTAATCTTTTTCTAAAACTCTTTTGATTGCAGACAGTGCCTTGGGGTGAAGAATATGTACAACGTGTTTGTATGAATAGTTTAGCTGTTCTGCAATCTTTTCCCACGTTAAATTTTGAATATACCTTTTAATTAACAGTCTTCGGAGTGTAGCACTTTCGACCTGATTCACGGTTTGAAGAATTTCATTTTTTATTTTGTACAATTCGCCAATTCTGTTTTTGATGTTTTGTTCATAAACCGCTACATTTATTTCGTCCAAAAATGCAACCGGATTAACCGCCTGCAAATCAGCAATTTCTTCTTCAATCTCAATTCCTCTCTGTAACCATTCTTTTGTCGTCATGCTTTCACTCCCCCGTTTTGCTTATTGCTTATTCTTCGTCAAGGCGTTGTTGGTATTCAACGAAATACCATATCAATTCATCTCTGAATACTTCGATAGCTTCCTCTGCTTTTTCTTTGGTGGCGAAATGTATTGTATTAGGTAATCGCATAATATAATAATAGTCTGCGTACAATTTTTCAGCACCATAACTATACGCAACAAACCACTTCTTTTTACTTTCATCGTTCCAATCTTTTTCTGAAATAGACTTGTCGTTTAACGCCTGCCACTGTCTTAGCTGACGAAGCAATCTGTCTGCTCTTGCATTGTTCTCGGCAATGGTTTTATTGCTGTAATAATTTCCTACATCATAACAATCTCGGTCTAATTGACCGTTATGTTTCATATTCGTTATTTCATCATCTACGTCAACAAGATAATATGTTTCTTCAACTTCAACCCTCTCATATCCTGTTCGGCTTCGTTCCTCCGCCAATCCCAATATTTTAGCCTGTTCCTCCGTCATTTCAACTTGGACGGTTTTTCCATTTGCTTTTAATTCTACTTGCATTGTTAGTCCTCCTTCTATTTTTATTTTACAAATTCATAAGTTCCATCTGTATGTGTTTTCAACTTCCACCCTTTACAATCAACCAATATCTGTTTATATCCATATCGCTTAATCCATTTCTTATTTATTCTTTTCTTTTTGTGTTTACGGGCTTGTTTAAATTTTATAATCTGAAAATTGTATTTATCTGGTGCGTTAGCAACGTCAATTCCTATCAGTGATGTTAAACTTATTGCACCAATAGAAATATCTATCGACAAGCTACGTGCAGAAAGGTCGATAAAAGAACTCAAAGCTTTCCTATCTTTATCAAATGAATAATTTCTCGATTCAACACTAAATAGATTGTCTTCCAAATTATCTATGTAACAAAGTTCTTCTCCTGTTTCTGAATTAATCAAACTAAGAATAAGATTTTCTTCTTTTATTGGCATTTGTTCACCTCCTTCGTTAATAAATATAAAGTATATTATCTTTCGGAATAATTGTTAATACTACTTCGTTTTCCTGATTACATTCTTTTAATATGACTAAATCCGCTACATGTTCGACAGTATTACAACGACAGTTGAAAGACAGAAGTTCACCGTTTTTCAATTTTGCCTCAAACCAACTATCTTTGCGTTTGGCTACTGTTTTTCTCGTTGCACCCGTAGGCTTTCTGGTTGGTGGTGTAATAAAATTTTTATTTTCATTTTTCATCTTCTTGTCCTCCCCAAAAATCATCATTATTAAGTGCCATCAGCAAAGCCATAAGTTCATGATATTTTTCTTTATCTGCATCATCTAAATGCCAATATTCTTCATATCCTTTTCTGATTATTGCTAATAGCACAAAGCCGAATATAATACATATTGTTGCAAACACTCTACTCAGTGCTGATGGTATCATCAGCATAAATGCTATCCGACACCATGTTTCAGTGTGCTTGTCCCACGATTTGAAAATCATCTTGGATATATTTATTTTATGCTTTTTCAAATTTTATTCCTCCATTGACCTTTCACAATCATCTACCGGATAAATTTCATGCTTTCTTAATTCTCTTGCAATACCATTTATACATCGTTCTATTTCCCAGTCACGCTTTCGTATGAAAAAAGCGCCTCCGTATACTTTGACTATTTGTTCGTTTAATTCTTTTTGCTGTGGTGTATCTCCCTCTTTGCTTTCATTGTCTTCACTAAATATGGTGACAAGTCTTTGAAAATACTCTGTTCTCACGATTTCGTTTACAATATCTGCTGCGTAACTATATCCAAACTTATTACGTTGCCGTAATAAGTTAATTGTTTTATCGTTTAATCCAATATCTTTGTTAATATCTACATTTTCTCGTTGCATGACAGGTGACGCACCGATTAAATACTCAACTGTAACATCATAGTATCGAGCCATACGAACAAGTAAACCATATCCAGCATCACGACCGTTTTCGTAATACGATAGATTTTGTGGACTTATGTTTAAATCTTCTGCCGCTTGTCTTTGTGATATACCTTTTAGTTCTCTTACATGTTTCAATCTTTTACTGAACGCTCCAAACCTTTCTTCTCTCGGTATTCTCCTTTTATACGTTTTTCCTAACAAATAATCAGTTGAAACATCAAAAAACCTCGAACACGCAATAATAAACTCGCTATCCGGTTTTCTTTGCTCATTTTCATAAAACGAAATAGACATACTTGACACATTTAAAATTTTTGCCAATTCTTGTTGCGTCAATCCGTTTTCTGTTCTTAATTCTTTTATTCTTCTTCCTATCATCTTAAATTAACTCCCTTCCGTATTGTTTCAACGATGAATAAACTGTGCCGTGAGATATTCCTAATGCCTCGGCAATTTGTTTTTGCGTAAACTTTTCATTTGTCAACTTCACTATCTGATTATGATATTCCATTGCTTTGCTCTTTCTTTGCACCTTTGCAACAGCCCATGTTGGCTTAACACCATTTTTAATTGATTCCGTAACATTTCGCCATGCAGCACCTATACATACACCGGAACATAACTGAATATCGAACGGTTTTCCTGTGTTTTCGTCAATGTGTTCGTCCATCAAACGACCACACATACTACAATATCGTTTTCGCATTTTACTGTCCCCTTTCACACTATCACCGGCAACAACAACAATTCTGTATCACCGTCTTTTATTATCAATGCGTCTTTCTGCGATTTCAATTCCAAAACAACATTGTCGGACCGTATTGTTTTTATCATATCCATTAAAAAATCAGCATTGAAACCGATTTTAATATTGCCGGCTATATCGGCATCTATTTCATCTTTTAGCTGGCAACGAAGATTTCTGCCATTGCATTTCAAAACATCATCTTTCAATTCCAACGTTACCGGAACTTTTGTTTTACCCTGTTCCGAAACGAATTTACCGCGTTCAATCATCTGCATAAACTCTGCACGTTTTACCGTTGCAGTTATATCCGATTCACGATTCATCATATTGTCATATTTGACATAACCATTTTCATTAAATGTACTGGCGACAACTATAAATTCACTGTAATCTAACAACAACCGCATATTTGTATTATCAACAATAATACGCAACAGCGGATTTTCACTTTCAATACGACACAGTTCCTTTGCCGCAGGAAGCGTTATTACAAACGACATATTTTCATATGTGCCAACAGGTGTAGTTATATGTGCCATTCGTTTTCCGTCAGTTGAAACATTGTGTAATGTTTCGTTTTTTATGTCAAATAACACGCCGTTATACTGCGGTCTGTATCCGACTGTCGGTGCTGCAAACGGCACAGTTTTAGTTAAAATTTCTCTAAACCGTTCCTGTTCTAACATCAATTCATTATTGCATTCCGGCATTGATATTTTCGGATAATTTTCCGCAACTGTTCCTTGCCATTTCTGCTTGTATGTTCCGATTTTCATTTCAATGACATTGTCTTTGTCGGTTGATATTATAACCTCCATATTTTCACCTTTTGAAATGTTCATCAAATACTTTGGGTTACATACAACCATCCCTTTCTGCTCAACGTCTGCACGAACATAATATTTGATTTTTATGTCATTTGAATATGCTGTCAATTCCACCATATTCGGTGCATTGGCATCTATCAGAATACCGCCCAACATCTTCATTGTTTCTGCATTGACAGCATGATTTATAACTTTGATTGCCCTAATGATGTTATATTTGAATGTTCTGAACTTCATTTTTGCTACTCCTTTCTTCGCAATAAATTTTGATTCGATTTTTTTATCTTTTATTCTATGGCTAATATTCAAATAAAAATAGTGATTATATTTTCGTAGAAACGGCTTAAAATCTGATGTCCTAAGCCGTTTTTTTGATTATAAAATCAATTATGTTTTTTTTCGATTTTATAACCATTAAAATCTGGTTATTTTTCTGAAATTTCATCAGCTTTCACTTTGTCATTTTTCCTCTTTTTCAGCTTCGCCAGTTTTTGCGTTTTCTTTATCATTTTCGTCCGGTTTGTCCCACACTGCCGCCGAATTTTTACTACGATTAAATGGGTCTTTTTTCACATTCCAATTTGAAAATTTCATGTATTCCGGTTGGAATTTTAAAAACATTGTTCCTGTTTGCGAAAACCTTGATTTCGGTAACAATATCTCAACTTTGCCTGTTGGTGGTTGTGATTTGTCTTTTCTATATGCGTCTTCGTTATGGATGAACATTACACTGTCGGCATCCTGTTCAATAGCTCCGCTGTCACGAAGATCGGCAAGTGTCGGTCTTTTGTCCGACCGTTGCTCATTTGCTCTATTCAGCTGCGAAAGAGCAATTATCGGACAACCTAATTCTTTCGTTAAGATTTTCAGCTCTCGGCTAACATCACCGACTGCTTGTGCCTTTGTGCAGTTTTTATTGTTTGGCATTTCAATTAATTGCAAATAGTCAACAATCACCGCCCCCAAAGAGCCATATTGTTTTTTTAACCTACGGCAAACCGAACGAATTTTTCGCACTGTCATCTTGGGTTCATCACAGATTAACAATTTTTTTGTTTTTTCTGATTGGTTCATGAAACTGGCGAGTTTTGTCCAATCATCATCTTCCAATTCCCCATATCGCAAAGCAGAATATTTAATGCGTGTCATTGATGATACCAATCGGAGCATTAACTGTTGTGCACCCATTTCCAACGAAAAAAATACTACCGGTTTTAATTCGTTGTAAACTATATGTTCAGCAACATTTAACGCAAATGCGGTTTTTCCCATACCCGGTCTGGCACCTAAAACAGCCAATCCGTCTATACCGCCCATTTTCAAATCTATGTTATCAAATCCTGTTGCCTGTCCCGGAATACTACCTTTGTTTTCACTTGCTTTTGCAATGGTGTCATACGTCTGCATTATCAAATCGTCTGCGGTATTGACATTGATAGAATCACTCTCCGTTGCCAGCATATATTCCACTTTGTCGGATATTTTTTCTATTGGCAATGTTGTATTGCCTGCCATAGTCAATATTTTATTTGACATATCTATGTACCAACGACGTTTCGCATATTCTTTTACGATTTTACCATAGTAAATTAAATTATGTTTCGTTGGGTTGTTGCTGATCGCACCCTTCAGAAATTCAATTCCCTTGTATTCTTTGGCGGTTTTTAATGTACTATCTACCGTCACTATGTCGATTTTGTCGTTTTTGTCGTTTAGGTACAAAATGCATTTGTACACCAATTTGCAATCACTGAAATAAAAATCATTGGGTGTTAGGTTGACTTCGGTGGTTAATTCATCCACATTGCCACCAATGATTAATGCACCAACGACTGCCTGCTCCGCCTCATAGTTGGCAGGAATTTGTTGTTGTTCATACATCGTTATCCCTCCTTCGGAGTCGTGCGGCATACTCAGGGTCTTCCGCTTCGATTGTGGCGATGTAACTATCATCAGTTTCCTCAGTCGAAACCGGCTGTGCCGGTGTGTTTAAGTAATCGACAAACGCTTGTTCTCTACCGACAAAGTTTGTTGAGTATTTTATATAGCGTTTGTCTGTGTTGTTTTTTTCTATGTCTGCGAGGTAATTATCCAGTGCTGACATCAGTTGTTCGGCTGAATATTTGTTTCTGGTGCTGATGTAGTTTCTCATGGTCTGTTGCTCATTTCGTGGATTCGGATATTTTGAATACCACGCTTTGAACTCAGACACCAACTCCGGTGACGGAGTGTTATTCTTTTTATTATTATTACTTGTATTATTATGAGTGAAGTTTTCTTCACGGTCTACCATGAAGTTTTCTTCACGGTAAGACGAAGAAAACTTCACGGTAGCAATATGAATTTTTCTCGGTTTGGAATTACGGTCCACCTTTATGTAACCTTTATTCGACAAGTCTTTTAAGAGCGTTTGAACCTGTCGGATAGTGATACTGTATAAATCAGCAAAATATTGGTTTGACGCATAACAGTATCCCATTGAATTTGACAGTGCCGTAATCTCACTGTATAGTAACTTCGCTTTGTCCATCAGATCTTTGTCATACCTTACATCAGCTGGAATGATTGAATAATATGTCGGTTTAGAAATTTTGTAATTACGCACAAAAATCCCTCCTTTCATTGGTATCTTGTCAATTTTTCAAGCGTACTCGAATAAACCCTACCTTTCCGCAGGGTTTATTTAAGTCAAATTGCACAATTATTGTTTTTTCTTCATCAGTGTGCTTCCGGTAAAGTACACTGATTCTACAACTATTTTGTTTGAATAGTGCTTAACACCATCTTTTTCATAGTTGTTGTTCCTAATTGCACCTTCAAATGCGACCATGTCACCCTTTGAGAAGTTTTTTTCAAGAAAATCCGCATTGTGTCCCCACAATTCGCATTGAATGAAATCTGTGTCATACTCATTTTTAGCATTTTTGAAACGTCTTTGTACTGCCAAAGACACTTGAATAACGGTACTGTCACCTGTGTACTTCTTTTTTAAGTCGTTACAAATACGACCTATCAGCATTACTTTGTTCATTTTTCTCTCCTCCTTTGCTTGTCCAACCGTAGGAGCATTATGCTCCTTTTTCTTCTTCCTGTGCCAATCTTCGCTGACGTGCATTGAACAAAATAGTGGTTATTTCATCAATAACCTTTTGATGCTCTTCCGGTGGTGGGTTAGGATTTCCAAACATTCGTAGTCGCCCCGTTTCGCCGATTTTTTTCTCTTGCACTATTTTGTCGTCGGTCAATTCGACCAATGTAAAACCCTCACACAATTTCATTCCAATCACCTCACTTATTTTTATGTTTTCCCTGTTTTGTCCTATTCCGAAAGGTGCTTTTTTACCCTCTCACTATTTAAGTCCCTATTTTTCACCGTTTTTCTACCTTTTCATAAGCAAATGGCGGTAATTTTTTTAATTGTCATTAAAATCAATACTATAACCGCCTTTAATTGCACCAAAACTCTGCAATTCGGCAACTATTGATAGCATGGACGAAATATCGTCCATGATTTCACTGACACGAAAATCCTGCATTTTGTCTTGAATTTTCAATGCGTCATACAGTTCATCTGAAATTTGCATTGTAAAACTCATACTTTTTTTGAATATAGTATCGTATTTGAATGTTACAGTTTTCATTTGCAATACGCCACCAAACTGCAACCAATGACGATACACGCCCAACCGATAGTTATCATTTTTATTTCCCCTTTCCGTCACAGGTTCAAGAGAGCCACCCTCCGGTCAAAACATTTTTTGAGGTGATGCCTTGAAACAGACTTTCTAAAATTTTATATATTTCTACATTCATATGGAGTGAGTGGCTCACCTCAACCTGTGATTAAATATTTTTCTGCTGGCATATGTAAGCCACCCTGAAAAGAAAGACACACCGCTGACAAAACACTAAATCCACGGTAAAAACAAAAAACAGAGTGGCTGACATATGCCAGCAGTATAAATTAAAATAAATCGTCTATCCGGCAATCAAGAACTTTGGCAAGCATAGGTAATTTATCACTTCTTGGGGACGCTTCACCAGTTTCCCATTTTGTAATAGTTGACCTATCAACATTAATTAAATTAGCCAGTTGTTCTTGGGTTAAATTTGCTTTTTCCCTGACTTCTTTTAAGTTGTTCATTTTTTCACCTCCTAAAAGTGACGTTTCTTCACTTGTAATTTATATTATAGGTGAAGTTTCTTCACTTGTCAAGACTTTTTTAAAAAATAAGTGAAATTTCTTCACTTTGTCTTGATATGTGAAGTTATTTCACATATAATGTGCTTGAGGTGATTATAATGAACGTCCTTAAAAAATTGCGAACAAAAAAAGGCGTATATCAAAAAGACGTAGCAAAATATCTTGGTGTGGACAGAACCACATATGTTAAATATGAACGTGGAGTTAGTGAACCTAATCTTGACATCATAAAAAAATTAGCTAATTATTTTGATGTAACAGTTGATTTCTTGCTGGGCAAGGAAAAGAAAGAAAATACTTTAGATGAGCAGCTTGGAGAAATTGAATTTGCATTATATGGCGAAGTTAAAGAATTAACCGATGAACAAAAGCAAGATATATTAGATTATGCACGTTTCAAAAAAGAACAATGGAAGAAGGAAGAATAATGCTAAATCAATTAAACCAATATGCAATAAACCATAATATAGACGTCGATTTTTTTCCGATGAGAGCCACAAAAGCATTATCCATTCCCGGAGCTATTGCATTAAATCCATTAATGATCCATACAATGCCTGAATTGATAGACGCATATGCTCACGAATTAGGGCATCACGAAACCGGTTCGTTTTACAAGTTAAAATCCACGTTTGAAACGAGGCAACGCATGGAAGAACGGGCAACTCGTTGGGCGGTTCAGGAACTAATTCCGGCTGACAAACTGTTATCGGCATTTAAAAAGGGATATACGGAAGTGTGGCAGTTGGCTGAATATTTTAATGTGACTGAAAATTTTATAAAAGATACAATCAGAATACACCGAGTGAAAGGTAATATTTAAGGAGTGATAACAATGTATGGTGGAGATATTTCGTTAGATGGATTTGAAATTTTAAAAAAGAAAAAAAACATCCGAAAAAAAGGTAAAAGTCTATTGGAATTTCTTACAGACTATACTGTAATAGACATAGAAACAACAGGTCTATATTCTGAATTTGATGAAATTTTAGAATTAAGTGCAGTAAAATATCGTAACAACAAAATGATAGATAAATTTACAACATTGGTTCGCCCTGAAGAAGAAATAGATGAATACATAACCGATTTGACCGGAATAACAAACGAAATGGTAGCAAATGCACCAAGTATCGAAGAAGCACTACCAAAATATTTAGATTTTATCGGAACGGATATAGTGGTTGGTCATAATGTAAATTTTGATATTAATTTTATATATGACAATAATTTGGCATATTTTGAGAAAATATTTACAAACAACTATGTTGACACATTACGCATTGCACGAAAATTATTCCCAAATTTTAAGAATCATAAATTATCTACGCTTGTCGAGGAATTGCATATCGAAAACAAACCAGAACACCGTGGTTTAGCTGATTGCTTGGCAACACAAGAATGTTATTTGAAATTTGATGAATTTGTAAAAATAAACGGTGCGGATGCATTAGCTCCAAAAGCAAAAACTGATTTGCGTACATTAAAAGCAGAATCGGATAATTTTGATACTACTCACCCATTATACGGAAAAGTATGCGTTTTCACAGGTAAATTAGAATTGATGTCAAGAGAGCAAGCTGCACAGTTGGTTGTCAATTTAGGCGGAACGTGTGGCAATGGCGTTACCAAGAAAACCAATTATTTAATTTTAGGTAATAATGACTACTGTTCAACCATCAAAGATGGAAAGAGTAGCAAACAGAAAAAAGCTGAACAGTTGATTTTATCCGGTCAAGATTTGCAAATTATACCGGAAGACGTTTTCTATGAATTAGTATTGGAAAATGTTTCAGAGCATTAATATAAACCGAAGTCAGAAAACCCAACGTCAGAAAACCCGATATTGGGGAATCTAACATCGGTTGATTTTACAAAAGGAGTGATAACAATGCCATTTGATGATTACAAGGAGAGCGTTGCGATATATTTGCGTAAATCACGAATGGATCCGGACAGTGAAGACATAGACGAGACACTTGCACGCCACGAAGATACGTTGTTAAAATTGGCGAAACAAATGGATTTAAACATTGTTGAAATATACAAAGAAGTTGTATCCGGTGACGGTTTATTTACACGTCCTGAAATGTGTCGGCTATTGCAGAACGTAGAGCAGGGGAACTATTCGGCTGTTTTATGTATGGAAATAGACAGATTAGGGCGTTCATCACAAAAAGACGGCGGTATTATCTTGGAAACCTTCAAGGATAATGATGTGCGAATTATAACCACAAGTAAAACATATGACCTAAACGACGATGTGGATGAACAGGTTGTAGAAATGCATTCATTTATCGCACGCCAAGAGTTGAAAGCAATCCGTCGCAGGTTGAATAGGGGAATAGAAAAAACAGTAGAAATGGGATACCATATTTGTGAACCGCCATACGGATACAGGAGAACATACATCGATAAACGTCCGACATTAGAAATCTGTGAAGAAGAAGCAAATGTAATACGAATGGTATTTGATATGTATGTAAATCAACATATGGGTACACAGACCATTGCCGATAATTTAAACAAAATGGGATATACCCCACGAAAAAACGATCATTTTTCACGAAACACAATACAGTTTTATCTGCAAAACGAAACATATATAGGTCAAATTATTTGGAACAAACGAAAACATATCAAAAAAAAATTTCCTACTGATAAACACCGTACTGTATTAAATCCAGAGGAAAAATGGATTGTGTCGGAGGGAAAACACCCTGCAATAATATCAAAAGAATTGTTTGAACAAGCACAGGAAATCCACCAATTCCGAACACACCCACCTACTGCACATGGTATAATTCGTAATCCATTTGCAGGATTAATTTATTGTAAAAACTGTGGTGAATTAATGCAGCGTCAATATTCAAAAATCAGTGGTAATAGATTGTTATGTTTGCATTCCGGTTGTATCCGTTCTATCAGAACAATGTTCGTTGAAAAAGTTATTTTAGACGCAGTAAAAAATATTTTAAAAAACAGTTCGTCCGCCGTCCAAAACAGCATACAAAAAACAAACAACCTACAAATAGAAATGTTGGACAGAACCATTAAAGATATTAATACAAAAATAAAACAGTTGAATTCGCAGAAATCCAAACTACACGATTTGTTGGAACAGGGTGTTTATGATGTTGATACGTTTTTAGATCGTAGTAATGCAATCGCTGAAAAAATCCAAAATTCAAAATTGGCATTAGCTCAACACGAAAAAAAATTAAACAGTATTCAATCCGTTCCAACAGTGCAAGAAGTGCTACCGACATTACGCTATTTGATAGATGAATACGACAATCTTTCGGCAGGCGAAAAGAATGTAATTTTTAAAAAATTGATTAAACGTATGGTCTATAATCGTACAAAGGACCATAGGGGTAACGATTTTGATTTAGATATAGAATGGCGTTTCACTATGTAAGCCCTCGTTTTTATGCGGTTTCTTGACCGTTTTAATTTTGTATGCTCATTTTTCTAACTTGAATAGTCTTGTTCCCTGCAACTGTCATATATCTTATCAGTATGTACACACACTGCTTCACGGAAATTTGTATCACAAGGATATTTTCTTTCTCTTCCGCAGTCATTACAGCAATTTCTGTTACAATCAGCCATTTATTATCATTCCTTTCTATGTTTTTGGGGTTTTCCCTTGGTATAGAATATGAAACTCACCGAAAAGTGTTACTTTTACCGATTATTTTAAATTAAAGTCTGAAAATTGCAAACATTTCTATTTGGATTATGATATAATATGAAAAGTTTAGAAGTATCACGAAAGGAATTAAAACATGAACAAAATCACAGTAACCACAAACAAAAAAGCGTCTATGTCCGATTTTTACGGTATATTTTTTGAAGACATAAACCATGCCGCCGACGGCGGACTTTACGGTGAAATGATACGCAACAGGGCGTTTGAATTTTCACCTATGGACAATCCGTCATATCAGGCGTTGACGGCTTGGAAACGTATTGAAGAGGGCGGTGCGTCGGTATCGTCATTTGTATCAAACAAATCACCGTTTTCAAAGCGAAATCCAAATTATCTTATTCTTGAAATTAACAAAGCAGGCACAAGAGCCGGCATAAAAAATCTCGGCTACAACAGCGGTATTGCGGTAAAGGAAAATGAAAGCTACAATTTTTCATGCTACGCAAAAAGTGACAAGCCTTGTGAAATAACAGTTTCAATAGACAACGCATACGGTGAAGTCATTACAGAAAAGTCGCTTAACATCACATCAAACGAATGGACGGAATATTCATTTACATTAACATCACCTGTTGACGATTTTTCGGCAGTACTTGCAGTCACATCAAAGCAAGAATGTAAATTCTGTCTTGATTTTGTATCGTTATTCCCCGTAAAAACCTACAAAAACCGTAAAAACGGTATGAGAAACGACATAGCCGAAATGCTTGCGGACTTAAAGCCTAAATTTATGCGTTTTCCGGGCGGTTGTCTTATCCACGACGGCACACTTAATTCCGACGACAGAAACTCAATGTACCGTTGGAAAAACACAATCGGTGCTGTAACCGACAGACCGTCACGACGTAACAACTGGCGATACAATCAATCGTTGGGACTCGGATATTTTGAATACTTCCAATTCTGTGAGGACATCGGTGCAAAGCCTCTGCCTGTACTTCCTGCCGGATATAATCCGCATATGGAGCAAGCCGTTCCGCTTGACGAAATGCAGGAATGGATTGATGACGCACTTGACCTTATCGAATTTGCCAACGGCACTGCCGACACGAAGTGGGGCAAAATAAGATGTGATATGGGACACGCCGAGCCGTTCAATCTTGAATATCTTGCAGTCGGCAACGAAGAAGTCGGTCAGGGCTTTTGGGACAGATATGACCTTTTCCACAAAGCCATAAAAGAGAAATATCCGCAAATAAAAATAATCAACTCTGCCGGACCTTTCCCACAAGGCGGTGAATTTGAACGCGGTTGGAACAACGCAAAAAAGAACGGCTCCGACCTTGTTGACGAGCATTACTACACATCACCCGAATGGATGCTTGCCAACTGCCACCGTTACGACAATATGCCGTCAGACTGTCCGAAAGTATTCTTAGGCGAATACGCGTCATGGGGCAACACATATTACAACGCACTTATCGAGGCGGCATATATGACAGGACTTGAAAACAACGCACACGCAATCGGTCTTGTATGCTATGCACCGCTTTTATGCAATGTTGACTACATAAACTGGCAACCCGATATGATTTGGTTTGACAATCACAGAGTATACGGCAGTGCAAATTACTATGTACAAAAAATGTTTATGAACTGCACAGGCAACGACCTGCTTGACGTAAAGCACGACGGTTTTGACAAGCCTATCACTCTTGGCAGTGACAAAATCAGAGGTAATATTGAGATTGAAGCTGACAGATGCAGTGCGGAATTTTACGATATTAAAATCACCGACATCACAACAGGCAATGTAAAAACATACGACAATCTATCATTCAGCAACGGCGGTAAAGCCGTTATAGACAGCATAGACTCAAATCATTACAAAGTCGAATTTACCGCCAAACGCACAGCAGGCGACAAAGGTTTCCGCCTGTTCTTCGGCAAGTCGGACGATAAAAACTTAATTCAATGGTTTATCGGCGGTTGGCAAAATCAAGACACAGAAGTCAACGCACAAGTAAACGGACGCGGTTCGTGCCTTGACCACAACATTTTCTCCGTAATGACAGGACAGGAATACAAGCTTTGCCTTGAAGTCAACGGCAGAAATATTACTACATATATAAACGGCAAAACCGCAAACACTGCAATCGACAAACAGCCTGTTATGGAGGAATTGTACTACACCGCAAGCAGTGACGATAACAACATTTATATTAAAGCGGTCAATGTGCGTGACACCGAAATAACATCTGAAATATGCGTTGAAGGCGTAAACGGCATTAACGCAAACGTAACGGAGCTTTCCGGCAATTCGCTTGATGATATAAACGATTTCGATAATCCGAAAAAGGTATCGCCGAAAACATCGGCTTTAACAGCCGTATCAAATACATTTGAATACACATTCCCGCCACAGAGCGTTACAATATTCACTGTACAGAAATAAAAAAATCATAAAGTTCCTCAAACGTCGAAACTTTAGATTTTATGCCATTTCTGTCGCACATGTCGCCAGAAATGATTTTTAATGAGGTTAGCACCTCAAACTCCCAATAACAAAGTAAACAAAACCATAACGGTTTTGTTTACTATCTAAATCGGACGATTACAATCGTCCGATTTTTTTGTAATCAAATATTACAAAGCGGAATAAATATAAACAAAAGGGGGTATCCGTATGGAAAGCTTTGAAACTGCTGCACCGATAATAGTTCTTGTCTGTTCACTTACCGCACTGTTATTTTCATTCATCAAATTTTACTCCGTAAAGCGAAAAAGCGAAGGTACGGATATGATGAAAAGCATCAGCGTCAAAATACGCAAGGGTGCAATGGCATATCTTAAACGGCAATACAAAACGGTCGGCATATTTTTTGCGATTATGTTTTTCATTTTGACCGTACTTGCGGCGAAAAGATTTTTAAGTCCGTTTGTGCCGTTTGCATTTTTGACAGGCGGATTTTTTTCGGGATTATCGGGATATGTGGGAATGAATATCGCCACATATGCCAACACACGCACCGCGAACGGTGTTCGTGACGGACTCAACAAGGGTTTAAAAATCGCGTTTGCGTCAGGCTCTGTTATGGGGCTTACCGTTGTCGGTTTGGGACTTTTCGATATAAGCGTGTGGTTTATTCTTTTGAAATTCGTGTTTAAACTAAGCATAAATGACGTTATGACAGCTATGCTCACATTCGGTATGGGTGCAAGTTCAATGGCACTGTTTGCACGTGTGGGTGGCGGAATATTCACAAAAGCGGCTGATGTCGGAGCGGATTTAGTCGGCAAAGTCGAAGTCGGTATACCTGAGGACGATCCGCGTAATCCTGCCTGCATTGCCGATAATGTCGGCGATAATGTCGGTGACGTTGCAGGAATGGGTGCTGATTTGTATGAATCGTATGTCGGCTCGATTATTTCGTGCGGAGCGCTTGCATCGGCGGCAAGACTTGGCTTTAACGGTGTACTTGTGCCGATGCTTATCGCCGCAATCGGCATAATTGCGTCTATTATCGGCACATTTTTCGTTTCGACAAAGGAAGGTGCAACGCAAAAATCGCTTTTAGGCTCATTAAGACGCGGTACATACATTGCGTCAATCCTGTCGGCAATCGGCTCGGCATTTCTTATTTTCACATTACTTCCCAACAATACAAATGTAATTTGGGCGGTTATTTCGGGACTTATCGCAGGCGTGATGATAGGATATTTCACAGAGTATTACACGTCAGACTCTTACAAGCCTACAAAAAACCTCGCAAATTCTTCAAATACAGGCTCGGCGACAATCATAATAGACGGTATCGCACTGGGAATGTCGTCAACGGCGATACCTGTTATTATAATCGGAATTTCGGTAATTATAAGCTACTTTACCGCAGGAGGTATGGCAAGCTTTGAGGACGGACTTTACGGAGTTGGTCTGTCGGCAGTCGGTATGCTTTCAACTCTCGGCATAACGCTTGCGACAGATGCATACGGACCTGTTGCCGACAACGCAGGAGGTATTGCGGAGATGTCGGGACTTCCCGATATAGTGCGTGAAAGAACGGACGCACTCGATTCACTCGGCAACACGACCGCCGCAACAGGCAAAGGTTTTGCAATAGGCTCGGCGGCACTGACCGCGCTTGCACTGATAGTTTCATACACCGATAAAATAACCGAAATGGGAATTGAACTTAATCTCTCCGTCACTAATCCGGCGGTGCTTATAGGCTTGTTTTCAGGGGCAATGCTGCCGTTTTTGTTCAGTGCAATGACTATGAGAGCTGTCGGACGTGCGGCACAAAAAATTGTTGTTGAAGTAAGACGTCAGTTTAAGGAGATAAAAGGATTGATTGACGGAAAAGCAGAGGCTGATTATGAAACGTGCGTTGACATATGCACAAAATCTTCGCTAAAAGAGATGATTTTCCCCGCCGCACTCGGAATACTTGCACCGATAATTGTCGGATTGGTGCTTGGGTGCAACGGTGTTGTCGGTATGCTTGCAGGTGCTTTAATATCCGGTTTTGCACTTGCTGTAATGATGGCTAATTCGGGCGGTGCTTGGGATAATGCGAAAAAATATATCGAGGCAGGTAATTTTGGCGGTAAGGGCAGCGAAAATCATAAAGCCGCTGTTGTCGGCGATACGGTCGGTGATCCGTTTAAAGATACTTCCGGTCCGTCCGTTAATATATTGATTAAACTTCTGTCTATGGTTTCAATCGTTTTCGCCGCACTTATCGCCACATACGGCGGTATGGGGCTGTTTTAGGCATAAAAAAAGGCAAGCCACATAAGTGACTTGCCTTAAATTTCTTATTAGCCTTGTGTATTGTAGCTGTAGTTTGGAGCCTCTTTAGTGATATAAATATCATGAGGATGGCTTTCCTTTAGACCTGCACCTGTAATTCTTACGAACTTACCGTTTTCCTTTAACAACTGAATTGTCTTAGTTCCGCAGTAACCCATACCCGAACGCAGACCGCCAAGTATTTGGAATATAGTATCAGAAACAGGGCCTTTGTAAGGTACACGACCTTCAACACCCTCCGGAACAAGTTTCTTTGAACCTGTTTGGAAGTATCTGTCCTTACTTCCGCATTCCATAGCCGCAATAGAACCCATACCTCTGTAAACCTTAAAACGTCTGCCTTGGAATATTTCAAATTCGCCCGGGCTTTCGTCACAGCCTGCAAGCAAGCTGCCAAGCATAATTACGTCAGCACCTGCCGCAACAGCCTTAACAACATCGCCCGAATACTTAACACCGCCGTCGGCGATAACAGGGATATTATACTTCTTTGCAACTTGGCTTACGTCATATACAGCAGTAATCTGCGGTACACCGATACCTGCAACGACACGGGTTGTACAAATTGAACCTGGACCGATACCGACCTTAACACAGTCTGCGCCTGCGTTAATAAGTGCCTCTGCCGCCTCACCTGTTGCGATATTTCCTGCGATTAAGTCCAAATCAGGGAATGCCTCCTTGATTTCCTTAACCTTATTTATGATATTCTTACTGTGACCGTGTGCACTGTCAAGTACAACAACGTCAACACCTGCGTCATATACAGCCTTAACTCTTTCCAATGCGTCGTTTGTAACACCGATTGCCGCACCGACCAAAAGTCTGCCGTCCTTATCTCTTGCAGAATTCGGATAACGGATAGCTTTTTCAATATCCTTTATTGTAATAAGTCCTTTCAAATGATTTTCTTCATCAACTATCGGCAACTTCTCAATCTTGTGCTTTGAAAGAATTTTCTGCGCCTTTGAAAGAGTTGTTCCGACAGGAGCAGTTATAAGATTTTCGCTTGTCATAGCGTCTTTAATTTTCTTTGCAAAATCTGTTTCAAATCTCAAGTCACGGTTTGTAATTATACCGATAAGCACGTTATTGTCATCACAAATCGGAACACCTGAAATTTTATATTTACCCATAAGCTCATCTGCGTCTTTTAGCGTATGGTTTTCAGAAAGACTGAACGGATTGGCTATAACGCCGTTCTCACTTCTCTTTACTTTATCAACTTCCGCAGCCTGCTGTTCAATCGTCATATTCTTATGAATTATTCCGATTCCGCCCTCTCGTGCGATTGCAATAGCCATTGACGACTCTGTAACAGTATCCATTGCCGAACTCATCAGCGGTATGTTAAGCGTTATGTTTTTAGTTAGTTTTGTTGTTAAGTCAACTTCGTTAGGTGTAAAATCAGATGCTTGCGGTACAAGTAATACATCATCAAATGTAAGACCTTCCTTAGAAAATTTTTCTTCCATTCTTATAACTCCTCTCATTAGTATTAATTTTATTAATTATAACAAATTTTGCGGTTTTTTTCAAGACCTTTTTTACGTCATTTTAAAGTTTATTATAATTGATTAATATAGTCTGTAAGGCATATTCGCATTGTGGCAATATCACTAATTTTGAAAACTTCGCCCTTTAATCTCGACGAACCCGCAAGTCCCTTGATATACCATGCAATATGCTTTCTCGCCTCTTTTATTCCGCGGCTTTCGCCCTTTTCTTCAACAAGCATTTCAATATGTTCCAACGCTTGTGCAAGTCTGTCCTGAGGAGTCGGTTTAAAGTTCACTTTGCCGTTTTTAAGATATTCGTTTACCTGTCTGAATATAAACGGATTTCCCTCACAGCCTCTGCCTATCATAACCGCGTCACAACCCGTCATATCAATCATTCTTTTCGCATCCTCGGCACATTTTATATCGCCGTTGCCGATTACCGGAATTGAAACCACTTCTTTTACTTTCTTTATTATATCCCAATCCGCCGTTCCGCTGTAAAACTCTGCCCGCGTTCTGCCGTGTATCGCAATCGCCGCCGCTCCGCCTTGTTCTATAATCTTTGCAACTTCAACTGCATTTATACTGTCATCGTCCCAACCTTTACGAATTTTTACCGTCACAGGCACAGGCGACGCGGAAGAAACTTTATGCACTATCTCGCCTATTTTTTCGGGTGTCTTAAGCAATGCGCTGCCGTCACCGTTGTTTACGATTTTCGGTGTGGGACAGCCCATATTTATATCTATTATATCAGGTTTTACCGCCATAACTTTCGGTATCACTTCCGCCATTATATCAGCGTCAGAGCCGAATATTTGTATCGCACAAGGACGTTCTTCGTCATCTATCCGCATTAAATCGGCGGTTTTTTTATCGTTGTAGTACAGTCCTTTCGCACTCACCATTTCCGAATACACAAGTCCTGCACCGTATCTTCGGCATATTTTTCTGAAAGGTAAATCAGTTACTCCCGCCATCGGTGCAAGAAATACGTTGTTTTCTGTTTCAAAATTTCCTATTTTCATTGTTTCGCCTTTTATTTTCCCCTTTGTTTTTGATTATATCCAAAACAGACAAGCCTGTGTTGTGTTTTTGGCTTGCCTGCTGTTGTGTTGCCACCACTCCGTCACTTCGTGACACCTCTCCTCAAGGAGAGGCTTTCGTATGGCTCCCATTGAGGGGAGCCGGCGGCGTAGCCGTCTGTGGGGTGGCTTTACCTTGCCTTTCGATTTGCCACCACTCCGTCACTTCGTGACACCTCTCCTCAAGGAGAGGCTTTCGTACGGCTCCCATTGAGGGGAGCCGGCGGCGTAGCCGTCTGTGGGGTGGCTTTACCTTGCCTTTCGATTTGCCACCACTCCGTCACTTCGTGACATCTCTCCTCAAGGAGAGGCTTTCGTATGGCTCCCATTGAGGGGAGCTGGCGGCGTAGCCGTCTGTGGGGTGGCTCTTTTCTCTCTTATCTATTATCTGCTACTCGGGCGACCGATGATCGCCCCTACGAACGTTAAATTATCTTCTTTTTGAGTATTCCAATATTTTATGATTATTTGAGAAGAACTGCAAATTTGCGTCAAAATACAAATGTGAAACTTCGCCCTTATTCATTTCACCGTTTTCGATTTTATTTGCACAATCCCATGTTGTATCGACAATCATCCATCTGCCGTCAACGTATACTTCATTCCATGCGTGATTTTGTTCGTCTGTTGCAATACTTGTATCTGTCCACGCGGTATCATTACCGACACCAAGTGCGTATCCCGACACGACATTACACGGTATATCAATACTTCTGCACAACGACGCCATAAGCGTTGCAAAACCAAGACACACTGCCTTACGGCTCTTTACTATATCCGTTGCGTAATACGGCGGTGCCTCGTCACTTGCCAGACTGTCAACGTCATAATACATATAAGAACATATCCAATCGTGCAATGCAAGCACTTTTTCATAGTCGGTCGTTTTATCCGACGTAAGCTGTTCGGCGATAGAGATTATACTGTCACTGTTTGATTGTATAGACGCGGTGTATTTAAGTGCCTCTTTAATTGACTTATCCTTTTCATACATCGCCTTATTATGTTCAAACACAGGTGACTGTTCGATAACCCAACCGCCGTTGCCGTCACGCACAAGTTTTACATAATTATACACCCAGCTTTCAAACTGTCCGTAAGGCTTATCACCGGTATACACGTCAACACCGACAGATGCGCCGTCCGTTTTCGGAATTGATATTGTTTTATTGAAACTATTTTCGGAATTTGCCGTAATCGAAACCTGTTCAAGCGTTTCACCGTTTTCATCGATAAATGCCGCAATCAAATTTGATTTACTTCTTGAGCCGACAATTCCGAATATCTGTATTCTGTCATAATCCGCAATCATAGAAATATTTTCGTTCGGATAAAACGAAAGCATGGGACTGTTCTGTATATACGCATTGACCGCCACATCTGACGGATCAATAGGTAAATCCTCCTGTTTTATCATTGCCATAAGCTCGGACGGTGTAGGAATATAATCCGTCACCCTCGAAAGCCGTTCGGACAATGCCGAAACCGACTCCGTAACCTCCGGACAATTTTCTTTAAGATACGGAACATAACTTCCGAAATTCAAGAAAAAGTCTGTCTGCGAATTAATCACGGCTATTCCTATTGCTAATATCAAAAGTATGGCAAAAAATTTCTTTATCTTTTTCATATCATACCACCATACCAAAATCAAATTTTATATAAAAAATGCTGCGACCTAAGTATATTCTTAAGCCGCAGCATCTTCCTTATTGGAGGCGCCACCCAGATTTGAACTGGGGAATAAAGGTTTTGCAGACCTCTGCCTTACCACTTGGCTATGGCGCCGGATACAAATAACAAAAGACGCATATTTTTGCGTCTTTTGTCTTGTAGTAAATGGAGCGGAAGACGAGATTCGAACTCGCGACGTTCACCTTGGCAAGGTGACGCTCTACCACTGAGCCACTCCCGCATTTCTTGACTGCTTTGTTATTATAGCACGGGAAATACGGTTTGTCAACTATTTTTTGAAACTTTTTTCGATATTTTTTTTGAAACTGTTTTAAACAGCATATAAATCAGCACGGTTAAGCCGAAATCGAACGATATGTTAAACAGAAAAAGCTGTTTTGAAATATCAGCCGCACCGTTGCCGATATACGGCATAGGAAACTGAATAAGTCCCATAAGTATCACGAAAATAAACGGAACGGCATATCTGTTTTTCTTTTTCAACATCACAATACCAATCAGTAAAAATACCGCATAACTCGGTATTATAAAGAACAATGTTTTTGGCAAATGCTCACGGATATTTTCCCATAAATCAAAACGATATGAGGACGTATTCGGTGCATAGCCGTATTTTTTCTCAAATGTACCGAGGTTTATTTTGTTTGTAAAAGCATTTTGTGCGGTTGTTTCCATAACAGATACAAGACGCAGGGGGTGAGTGATGTAGAATTTTATAAGTTTTCCGTTACTCATTTTTGAATGAAACTTTTCATTCATAATATCACTTCGCGGCGGATATTTGTATTCTGATTTATCAAGGTATGCGTGCTTACCGCTGTCGGCCGCCATATCTTCGTCAAGTCCCATATCGATTAAATCCTGTTTCGGATTGGGACTGTCTTTTAAAATACCGTAAAACACACTGTTATACTGTGTATCCAAATTAAGCTGACCGCCGTTTATAACGTATCCGCCGACTCCGTGCCAAAGTAAAACGATTGAACACACAATGCACAAATTTCGCTTGTTGCTTTTAAAACCGACATACAATACAGCGATAATAAGGAACGGTGTAAATACGGCACACTGCAATTTTGAACCGAGTAACAGGCAAGATGAAACAGTGAAAAATATTATTACGCTGTTTTTAGCATCGTGTACATTTTCAAACATATACAATCCGAAAAGCACGACAGTTGCAAACGATACAAGCATAACGCTTTGACCGTACAGACTGTTTAAAATCGTCAAATTAATTCCGTTAAAAAATACAACGATAAAAAACAACAGAAAAATATAATGCAAAAACTTATTTTCAATTTTAAATTTGCGTTGTATAAAAAAGCATACTGTTGCATACCACAAAAACATAATACCCGCCAAAATCCGCATATCAAAAGCACCGAACGGCAGACATATAAGCCTTGCTGTTGCGGTAGGAAATATAAACGTCGTAGTCGGCACTAAAAACAGAAGTCTTGGCACATATAACAACAAGTCAACCGACGTAAATTTCATATTAAAAAATCTTACGGCATAATCGTAAAAAGAGTAGTCGGACGGAAAATCAAGTCCGCACGGACGCATAACTCTTTCAAAATCGCCCTGGTCGGCAACCGAATGGACAGGCGATACAAATACCGCGTATATAAACACAGCAATGACCGATATTATAAATATTATATCGTATGCGGTAAAAATCTTTTTCTTCAAGTAAAATCACTCCAAAATCAGTAATGTAAATTTATTATACAAAATAACGGAAGCATTTGCAATAAAAATTGTACGCGCAATCACAAAATCTTGTGCAATTAATGTTGATAAATCTTTTATTTTGTGATAGAATGAATATATATTGAGTTTAGTTTTAATATAAAGGAGTTAAATCATGGAAAACGTAAGAAGAATTTATGTTGAAAAGAAAAACGGATTTGACGTTGAGGCAAAGGGTGTACTTGCCGATCTTAAAGAAAATCTTTCTTTAAAAGGTCTTAAAGACGTCAGAATTATTAACAGATATGATGTTTCGGGCGTAAGCGATGAGGAATATCAAAAGGCGAGAAATCTTATTTTCTCAGAACCTCCTGTTGATAATGCTTATGATGAAGAAATTGAAATCAGTGAGGGCAAAGTGTTTGCGGTTGAATTTTTACCGGGACAGTTTGACCAGAGAGCCGCGTCGGCTGAAGAATGTATTTCAATTCTTACGGAAAAGGAACGTCCGACTGTAAGAAGTGCAAAGGTATATGTTCTTATCGGCGATATTTCAGATGAAGAAACAGAGGCTGTTAAAAATTACGTTATAAACCCTGTTGAGGCAAGAGAGGCGAGCCTTGAAAAGCCGACTTCGCTTGTTATGGAAACAGTTGTTCCCGATGACGTTGCGACAGTTGACGGCTTTACCGAAATGGACGAGAGCAAAATGGAAGAATTTCTTTCAAAGATGGGCTTTGCAATGGATATGGACGACCTTGCATTCTGTCAGAAGTATTTTAAGAATACGGAAAAGCGTAATCCTACAATTACAGAACTTCGTATGATTGATACATATTGGTCTGACCACTGCCGTCATACTACGTTTTCCACTAAGATAAATGATGTTAAGATAAATAACGGCAAATATGCCGATGTCATTAAGGCTGCATATGATGAATATAAGGCTGCAAAAGCTGATTTGTATGCACCTGACAGAGATACTTGCCTTATGAATATGGCAACAATCATAGTTAAGCAGCTTAAAAAGCAAGGTCTTTTAAAAGAAATTGATGAATCGGAAGAAATCAATGCTTGTTCAATCGTTGTTGATGTTGACGTAAACGGCAAGGACGAGCCATGGCTAATTATGTTTAAAAACGAAACTCATAACCACCCGACAGAAATCGAGCCTTTCGGCGGTGCGGCAACTTGTCTTGGCGGTGCTATTCGTGACCCGCTTTCAGGAAGAAGTTATGTATATCAGGCTATGCGTGTAACCGGTAGCGGTGATCCGAGAGTATCACTAAAGGATACACATACCGGAAAGCTTATGCAGAGAAAGATTACAACAGGTGCGTCGGCAGGTTACAGTTCATACGGTAACCAAATCGGTCTTGCAACAGGACAGGTTCAGGAAATATATGATGAAGGCTACGTTGCAAAGAGAATGGAAATCGGTGCGGTTATAGGTGCGGCACCAAAGAAGAATGTTATTCGTGAAGTGCCGTCAAAGGGCGACGTTATCATTCTTCTCGGAGGAAGAACAGGTCGTGACGGTATCGGCGGTGCAACAGGTTCTTCAAAGGCACATAATGAAGAAAGCGTTGTTACTTGCGGAAGTGAAGTACAAAAGGGTAATCCGCCTGTTGAAAGAAAAATTCAAAGACTTTTCAGAGATGAAAAAGTTACTACACTTATAAAGAGATGTAACGACTTCGGTGCGGGCGGTGTATCGGTTGCTATCGGTGAGCTTGCGGACGGACTTGTTATTGACCTTGACAAAGTTCCTAAAAAGTATGAGGGTCTTGACGGAACCGAACTTGCAATCAGCGAATCACAGGAAAGAATGGCTGTTGTTGTAAGAGCGGAGGACTCAGATAAGTTTATAGAATATTCAAATAACGAAAATCTTGAAGCAACAAAGGTTGCATATGTCACAGACGAAAACAGACTTGTTATGAACTGGAGAGGTAAGACAATCTGCGATATTTCAAGAGATTTTCTTAACACAAACGGTGCAACAAAGAATACTGATATTGAAGTTGTACTTCCTGATACTGAAAACAGTTTCTTTAAGCAAGAAGTTGTTACTGACGTAAAGGCAAAGTGGCTTGAAACACTTTCAGACTTAAACGTATGCTCACAAAAGGGACTATGCGAAAAGTTTGACTCAACAATCGGTGCAAACAGTGTACTTATGCCGTTCGGCGGTAAGTATCAGCTTACTCCGTCAGACGGTATGGCTGCAAAAGTTCCTGTGCTTGACGGTGAAACAAATACGGCAACCGTTATGACATTCGGCTATAATCCGAAACTTTCAAGCTGGAGCCAATATCACGGTTCAACATATGCAATCGTTGAATCTGTTTCAAAAGCAGTTGCGTTGGGTGCTGATTATAAGAAGATTTATCTTACATTCCAAGAGTACTTTGAAAGACTTGGAACCGATCCTAAGCGTTGGGGCAAGCCTTTTGCTTCATTGCTTGGCGCATATAAAACACAGCTTGCATTAGGTATTGCGGCAATCGGCGGTAAGGACTCAATGAGTGGTTCGTTCAACGACCTTGACGTACCTCCGACACTTACATCATTCGCCGTTGCACCTGTAAAGGCTGATAAGGTTATTTCACAGGAAATCAAGAAAGCAGGCTCAAAGCTTGTTATGTTCACAGTTAAACGTGACGAAAACGATTTACCTAAGTTTGACGAATTGAAGAAAATGTATGACACAGTTCATCAGCTTATTCTTGACGGCAAAGTATTGTCGGCAAGCGTTGTTAAGGGATTCGGTCTTGTTGAAACTGTTTCAAAAATGTCATTCGGTAATATGATCGGTGTTGAATTTGACAAGAACCTTACAAATGATATGCTATTCTATGCACCGCTTGGCTCAATCGTACTTGAAGTTGAAGAAGAAATTGACGGTGCCGTAACAGTCGGTACAACAGGCTCTGACGCATTTACAGTAGGCGGAGTAAATATTCCGCTTAGCGAGGCGGCTGAAGTATGGAAAAAACCGCTTGAAAAGGTATTCCCTACAAAAGCAGGTCACTTTACAAGTGAGCCTGAAACATTCAGCTATGATAAGAGAAATATAACTGTTGCAACAGAAAAATTTGCAAAACCGAGAGTATTTATTCCTGTATTCCCGGGTACAAACTGTGAATACGATACTGCAAGAGCATTTGAAAACGCAGGTGCTGTGGCAGATGTATTTGTTGTAAGAAACCTTACGGGTGACGACGTTGTTTACTCAATGAAAGAAATGCAAAAGAGAATAAACAATTCTCAAATCGTAATGATTCCGGGCGGTTTCTCAGGCGGTGACGAACCTGAGGGCAGCGGTAAATTTATCGCAACCGCATTCAGAAATCCGCTTGTTAAAGATGCGGTTATGAATATGCTTAAAAACCGTGACGGTCTAATGCTTGGTATCTGTAACGGTTTCCAGGCGCTTATAAAGCTTGGTCTTGTACCTTACGGAGAAATTCGTGACCTTGACAGTAATTCACCGACACTTACATTTAACACAATCGGCAGACACGTTTCTTGTATGGCAAGAACAAGAATTGCGTCAAACAAGTCACCATGGCTTGCAAATGTGAATACAGGCGATGTTCATACAATCGCACTTTCACACGGTGAGGGTAGATTTATCGCGTCGGAAGAACAGGTTAAGGAACTTGCGGCAAACGGACAGATTGCAACTCAATATGTAAACCTTGAAGATAAGGCAACATATGATATTGACTGGAATCCAAACGGTTCGGTATATGCTATTGAAGGTATAACAAGTCCTGACGGCAGAGTGCTTGGTAAAATGGGACACAGTGAACGTATCGGTAAGAACGTATCGTTTAACGTTCCGGGTAACAAAGACCAAAAGCTGTTTGAGGCAGGCGTTAAATATTTTAAATAATACAAAAAAGGCTGTCGGCAAATGTCGGCAGCCTGTTTTATCACGAGGAGAAAGATGTTATATGAAACCGAAAATTGGTGTTGTGTTTCCAAAGATAACGGATAAAGATATAGCCGATTTGGAAATAGAAAAAATAAGAGTTTCAAAAAACAGAAGAAAAATAGGTATTTTGCTTGGCTCTGACACGTCCGCTTATCAGCAGGCGAAGGTCGAAAGTGAAGTAAAAAAGGCTTGTAATCTTACGGAAGTAATCGTTAGGGTTGATAACAGAATTAAACAGCAAGATAAAAATGTAATGATTTACGAAGTCGAACCCAGTCAAGAGGGCTCTATGCAGTCTGCATCATCAGGTCCGAAAATCAAAGGTAAAGCAAATGTTTCGGATATGCTTTACGGCAGACCGATTAATGACGATATTATATCAATTCATTCGATTAACGATAATTCGGGCAGAGTTGTATTTTCGGGTAAGGTATTTTTTGTTGAGGACAGAGATATTAAATCTAAAAAAACTGGCAAGGAATTTCACCTTATAACAATGGATATTACCGATAACGAGGACTCAATATCTGCGAAAATGTTCGTTACAAAAACGGAAGATGACGAGCCGTTTAACAAGCTTTTTTCAAAATTGAAAAAGGGAGTCAAGGGCGGCGGTATATATATCGTTGCACGCGGTAAGGCACAGTTCGACCAATATGCAGGTGAAACGATTGTGATGATTAACGACATTGCGGAAATTGAAAAACCGCCTGTTCGTATGGATGAGGCATCGGAAAAACGTGTGGAACTTCACTTGCATACACAGATGTCGGCGATGGACGCGGTTTCCTCCGTAAACGACCTTATCAACAGAGCGATTTATTGGGGACATAAAGCGATTGCCGTTACCGACCACGGAGTTGTGCAGTCGTTCCCGGACGCAATGAAAGCGTCTAACTTTAATGAAAAAATTAAAATTCTTTACGGTGTTGAGGGATATTTGATTGACGACAGCAAGAAGATTGTCTATAATGCGGAAAATCAGAATATCGACTCACCGTTTGTTGTGTTCGATATAGAAACAACAGGACTTCACAACGACAAAAACAATATCACCGAAATCGGTGCGGTAAAGGTTGTAAACGGTCAGATTGTCGATAAGTGGTCTACATTCGTTAATCCGTGTCAGCCGATACCCGAAAATATTGTGGAACTTACGGGTATTACGGACAGTATGGTGGCTGACGCACCGAAAATCGAAGAAATACTCGGTGAGTTTTTTGAGTTTTGTAAGGATTGCATACTTGTTGCACATAACGCGGCGTTCGATATAGGATTTATAAAAAAGGCGGCAGAACGTCATAATTTTGAATTTAATTTCTGCTACCTTGATACGCTTATGCTTGCAAGATGTATGTATCCCGAACTTCCGAATTTTAAACTTGATACGCTTACAAAACATCTTCACGTTATTCTTGAAAATCATCACCGTGCGGTAGATGATGCAAAGGCTACGGCTGATGTTTTCGTTAAGATGATAGAAAAACTTCGCGAAGAAGATAAGACGGAGCTTAAAACTTTCAATGATATTTTTGATTTAAGAAGTGCGTCAAAGAAAAATAAAGCGTATCACATTATCATACTTGCAAAAAATCAAATCGGTTTAAGACATATTTATGAAATGATTTCGGAATCGCATTTGAAATATTTCTTCAGAACACCGAGAATACCGCGAAGTTTGCTTGAAGAAAAACGCGAGGGACTTATACTCGGTTCGGCTTGTGAGGCTGGCGAACTTTTCAGAGCGATGATAGACGGTGACAGTGACGAGGAATTAAAGGAAATAGTTGATTTTTACGACTATCTTGAAATTCAGCCGATAGGCAATAATGCGTATATGAAAACCGATCCGAAACACCCTATGGTGAATACGGACGAAGATTTGCAAAATTTAAACAGACATATTGTTGCACTTGGCGAAAAGTATAATAAACCCGTTGTCGCAACGTGTGACGTGCATTTTATGGATATGGAGGGCGCGGATTACAGAAAAATCCTTATGAATTACAAAGGATTTTCGGACGCTGACAATCAAGCACCGCTGTATTTCAGAACAACGGAAGAAATGCTTAAAGAATTTGAGTATTTGGGCAAGGAAAAGGCGTATGAGGTTGTTGTAAAAAACACAAACCTTGTAGCCGATATGATAGAGGACGTCAGACCGATTCCTGCGAAAAAGTGTCCTCCTGTAATTGAAGGTGCGAAAGAGGGTATCATAAACGACTCGACAACGAGAGCAAAGGAAATATACGGCGATCCGCTTCCTGAAATCGTGCAGAAACGTCTTGATAAGGAACTTCATTCGATTACGACTTACGGTTTTTCGGTTATGTACAGAATTGCACAGGAGCTTGTACGTCATTCGCTTGCGGATGGATATTTGGTTGGCTCACGTGGTTCTGTCGGCTCGTCGCTTGTTGCGTATTTGTCGGATATAACGGAGGTTAATTCACTTCAAGGTCACTATATTTGCCCGAATTGTAAAAACGTAGAGTTTATTGAGTCTGAAATCGGTTTGTCGGGGTGTGACTTGCCCGATAAGGTGTGTCCGAAATGCGGAACGAAGTACAGAAAAGACGGCCACGATATTCCGTTTGAAACATTCCTTGGATTTAAGGGCGATAAAGAGCCTGATATTGACCTTAACTTTTCGGGCGTGTATCAGCCGGTAATCCATAAATACACCGAAACGTTCTTCGGCAAGGGTAAGGTTTTTAAAGCCGGAACAATCGGTACTGTCGCGGAAAAAACCGCATTCGGTTATGTAAAGAAGTATTGCGAGGAGAGAAATCTTGTGATGCGTAATGCGGAGATGAAACGACTTGCAAAAGGATGTGAGGGCGTAAAACGTACGTCGGGACAGCACCCTGGCGGAATTATCGTTGTACCGTTTGAAAATGATATACATGAATTTTGCCCTGTTCAGCACCCTGCGGACGATCCTAATTCGGATATTATTACGACTCACTTCGATTACCACAAAATCGACCAAAACCTTTTAAAACTTGATGAGCTTGGACACGATGATCCGACGGTTATAAGAATGCTTGAGGATATAACGGGACTGCACGCACGGGATATTCCGATAGGTGACCCCGAAACAATGAGTTTGTTTACATCAAATAAAGCGTTGAAATTACTTCCGGGTAAGGATATAGGTACAAATTTGGGTACATACGGAATACCTGAGTTCGGTACAAAGTTTGTACGTCAAATGCTTGAAGATACAAAGCCGACAACATTCTCTGAACTTGTAAGAATTTCGGGACTTTCGCACGGTACTGACGTGTGGCTCGGTAATGCACAGGAATTAATCAGAGAGGGCAAGTGTGACCTGTCACACTCAATATGTGCCCGTGACGATATTATGATTTATCTTATTTCGTGCGGTGTTGAAGAAGAACATTCGTTCAAGATAATGGAAATGGTGCGTAAAGGTAAAGGCCTGACGCCTGAATATGAACAGGAAATGCGTGATAATAATGTGCCTGATTGGTATATTGAATCGTGTAAAAAAATCAAGTATATGTTCCCTAAGGCACACGCTGCCGCTTACGTTATGTCGGCATTCAGAATTGCGTATTTTAAAGTACATTATCCCGAAGCATTTTATATCGCATATTATACGGTGCGTGCGGACGATTTTGATGCGTCGGTAATGGCGAGGGGAGAAGAACGCGTTCGTGAAGAAATGCGTTCAATCAACGCAAAGAAAAAGGACGGAACGGTTACTCCGAAAGAAGAAAACCTAATACCGATACTTGAAATTTGTATTGAAATGTACGCAAGAGGAATTAATTTCGTGCCTGTCGATTTGTACGAATCACACGCAACCGATTTCAGACAGGTTGAGGGCGGTATTCTTCCTCCGCTTTCCGCACTTCCGGGACTTAGCGAAAACGACGCGATAAGCATTACTGAAGAAAGAAAGAACGGCGAATTTAGAAACGTCGAAGATTTAAGAATTCGTACCGGTATAGGTAAAAATCCGCTTAATATTCTTGAAGAAAACGGCTGTTTCGATGATTTGCCCGATACCGACCAAGTGTCGTTGTTTGACTAATAATATAAGACCTTAGCAATATGTTAAGGTCTTTTTTGTTTAGAAAACAGTACAATTAACATATAATCTTGAAAATTTTGTCTTTTTATGATATTATAAAAGAAATATTTAACATTTAATAAACTTTTTGCAACTTTTTGAGGTGTTGAAAAGTATTAATAGCGAAAGGAAAAATAGGAGGGACATAAAATGAAAAAGATTATACCGATAATATTGTCATTGACGGCGGTAATGTCAACGTCTACGGTATTGGCAGAGGAAAACATAACAGTTATGCTAAACGGTCAAGCTATGGATTTTGACGTTGCACCGATAATACAGAACGACCGTGTTCTTGTACCGATGCGTGCGATATTTGAAGAACTTCATTGCAGTGTTGATTATACCGACATTGACGGAAGGCAGATTATAACTGCGAAACTCAATGAAAATAACTCAATCGGCTTAGTAATCGGCAGTGACGAAATGCAAATACATAACAAAAAAATAAAACTCGATACAGCACCCATAATCGTAAACGACCGCACACTTGTACCGCTTCGTGCAGTGTCGGAAGCATTTGATTATGATGTAAATTGGGACGAGGACACTAAAACTGTTACAATTTCAAAAGAAATTCCTAAAACGGAATACGATATTCTTTACGGCAGATTAAAAGTAAAAATTAAAAGTGACAGTAAAGTATACGACGGCTTTTGGGGTGATGATACTTGGTTAGATTTGAGTAACGACGGTATAGAATTTGTCGCAAAGGAATTGGGATATATAACTGTCGGAGATTTGAAGAAAGATGCAGAGAATTTGGAATATGAAACCGTTGGCGATACGGTGACACAAAACGGTATTGAGTATATCGAATTGAAATCGGAAAAGGAAAACAGAGTTGAATATCTTGTAAAATCAAGCGACGATTATTTGATATTATTGTATGCAAAAGCAAATGCAAAAACAGATAAAGATTTGTGGAAAACAAATGTACAAGAGATAATCGACACGTTGAGTGCAGGTGACAAAAAACTTGATACTTCGGCAAATTCTGTTCACAGTGATTATTTGACAATCGCAAGACCGAATGGTTATTTTGTGAGATTGGACGGAGATGACAGATACGGTTGGCTAATAAAGAAAGTTACTAAAACCGATGAAAAAGGTGTGCCGCTGCTATACATTGATGAAATGCAATCTGATGTAGATGAACAAACAGATTTGTATAACGGCAATAAGGCATATAAGAAAGTTAAAAGCAAATTTTTAGGCAATGATTTGGAATGGCTGTTGTATAATGAAGATAACTATATGCAGACGTATGTAGAACACGACCAAGTCAGCTATCACATATACGCTTATGCGGAAAGCGTTGAAAAACAGCAGGACGTTATAAATTTTGTTTCGGGAATAAAGGAAAATTGTGCCGGTATAGGCGGAAAACCTGTTATATATCTGTATCCCGAAAAGGAACAAGAGGTAAATGTTAAACTTGACCTTGACGGCAAATTTACTTTCACATATCCCGAATACAACAATGGTTGGAATGTAACGGCGAAGCCTGACGGCACGATAATTTCAGACGGAAAAGAATATTCCTATCTTTTCTGGGAGGGGTTAATGCCGACATTTAAGCCCGATTTTAAAGAGGGATTTGTCGTAAAGGGCAGTGAAAGTGCCGAATTTTTGCGAGAAACACTTTCCCAAATGGGACTTACTCCGAAAGAATATAACGAATTTATAGTATATTGGGCGCCAAAATTGCAAGAAAACGAATATAATAAAATATATTTCGCCGAGGACGACTATACCGATAAGGCAAAACTTGAAATAAATCCAAAACCCGATTCGATTTTAAGAGTGTTTATGGTATACGAAAAAGCGGACGAAAATACTGTTTTACCGAAACAGGAGATAAAACCGTTTGAACGTAAAGGATTTACGGTTGTCGAATGGGGCGGATATTTAGCAGAGTAATGGTTAGGAGGAACATAAAATGAAAAAGATTATATCAATTATATTGGCGCTTACGGCTGTAATGTCAGGGTGTACGACGTTAGCAGAGGAAAAAATAAAAGTTACGTTAGACGGTCAAGCTATGGATTTTGACGTTGCACCGATAATACAGAACGACCGTGTTCTTGTACCGATGCGTGCGATATTTGAAGAACTTCATTGCAGTGTTGATTATACCGACATTGACGGCAAGCAGATTATAACTGCAAAAAATGACAGCAATACAATCAGTTTGGAAATCGGCAGTAATGAAATGACGGTTAATGATGAAAAAGTAAGCCTTGACACAGCACCAGTAATTATAGACGACCGCACACTTGTGCCGCTTCGTGCAGTGTCGGAGGCGCTTGACTGTAATGTGGATTGGGATGGGGACACTAAAACCGTTGCAATAGCACCTCACAAGTACAATGAATACTACACGCAAAAACTTATGGAAAATCTGCCTAAGGACGAAAACTATGTTATATCTCCGTTTTCGCTTGAAATGGCAATGATGATGGCGTCAGAGGGGGCAGTAGGGGACACAAAACAAGAAATAACCAAAGCATTTGATTCACCGAATACAAGCCTATACAGCCAAATAATAACCGATAACAAAAATAAGGGCATTGATATAGCAAATTCAATATGGTTTAACAAGGACAGCGGGGAAAATGCTTATTTCGCCGACGACTATCAAAAGAAAATACAAAGCGACTACCAAGGAAATGCTCAATCGGTTACGAACGATGACAGTATTGAAATGGTAAATGAATGGGTAGAAAAACAGACAAACGGCAAAATAACCAATATACTTTCTGAAGAAAACAGAGGTTATGTATGTGCACTTGCAAATGCGATTTATATGAAAGCAGATTGGGTAAATAAATTTGAAAAAGAGGGTACATATAAAGAAACTTTCACTGATATAAACGGTGATGAATCGGAAATTGATTTTATGCATCAAGCGGCAGATTTTAAATATTATGAGAACGGTGACACTAAAGCCGTAAAATTGCCATATGAAAACGGACTAAGTATGGTTGTTGTTTTAGGGGACACTAAAAATATTCTTAACGATATTCATAATAATAAAATGACAAGCAAGTTGGTTGATGTGTCGTTGCCGAAATTTAAAGCTGAATATTCGATAGACTATGTAAACATACTTAAAAATATGGGAATAGAAAAAGCTTTTGATAATCAAAATGCTGATTTCAGCTTAATGCTTGAAAATTATCCGGAACGTATAAAAATTGATTCTGTTCTGCAAAAAGCAATGATAGATGTTGATGAGAAGGGAACAGAGGCTGCTGCCGCAACTGTTGCAGTAGTACCTAAGTCAGCACTGTCCGTAGATGAAGAAGTTATAGAATTTAGAGCCGATAAACCGTTTACTTATTACGTATTGGACGATAGTGGAAATGTATATTTTGCGGGACGATATGTAAAAGCAGCATAACAAAAAAAGCACCTAATGGTGCTTTTTTGTTACTTTTCTATTTTAACAGTTTCTCTGACTTCTGTTTTCTTTGGCATAACAGAGTCGTACATTTCGTCTTTTTTCATATTTTCAAAAGCGACTGCAAGCATAAGTTTAATACGGTTAAGCTGATTAACTTCACTTGCACCTGGGTCATAGTCAACCGCAACGATATTGGCTTGCGGGTACTGTCTGCGAAGTTCCTTAATCATACCCTTACCTGTAACGTGGTTAGGCAAGCAAGCGAACGGCTGAACACAAGCAATATTCGGAACACCCGAATTTATAAGCTCAATCATTTCGCCTGTCAGGAACCAACCCTCACCTGTGCAGTGACCAAGCTGTAAAACGTGCTTTGCACCCTCAGCAATATCCGCGATATGTTTCGGTGAACGCATACGGAACTTAGGATTGTTATTCATAACCTTTGCCATATGCTTTCTGAAACTTTCAATACCCCAAATTGCAAGATTGCAAAGTGCGGCGGTTGAACGCTTAGAGCCAAGATTATCACGCTTGAAGTTATTGTTATACAAGCAATAAAGCATAAAGTCCGCAAGTCCCGGCATAACTGCCTCACCGCCCTCCGACTCAATAACATCAATAATATTGTTATTTGCGTCAGGGTGGAACTTAACAAGAATTTCACCGACCACACCGACTTTTGGCTTTTTGACTGTTTCATCAATTTCGATTGCGTCAAAGTCTGCGATTATTTCATCAATAACCTTTTTAAGTTTAAGCTGTTTACGGTTATTATTAATAATATCGCTGTACAAACGCTTTTGCCACTTTTCGTGTACCGCATTTGTTTCGCCCTCGTTTACCTCGTAAGGACGGATACGAAGTGTAACGGCAAGCAATAAGTCGCCCCAAGTACAAGCCTTTAAAAGACCGTCAACAAGCTTCGGAGTAATCTTAAATCCTGGATTGCCCTCAAGTCCCGACACGTTAAGCGAAATTACGGGAACATTCGGATAGCCTGCCTCTTTAAGCGCCTTACGAAGAAAGGCGATATAGTTAGTCGCACGACAGCCGCCGCCTGTTTGTGTAATCATAACGGAAGTGTTGTTCGGGTCACATTTGCCGCTTGTAAACGCATTGACTAGCTGACCTGTTACCATAATTGACGGATAACAAGCGTCGTTATTAACGCTCTTTAAACCAGCCTCAACGTCCTCTGCCGTTGCGTGTTCAAGCACAAGTGCATTGTAACCGTTTGCACGCATAACCGCCTCGAAAAGTCCGAAGTGGGTAGGACTCATTTGAGGGAAGATTATAGTATGCTTTTTGCGTTCTTCCTCTGTAAACCTAACTCTGTTAATTGTGTAATCATCAATTTTATGCGGAATAAAGTCGTTATCGTCACGTTCCTTGACTGCCGCTTTAAGCGAACGAACTCTTATTCTTGCAGTACCGAGATTTGAAACCTCATCTATTTTCAATGTCGTATAAATCTTTTCGTGTGACTGCAAAATTTCCTGTACTTGGTCGGTCGTAACTGCGTCAAGACCGCAGCCGAACGAATTAAGCTGAATTAGCTCAAGACGCGGATTTTTGATAACCTGTGCCGCTGATTCGTAAAGTCTTGTATGGTATGCCCATTGGTCAACAACTCTGATATCACGTTCAAGATGACCGAGATGTGCAACGCTGTCCTCTGTAAGAACGGCAAAGCCGAGTGATGTAATCATATCCGGAATACCGTGATTGATTTCAGGGTCGATATGATACGGTCTGCCGGCAAGTACGATAGCACGTTCATCGTGTTCGTCAAGCCACTTCAAAACTTCTTCACCTTTATTTCTGATGTCTTGCTTGTAATGCTGAAGTTCGGCAAAAGCCTTTTCAGAAGCGTTGTCAATTTCTGTTTTTGTAAAGCCGTAATCGTGCAACGCTTTCATCATTTGACGTTTAAACGACGGCTTGTCGGCAAGATTGATAAAAGGATACAAGAAGTTAATATCGCTTTGACGTACAACGTCCATATTGTTGTAGATAACTTCCGGATAAGATGTTACCATAGGACAGTTGAAGTGATTGCCTGCGTCCGAATATTCTATCTGCTCATACGGAATACAAGGGTAAAAAATCGTTTTTATGCCCTTATCGATAAGGTCTTGAATGTGACCGTGTACAAGTTTTGCAGGGTAGCAAGCACTTTCACTCGGTATCGAGTCGATACCTTTTTCGTAAAGGTCGTGCGTACTTCTGCCGGAAATTCTTACGGAGAAACCAAGCTCAGTAAAGAATGTAAACCATAGCGGATAATTTTCATATATATTAAGTACACGCGGTATACCGATAACACCGTTCGGTGCATTCTCTGCCTTTAACGGCTTGTATGCAAATGCACGTTTGTATTTATAATCATAAAGATTAGGCATTTGCTTTTTGGCTTTTTCAAGTCCGGCACCGCGTTCACAACGGTTACCCGATACAAACTGACTTCCGTCAGAAAATTTTGTTATTGTAAGCTGACAGTGGTTGTTACACTTTTGACAACGTGTAAGTGAAGTATCGAATGTGAACGAATCAAGTTCGTCAACACGAAGAATATCACATTCACCGCCGTTCCAACGTTCTTTTGCGATAAGTGCCGAACCGAACGCACCCATAATGCCTGCAATATCCGGACGGACAACATTTTTGCCTGTCAAAAGTTCAAAACAACGAAGTATAGCGTTGTTGTTGAAAGTACCGCCTTGAACAACGATATTAGTACCCATTTGTTCGGGGTCACGAAGTTTTATAACCTTGTAAAGTGCGTTTCTGACAACGGAATAGGAAAGACCTGCACTGATGTCACCGACAGTCGCACCCTCTTTTTGAGCTTGTTTAACACGCGAATTCATAAAAACCGTACAACGCGTACCAAGGTCAACGGGATTGTCTGCCACAAGCGCTTCTTGTGAGAATGATATTGTATCAAGTCCCAAACTTTCCGCAAATGTCTGAATGAATGAACCACAGCCCGATGAACAGGCCTCGTTAAGCATAATGCTGTCGATTACGCCGTTTCTGATTTTCATACATTTCATATCCTGACCGCCGATGTCGATGATAAAATCAACACCCGGTGAAAAATAATTTGCGGCTTTGTAGTGGGCGATAGTTTCGATTTCGCCTTCTTCAATTCTGAAAGCAGTCTTTAACAAAAGTTCGCCGTAACCTGTTGTACAGGCATTTGCGATATAAGCCGATTTCGGCAATTTTGAATACAATTCACGAAGTATTTTTATACCGCAGGTAATAGGACTGCCTTCGTTTTTGCCGTAATAATCATAAAGAATATCGCCGTCCTCGTTAATAAGTGCGGCTTTGATAGTCGTTGAACCGACGTCAAGACCAAGAAATACAGGACCGTTTGCGGTTGAAATATCCTTACGTCTTGCAACGTCTTTGCCGTGTCTGTCAAAAAATTCCTTGCGTTCTTCCTCTGTTTCAAACAGCTTGCGCATACGCGTGATTTCAGCGTCAACCGATTTTGCGTTTGCAAGCTGTGAAATAAGTGTGTCTATGTCGGAAGTCTTGTCTTCATACATAAGTGCCGCACCGATTGCCACGAACAACTGTGCGTTTTCAGGAGTTTTGAAAGACTTCGCATTGTCCTTTAAAGTTTCCTCAAACTGACGTCTTAGCTGAGGTAAGAAGTGCAAAGGACCTCCAAGAAATACGATATTGCCCTTTATAGGTCTGCCCTGTGCAAGACCGCTGATTGTCTGCGTTACAACGGCTTGAAGAATTGACGCGGCAATATCTTCACGTGCCGCACCCTCGTTTAAAAGCGGCTGAACGTCCGATTTTGCGAAAACACCGCAACGAGCGGCGATAGGGTAAATAATAGTGTGCTTTTCGGCAAGTGCATTAAGACCGTCTGCATCTGTTTTTAAAAGTATAGACATTTGGTCAATAAAAGAACCTGTACCGCCGGCACAAGTGCCGTTCATTCTTTGCTCAAGTCCGCCCGAAAGATAAAGGATTTTTGCATCCTCACCGCCAAGTTCGATAACAACATCTGTTTCAGGCATAAATGTTTTTATAGCTGTTTTGTTTGCTATAACCTCCTGTACAAAAGGCAAATCAAGCATTTTTGAAAGCAAAAGACCGCCAGAACCTGTTATAACAACAGTGAACTGTTCGTTTTTGACAACCTCCTTGACTTCTGCAAAAAGGCCTTTAACGGTGCTTTTTATATCTGAAAAATGACGTCTGTATTCTGCAAATAAAGTATTATTGTTTTCATCAAGCACAACAACTTTAACTGTTGTTGAGCCTACATCAATACCCATATGTAGTCTACTCATCAATGTAACCCCCTCACATATTGTAGAGTATAAAATTATTCTATTCTATTATACATTCTAATAAGAAATTAGTCAAGTAAAGTTTGATTATGTTCATAATGATTTTACATAAAATCGTATAATTAAAATTTGTTGAAAATATTGACAAATAAATTGGAAAATGATATTATATTTGTACAAAATAAATAAAATCGGAGGGGATGACAAATGAAAAGAAAAATAGTTTTTGCGTGCATGATTTCTGCATTGCTTTTGTCGCAAACTGCAATGGCGGCACCGAATGTTGAAGTGAACGGAACGCAGATAGATACTGACGCGGTAATAATCGACGACAAAACGTATGTACCGCTTAGAGGTGTTTTTGAGGCCGCCGGAGCAGAGGTTTCATGGAACGAGGAAACGCAGACAGCAGGCATTAATATATCAAATTCGCTTAGTGATGATGAATTAATTCCTTCGGTGATTGAATCGGTAAGTCCGTCAGTGGTCGGAATTATCGGGCGCGGTAAGACGGAAAGCTATTACGGCTCGCAAGAGGGTATTATGAGCGGTTCGGGTGTTATAATAAAGACCGGCGGTGAAATTCTTACCAATGCACACGTTGTAAAAAATATGAACACGATTTTAGTTGTGATGAATGACGGAAAAGGCTATGAGGCGCAACTGAAATATATAGATGAAGATACAGACCTTGCGGTTGTTAAAATAAAAAAGATTGGTTTGCCAGTTGTGAAATTCGCAAACAGTGAAGATATTGTTGTTGGTAAACAGGTTATAGCAATAGGAACACCGATAACGTTTTCATTGCGTAATTCCGCAACGGTAGGGCATATAAGCGGACTAAACAGAAGTGTCGGCGAGCCGTACAGACTTGTTCAGACAGATACGGCTATCACTCACGGAAATTCGGGCGGTGCACTTATTAATATGAACGGTGAGCTTGTTGGTATTACATCAAGCGGATATTCGGGTACAAATACTAATTTTGCAGTTCCTGTCGATACAGTTAAGTATGTACTTAATCAGTTTGAATTGTACGGAAAAGTCAGACATATATCATTTGGTGCAGAGTTCCAAGAGGACTGGCTTGCAGAGCTGGGAGTTCCGTCAGAGGCAGGACTTACAATAAAAGGACTTGAAAAATCATCACCTCTTGCAAAGGCGTCGTTTAAGACCGGTGACGTGTTGGTTTCGGTCGATGATGTTGCGATAAACAGTATAGTTGAACTTAACGAATTGATGAAGAATTATCTTCCGGGCGATACTGTCAAAGTAGGTGTGAAAACCAACGGTGAAATCAAGTATGCGGATATAGTTCTTGACGAAAAAGCTAAAACGGAATAGGGGGGCGAATGATATGAAAAAGTTTATTTCTTTGATGATATGTGTGGCGATGATATTGTCGTCAGTCGTCGCTATGGCGGATAGTGACAGCCTTATAGTGAATACTGTTAAGGTGAACGTAAGTAGTGGCAGTGTTACGCTAAACGATGAGGGAATGTCTGTTTCAGCCGCACCGTATGTCAATCAAAACGGTGATACAATGGTTGATATGTATGCGCTGGTAAATGCACTCGGCGGCGAAATAACCGAAAAAGACGGAGTTTATTCGGTGACTTATGATGATGTTGAAATTAAGTACACATTAAATTCAACGGAAGTTGACGTTGCAGGACAGACGTTGACTATGAGTTCAGCTGTTACAATCAGTGATAACGGAACTGTAATGGCACCGTTGAGATTTGTTTCGGAGGCGCTTGGTGCAGACGTAACATACAACAGCGAAAGCGGAGAAATTGTAATTGTTTCGGCAGGCGGTCTGGATTCGGGAGTGAATTACAAGCTGTTGTTTAAGTATACCGAGAAAGAAAAAATCGGTAATTCAAAGGAACATTGGCGCTTTACAAAGACAGATAATTTTGATATGTCCGAGAGCAGTTACGGCAGTAGTTACAGATTTTCAATGAATGATATATCATTCACATTAAGAAGTCAGAAAAACGACGGAACCAGTTCTTTAGAACAATATTATCTTTCAATGCAAAAATTATATTTATCAAGTTACAACCGAAATGTAATGTATGATAAAGGAAAGGGCGAGCATAACGGCGTTGAGTATGTGTATACAAAGTACAGAAGACTTGATACTGTGACAGAGGCATATGCTTATAAAACAGACGAGTATTTTTATTTTATAACAATACAGCGAAGTTTTGAAAACTTTGAAACTGCCAAAGAAAATACTGATGTTACCGCGTTTTTGAATTCGCTTGAATTTGATTATAAAGGCGGCGACGAAGAAAATACAGTTGATGTAGCCGAAATAGGTCTTGAAAAACAGCTTGCGGGAGAGGAAAAATCGGAATATGTAGACGGAAATTACAGATGGAGTATCAAATTAAATGAGGATTGGTCTGTAAACGAATACTACGGTTTTTACAATAAAGTGACAGTCATAAAACCGACAAGCATTGAAACGGACGATAATTTTAATTACAGCTATGGTTACGATTATGACGATATGTATTATTACAGTTCGTATTCAAGTGTAAGAGATCCTCTGATTATGATTTCTACATATTCTAATCCGAATAGGCAGTCTGCCGCAGATTGGGCAAAAAAGAACCGTGATGATTACGAAAAGACCGTTAATTCTGAAAAATATAAAATATCCGAAATAAAAGAAACTCAAATCGGACAGATTAAAGCATATTATTTTGAGGAGAATTATTCGGAGAATGAAAATGAGTATGTCGAAAAAACGTATTATATGAATTACGGTGATTTTAGATATAAAATTAATCTCGGATATGATAAGAGAGAAGAAGAGGCGGAGGGATTTAAGGAAAGTGCTGACGCGGTTATAAAGTCGTTTGTGCCTGGAGAAATAAATATAAATGAATTGGGCGACGCACTTGAAAGCGATAGTGATATTGACGCGTTGAACGTACTAAATGAATTTAAAGGCGATATTTTCAGTATCAATTATCCTTGCTTGTGGAATGTAAGCGAAACAGATACGGGATTACTGTTGGCAAAGGATCGTTCTAAGAATGGAATGGATACAACGGGATTACTGTCGGCGATTTTCCCTAACTTTTCTCTTATGTTAAGTGCGGCTGATGGCAGTTCATTGCGTGCAGAAAAGATGTCGTTGTCATATTACGACGATAAATTAAATAAAAGCACATATACTTTGGAAGAATATATGTATAAAAATATTGCAGGAATGCTTAACAGTTCAAGTTCATATTTGAATATTTCAATGCCGAATGAAATTGAAGAAGTAACATTGATGGGCAAAAAGGGATATAAAGCTGATCTTGTTTTAACGATTAATGGTGTTAATAATGTGTATTATACAATGTATTTTATCCCATATGACAGTGAAAATCTGATTACGGTAATAAAAGCGTGCAATGAAAGTGAAAAGAATACAGTTTACGAAAATGCTTTGGATAAGGCATTGAATAGCTTGAAACTTTCGTAATATACAAAAAATCCGATGAATTTAATTCATCGGATTTTTATTTACATAGTTTGTCTGCCCTCAAGAGCCTTTATAAGAGTAATCTTATCGGCATATTCAAGGTCACTTCCTATCGGAATGCCGTGTGCGATACGGGTAACTTTTACGTCAAACGGAGCAAGCAGTTTAGAGATATAGACTGCTGTTGCTGTGCCGTTTACGGTTGGGTTGGTAGCCATAATGACTTCCTTAACCGTACTGTCGCTGAGGCGGAGTAAAAGCTCGTTAATCTTTATGTCATCGGGGGTTATACCGTCCATAGGGGACAGCGAACCGTGAAGCACATGGTAAAGACCGTTAAATTCGTTTGTCGCCTCGATTGCCGAAACATCTTCGGGACTTTCGACAACACATATAACGGAATTATCGCGTTTCGGTGATGAACATATTTTACACGGTGATGTATCGGTCAGATTTTGACATACAGGGCAAAGCGTAATTTTTTCTTTCGCCTCTGTTATTATGTTAGACATTGAAACTGCGTCCTCTTTTGACATATGTTCAAGAATGTGAAAAGCAATTCTTTCTGCACTTTTTCTGCCGATACCGGGAAGTTGTTCAAATTTTTCGATTAAATTTTCAATGACTGTTGCGTGCATATTAGAATAAGCCTGGAATATTAATTCCGCCTGTAACGGCACTCATACCTTCAGCCATCATATCGTCAGCCTTTTTGACTGCATCGTTGACTGCGACCATAACAAGATCCTCAAGTGTTTCAATATCTTCAGGGTCAACAGCGTCAGGACTGATTTTAAGTGAAAGAATTTCTTTCTTGCCGTTAGCGGTAGCTGTAACTGCACCGCCGCCTGCTGTACCTTCAACAACCTTATCTTCAAGTTCTTCCTGAACCTTTTCCATTTCAGCCTGCATTTTTTGAGCTTGCTTGATAACGTTGCTCATATTCTTATTAGCGTTCATTCCTGAACCTGCAAAACCTTTGTATTTTCCCATTGTAATTTACCTCTTTCTTAGTTTTTAAAATTAATTATTATCATCCTCAGGGGATAATTCTTTGCCTTCCAAAAATTCTTCGGGAGCATTGTCATCATCTTCGCCATTGTTATCGTCAAGAGATGACTGTGAGAAGTTATCCTTAGAGGAATCATATTCCGTAAATTCGCTTTCGTCTACATTTTCGACGATTTCACCGAAATTCGCTACAAGATTGTCAAGGGGATCGTCGGATACGTCTATCGGTTCATTTACTTCACCGTTGCCGCCGGGCAAGTTCCAAAAATCAATGAGTTCTTCTTGTATGTCGTTTTCGTATGCAACCTTTACCGCAAAGTCTGTACCGGACGCACGTTTAAAAATAACCTGCATTTTATCCTTGTACGCTGCCGCAATATTGTAAGCACCTTTCTCTTTGGGGTTGAACAAAAGTATAATACCGTCTGAATCAATGGTTATATTTCTGTTCATCAAAGCGGCTTTTAAGTAACCTGCCGAGTTGCACATCGTTCGCGATATGTTGTCCCAATTCTTTGCAACCTTGACAATAGGATTGTCGGAGGTGAGTTCTTCTTTCGGAATTGGGTTATATAATCTGACCGAAGTTTTCTTCTTCTCGGTTACTTCTTTTTTTTTAACCGTTTCGGTCGGCTGCACCGTTACACCGTTTTTTACCTTTTCCTCAAGATTTGAAATTCTTTCGGATAGGGAAGAAGTATCGGTAACGGCACCGTTTTTAACTTTGTTTTCCAATGACGCAAGCCTGTCCATAACCGCTGACGGTGAATCGTCATATTCGGGTCTGGCAAGTTTGATAAGTGCCAACTCATATACTATACGAGGCGACTTCATCCATTTAGTATCGGCTTGTGCGTCGGACAGTACCGATGTTGCGTGAGAAATCTTCTCAAAAGACATTTTGTCTGATAACGCTTTTAATTTTACCATATCTTCTGCATTGTAGTCAAGCATTGCGGAAGAATCTTCTGTAATTTTACAAATAAGCATATCGCGAAAATTCTTTATAAGTGAGTCGATAAACACTCTTAAATCTTTACCGTCTGACATAATATTGTCAATTACGGAAATTATTTTATTTACATCGCCTTTTTCAATGGCGTCTGTAATCTGAAATATTGATTCGGCAGTTGAAATGCCGAGAGTTGCCGTTATATTTTCGGCGGTAATCGAATTACCGCATGCGGAAACGACTCTTTCAAGTATGCTCAGTCCGTCACGCATTGAACCGTCCGCAAGACGTCCCAAAAGCTCATATGCGTCCTCCGATATGTTAAGCTTGTCGCCGTGTGCGATTTCTTTCATACGAAGTATAATATCCGACGGCTTTATGCGTTTAAAATCAAATCTTTGGCATCTTGACAAAATCGTTTGAGGTACTTTGTGAGCCTCAGTCGTTGCAAGAATAAATATAACGTGCTCAGGAGGTTCTTCAAGTGTTTTCAAAAGGGCATTAAACGCACCGGTTGAAAGCATATGCACCTCGTCTATGATGTAAACCGTGTATTTTGCGTTTGTGGAAACATAACGCACATCGTCACGGATTTCGCGGATATTGTCGACACCGTTGTTTGACGCCGCGTCAATTTCTTTAACATCCAAAATACTGCCGTCCAAAATGCCTTTGCATACTTCACATTCATTGCAAGGACTTCCGTCATGCGGATTAAGGCAGTTTACTGCACGCGACAAAACCTTTGCACAAGTTGTTTTACCCGTTCCGCGCGTTCCGCAGAATAGGTAAGCATGACCGATTTTGTCGTTTAAAATCTGATTTTTTAAAGTTTGTGTAATATGGCCTTGACCGACAATGTCCTCAAACACCATAGGACGCCATTTTCTGTAAATAGCTTGATGTGCCATATAATCTCCAATACCTTTCTTTATACGAAAAAACGCCATATAGGCGTTGTAATAATCAAAATAGGCTCCGACCGAGTTTACCGTAACACATTGAAAGCACCGCTTATTGCTGCTTGGTTCCCCATCTGACAAGGTTCACGGGTTTCAATCGCACGGGCTCGGCCGTCATCGCCAATCAAATCTTCAGTTAGCTATAATATTATAATACATTTTTTAAAAAACTGCAATACCTATTTTAAATTTTTTTTAGAATATTCAAAAATTTTTATGCATATAATGGTTAGGTGGCTCGGTTAGGAGGCATAAATATCAAAAAGACGGAGGAATTAATATGGATAATGAGATTTTGTACAAAAGTTTAAAAAAGGAAAGTGAGGTTTACATTTGTTTGGATTATTATATTATACCCGAGAGCATATCGGCAGATTATTGTGATTTAAAGTGCTACGGAATTAAGATAGAAAAGACAACCGTGTATGCAGGCGGAGGTAAAATAGTGGAAAGCAAGCAGATAAATAATATTTTTTACCGATACAAAGACGCAACGGAATTTTCTGATACCATTATAAAGAAACGTATCGAACCGCAGGGACTTCGTGACATTGTGGAAAATTATATAATAGAAAGTATTGACAGAGCAAGACAAAGTGCATAAAATAAATATCGAAATATAATTTACAAAGGGATATTATTTATTATGTACAAAATAAAAGAAACGATTGTTGTCGAGGGGATATACGACAAAATAAAGCTGTCACGTTTTATAGATGCGGTGATAATAGTGACAAACGGATTTTGCGTATTTTCCGATGACAGAATATTGGAAAGCATAAAAAAGATGGCGGACGAAACGGGAATTGTTATTTTGACCGATTCCGACAGTGCCGGCTTTAAAATAAGAAACTATATAAAACAGTCTTTGCCGAAAGAAAAGGTAAAACACGCTTATGTACCCGATGTTTACGGCAAGGAAAAACGCAAGAGAGAACCGGGAAAAGAGGGACTTTTGGGTGTTGAGGGGATTAAGGACGATATAATCCTTGATTCCCTCAAAAAAGCGGGTTGCACGATTGACGGAAGTGCGACGGCGGTAAAAGAGGGACGCGAAATCACAAAAGCCGATTTGTATAAAGCAGGTCTTTCGGGGGGAGAAGGCAGCGGTGAAAAGCGTAACGCACTTGCACATTCTCTCGGAATACCTATGAAAATTTCCGCGAATATGCTCCTTGATTTGCTCAACAGACTGCTTAATTATGATGAGTTTTGTGAAATTGTACAAAACATTGACGATTTGAAAGAAGAAATTTGATAAAAAATATATTGACAAACTGTCCGAAATCGTGTAAAATATCACCTGTAAATAAAAATAACTTTACAGGTGATGCAAATGGCAAAGGACTTGAATGTTACCATTTTGCTTGACGTATACGGTCAGTTGCTTACGGAAAAGCAACGTAATGCCATAGATATGTATTATAACGAGGACTTGTCGCTGTCGGAGATTGCCGATGTAATCGACATAAGCAGACAGGGCGTCAGAGAGTCGATTAAGCAAGGCGAAAAGCATTTGACGAATTATGAAGAAAAACTCGGAATAGTCGAACGATTTCATAATATAAGTTCAAAGCTTGAAAAATTAAATGCGTTGCTTGAAAATACCGATTTTGACGGTAAAGACGAGTTTTACGGATTGATTGACGAAATATCAAAAGAAATATAGATAGAGATTATTTGCGGAAAGGAGTCACAGCTTATGGCATTTGAAAGCCTTGGTGATAAGCTGCAGGGAGTTTTCAAAAAACTTCGCGGTAAAGGAAAGCTTAACGAAAAAGATATAAAAGACGCAATGCGTGAGATTAAGCTGGCTCTTTTGGAGGCAGATGTAAACTTCAAGGTTGTTAAGGAATTTGTGAACATAGTTTCCGAAAAGGCACTTGGTCAGGAGATTATGGAGTCGCTTACTCCGGCACAACAGCTTGTTAAAATAGTTAATGAAGAACTTACCCAAATGATAGGCGGTGAAGTTTCAAGACTTGAATTTTCGCAAAAACCGCCGACAGTCATTATGATGTGCGGTCTGCAAGGTGCAGGTAAGACAACTGCAACAGGTAAGCTTGCATTAAACCTTACAAAGAAAATGAATAAGCGTCCGCTTATGGTTGCTTGTGACGTGTACCGTCCGGCGGCTATAAAACAGCTTGAAGTTTTGGGTAAACAAATTCAAGTACCGGTATTTTCAATGGGTGCAGACGTAAATCCCGTTACTATCGCAAAAGAGGCGGTAGCACACGCAATAAAGCATGGAAACGACCCTGTTATCCTTGATACGGCAGGTCGACTTCATATAGATGAGCAGCTTATGGACGAGCTTGCGAACATCAAAGCGGAAGTAAATCCGACGGAAATACTTCTTGTTGTAGACGCAATGACAGGTCAGGACGCAGTAAACGTCGCAAAATCATTTAACGATCAGCTTGATATAACAGGTGTTATACTTTCAAAGCTTGACGGTGATACAAGAGGCGGTGCGGCACTTTCCGTAAAACAAGTTACGGGTAAGCCGATAAAATATGCGTCGGTCGGTGAAAAATTGAGCGACCTTGAACAGTTCCATCCGGACAGAATGGCGTCAAGAATTTTGGGTATGGGTGATGTGCTTACTCTTATCGATAAGGCACAGGAAACCATAGACGAAAAGAAAGCACAGGAGCTTGAAGAAAAAATCCGTAAACAACAGTTTGACCTTGATGATTTCCTTGAACAGTTCAAGCAAATCAGAAAAATGGGTTCATTCTCACAAATACTCGGTATGTTGCCGGGAATAGATAAGAAAATGCTTGAAAGCGTTGACACTGAAGAAAATGAAAAGAAAATGCTTCATATTGAGGCGATAATTCAGTCAATGACACAGGAAGAACGCAGAAAGCCGAGTATAATCGGCGCAAGCAGAAAAGTCCGTATATCGAAAGGTAGCGGAACAAGAGTACAGGACGTAAATCAGCTTTTGAAACAGTTTGAACAAATGCAAAAGATGATGAAACAGCTGTCAGGCGGACGTCAGGCAAAAATGCTTAAACGTCTCAGAAAACGTAAATAAGGTATGATAAATACTTTATGATATATTTATGCTTATAATTTATGGGAGGTGAAAGAACAATGGCAGTAAAAATCAGATTGAGAAGAATGGGTGCAAAGAAGGCTCCTTTTTATAGAGTAGTAGTTGCAGATTCAAGATACCCAAGAAACGGTAGATTTATTGAAGAAGTTGGCACATACAATCCTCTAACAGACCCTGCAACAGTTAATATTGATGCAGAGGCAGTTAAGAAGTGGATCTCAAACGGTGCTCAGCCAACTGATACTGTTAAGGCTCTTCTAAAGAAGTCTAACATTATCTAATTATGGAGGATAGGCTAATGAAAGAAGTATTGGAGATAATAGCCAAATCACTTGTTGACTATCCCGAACAGGTTGATGTTAAGGAAATTAACAACGAGGACCAGACAGTAACTTTGGAACTTAGAGTTGCTGAAAGCGATATGGGTAAGGTGATTGGTAAACAGGGTAGAATTGCTAAGGCAATCAGAACTGTTGTCAAAGCTGCCGCAAGTCGTGAAAATAAAAAAGTTGCGGTTGAAATCTTACAATAGGATAGTAGGGGCTTGCATTTGTGAGCCCTTTTTGTATTTTAATTTCCGATGTTGAAGAAAGGATTTAGTTATGGACTTGCTTGAGGTAGGAAAAATAGTTAATACACACGGTTTAAGAGGTGAAGTTAAGGTTGTTCCTTGGACCGATTATCCCGAAGTGTTTGAAGATATAGATTTTGTTTATGTAAAGAAAAAGTCTGAATATGAAAGACTTGACGTAAAGGGTATAAAGTATCAGAAGAATAATCTTATCGTGAGATTTTCTCAGATTACTGATATAAATATGGCTGAAAAGTATAAAAATCAAGTGATTTATGCCGAACGCGAGATTTTGGGCGAACTTCCTGAGGGCGTGTATTATATTGCCGACCTTATCGGTCTTGATATTGTAACGGAGGACGGCGAAAAAATCGGTACTGTAAGCGATGTTTTCAACACAGGCAGTAACGATATTTACGAAGTAAAGCGTGAGGGAAAGAAAAATCTTTTGTTGCCTGTTATAGATGACGTTGTTCTTAATATCGACGTTGAGGGCGGTAAAATAACCGTCAGAATGATGGACGGCTTGGAGGACTTGGCGTGAAAAATCATATGAGATTTGATGTGCTTACATTGTTTCCGCAAATGTTTGAGGCGGTTTTGGGTGACAGTATAATCGGTCGTGCGAGAGAAAATAATATTCTTGAAATGAATTTTATTGATATTCGTGATTTTTCAACCAATAAACATAGAAAGGTTGACGATTATCCGTATAGCGGCGGCGGTGGTATGCTTATGAACGCACAGCCTGTGTATGACGCGTATATGTCTGTTGCGGAGGGACTTGATTATAAACCGTTTACGATATATATGTCGCCGCAGGGAAAGGTGTTTAATCAAGGTATCGCGATTGACCTTGCAAATTATGAGCATATCGTTTTGCTTTGCGGTCATTATGAGGGTATTGACCAAAGAGTTATAGATGAAATTGTGGATATGGAACTGTCCGTCGGTGATTTTGTTATGACAGGCGGCGAAATTCCGGCGATGACTGTTATTGATACTGTTTCAAGACTTGTTCCGGGAGTTTTGGCTGCTGAAACTTCGTATGAAAATGAGTCGCATTTTAACGGACTTTTGGAGTATCCGCAGTATACCCGTCCGGCAGTTTGGCACGATAAACCGATTCCCGATGTACTTATTTCCGGTCATCACGCGAAAATCGAACAGTGGAAAAGGGAACAGTCACTCATTAATACACTCAAAAAGCGTCCCGATATGCTTGAAAAAGCCGAACTTACCAAGGAAGATATAAAATTTTTGAAAGAATATAAGTAGATTTTGGATTTGACTATTGAATTTTGAATGTACATTTGATATAATAGTTAAGTCGGGCGGATATGGCGGAATTGGCAGACGCGCATGATTCAGGTTCATGTGGGGCAACCCATGCAGGTTCAAGTCCTGTTATCCGCACCAAAAAGCAAACAAACCGCATAGCTATGCGGTTTGTTTTTATATATACACGTTTTTACACGAATTTTTTGAATTCACACGATTTTGTTTAAAATTTCAACGGCTTTTTCTTCTTGGTGAGGGTACAGGTGCGAATATATGTTCCATGTGATTTCTATATTGGTATGTCCCAAACGTCTGGCGATTTCTTGAATGTTAATACCGTTATCGCTAACAATGAAGTGTGGCTGTGCCCCTATGGTATAATAAAGACAAACGGTGAAAGCCGCATAAAATCAAGGGTTTTGCGATTTATCTTGATATATTTCAGTTCTTTTTCCAACCCGAAATTTACAAGATTTTCGTCTTTAATAACGGTAATGTAAAGTTAAAGACAAAAGTTATACCCTGCAAAAGGAGGTCAAAATTTAATAAAATATCAACTGAGAACGCTTTATAACAAACCATAAGGCGTTCTTTTTTTATGTAATCACACACGGAAAGGAGGCACAACAATGTCGATACAATTTGAATACTTTTACGGAAGTCAAGCGGAACAGTTTTCATTCTATCGTATTCCGAAAATCCTATTTACCGATGAAACGCTTTCCGGTATTTCTGTTGAAGCAAAGGTACTGTATAGCTTTATGCTTGACCGTATGAGCTTGTCGGTAAAGAATTGTTGGTTTGATGAAGAAAATCGGGTATATATCATCTACACTATTGACGATATTTTGAGTGATTTTGGTTGTGCAAGGCAAAAGGCGTTAAAGCTTTTAGACGAGCTTGAAAACGGTATCGGACTTATTGAACGCAAACGACAAGGACTTGGCAGACCGAATATAATCTATGTGAAAAACTTTATACATAACCCAAAAGAAAAACGGTATGAAAATCAAAATACCGAAAGTATGAATATCGAAAATCAAGAAGTATTAAATTCAAACTTACAGAAGTATGAAAATCAAACTTCTGCAAATATGAAAATCGAAATTCAAGAAGTTCCGAAATCATACTCAAATAATACTAATAATAACTATACTGATTTTAACGATACTGAAAAGAATAATACTGAATCGAGCGATACTGAAATCATATCCTATCCTATCAATCGTGGAAATGAGAATAACTCTCCTCCCTTGCCTGCACCAAAAGGCATTGATGCGATACGATGGATAGAAAATCGGCAAAAGTATGAAAAGCTAATCAAGAAAAACATTGACTATGACATTATCTCGGAAAGATACAGTAAGGCGTGGCTTGATGAAATTGTGGCAATAATGGTCGATGTGGTATGCAGCGACGAGCCGACAATCCGCATAAACAAACAGGAATACCCTCACGAGGTTGTAAAGGGCAGATTTTTGAAAATTGACTCGTCGCATATTGAATATATAGACTTCGCCCTGCGTAGCAACACATCAGATGTCCGGAATATCCGGGCATTTTTAATTACAACGATTTATCGGGCGTTTGAAACGGCGGATAATTGGTTTTCGGCAAAAGTAAAACACGATATGGCAAATGTATAGGAATCGGAGGCGGTGTGTGTGGAAAATATCGAACTGCTGGCAAATGCCATAATTCTGCAAGCGGTAAAAGATTACAGGCATACATATTCGCCGCAATGCAGAGCAGAAATCAAGCGTTTTTTTCGTTCCGAATGGTTCCGTGCTTTGACACGGCTTGACGGAGAAACGCTGATAACAAGATTAGAAAATGAAAGGAATGGTTTTTATGGGTAAAATAATCGCAATATCAAATCAGAAAGGCGGAACGGGCAAAACAACAACTACCGTAAATTTAGGTATCGGACTTGCAAACGAGGGCAAAAAGGTGCTTTTAATCGACTATGACGCACAGGGCAGCTTAACACAATGCTTGGGTTATCCCAACCCTGATGAATTGTCGGTTACAATTTCAAACCTTATGGAAAAGAGTATCAATGAGCAACCGACGGAACACGGCGAAGGCATTTTACATCACTCGGAGGGCGTGGACTTTATTCCGGCAAACATTGAACTTTCGGGAATGGAAACATTTTTGGTGAACACTATGAGCCGTGAACGGGTACTCAAAAATTATCTTTCGCAGATAAAGGACAATTACGATTATGTGCTGATAGACTGCACTCCGTCGCTCGGTATGCTGACAATAAACGCACTCACGGCGGCAAATGAGGTAATCATTCCCGTGCAGTCGCATTTTCTTCCGGCAAAGGGGCTTGAACAGCTACTCGGTACGGTTGCAAAGGTTAAACGGCAGCTTAACCCGACACTTAAAATCAACGGTATACTTCTGACTATGGTTGACGGTCGCACAAATCTTGCAAAGGATATATCACAGCTTATACGAAAGACATACGGCAGCAATATAAAGGTTTTCAAGACAGAAATACCGCTTTCTGTAAAAGCGGCGGAAACCTCTGCGGTCGGCAAAAGCATTTACAGTTACGACAAAAACGGTAAAGTTGCCGATGCGTACAGAAATCTAACGAAGGAGGTTATGGACAATGAGCAACGGACTAAACATAAGTCTGAAATCATACGATAGTATTTTTCAGAGCGAGGAACAGCGGAACACCGAAGAAATAAAGCCTGTTCCCATATCCGAGTTAAAACCGTTTACGGAGCAACCGTTTAAGGTAAAACTTGACGAGGATATGGACGCACTTGTGGACAGTATCAAGCAATACGGTGTATTAACGCCTGTAATCGCAAGACCGCACAAGGACGGCGGTTATGAAATTCTTTCGGGACATCGCAGAGTGAAAGCGTGTGAGCTTGCCGGAATAGCCGATATTCCCGTTGTAGTGAAAAATCTCGATGATGATACTGCTACAATTTTGCTTGTAGACAGTAATTTGCAACGAGAACACATCTTGCCGAGCGAGAAAGCATTTGCCTATCAAATGAAGTTAGAAGCTATGAATAGAAAAGCTGGTAGACCTTCAAACGAAAATCGTTCCCAAATTGGGAACAATTTTGAAAACAAACGATCAGCAGAAATATTTTCAGAAGAAATCGGTGAAAGTAAAAATCAGATATTCCGATACATACGCTTAACAAACCTCATAGACCCCATATTGAATATGGTGGATAATAACCAAATTGCAATGAATGCCGCCGTTGAAATATCTTATCTCGGCTCAAAGGAGCAAGCGGCGGTTATGCAGTCCATTGAAAAAGAGGAAACCTCTCCTTCTATCGCACAGGCACGAAAAATGCGAAAATTTCATCAGGAGGGAAATTTGAGCAATGCCGTAATTGACAGTATTATGATGGAACAGAAACCTGAAACGGTTAAAATCACACTTAGCGAGGAAAAATTAAAAAAATACTTCCCGAAAAGCTATTCAAAAGCAAAAATGGAGGAAATTATCTTGAAATTGCTTGATAAATGGCGCAGGCAACGGGAAAATGAAATGGAGCGATAAATATGTTGAAACTTATACTTATATTCCTATCCGGTGTTGCAGTCGGCGGCTTTCTTGGCGTTGTATTTATGTGTTGCTTTATCTCTGCCGGGCAAGCTGACAAAAAAGAAACGGAGTGATTGATTATGGAGTGGCGAAAAAATCAAGGCTTTATTATTGTAAATCAAATAACGGTCGGCAGCGCTGAATTTGTGCTTGGCGTTCACGAAAAGAATCCGAATAGCTTTGTAACTTGGCAATGCAAGGGTAAAGACGATTATTTTTGGGGACATTATTTTACAAATCTGCTTGCGGCTCAAAAAGACTTTTGCAAGCGTACACTTGATGAAATCAAGGCTATTGAGGTTATGAAGAAGCCGCCTAAAACGAATGAACGGTGAGGTGAAGTGATTGTGCGAAAAGATAAACGACAGACTTAACGGCAGCGGTTGTACTGACATTACCGCCTATGAAGCAATGAAAGCCGTGCGGCGTGAGGAACGGAGAAATCTCATAGCCGAGTTAAAGGCTCTTGCAAATAGGCACGGATACAGAATTGTCAGTACGATACGCCTTAAAGATATGGACGGTGATACACCAAATGACGAATGAAGATTGCTTTGCATACCGCAATGACCACTATTGCACGGTTCTAACTGAGGTTGTGTGTAAAAGCAAACAATGTAAATTTTATAAAACGCATAAAAAGTACCGTGATGACCTTAAAAAATATCCGCCCTGTGATTATGCGGATATTTACGCAAAACGGCACAAAAACGATATGAAAGGATACGGATAAAATGGAACAGAAAGAAAGATACGCCGAAAGCTATAAAATTACACAGGCAATACATATCGGAACATCTGAAATTGTTATTGGTATTGATATGAAAGCAAAAGATAATATGTATTATATGGTTGCCGACTATGAAAACAACGGAATCTTTGAAAAATACAATAATGCCCTTGTTAGCGACAGTTATACGGAAATACTCTCAATTTTTACGGAAAGAATAAATAACGGACTTGCTCAAATACAAGAGATTGAAAAAACCTTTTCTGATAAAATGATTACAGCCGATATGTGCGACAGTATCAGCGGCAAAAATTTGAACGGAGAAATTATCGTTATAAATGCTGATGAGTTATACCCCGAATACAGAACACAGGCGTACCAAATTGTGAGGTGTACGGGCGGAAACGGAGCATTGGCAAACGCAAGAGGCAGTGCTGTTTTTTGCGAATATTTTTACACGGACAGATACGCAAGATACGAAAGATATGATGTTCTCGGAACATTGAAACCGGAGCATTACCCCGAATGGCTTAATAAAAGGCTTGAAGTCGAAAAAGTTAAGAAAAAATCGCACAAGGAGGTTGAACGCTGATGAAACAGAAAGAAATACGCTTCATAGACAGTCATTACAACGAGCTTTTCCGAATAAAAGACGGCGAAAGCATAACGGTAAAATTTTCGGACGGCTCTATGTCGGACAGGAAATGCACATATATTGACGATTATCATACAAAAATCGGATATAATGTTTTTCACATCTGTGAATTTGCCGAGCTTATGGAGCGTGGCGGCAGTACGTACCGCCCGAAAGACACACCGGGATATACGCTTGAAAAAATTGAGCAGTCGGAATTTGAATACACCTTTGCACCGAGCAAAAATGAAGAATTAAATCGTGGCTGCGTCTGCTATATCCGCTGTTATTTTGATAATTCCGTTGATGAGCGTTTGCAGACCGATTCCCTGCTTGAAAACAAAGAGAATTATGAAAAATATCATACTCCCGATTTTGCTCTTGAATGTGATAATGTTGTAAACTACCTCAGATTTCAAGCTGACACACCAATTCTCAAAAGCAGGGTTGCAATGCACAATGCGGCATACGACCTGAAAGCTGAAAGGCTTGCAAGCGACAAGGATGTTTGCGGCTACAAGTTAACAACAGATAAAAATGTATTTTACATACGGTGTGACCCACGCAAAAATACATATAACGCATATATCTATTGTTATGATAAACAGGCATTGCAGACCTACAAGGATTTGAAATTCGTTGAGCAGAACTATGACGCAATCAGCAAGGACAAGTTTTACAAAACCGCAAACGGAGTTACGGAAATGTACTATAACCCCGATGCAAATGCTGGAGGACAGCTTGTTGAGCTTACCATATATAACGAGGATATTTTGGATGCGGCAAAGCTATATAAGAAACCGCAGGACTTTTTCTCTCACATTGAGGGAATGTCAAAAGGAGCTTTGTATGATGTCGGCACCGAAACCTTTATGGAAGCGGCGAAGGATTTTATCGAAAGCAAGGCGGATTTTGAGGGTTGTTCTCTTAAAACAATGAACGCACTCAAAAAATATGCTGTTCCCGAAAAATCAAAAACCGATAAAGAGCCGGAGCGATAATTTTTTGCAAGGTGATATAAAATACAGTATAATAAAATTACAGAAAAAGAGGAGCGTGATTTTTATGATGACAGCAAAAATAAACTTTATAACAAACAACTTACTTGTAGATATGACTTGCAGAGAAAACGAACTCCGTAACAGCTTGCAGAATATTGGCATACTGATAGTGCCGAGTATGATATACCTCGATAATCGCCGCACACTTCAAATTCAGCTTAACGCAAATGATGAAGTCGGCGAAATCGTGAAAACGCTTATCAATACCGAGCGTGATACTCTCGGAACGGTTCAAAGGCTGTGCCGGAGCGTGTATTGCTTAAATGCAAAACACCGTGCGGAGCTGCTCGAAATGATAGAAAACGGCGAAATCACAACAGCAGCCGAGGGCATTGAAATGGCAAAGCGGCTTCGTGAGCCGATGCAGATGTGCAGATAAAATTTAATAGCAAACACGATAAGAGCATTGAAACCGCAAATTTCAATGCTCTTTTTCTATGCAAAAAATCAAAAGGAGCGATAAAAAATGAATGATGATAAAAAACAATTATGCCCGAACTGCAAAACAGGTGCGGACGCATTGAAGCTTGATCCGCACGAGCCTATGTGTCCGTATATGGCATTTCATAACGGGCAGACTTGCACAAAATATGTGCCTATCGAAAAAGATAAATAGCATAGTCAAAAATATATTTTTGGAGGTGAAATCAAATGGCAAGCAAGCTGCAAAACATCTGTGCTTTATCAGATGAAGTCGGCAAAAGCCTATCCGATTATGAGAAATGGACATCATTTCTGAAAAGTGCGGCGTGGCAATACAAATATCCGTTTCAAGACCAAATCTTGATTTATGCCCAGCGACCGGACGCAACGGCTTGTGCAAGCATTGATGTTTGGAACAAAAAGCTCAAAGCGTGGATAAACCGTGGCAGTAAAGGCATTGCCCTGCTTCGTGAGGGCGACCGTGGCAAATACCTTGATTATGTTTTCGATATTTCCGACACGCATAGTAACAATGGTCCGATACGGCTGTGGCAGTACAACAGCCGCTTTGACAATGCCATTATCGAAACGCTTGAAAATTCATTCGGTGAGCTGAAAAATAAAAGCAGTATTACGGACGCAATTCTTTCAGCGGCACAAAATGCAGTTGAGGACAGTAAAGCCGACTATCTTTCGGAGCTTAAATACGCAAAAGAAAACAGTTTTTTGGACGGCTTGGACGAGATTAATATTGATGTGGAATTTCAGCAGACTGCGGAAGTGAGCATTGCATATATTGTACTTCAAAGACTCGGAATTAACGCAGATAATGTTTTTGAGCGTGAGGACTTTCCGCATATTATGAACTTCAACACGCCGGAAACGCTTTCGGTTTTGGGTAATGCGGTATCAAGCATTTCGGAGGAAACGCTAAGGGGCATATCCGAAACTATCAGAGCCGAGATCAGAGAGGAAATACAAAACCGAAAAAATTTTGCGGAAAACAGAGATACGGTATATAATGAAGTCAGAGAAAACGGTATAAATACAAAAATCAATGAAAGGACGGATAATTATGACAGAGATAACCTACACACAAGTGAACGGATACCTGATTCCGAACTTGACGACAGAACAGACGGAAGTACAGATAGGCAAATACGGACAGATGAGGCGGAAATTTCTCAAACAGAGCCGACCGAGCCTATACACGAGCTTGATGATAACAGGCAAGATAACGGAGCATCTGCTGGAAGTACAGACATCAGCGACCGAGCAGATACAGAAGATAGTCCGGAAATTGGCACAGACAGAGGGCGTGAACGAGGAACTGAAAGCGAAAGACCCGATGATGTGGGCAGGACTGATGAACAACCTACTCCATTCAGCGGAAGAAATCGTACTGCCGGAGGTAGTTTACAGTTAAGTCTGTTCGACCTCATTCCGACAGAAGAACAACAGCGAGAAACCGTACAGAGAGCAGCACACGAAATTTTCGGTGCTGCTTTTTCTATGCCCAGGCAGATTATTGACGAAGTTTTATGCGATGGCTCATTAAACCCTCAAAGCCGTTTAGATATTTGCATAGAATTTTCAAAGAATAAATCTCTTGCGGATAAATCAGAATTTCTTAAAAGCCTTTACGGTACTTCCGGTAAAGGCTTTGTTGTTGACGGACGGAATGTGTCTGCTTGGTGGAGTGAGCAAGGTATTCGTATTTCATACGGTAATACGGCAAATATAAACACTGCTCAGCTCATTTCTTGGGAGGATGCGGCAAAACGCATTGACGAGCTTTTGGATTTGGGTAGATATGCACCGTCAAGTGTGCTTTTACAAATGCGGAGTTATGAACTGAAAAAGGCAGCAGACGCATTTTGGTATATGGAGAAAGACCTTGATTATGACGAATTTCCCGACCTAAAAGATATGTTCAATGAGGAATGGTTTAAGGGCGGTTTTCCCGACAGCACAAAGCGTATCACGGAAATGCTTAATAATCCGGAGCAATTATCGGAGCTTACGGAAATAACGGCGGCTCTTGTCGAGCGAAACAAAAATGAGGATATAATGCGTTTTCGTCTGTATCGACCGGAGCGTGTGTATAAACAGCTTTCCGATTTACAGCTTGAGCGTAAAACATATACTTCGCAAAGGTTTACCGATACGGCTGCTGACAGATTTATCACAGAGGACTTTATCGATAAATACTTTATTGACGAGGGTATTTACAGAAAGTATGATACGGCGGAGTTTTTCAGAGAGCATACCGACCGCAAGGAACGGGTTGACTACTTGAAAAAGCTGCACGGTACTACCTATGGTGGTTCTCATAATTATATTCACTTTCAAAACAGCAGAAAAGGTATTGAATTCAGTCTTGGCGATTATTCAAAGCCTTACGGGAAAACACTTGTCAAATGGAATGACCTTGAAAAGCGTATCACCCGTCTTATTGACGAGGATAAATATTTCACCGCAGAGGATAAAGAGAAAAATATTCCCGACCTTTTGAAAGAACGGGAACAACAGCGTATACGCAGTGAACAAATAGCGTTTGTTGAAAGTGTTAAGGATATGTCTGATAAAGAAAAGGCGGCTACTTTGCCGAAACGCATTGTATATTTTGTAAACACCATTGACAAATATGAGAAAGATATATTTGCGAATAACGGTGCTTCAATGCTGCTTGATGCCAATGAATTTGAAGTTTATGATATGCTCCGTGATGAATACGACAGATATGTTATTGCAAATGCAATGAAAAAAGTCAGCGGTGCGGCAGTGAGCGTTTATGACAGAAACGGCAGTTATCATTTTGAGGAGGAAATATCCGCTATAAAATGCGTATCCTTTGAAAAACACGGAGATACCTATGAATTGCACAAAGATGAAGCAACCGCCGTGTCTGAAATTCTCGGACTTTCCGTGTCGGATGGAGCAATAAGCTTTCCGGCATACGCTTTGGAGGAATATGCAGAGATACTTTCGGATAACAGATATATTTACGCTATACACGATGCCGACGAAGAAAATACGGTTGATAAATTCTTGAAGTCTGTGTCCGATGATAATAAAGCATTTTTTGAAGGAAACACTTTGAAAGCGGAAATCGGCAGAGAGATATACAGCGGTGATGAAATATACCGCCATATACTGAACGATATACTTTCCTTTGACGAAAACGGCGGTCTTTCAACAGGACTTGCATATGATGCGGAAACGGTTGAAAATCTGAAAAAATATGCAGCTCATTACGGTGTGGAAATAACCTCGGTTAATGAAAATATACAAACACGAATTTCAAAAATGTCCGATGATGAAAAGGAGTCACATATCGGTTATGTTGAAATTAACCTTGATTACAGTCGAAACGACCTGTTGACAGATGATGATATGGCTTTATACAGAGCTTTAATCGAGGAACGGTTTGAAAAAGAAAATCAACCGCAGCAGCCGTTCTCCGAATATCTTGCAGAGCTTCACAAAGACGATAACGGCTCAAAAACCGTTGCCCTTATTCCTCTCGGTGATTTTTACGAAAGCTACGGAGAAGATGCGGAAAAGGCGGCACAGATACTCGATATAGCCTTAACTTCAAAACAAATGGAGGATAACGCATACAAAATGTGCGGATTTCCAAAGCATACGCTTGACGAATACGCAAACAAGCTGCTCTATGCCGGGTATGATGTTGTCATTGCCGATGAAAACAGAAATTCGCACAGGCTTTTGTCGGCAGATAAGATTATACCCGAACAAGCACAGCAAGCGGAAAATGAGCCGAAGCAAGTAGAAACACAGCAGACGGAAGTGCAGACACCGGAGCCGGAGGAAAACGCCGAAGGTCTTATCGGAACGGAGCTTACCATTGATGACCGCAAATTTGTTGTGGACAGTGTGAACACCGATTTTAATAAGGTGTCGTTAAAGGATATAACCTTTCAAAACAGCACAGGTTTTCCCATATTCCGAAGCGAGAGCATAGATTTTGTCAAGAGTATAATTGCGGAACAGGCAAAACCGCAGCTTACGGCAGAATTTCAAAAAGCAAAGCCGCAGAGAGTGCAAAACACGGTTGTATATCCCGAAATACCGTTGTCGGAAAGGCATAACTTCCAAATTACCGATGATGAACTCGGCTACGGCACACCGAAAGAGAAATTTAAGCGAAATGTTGCGGCAATAAACCTTTTGCACGAGCTTGAATTTGAACATCGCCTTGCCACTCCCGAAGAACAGGAAATATTATCACAGTATGTCGGCTGGGGCGGTTTAGCTGATGCCTTTGATGAAACAAAAGAGAATTGGTCGGAGGAATTTAAGGAGCTATATACAACGCTTTCCCCCGACGAATATTCGCAAGCGAGAGCGTCAACACTTACCGCACACTTCACTCCGCCTGTTGTAATCAAGGCAATGTATAAGGCGTTTTCCAATATGGGATTTACGCAGGGTAACATCTTGGAGCCGTCGTGCGGGATAGGTAATTTTATGGGACTTATTCCGGAGAGTATGAGCGGCAGTAAAATGTATGGCGTGGAAATTGACAGTATAACGGGCAGAATTGCACAGCAGCTTTATCAGAAAAATTCCGTTGCCATACAAGGCTATGAAAACTCCGAGCTTCCCGACAGCTTCTTTGATGTGGCAATCGGCAATGTGCCTTTCGGAGATTTTAAGCTGCTTGACAAGAAATACAACAAGCATAATTTCCTTATTCACGATTACTTTTTTGCGAAAACTTTGGATAAGGTGCGACCGGGCGGCGTTATAGCCTTTATCACCTCCTCAGGCACTATGGATAAGCGTACTTCAAAGGTGCGCAGATATATAGCTCAAAGAGCCGATTTAATCGGCGCTGTTCGCTTGCCGAATAACACCTTTAAGAAAAACGCCGGAACAGAGGTTACGGCAGATATTCTGTTCTTGCAAAAGCGTGAAAGAATGACGGATATAATGCCCGAATGGGTTGAAGTCGGTGAGTTTAGCGAGGGGCAGTTTGTAAACCGTTACTTTCTTGATAATCCCGATATGGTTATGGGCGAACTCAAAGAAGTCAGCGGTCCTTTCGGTCCGACCCTTACCTGTGAGCCGAATGAGGATATTTCACTTGCCGAACAGCTTGCCGGAGCAATTCAGAACATACACGCACAGATTACCGAATATGAATTTGACGATATTTCAAATGATGAGGAGGTAACTATCCCGGCAGATCCCGCTGTGCGTAATTTCAGTTTTACGGTTGTTGACGGTAATATATATTTCCGTGAAAACAGTATAATGCGTAAGGTAGAACTGAACGCAACGGCTGAAAACCGTGTTAAAGGTATGATAGAGCTTCGGGACTGTGTGAGGACTTTAATCGAGTATCAGACGGAAAACTATTCCGATGATGAAATTAAGGCACAGCAGGCAAATCTCAACACTCTTTATGATAACTACACAAAGAAATACGGGCTTATCAATTCCCGTGGCAATGCTCTTGCCTTTTCGGAGGACAGCAGTTATTTTCTGCTCTGCTCATTAGAGGTATTGGACGAGTACGGCGAACTTGAGCGTAAAGCGGATATGTTTACAAAACGGACTATCCGTGCAAAGCACGAGGTAACAAAGGTTGATACGGCTGATGAAGCATTGGCGGTGTCGCTTGCGGAAAAGGCAAAGATAGATATTGCCTTTATGGAAAAATTATCGGGCAAAACCGAACAGCAGCTGTATGAAGACTTGCACGGCGTTATATTCTTAAACCCCGAACACGAAATATCGCCGGAATATGAGCCGAAATATCTGACCGCAGATGAATACCTTTCGGGCAATGTTCGTGAAAAATTAAGTCAAGCGGAGCAGTTTTCAAAAGACAGCTCCGAATACCGTGTCAATGCGGAATATCTTGAAAAGGTACAGCCGAAAGACTTAACGCCGGGTGAAATTTCCGTAAAGCTCGGCACTACTTGGATACCCGAAAAGTATATCGAGGAGTTTGTGTTTGAGCTTCTTTCGCCGAATTATTATGCGCAAAGCAAAATCGAGGTCAAATATTCAAATCTTACGGGCGAGTGGAATATTCAAGGCAAGAGTGCCGATAAGGGCGTTAAGGCTACCAACACCTATGGTACAAGCCGTATCAGTGCTTACAAAATTATTGAGGATTCGCTTAACCTGCGTGATGTGCGTATCTTTGATTATATTTATGACGAAAACGGTAATAAGGTTGCAAAGCTAAATATCAAGGAAACCACCATTGCACAGCAGAAGCAAGCGTCAATCAAACAAGCCTTTGAGGATTGGATATGGAAAGACCCCGACAGGCGTGATGACCTATGTAAAATCTATAATGTTCGGTTTAACTCTATCCGTCCCCGTGAGTATGACGGCAGCCATATAACCTTCAACGGGATAACCCCCGAAATAGCTTTGCGGAAACACCAAAAGGACGCTGTTGCACGAATTATGTACGGCGGCAATTCTTTACTCGGTCATGTGGTCGGCGCCGGCAAGACTTGGACTATGGTTGCGGCAGCAATGGAATCACGGCGGCTCGGACTTTGCAATAAATCGCTGTTTGTAGTACCCAACCACTTGACCGAGCAATGGGCAAGCGAATTTTTGCAGTTATATCCGGCGGCAAATATTCTTGTTGCAACAAAAAAGGATTTTGAGATGAAAAACCGCAAGAAATTCTGCGGCAGAATTGCAACGGGCGATTATGATGCCGTTATTATCGGTCATTCACAATTCGAGAAAATACCGATGTCGGCAGAACGGCAGAAAACCATACTGCAAAATCAGCTTGACGAGATTATTAACGGAATAATCGAGGCAAAAACCGAAAATGCGGAGCGTTACACCGTAAAGCAAATGGAAAAGACCAAACGAGGACTTGAAGCAAAGATAAAAAAACTCAATGACCAAGAACGCAAGGACGATGTTGTTACCTTTGAAGAAATCGGCGTTGACAGAGTATTTGTGGACGAAGCACATTATTACAAAAACCTTTTCCTTTACACAAAAATGCGAAATGTCGGCGGCATCGCCCAAACCGAAGCACAAAAATCAAGCGACCTGTTTATGAAAACACAGTATCTTGACGAGCTTACGGGCGGCAAGGGTGTCATATTCGCAACGGGAACTCCGGTGAGTAATTCAATGGTTGAGCTTTATACTATGCAGAGATATTTGCAGTATAAATCGCTCCAAGAGCGTGGATTACAGCACTTTGATAGCTGGGCGTCTACCTTTGGTGAAACCGTATCGGCAATGGAGCTTGCACCCGAAGGCAGTGGTTATCGTATGAAAACAAGGTTTGCAAAATTCTTTAATCTGCCCGAACTCATTGCAATGTTCAAAGAGGTTGCCGATATTCAGACGGCGGATATGCTGAATCTGCCTGTGCCGGAGGTTGAATATCACAATGAGGTTGCAGAGCCGACCCAATTTCAAAAGGATATGGTTGCCGACCTCGGAGAGCGAGCCGAGGAAGTGCGTAAAAGGACAGTCGATCCGAGTGTTGACAATATGCTGAAAATAACAAACGACGGCAGAAAATTGGCACTCGACCAAAGAATGATAAATCCTATGCTCCCCGATGATGAAACCTCAAAGGTATCGGTATGTGCAAACCGTGTGTATGATATATGGGAGGAAACAAAAGATAAGAAAGCAACGCAATTACTCTTTTGCGACCTTTCCACACCGAAGAATGACGGTACATTTTCCGTGTATAACAGCATACGGGAAAAGCTGCTCCAAAAAGGTATTCCCGAAAATGAGGTTGCTTTTATTCACGACGCAAACACAGAGGTTAAAAAAGATGAATTATTCAAGAAAGTGCGAAGCGGTGATGTTCGTGTACTTCTCGGCTCAACCTCAAAAATGGGTGCCGGAACGAATGTGCAAAAACTGCTCTATGCATCGCACGACCTTGATTGTCCGTGGCGTCCGGCAGACCTCGAACAGAGAGCAGGGCGTATCATCAGACAAGGCAACACAAACGAGAAAGTGCATATTTACCGCTATGTAACCAAAGGAACCTTTGACACTTATATGTGGCAGACCGTCGAGCAGAAACAGAAGTTTATATCGCAGATATTTACTTCAAAATCTCCCGTCAGAGTTGCGGACGATATTGACCCAACCGCCCTGTCCTTTGCGGAGATAAAGGCGCTCTCGACAGGTAATCCGCACATCAAGGAGAAAATGGAGCTTGATATGGAAGTGTCCAAGCTGAAGCTGATAAAATCGTCCTTTATGTCGCAGATTTACGACCTCGAAGATAAGGTTGTGAAATTCTACCCCAAACAAATTGCGGAAATCGCAGCAAGAATTAAAGGTCTTGAAAAGGATATTGAAACAGTCAAGCAGTATCCGAAGGCTGAGGATAAATTCAACACAATGACGATTGACGGGTTTGGATATTTTGAAAAGGAAAAAGCGGGTAACGCACTCATTGAACGCTGCAAAAAGATGACCTCGGAGGAGCCGGTGAACATCGGTGACTACCGAGGTTTTTCTATGGAACTTTCTTTTGACAGCTTTCAAAAATTATTCTATGTAACTCTTGTCGGGTGTTTGTCGCATAAGGTTGAACTCGGAACAGATGTGTTCGGTAATATTCAGCGTATCGACAATGCTTTGGACGGTTTTGAAAAGCGGCTTGAATTTGAAAAAGAAAAACTTGCAAACACCAATACGCAGTACAAAACCGCAAAGGTTGAAGCAAAACGGGCGTTTCCGCAGGAGGCGGAATTACAGGAGAAAACCAAACGCCTTGCCGCTGTCGAAGCGCTGCTCAAAATGGATAAAAAAGACGATAATGTTATCGACACCGAAATTTCGGACGATGGTGCTCCGATTAAAAAACGGGAATATGCTATGGAAAGATGAAATTTATTTTTTGACAAGGGGAACACAGACATATATAATATGAAGAAAAACCAATATTGCGAGGTGAACACATTGGACAAATCAAGAAAATCGGACTATGATTCAAAAACAGGTATGCCGACGGACGAAACGCATTTTGAGTGCGGACTGCCGAAATATCTTGCAGAGTCGCTTGAAAGAATGAAAAAATCTTGGAAAATCGTGGACAGCGGCAAAAGGGACTATCATTGGGATATATGCTGGTGCGAGCTTAACGCAGACTTAAATTCCGCCGAGGTTGAAAACCTCATTTCAAGCGAACAGGCGTGGTATTTACGGCGAAAATATTTAAGAATCGAAAAGCCCGATATACGCTCCATTATAGGAGATAAAGAGCCGGAAAGATAAATTTGCGGAACAAAAACTTAATAATCGGCATAACCGACAGGAGAAATCTTGTCGGTTTTTTTATGCCCGAAAATATGAAAGGTATGATTTTTATGGAACAGAGAAATGAACTTAAAGACCTGCTCTATGAAAAAATGAGCAAGGAACAGGATAATTTTATAGAAAAGCTGAAACATTCATCGCCGGAGGAAATTATATCGTCGGCATACGAAAAGGTTATGCGAGATGATATTCTTATGCTTTTTGACGATGATTTTCTTGACACAAAACAAATGAAAGCCCTGTTGAAACTTGAATATCCGTTGTCGGCTTGCTATGACGAATGGCTGAAAAACGACTACACATATATGGATATGCTCCGTGATACGGTTGATGATTTTTCGGAAAACCTTGCACGAAGTCAAGAACAGGCGAAAAAGAAAAAGCGTTCCGAGCCGGAACGATAAATATTCGCAAATCAGTCTGCCCCCACAAGGCAGGCTTTTTTGATACAAAAAAATTTATGAAAGATGAGGTAAACAAAAATGAACAAGAGAAATCAGTACACAGTAATGGTGGAAACAAAGGAAATTCGCAAATTCTGCGTAGTCGCAAGCTCCGTCGAAGAAGCCGCAGAGCTTATGTGCAATGTTGTGGCAAATACAGATATTTTGCAGACAGATTTATCAGAGGACAGCGAGGTATTTACCGAAATTGCAGCTTACGGCAAAAACGAAAATGATGTTGCAAAATTACACTTATACCGTGTTGGTGTTCCTTGCGAGGATGGCGAGCCGACACTCGGTGGAATGATAACGCCGGAGGACTTATTTGAAATGTTCATATCAAGCAAAGGAGTTGATAAAAATGACTGTGGGCAAAGTAATACGCAAATGCCGAAAGATACGGAAAATGAGCTTGACTAAATTGGGAAAAACCGCAGGCTTTACAAAAGGGGCAGATGTAAGAATTTCGCAATATCAAGCCGACCGTGCAGTTCCGACAACGGCAATAAAAAAGCGGTTGGCATCCGCACTCGGCATAAGTAAATATGCTCTCTCACCGCCGTCGCTTACAAGCAACATAGAAATTATGCACACGCTTTTTAAGCTTGATGATAAATTTCCACTGTATATCGGAAAACATAACAACCGTGTTTTTATGTTTTTTGAGCCAAGTGATACCGAATTAAAAAGTATGCTTGAATGTTGGCATAACAAGCAAACCGAATTGAAAGCCGATAAAATATCGCCGGAGGAATACGATTTATGGAAGTATAGCTTTGAAAGCCTATCGGGCGGGGATATGGAAACAAATGCGTAGCATTTGTATTAGCAAGCACGGCATTTGTCTATACAAAAGCCCGCTTGTTAGTGGCTATGCCCCTAATACCCCGCCTGTCGGCACTATGAAACGAGGTGATAATTTTGAGAAGCAGACAGAACGGTGTTCTTATATATTTATCCGATACGGAAAAACAACACCTTATAAAACAAACATCTCTTGCCGGAATCAGTGCAGGTGCATTTATCCGCAAGCTGATAATGGGCAATGTCATTCGCCCACGCCCGCCCGATGAATATGTAAAGCTCTTGCGAGAGATAAACGCTATCGGCAACAACATAAATCAAATAGCACATATCGCCAATGCCGAGCAGCATATTTCTGAGAGTAAAATCAATGAGGTTCTGCATTTGCAAAATGAGATAATGCGAATGGTTCGGAGTGTCCGATAATGGCTATCACAAAAATATGGACAGTCAAATCAAGGCTCGATTCAAGCCTTAAATATATCGCCAATCCCGACAAGACTTCAATTCAGCCGGATATAGATGCGGTTGAGGGGGTAATGAAATATATCAAAAACGGCGATAAAACCGAGCAATGCAAATATGTGAAAGCCTACAACTGCACGACAGACAAAGCCTTTTCGGAAATGTTGGAAACACAAGAGTTTTTCGGAAAAAGCGGTCGCAAAAACGGTGTACTCGCCTATCATTTGGTGCAGTCGTTCAAGGACTTTGAAACCACGCCCGAAATTGCTCACAGGTGCGGACAGGAGCTTGTCGAACGGCTTTTTGCGGATAAATACGAAGCCGTCATAGCAACGCATCTTGACCATAAGCACTTGCACAACCACATAATAATAAATGCCGTTTCATACATTGATGGCTACAAATATCGCAACAATTATAAGGACTACTTTATAGACATTCGGGGTATTTCAGACCAAATCTGCCGTGAAAACTGTCTGTCGGTAATCGACAAACCCAAAAGGCGAGGTATGTACTACGGCGAATGGCTGGCATTAAAGCAAGGCAGACCGACCATCCGTGGCAGTATCCGCAGGGATATTGACGAGATTATAAAATGCTCATATACAATGGAGCAGTTTTGGAATAATCTCAAAAAAAGAGGTTTTGTCCTTCACAGAAAAGGTCCGAACATCAAATATACATCAATAATCGCACCGAACGCAAAACGCCCGATGCGTCTTGATAATCTCGGCAAGGGTTACAGCGAAGCAGAGATTTTGGAAAGGATAATTGCAACCCGAAACGGAATTATTACGGCTGCCCCGTCCGAAATGCCGAAAAAGCAATATAAATTCAGAGGTAACATTAAAAATGTAAAGGGCAAGAAGTTAAAAGGCTTTATCGCCTTATACTTCCACTACCTCTACTTATTCAAAAAAATTCAGCGTAAGCAGACACCTCAAAGGGTGTCATTTTTTATGCGTGATGAAATGATTAAGTTTGACCGCTATCAAAAGCAATTCAAATTTTTGTTTACGCATAATATCGAAACGGGCGAAGATTTGCAGAAATATCAAAAAGGCAAAGAAGCCGAAGTTGAGATTTTAATTACACGGCGTAAAAAATTATATGAAGAAAGGACTGATGAAAATTGTGATGAGGTCAAAGACCAAGCGAAAGAAATCAATACGGAGCTTAACGAACTCCGAAAAGAAATCAGACTGTGCAAAGCAATATTTAAGGATTCGTATAAAATTGCCGAGAAAAAACGGCAGGCGCTCGCTTTGCAGAAACAGGCAGACAAGGAGTTGAGAGAAAATGAACACAAGCGGAGAATAAGGTAATGTCAAAATCTTTGATTTTGGTAACAGTACCTTATGCGTAACGGAAAATATGAAAGGAGCTGTGATTTTCTATGAATACTAGTGGAGAAGTCGCTGATTTAATGGCGAAAGAAGCTATACAAATGACCGAATCGGCGGTCAAGCTAACCGCCCTCGGTGTAAAAAACCTTGCGGCAATCGTTATGGCGCTTGCAAATGACGACGGCAAGACGGAGGGCGTTGCAAAATTAAAGCAAATGCTGAAAACGGGCAAACAGCTTTGTATTATGCAGATAAAAGAAGCCGACCTCAAAAAATTTAATGCCGAAGCAAAAAATTACGGGATAATGTACCGTCCTGTTGCAGATAAGACAAACGATAACGGCTTATGCGATGTTATCGCCTTTCAAGACGATATACCCCGGCTTAATTACATTATGGAAAAGCTCGGATATTCCGCAACGGAACACGAAATTGAACCGGAAGTCCCCGAACAGACGGAGGTTACATCGGATAATACAAAGGACGAAAACTCAAAAAACCGTCCGTCCCGTGCGGAGAGAACAAACGAAAATCCGCACGGGAGCAAATCTATCTTATTCGAGGATACGGCAAAAACGGACAGCGGTACTAAACCCTCGGTCAGAAAGAAAATTGAGGACATCAAGGCTGATTTGGAAGAAAAGAAAAAGCCTGCTCCCGAAAAGGAAAAGGCTATACAACACAAGCAGCCGCAGCAGAAAAAACGCAAAAAGAAAAACCGGAAAGGCAGAGAGTAAATGAACATTACACAACCACGCTACCGAGAGCCGCCGTAAATATGGCGGCTTTTCGTAATGTATAAACCAAACTATAAATTTGCAAAGGAGAATTTTATTCTATGAAAACCAAACATTTTTCTATGAAATCGGTTATTTCAATGCTGCTTGCAGTTATTCTTGTTGCAGGCACACTCCCCGTGTCGGTCTTTGCGGCACAGAAAAGCGATTATGAAGATCCGGCGGATAATTGGCTCAAAACCAATAACCGCACAAACGAATTGGATATGAATGCAACCGTAACCTATGAAACACAGTGGTGTCCGGTATGCAATAAGCACACAACCGTTTTAACCTACCGTGTACCCGAATACACCAAATCGGGACAGACGGCTATGAATCACGGTGTAAAATGGTCGGACGGTTACGATATTGACGGTCAGAAAAAAGGCAACACCGACAGCGGCACTCCCGGTGTGGACGCAAGCTATACGGGGTATCATTACACAAAGTCTGTGTGTCAGACTTGCGGCACAATTAACTCCGTTGACGGTTCGGGTGCATATAACTTTAACAACAATGTTTATGGCTTGAACTCCTGCGACCACAACTTTTTTATCGACTTTGATAATACGACTTACGAGTTGTATGACGAACATCAGCACACGACAACATTAAAAAAGGGTGAGTATTGTCAATTCTGTAAAGGAACTTATGCAAAGGCTAATATCAAAAAAGAGTCGCACGACCTTTCAAGTACGGTTGACGGACAGATCGGCAACAACCGCTTTTATCTCACGGAAAAGTGCGATGACTGCGGCTATACCACAAGCGAATATGTTGCGGCAAAGTCGGTTGTATCTTCTTATTACGGAACGGCGGACGGTGACGCACATACGGTAAGTGTATCCGATTTATCCGACAGTGGTGTGCATACAAAAATCCGTTATGGCAAAACCGCCTCCGACTGCTATATGACCTCCGCACCGAATTACACCAAAGCCGGATATTACCCCGTATATTATGAAATCTCATATAAATACGGCGGTGAAACAATGGTTGAAAACGGCGTATCGTATGTATGGCTGCTGGAGGACAAAAAGGACGATAACAACGGCGGAACGGTTATTGTACTTCCCGAAAAACACGAACACGATTATCGTTATCTCGAAACCGTTGCTCCCTCTTGCGATAACCTCGGTTATGAGCGCTGGCAGTGTGACGGCTGCGGTAATCTTGATAAGAGAAATTACACAAAGGCAACCGGGCATAATTACAAAGCAATCACCATAAGAGAAGCGACCTGCAAGCAGGGCGGTTTGAAATTAAACCTTTGCGACAAATGCGGCAGCTTTTATGAGGAAACCACTCCCGTCGGCGAGCATAAATACAAGACAGAAAAGGTGCAGCCTACTTGCAGAATGACAGGCTATACAAATCATACTTGTGAAATCTGCGGCAACTCATACATAACCGATATGACGCCGATTATTTCTCATTCCTATGAGCGTATTACCAAAGAGCCTACTTGCACAGATAAAGGCTATACAACCTCAACTTGTACTATGTGCGGACAGACATTTGTATCGGATTACACAGAACCTACCGGACACGATTGGGACGAGGGACACACAATCACATCTTCCTCCTGCACCTCTGAGGGTGTTATTGAATATAACTGCAAAAACTGCTCGGAAAAGATGATTAAAGCGGAATCCGCAACGGGACACACGCCGGGCAAGGCGGCGACCTGCACGGAGCCGCAAACTTGCGAAAAGTGCGGCACGGTTTTAGAGCTGCCGAAAGGACACAGCTATTCCGAAAATGTAGTTGCCCCGACTTGCACAGCTATGGGTTATACGGAATATAAATGCGATAATTGCGGCGACAGCTATGTCGGCAATTACACCGATAAGGCAGAACACGATTACAAGCAGACCGTAACAAATCCCACTTGTACCGAACACGGCTACACAAGATACACTTGCGTAAACTGCGGTGATGAATTTGTTTCGGACTACACAGAAAAGAAACCGCATAACTACAAAGCAGAAATCACAAATCCGACTTGCACGGAATTTGGATTTACAACCTATACCTGTGTAGACTGCGGCGATACCTATGTTGCGGATTATACCGATAAGACGGAACATAATTATGAAAAAAAGGTTATTCCGCCTACTTGCACCGAACACGGTTATACCGTTTACACTTGCCCCGACTGCGGCAAGGAGTATATCGGAGATTTAACCGACTGTGAAAAGCACATCTACAATAAAACCGTGGTTCCACCCACTTGCACAGAAATGGGATATACAATTTACACCTGTGAAAGCTGCGGCGATAGCTATAAGGCTGATTATGTAGATAAGGCGGCGCATGACTATAAAAAGACTGTAACTGCTCCGACTTGCACGGCTCTCGGATATACGGTGTATGAGTGCAAAAACTGTGATGATAAATATATCAGTGATTACACCGATAAAATCAATCACAGCTATATTGCTGATGTAACCGAGCCTACTTGTACGGCTTCCGGATATACTGTCTACACTTGCGAAAACTGCGGTAAAACCTATACAGCGGACTACAAGGATATGACAGGACATAAACCGTCAGAGTGGATAATTGACGAGCCTGCTACTATCGAACACGCCGGAGAAAAACATATTGAGTGCATAACTTGTGGTGAAGTTTTATCAAGAGCAGCAATTCCGCAGCTTGTAGAGAAAGACCGCACGGACGAGGACGGCAATTCCAAAGTTGGAGATTTTTCTATTCTTGTAACCAACGCAAACGGGAAACCGATTTTTGATAGTGAAATCAGCATTGACATCAATGATAATGTAACTATCAAGTTGCCAAGCGGCAGACTTTTGGACTACGAGGATCAGACAATTATCACGGCAATTAACACTGATTCGCAGCAGCCGAAATCGGAGTTGCAGATTTTTATCTATGATGAAAACAATAACGCAGCAACGGGTAAAACAGATGAAAACGGTCAGCTTAAAGTGCCGAACAACAAGACATCTACCGGTGATAACAGCGGCACAGTCGGCAAAGATGACGAGGATAAGAAAAACACATTTGTCGTAAAGGCTACCGACAAAATGAATGTCGTTATTCCGAATTGCGAGGTTTACATCGGCGAGAGCAACAATATCGTTGTTGACTTGCCGGACGGCATTAAGCCGACAAGTGAATATCCCGTTATAATCACAGTAACAGACCAGCACGGACAGCCGCAGCAGGGCGTTACGGTTATAACGCTCGGAGATGCGGACTACATCGAAAAAGGCGTAACCGATATGTTCGGAAAAATCACATTGCCGACCGCCAAAGACGGTTTTACGGACGATACGGGTAAAGTACGCATTGACGAAATGTATGTGTTTGTCAATGACGAAAACGGAGCTATTGAAAACGCTTTTGTGAAATTGAATGATGACAGCACAATTTCTGTAACATTGCCGGACGAAACAAGCATTGACTACGCAAACCGCATTACAGTAACCGTAACCGACAAAGACGGAAATCCGCAGAAAGATATTTCCGTTACCGTTTCGGACACTGTGGAAAATAGTCTGACAGACAAAACTGATGAAAATGGTAAAATGGTTGTACCGCCGCTTTCGGAGGATATTACCGACAGCGAGGGTAAAGCAAAAGTCAACGGCTACAATGTTTTAATTACAGACGAAACAAAGTCTATCGAAAATGCTTTTGTTACTATCGGTGAGGGACAGATAAATGTTATGCTTCCCGATGGTGTTATGATTGACATTGATAATCGCATAACGGCTACAATTACCGATAGCGAGGATAAACCTGTTAAAGATATGACTGTAATCTTTACAGATAAAGCCGAGAGAACAGAAAGTAATGTTACGGACGAAAACGGCAGAGCAACCGTGCCGCCGACAAACATTGATGTTACCGATTTCAACGGATACGGCGAAGTTGACGGATATATTGTAATCGTGAAAAATGCTGACGGAGCTATCGAAAAGGCAAACATCAAGCATAATTCCGAAATCAAGACCGAAGAAGGCACAGTTAAGGAAAAAGAAAACATTTCTGTTGAACTTCCTGAAAACATCAAGTTTGATTATGCGAACAGAATTATCGTAACCGTATCAAACAAGGCAGATAATACGGCTGTAAAGGATATGAGTGTTATTGTTTCCGAAAAAGCTTTTGAGGGTACGGAAACAAAGTCTTTGACAGGTGTTACCGATAAAGACGGAGTTATTATTCTCCCTCCTGCAAGCGAAGGCATAACGGATAAGGACGGAAGAACGGATATTTCCGAAACTATCCCCGGCAAGGATACCGATGGTGACGGCAAGGAAGATACCGAAGAATCAAAAACGGAATACAACATTACCGTTGAGGACACCAAAGGCAAAATCGAAAATGCGTATATCGAAATAAAGGACAGCAAAATTACCGTTACGCTTCCCGATACGCATACGCTTACAACTTCAAATCAGACAACCGTAACCGTTTTTGATAATGAGAATAAAGGCGTTGCAAATGTTTCCGTAACCGTTACGGATAAAAACAAGGCAACTGCAACAAAATTTACCGATACAAACGGTAAAATTACTGTTCCCGTCAAGTCAACAGGTGGCGGCTCATCCTCCGGTGGCGGTGGTGGTCGTGGCAGCAGCGGTGGCAGCTACATCAGTTCCAACATCACAAATATTACCGTAACCGACAAAAACGGAAAAAATGTATCTGTTTCAAAATCAACCGATAAGGACGGCAAAATCACGCTGACACTTCCGAATGGTGCTGATCTCACAGGCGACAATTACTATACAATTAAGGCAACCGACAGCAAAGGCAATGCAAAAGCTGATGTTTCCATTATCTTAAAGGATAAAAAGAATAATTCCGCTAACGGCACAACGGATAAAAACGGTATGCTGATACTTCCGGCATCAGAGCATAAGGCATATATTTTCGGGTATAATGACGGCACTTTCAGACCGGACAACAATATGAGCCGTGCTGAAGCTGCCGCTATCTTTGCAAGGCTTATTTCCGAACAGAAAGGCGAAAAAATCAGTGGTAAGTCAAACTTTAATGATGTATCCAAAAATGAGTGGTATTCCGATTATATCGGCTATCTTTCAAAGTACGGTATTATTAAAGGTTACGCAGATAACACATTCAGACCGAATGATAATGTTAGCCGTGCGGAATTTGTGGCTATGACGGTCAGATTTAATTCTCTGTTTAATGATGTAAAAAAGGGCAGCTACACCGTTAAATACACCGATGTTGCGAGTAACTATTGGGCGTATTCGGATGTTGCCTATGCAAAACACGCAGGCTGGCTCAACGGATACGCTGACGGAACATTCAAGGGCGACAATGCTATCACAAGAGCCGAAGTCGTAACGGTTGTCAACAGAGCAACAGGCAGAAAAGCTGACGAAAGCTACATCACAAAGAATGTATCCGTACTCAACAAATTTACTGATATTCGCAACAACTCTATGTGGTACTATACAGATGTGATGGAAGCAGCAAACACGCACCTTGCAAATTCCTCAAACGATACCGAAACTTGGGTGAAATAATCCTTTGTGCAAATGGGAGAAAGCAGTCGGAAACGATTGCTTTCTCGCTGATTTTGTGGTATAATATCTGTGAAATAGACGGAATTTACGGAAGTGATATATATGGCAAAACACGAGTTTGGAATTATGATGGAGGCTCCTCAACAAAGCAAACGATATGATGAATATGAACCGGGGAAATACACCTGCATTTCTGTTGATGATAAAGATTTAGAAGGTATTGTTGAAAGGCTTACCTCCGTTGAGTTCTATTGGCATACGCTTTCTACCAAAGATAAGGGGCTTGCATATTGTGGCGTTACACTTATTCCGCCTTGTTCGCTAAAAGCATTTATTGATGTCATTGCTGATATTTCTGAATTGTGCGAATTAAAGAAACTGTTAGAAAAGGCATTGGACAAAAATAAATGGGTTATTCATTTCGGGATCTGATTGCGCAACAACTTATGGTTTATATAACCGCTTTTAAGGCAACCTACACGGGTTGTCTTTTTCGTTTCAGAAAATTTTTTGACGGTCTTTTTATATGATGATAAAATAAAGATATCGAAAACAAACTATTGAAACGGAGGAATTTCAAATGAAACGAACAGTATTTGCGAGCTTTGCGGCAATGCTCATTTTATCAACCGCAGTTACTGCACAGGCGGCACACACGCACGAATATACAAAACAAAATTCAAAGGTTTATGTATGTGAGTGCGGAAAGGAAAAGCCGCTGTATTCCTTAAAAGGCGAAAGAGTTATAACGCTGAATTGTAACGGCGGATCGTTATACGGCGGAATTTACAAGACCGACATCACACAAGCCGTTACGGAGCAGAATAAAATCAAACTTCCGCTGCCGTATAAAAACAGCGACTATCAGTTTGAGGGGTGGTTTACCGAAAGCGGCGAAAAGGTATCGTCCGATACCGAGTATTATTCCGACACAACACTCTATGCCCGTTGGAGCTTGACGGGAACACGCACACTCACTTTTGCCGCAGAGGACGGCTCATATATTACGCCTGTCATAAAACCGCTTGGCACAACAATATCTCTTGCGGAATTTATCCCGACAAGATACGGCTATGATTTTGACGGTTGGTATTCCGACCCGCAGACAAAAGAAAACCGTGTAACGGAGTTTACTTTCAATGACAGCAATACCGTTTACGCAAAATGGATTCCAAACGGAACGGTGATATATAAAGCTCCGTCGGTGCAGAGAGTTTATGCGACTGATGATGAAATCCTCTCCTTTGGAAACTACATTGACGAAAAGACGGGTGTACCCGTCACGGCACAATGGGTTAAGCAGAATAAAAGATTAAATGAGCTTATGGAAATTTACAACGAAAAATTCTGTAAGTAACGCCTATCACACTTTTGGGGGCAGCTTTTGTATAAGGGAACTTATGCAGGGGCTGCCCCTTTTATTTATTTCCGGAAAGGACTGATAACAATGCTTCAAATTTTAATGATAGTAAGGGATACCTCGTGAACAGACAGGAAAATCAAAAGACAATATATATCCTGCTCGGAATACTCTCGGTATTCGTTATATGGCTTGCCTTGATAGTTGCCGGGTGCTATGAGGAGGACATAAAGCTGTTTGAATTGCTTGACCGTTTGACCGCCGCTATGAATAACCCTACACACATCACATTGAATGAGTATAGCTTAAAAGCCGTACTCATTTTCTTGTTTTTGTATGCAATGGGTATCGGCGTGTACTTTTCGTCAAGAGAAAACCGCCGACCGGGCGAGGAACACGGCTCGGCTCGTTGGGGTAATGTCAAAAGCGTTGTCAAGCGGTATATGGATAAGGACAGCTATAAAAACATCATTCTATCTCAAAATATGCGGCTCGGCTTAAACGCAAAAAAGCACAGGCGAAACCTTAATGTGCTTGTAGTCGGCGGCAGCGGTGCGGGAAAAACCCGGTTTTACGCAAAACCGAATTTAATGCAGTGCAATACTTCTTTCATAGTCGCAGACCCGAAGGGCGAAATGCTCCGAAGCATCGCACCGTTACTCATTGAAAACGGCTATGATATTAAGGTGTTCAACCTAATCGAACCGGAAAACTCGGACGGATATAATCCGTTTGTGTATATCCGTAAGGACGAAGATGTTATAAAGCTGATTTCAAACCTTATTCAGAATACAACACCGAAAAACGCATCGCAAAACGACCCGTTTTGGGAAAAATCCGAAATTGCACTTGATTCCGCTTTAATGCTCTATCTTCTGCACGAAGCTCCGCCCGAAGAACAGACCTTTGAAATGCTGATGTTTTTAATCGAAAACGCAGCAACCGTTGAGGACGAGGACGAAAGCGGCTATCAAAGCCCGGTGGATATTCTTTTTCAAGGCTTGGAGGACGAAAAGCCGGAGCATATTGCAGTAAGGCAATATAAAATTTTCAAACAGGCGAGCGGAAAAACGGCGAAGTCGATCCTTATTTCAGCGGCGGTGCGGCTTGCAGCATTTAATTTGCCGGAGATAGCAAAAATGACTTCATACGATAATCTTGACATAGGCACTCTCGGCGAACGCAAGCGAGCCATATTTTGCGTTATTCCCGACAATGACAATTCCTTTAATTATCTTGTCGGAATGTTATATACACAAGCCTTTCAAGCGTTGTATTTCAATGCAGACAATAATCACGGCGGCGAGCTGCCTATTCCCGTGCATATTGTGATGGACGAGTTCGCTAATGTCGCTCTGCCCGATAACTTTGAAAGAATACTTGCAACAATGCGGTCACGGCGTATTTCGGTAAGCATTATTATTCAGAATATGGCACAGTTAAAAGCATTATTCAAGGATAGCTGGGAAAACATCACGGGTAACTGTGATACACTGCTTTATCTCGGCGGCAACGAGCAAAGCACACACGAATATATTTCAAAAATGCTCGGAAAAGAAACCATTGACACACGCACAAGAGGTATTACAAAAGGTCAGCACGGCAGCAGCAACACCAATTACCAAAATGCCGGGCGTGAGCTTTTAACGCTCGATGAGGTGCGTCTTTTGGATAACAGCAACGCCCTTATTTTTATTCGTGGAGAGCGACCGTTAATTGATAAAAAATTCGATATACTGTCGCACCCGAATATTGCAAAAACCGCAGACGGAAAAGCTGTGCCGTACAAGCACAGCAAGTCGGAAAAATATTTACGAAATGATTTATCCTTTACCATAAACGAGGATTTATCAAATATCAAGCTATTGGAGGTTGACGGGGACAATGTAAAAACATTTGATTTTGCAAACCCACAAACAAAACAAATTGAAATTTTGGAGGTAACAGACAATGAAAAATCAGAACACGCAGAAAACAATTCAGAGGATAGCGAAAGCACAGAAAGTTCTCCGCAAGGCTAAACTTGTACTTACGGTGCTTGCAGTTATGATGACCGCACTCACGGGAACAGTTTTTGCGGCAGATCCGCTCGGAACGATAAACAGCCTTTCGGATTTTATTTTCTCGGCAATTAAGGCTATCGGACTAATCCTGCTCGGCTTTGGTGTCGTGCAGATAGGTCTGTCGCTTAAATCGCACGACGCATCGCAGAGAGCAAACGGATTTCTGACCTTCTTCGGCGGCGTCATCATTGCATTTGCGAAAGATATACTCGATATGATTATCTGAACGTTCAGATAATCATATTTATCCGAACTTTTGCAAAATCATAATTCCTAGAGAATAAAAAAATTTTAGTGCAAAAAGACGAAAACGCTTAAAATCTATTGACTTTTTTCAAAATGTATAGTAGAATAAATATGCGGAAAGGTAGATGTATCAATTTTATCTTTCTTGCATACAATGCTAACAGGGGTGTATCTCAGCCCTATAAATGAGAAACTTATAAAGCGAGCTTCTCTTGGCTCTAATCAAGAAATTTACAAGCGAGCGTTTCGCTGCTCTGAATGCGAGTGTAACAGGGGGCAAGCTTGCTTGCCCTTTTGTTATATGTTCAAGGAGTAATAAATGGATATAAGGTTTTATCAAATAGAAAATAAGTACATAGATTATTTATCCCCTCACGCTCCGCATTTGTTTCACAACAAGCAGGCAGGACAACAAAATGAGCGTAAATATATAGGGATTGTTTTACAAGTAAACGGTTTCGATTATTTTGCACCTTTATCGTCTTTTAAGCCGAAGCATAATAAAATGTCTGAAATGATTGATTTTATAAAGATTAAAAAATATGCTGTTATCAACTTAAATAATATGTTTCCCGTTCCTCTTTCGGAATGTTTCTATGTTGACATCAGCAAGGAAAAGGATGAGCATTACAGAGCTTTGTTGCTGTCTGAATATCGTTATATAAAGTCTATTCAAGAAAAGATACGGAAAAATGCTTCAAATGTCTATAAGCATAAGATAGAACACGGAAATTCAACGGGACTTGCAAAAAGATGTAATGATTTTATTCTCTTGGAAGGTCTTTGCAGGGAATATAAAAAATAAAATAAATTTATAAGTTTTAAGCCATCACCGTAAAAAGTGGTGGCTTTTTTGCGTTTTAGGACAGGAGGAGGTGAATTACCTTTGAGCGATAATTGGATTGTAGCCAACCTCGAAAATGCGTTTTCCACTTGGAACGATAAAATGGCTGAAATATGGTCATTGATTACAACCTCACCGCAAAACTTCAAAGGCGGTGCAATTTGGAATGTCATATCCGGCATAAACGGAGGACTTCAAGCCATAGGACTTGGTTTGTTGGTCCTCTTTTTTGCTATGAGCATATTTAAGTCAACGGCATCGTTCCGTGATTTTCAACGACCGGAATATGCCTTAAAGCATTTCATACGCTTTTGTGCTGCAAAGGTGGCAATTACATACGCAATGGACTTAATGACGGCGATTTATTCTATCTGCGGAGGAATTGTAGAACAAATCGCAGGCTCTCTCGGCGGTATCGGCGGTGCGTCGGTTACGCTCCCGGCGGCAATCGAGCAAGCAGTTGAGGACACAGGTTTTTGGGCGAGTATTCCGCTTTGGCTTGTAACGATTTTGGGAAGTCTGTTTATTACGGTGCTATCATTTATAATGATTATGACTGTGTACGGCAGATTTTTTAAGCTCTTTATTTACACCGCAATAGCTCCCGTTCCCCTTTCCTCATTTGCAGGGGAAACAACATCGTTTATGGGGAAATCGTTTTTGAAGTCGTATGTCGGAGTTTGTATGGAGGGTGCTGTTATCGTGCTTTCGTGTATCATATTTTCGGCATTTGCGTCAAACAGTACGCCGACCATTGACACAAGTATTACGACCGTCACGATGATATGGAAATACATCGGAGAGGTCATTTTTAATATGCTCGTTTTGGTAGGTCTTATCAAAGGAGCAGACAGAATTGTTAAAGAATTATTCGGAACATAAAGGAGGATTTTTATATGAGTTACAAAAATAACGCTATCAGCAGCGACGATCCGCAGGCTATCGAAAAGCTGGCGGAGAAGCTGCAAAAATGCGAAACAGAACAGGAATTTATGAAAAAGGTAAATGTATACTACAAGAAAAACGGAACTTGCGTAGGCTGTGAGGGTGTTTCGGGCGAGCTTGCAGCAAAACTCGATACACGAGTGCAGGAAGCATATTCTTGGGATAAGCAGCCGTTCCCGTCCTACCGTATCACAAACAACGGTGCGGAAATACGCCGTATCAAAAAGCGTACCGAAAGCCTTACGGCAACGCAGAACACGGAATTTGTCGGTTGGAAATTTAACGGCGGCGAAGCTGTCATAAATGAGGATAAAAACCGTTTGCAGCTTCTGTTTGATGAAAAACCGAGCAAAGAACAAAGGGAAACGCTCAAAGCAAACGGCTTTCGGTGGGCGCCGAGTGATGCCGCTTGGCAAAGACAGCTTAATCACAACGCTTTCTATGCAGCAAATCGGATAGATTTCATAAAACCCGAAAGTGGCGAAAACCCGACCGACTTGCAACCCAAAACGCAAAAAAAGACCGAGCCGGAAAGATGAGGTGTTCTATGTGAATAAAATATTTTGCGGCAACGCACTTGATATTCTTAAAACACTTCCGTCCGAAAGCGTGAATATGTGCGTTACAAGTCCGCCGTACTACGGTCTGCGTGATTACGGAGTTGAAGCACAAATCGGAAATGAGCAAACACCGTATGAATACATACAAAATCTATTGCTTGTTTTTGAAGAAGTAAAGCGTGTATTAAAGCCGGACGGAACACTTTGGGTTAATATTGCGGACAGCTACGCAGGAAGCGGCAGAGGTGCTTGGAACAATCCGCCGAAAGATTGGAAAGCAAAAAATCTTAACCCTGTCAATAGTAAAAGCCTGTTTGCTATGCCTAAGCTGTGGCACGGCATAAAGCAAAAGGATATGATAGGTGTTCCGTGGCTGCTTGCATTCTCTCTGCGTGAAAACGGCTGGTATTTACGCTCGGACATCATATGGCACAAGAAAAACTGTATGCCGGAGTCTGTCAAAGACCGCCCCTCAAAGTGCTATGAGCATATATTTCTGCTTTCAAAATCATCAAAGTATTACTATGATTACGACGCAGTAAAGGAGCCTGCGGCACAGAGCAGCATATTAAGATATAGCCGTGGGGTGTCGGATAAAACAAAGTATAAGGACAGAAAACAAGGTATATTTATGCCGAGGGATAAAACGGATTTTCCGGATATGCGAAACAAGCGTGATGTGTGGAGCGTGGCGATAAATGCGTCGCATATTCCGGGGCATTTTGCGGTATATCCCGAAAAACTCATTGAGCCGTGCATTATGGCAGGGTCAGCGGTCGGCGATGTTGTCCTCGATCCGTTTTTCGGCAGCGGTACAACAGGTGTTGTTGCGGTGAAAAACAACCGAAAATTTATCGGTATTGACATAAACCCCGAATACTGCAAAACGGCACAAATGCGGATAAACGAAATATCAAATGAAACGGAGGTAATCAATTTTGGAAATACGAATCAATAAAGAAATCAAAGACTATCACGAAAGCCTGTTTTTCGGACTTTCCACACGGCAGTTTATCTGTTCGGTGGCAGCGGTCGGAGCCGCTGTCGGGATATATTTCGGACTTAAAAGCTATATCGACAAAGAAACGGTATCTTGGCTTTGTATTGTAGCGGCAGCACCTATTGCTGTTACCGGCTTTTTCAAATACAACGGTATGAACTTTGAAGAATTTGTCGGAGCGTGGTTTAGGTCTGAATTTCTCGCTGCCGGAGTGCGAAAATTTGAAAGTACAAATTATCTTTATGAAATGATAAAGGAGGAACTTAACAATGGCAATGCTAAATCTGTTCGGAAGAAAAAACCGAATAAAAAAGCAAAAAAGAAAAATTGCAAGGACGGTTCAGCAGTCGATACCCATTGATGCGATATACAAAGACGGCATTTTTCGCACAGGACGGCTGTTTTCAAAGTCGTGGAAATTCTCGGACATAAACTATGCCGTAGCTTCGGACGATGACCAGCTACAAATGTTTCTTGCCCACTCTGCAATTCTTAACGGACTTCCGACAGACGCTATGGCTGAAATCACGATATATAACCGACAGCTCCACAATAAGGTGTTTGAGCAAATCACAACGCCGTCCGATAACCCGAATTACGGAAAATACACAAAAGAACTCAACGGCATACTCTGTGATAAAATGTCAGAGAGCAATAATATCGTACACGAGAAATATATCACGGTTGCGACGGAAAAGAAAAACATCGAGGAGGCTCGGACATTTTTTACTCGTGTAGGAAATGACCTCACAGCCGATTATGCAAAAATATCGTCAAAAATAGCGGAGCTTGGTTACAAAGACAGGCTTCGCATTTTTAATGACTTTTTCAAAACGGGCGAAAATGAAGAATTTGATTTTGACCTCAAAAAAGCTATGGCGAAAGGTGCAGATTTCAAAGATTACATTGCTCCCGACAGCTTAGAGTTTAAGAAAGATTATATAAAAATCGGAGATAAATACGCAAGAACGGTTTTCCTAAAAGAGTATCCGTCTTTCCTCAAAGACAGTATGATTTCAGAACTGACCGACTTTTCAAGGAGTATGATGTTATCTATCACTATTCAGCCTATCCCTACCGATGAAGCGGTTAAGATAGTTCAGAAGAAGCTGCTTGCCATTGAAACGGATATAACAAAATGGCAGCAGAAACAGAATGAAAACAATAACTTTTCCGCAAATATTCCGTATGAAATGGAGCAAATGCGAAAAGAAATTAAAGAATTTCTTGACGATTTAACTACCCGTGACCAGAGAATGATGTTTGTAACGGTTACGCTATTGCATATTGCCGACAGTTTGGAGCAGCTCGATAACGATACCGAAACGCTGATGTCGATAGGCAGAAAACATCTCTGCAATTTTGCAACGCTGAAATATCAGCAGGAGGACGGTATGCAGACGGTATTACCTTTCGGAACTTTGAATATAAAGGCAATGCGAACACTCACGACCGAAAGTACGGCGGTTTTATCACCGTACAAAACACAAGAAATAATCGACAAGGGCGGTTTGTATTACGGCATTAACGCTATTTCCCATAACCTTTTGATGTGCAACAGGAAATTACTGCTCAACGGAAACGGCTTTATTCTTGGTGTGTCCGGGTCGGGTAAATCATTTGCGGCAAAAATGGAAATTCTGATGTCGGCTCTGTTTTCAAATGACGATATTATTGTCATAGATGTTGAGCGTGAATACGGCTCACTTATACGAAATCTCGGCGGTGAGGTTATCACACTTTCCGCATCGTCAAAAAATCATATCAATGCACTTGAAATAAATAACGATATTGATATGGACGAAAACCCCGTGTCGATAAAATCGGAGTTTTTAATATCTCTGTTCGACCAATTACTAAAAAGCAATGATTCAAGGCTCGGCGGCGGTGTCGGTGCAAAGGATAAGTCTATCATTGACCGCTGTGCAATTAAGGTTTACGGCGAATATTTAAGCGGCAAATCGGAGTATATGCCGACTTTGGTTGACTTCCGCAACGAATTACTCCGTCAGCCGGAGGACGAAGCACAAGACCTTGCATTATCGCTTGAAATCTTTACGACAGGCTCGCTTGACGCATTTGCACATCAGAGCGATGTCAATGTCAATAACCGTATTGTCGCTTACGATATATTGGAGCTTGGCGAACAGATGAAGTCTATCGGACTTCTGATAATGCTCGATAACATTTTCAACCGTGTCATGGCAAACAGAAAACGAGGTAAATACACCCGTGTATATGTTGACGAGGCGCACTTGTATTTCAAAAATCCGTACAGTGCGGACTTTTTGTTAAAGTGCTGGAAGCGTTTCAGAAAGTACGGTGGCTTGCTTACGGGCATTACGCAGAATATATCAGACTGTCTGCTTAACGAAACGGCACGGGGTATGTTATCTAACAGCGAATTTCTGCTATTACTTAATCAAGCACCTTCGGACAGAAAGGATTTATCGGAATTATTAAGTATTTCCGATACGCAGATGAGCTACATCACAAACGCCGGTGCAGGACGGGGACTTATAAAGGTCGGCGGTTCCATTGTACCGTTTATCAATGAGTTTCCGACCGATACGGAATTGTATAAATTGATGTCTACAAAAATCAATGAACAGTAAAACAAACACGGCGGAGTTGTATCAGCTCCGCCGAAATTTTTAGGAGGACACTATGAAAAACAAAATCACAGATAAATTATTTGAGCTTGCCTATACTGACAGTATGACCGAAGTGCAAAATCGCAACGCTTATGAGGAACGCCTAAAAAAGCTCCGAAAGCCCAATGCAAACATTTCACGCATTACGGTTATTGTTGTCGATGTAAACGGCTTGAAAGAGATAAACGACAGCTACGGGCATTTTTGCGGTGATGACGCAATAAAGACCGTTGCAAAGGCTCTCCGGGATACTATCGGATTAAAGGCGGATATTTACCGCATCGGCGGTGATGAATTTGTCTGCATATCCGAAAGCAGTGTGCTGCCGTATATATCGCAATTCAAAGACACGATATATTTTATCAACAATGAAAAGCTGTATAACCTGTCTGTTTCAATAGGCTATTCAAGATTTCACGAAAAATACAGTAAAGTTATTGACGATATAATCTGCCGTGCCGATGAGAAGATGTATATGGATAAAAAGAGCAAAAAATAACGCCGGAGGTGATATACTTTGAGCGAAAAAGATATAAAGACAAAGCCGAAAACAACCACCAAGGCTGTTCAGAATGCTCCGAAGGTCGCAGACCGCTTTGCAAAAGAAGCAGTCAAGGATATAAAGACAGTTGCAAGGGACACGCTTGTTAAAAATGCTATTGACAAGCAGCTTGATACACGGCAGTCGGAGCAACCCCAGAGAGCCGAGGTTGAAGCGACCGAACAGGTGGAAAATACATATTATTCTGCCTTGGATACGGTGTACCAAAAAGGCAAAAGCCTTGCGGAAAACAAGGTAAAGCAACACCGACAACAGGTTAAAACAAAGAAAAATACAAATGTTCCGCAAAATGAAACGGTTTCGGATATACCCAATACCCCCAAACAAGCCGTGCATACTCCCAAAACAAAAGAGAGCATACAAGCGTCTGCACACGAAAATGCTCCAAAGTTGCAGAGCAAATCTACCGCACAGGTTAAGACCAAAGAAGCATATATAAAGTCGCAGAAAGCGGATATGTCGGAGAAATCAGCGGATACGGTTAAAACAAAGGCTAATTACATAAAACAGCACAAAAGCGCCGATGTTAAGGACGGTATCAAGCAAAAACCGAGCGAAATTGCTCCAAAAACAAGAGTGGATACCTCTGTTTCCTCTGCTCCCACTCCAAAAACCAAAGAGCAAATCATAAAGGACGCACGGAAAAAATATGTTTCAGAAAAACTGAAAACAAAAGCTGAAGCTGAAAAGGCAGCTCGGCAAAATCATACTTCGGATATACCGATACATAACGGGAATTTGCCAAAAACAAATGCGGAGCTTATCAAAAGTGATATGTCAGCACCAAATGTCAATTTCGAAAATATGATTGATACTTCTTTACCCTCAAAATCTATGCCGAAAACAAAGGAAAGCTACATACGCTCATACGGCAAAGCTCCGTCCGACCTTATAAAAACACCGGACAGAGCAAAAGCAATGCCAAAGCAGAACGCTCACACCGTTACCCGAAATGTATCAACAGGAGCAAAAAAAGCGGTTAAAACAAAAGACAGTCTTTTGAAAGGCACAAACAAAGCCATAAAAACGGGAAATTCCTATGTCGGCAAGTCTGCAAAGAAAAAAGCTGTTAAATCAGCAAAACGGGCGGCAAAGACGCAGAAGGAAATCACGAAAAAAGCGGCAAAGCAAGCTGCCAAGCAAGCGAAAGAGGTTGCTCAGAAATCTGCACAAGCCGCAAAGGCAACCGCAAAAGCGGCGGTTAAAATTACGGTCAAGGTCGCTCAAATGGTTGCAGCGGCAACAAAAGCCGTTATCTCCGCACTTGCCGCACTCGGTGGATGGGCGGTACTGTTGGTTGCTTTAATTGTTGTAATCGTGGTTGCGGCGATAGCTGCAAGTCCTTTCGGTATCTTCATTTCCGATGAAGCGGCGGATAATGACAGTATTCCCATTTCAGCTATCGTTGCCGAGTGTAATATGGAGCTTTCAAATAAGCTCGATGACATAGAAAATGCCGCAGCCGCAGACCGCAGCGAAATTATCGGCGAACAGGCAAATTGGGACTTGGTACTCGCCGTATTTGCAACAAAGGTTGCGGGTGCGGAAGATGATACGGTCGAAGATGTTGTCGTTATCACGGAGAATAAAAAACAAAAGCTCAAAAATGTGTTTTGGGATATGCACGAAATAACCTCACGCACAGAAACGGTTGCAAGCGGTGATAAGTCTGAAAAAGTCGTGTATATCACAATTACGGTGAAAACAAAAGAGGATATGATTTCACAGTATAATTTCACACGCAAGCAGCAGGAAGCGCTCGATACGCTTTTGGAACAAGATGAGGTGCTGATTTCCGCAGCACAGTCGCTCGCCGTATCGGACGCAACCGCACAGGATATTTTGAAGAACTTACCCGATAGTTTATCAGCGGAGCGAAAGAAAGTTATAAAAGCCGCCTGCTCGCTTGTAGGCAAGGTGAATTACTTTTGGGGCGGTAAATCGTCTGCTATCGGTTGGGACTCAGAATGGGGCAAGCTGAAAACAGTATCGGCGGAGGGCAGTAAAACAACCGGGACAAAAAGACCTTTCGGACTTGACTGTTCGGGGTTTGTTACTTGGAGCTTTATCAATTCCGGGTTTAATGCGTCAAGCATAGGACACGGAACGAAAGGACAAATCGCAAAGTGCAGCCGAATATCTTGGGGCAGCGCTCAAGCCGGGGATTTAGCCTTTTACGGTGATTTATCTCACGTCGGAATCGTTGCTGGAAAGGACGCTGCCGGAAACATTCTTGTCATCCATTGTTCAAGCGGCGGGAATAATGTCGTTATCACAACAAACAGCGGTTTCGGTTTTGCGGCAAGACCGAGGTGCTATTAAAAACATAAGACAGCGGGGAGCATTTCTATATGCCTTTCGCTGTCTTTTTAAGTTTCGTAACTGATAGTTTTATTACTTGACTGTTAAAAACGCTCCAATGCCTTGAAAAATAAGGATTTGAGCTATTTATAAAGTTTGCAGTCAATGATAAAATTATTATAGTCAATTATATCATAATTGGCGTAAAAAAACAAGTTTTTGAGGAAAATTTATAAGAATTATCCGTCAAAAATTTAATGTCAAAGGAGTGATTTTCTATGGCTCGCAAGGGTGAAAATATTTACAAAAGAAAAGACGGAAGATATGAGGGTCGATATATTAAGGACTACGATTTGCAGGGTAAAGGCATTATCGGATATGTCTACGGAAAGACCTACAAAGAAGCAAAGGAAAAACTTTTAATTGCCAAAGCAAAGGTAAAAGAGCGGTATAACAAGCCTCCCTCGGAAATGCTTGTAAAGGATTGGTTTGAAAAGTGGCTATTAACGCAGAAGCACATAAAAAAATCATCATATACGGTGTATTCTTCGCTCGTTGAAAATCATATTAACACGGAGCTTGGAAATATGCGGCTGTGCGAAGTTACAAAACTCACGGTGCAGGGCTTTGTAAACGGTCTTGTTGCAAAATGGGAGCCGTCAACAGTCAAGCTGATATATACCGTGTTAAAGCTCGGTTTGGATACTGCTGCCGATAACGGCTTAATGCCTACCGTATGCAAGCGTATAAAGCTGCCGAAGCAGAAAAATAAAGAGGTTGTCGTGTTTGGTAAAAACGAGCAGAAAGCAATAGAAAAATACATTGAAAGCTCGGATAATCCTAATGATATAGGGATTTTAATTTGCCTTTACACAGGTATCAGAATCGGAGAATTATGTGCATTGGAATGGAAAAATGTTGACTTAAAAAGAGGTGTTATATCTATACAGCAAACGCTTTACAGAGCAAAGTCCGACAAAGGAAAAAAGAAAACAGAAATCGTGATTGCCCTACCGAAAAGCGATACATCTGTGCGTGATATACCACTTCCGAAGTTTTTAACCGCAAAGCTCAAAGCGATTGAACACGGAGGTGGTTTTTTAATTAACCGCAAGGGAAAATTTATCGAGCCGACTGTTTACGCTCGGAGGTACAAGGCAATATTGAAGGAAATCGGCGTCCGTGATGTTAAATTCCATACAACCCGGCATACTTTCGCTACAAGGGCGTTGGAAATCGGAATGGATATAAAGACGCTTTCGGAAATACTCGGACACGCTTCTCCGACAGTTACGCTGAATATCTATGCTCACTCTCTGCCGGAGCATAAAGCAAAGGAAATGGATCGGCTCGGAAAAATGTATAATCCGTCTTAATAAGCCGTCATAATTCATAAAAGGCTTGTAAAATTGAATACTATAAAGGATAAGTCGTATAACTATCAGTTTTGCGATTTTTTATTTTGTCCAAAAATCGCTGTAATTAAACATTTGACGGAGAAAGGAGTTTTCTGTGGAATATAGCGAGGTTTTATCGTATTTCAAAAATGATATTCGTAATAATCCCGACATTGAGATTATTCGGCTTAAACACGGTTATATGATTTTTTACTGGGATGATGTAGAACATTCATACTATCATAGCAGCGAACTTATACAAAGCCCCGAAAAGTTGTATGAGATATTAAATAAAGAATTTGAAAAATAGTTTAATTGCATTGAATTTTCAACGGAAGAAGGAATATTTATTATGGAAAATGAAAAACGATTACACAGGTGCTGCTTTACGGGACATCGCCCGGAAAAATTAAGCCTTTCCGAAAATGAGGTAAAACATCTTTTGGAAAAGGCTATTGACAATGCAATAGCGGACGGATATGTAACTTTTATAACGGGTATGGCAAAAGGTACGGATATATGGGCGGCTGAAATTGTGCTTGAAAAGAAAAAGCGGAATGACGCTCTGCGCCTCATCTGTGCCATACCGCACCCCGACTTTGAGAAACGGCGTGGATTCTTTGAAGAACGGCGGTATAACCGCATATTAAAAAATGCCGATTATGTAACCATAATCAGCGATCACTATTATAGAGCTTGCTATCAAAAACGCAATGAATGGATGGTTGACCGTTCAAGCCTTGTAATTGCCGTTTGGAACGGTCAGCCAAGTGGGACAAAGAACACAATAGATTATGCCGATCGCAAGGATGTTAAAGTTGTTAATGTTTTAGATACAACAATGCAATAAAAACGGCATTATTTACAGTTCCTTTTAAATTCGATTTACGAACAACCGTTAAATCTTCTTTTTATAGCCGCAATCGCAATACGAGCCGCCGGACGCAATGGTATATCGGCGCACAAAATTCGTGGCTCCGCCTGCCTCGCTCATCGTATAATCCAAGCGGCACATTGCAGGCGTCAAATCGAACAGTCCAAGCTCTTTCATCAGCACGCAAATTCCGCACTTTGTAAATCGCCCCTCATAGCCGCTGCCGTCCGAATATTCATAAAAATCCATATTCCACGAGTACGGGTTGCGGTCGGCAGCTTTTAATTCGGCAGTTTTTTTCATTTCTGCAATGTCTTTGGCGGTGAATTTTTTCTTTCCGCTTTGGCGGCAGAGCCACCTCATAAACCTTGTCATCATCGCTTTTGAATAGTATTCGGTAAGTTCGTCAACGCTCGGTCTTTTGGGCATAGAGAGTACAAAAGCACCCAGCATTGCACAGCCGACAATGTTTGTTTTAAACTGATCTCCCTTTTCAAATTCGGGCAGATTACGGATAATGCTTTTGTATCTGCTTTTTGCGTTTTTCGATATTTGTTTGGCTGTGATTTTATTATATCCGAATTCGGAAACAAGATTTTTTCTGAACGATTTTTCAAACAGCACCCACATTCCAAGCGGTATTCCTATATATTTCATTTTGCACCTCCGAAATCAAGACGCACAATCTGCATTTTCATAATATTATCGCCTACGCTTGCTAAAAACTTAAAAAATCTGCCGACAGGCGCATTTTTAAGGTCGCCGTAACCGAGCATATACCCTCTGCTTGAAATGCTCATATCTCTGCTCCATAAGGAAAGCTCTTTCTTTGCGTCCGAAACGGAAAAATAAGCGCTGACATCTTTTATCTTTGATTCCTTAAGCCAGGTCTTTGCAATCATTTTTACGGCCGTTTTCCCGGCGGCGTCAAACACCATTCTGCCGCCGCCAAACACATTCGACATAGCCTGAACAAGCTTTTTAACCTGTTCGGTGCGAAAGTAGTAAAACACACCTGCCGCAAAAAGCACAATACCGTCCGATGCGTCGATTTTTTCAAGCCAACTTAAATCATTCAAGTCGGTAGCAATGTTTATTTCACGCTCGCCGGCAGGAAGTAGTTGGTTTCGCACAGCTATAACATCGGGAAAATCAAGGTTGTAGATTTTGCATTTTCCGTTATCGCAAAAGCGTCCTGTGTTATC